>Ga0335075_10000363_pt1 | contig 81612 bp, 82 predicted proteins | sample Lox_Sample_24_FD_206723 | JGI IMG/M metagenome (GOLD analysis project Ga0335075, IMG submission 206723) | Soil microbial communities from Loxahatchee National Wildlife Refuge, Florida, United States - Lox_Sample_2.4 | ecosystem: Environmental > Terrestrial > Soil > Wetlands | place: USA... | reverse complement strand
CTACCTCGACATGGGCGACTACCATGAGTGGGTCGCCGAGCGAAATCTGCCGACCAAGGAGAAAACGAGAGCGGCGTAACCGCTATGCTAAGCTGAACCGAATTTACAGCAGATTTGGGACTTGACTAGAAGTTCCCGAAACTCTCGACGATGATGGATGACGCAGAACACGACGTCCTGGCGTTCATGGATTCCCAAAAGCGCATCGCACACAGATCGCTTCAACGAATCCGCTGGAACGCTTCAACGCCGAGATCAAGCGCAGAACTGACGTTGTCGGCATCTTTCCCAACGAGGCTGCGATCGTACGGCTCGTCGGAGCGTTGATGCTCGAACAAAACGACGAATGGCAACTGCAGCGCCGCTACATGCAGCTCGAAGGACTCACGGCGCTCAGCGACAATCAGGCCGCTAGGCTTTCAGCGGTGATCACCGGCTGACAGCCCACCTCGCCGAGCCGCGGTTCATACACCACGCGCTGGGACACGATCCTCGTGGGGAACGTCGCGCCCGATCGTGGGAACGCAACTCTCTTAGCTCTTGAATGATCCAGCGTCTAACCAGTCAAGGCCCGAAGTATTAACAGCGCAGCCGACTGCGCGGAGGCGTTCCGCAACAGAATGACGCGAGGCTGCCTCCCCATCGAAAATTATGCCGTTTATGCCAGCAACATCGGAGCCGAGTGCAGCGGTTCCAACAAAAATAACGAGCGTCCTCCGCTGTGCGAGGGCGAGTGCCATACCCAGCTCAATGAGAACATTCGGCCGCGGCTGATCTCGTTCTTTGTCGCCCATAGAATCGTTCCCAGCGGTAAGAGACGGCAGCAATGTGGCGTGCTCGTCCGGCGTTACAAAAGCCACAAAGGCCTGGGCTATGGACAACCCGTGCTTTACTACGTCGAGAGTGTACGGCGAACTTTCGCCCATATCTTGCACGATTGTGTTCCATTCCAGTGGATGGAGTCCAATTGCGCGGAGGAATGCGAAGAATTCCCGATACCTGCGATCCCGCCCATAAATGACGAATACCTTGCTGCGATCAACGCTCTTCGTGTCTGGCACTTCGGTATCCAACGCAAAATAATCCACTGATTGTTCTTCCTCATATTCAGAGTTGCGAACCGGACTCTTGGGATCGTCAAGATCGTATGCGTTGGACGACGGCACTTCCAGAGGAATCGTCAGCCTATAGCCGTTTGGGGTCCACTCGATTGGAAGGCCGTCCGCCGCCATTGCAGTCTTGACCTCGGAATCAATACTGTCCTGAGCGAAGACGCTAAAATTATTTGGATGCGCTATCGCAGAGAGCGCGTCCAAGAATGTCGAGACATCAGTACGGTAGGCTTTAAGGAAATCGTCAATTCGGTCCGTCTTACTGCCAGGAGCGACCTCTATGGGGAAATCGTCAATGATTGCGTTGATGTCGTTCCCCGTCATTTGCGGCGTAAGGATCTTTGCGATTCGCCTAATAGTTGCGCTTCGCAGGTTGGAAATCGAGGCTGCTGGCATTCGCGCTTGTCATCTACCTTTCGAAGCGCCTGCACCGAAGCGGCTGGGTCAGCGCATTAGGGGCGGGTGCTTGAGCCACGCCTCTGGCTCTTGTTTGGTTCGTTCGGTTCAAATTCTGGTCCTTGGGTCCACTATCACGGTGGAGCCAGCAGTATATGGCACTGCTTCGAAGGGAGCGGGATTTGACATATCCTATGGCAAGCTCGACCTCTTCACGGGTGCAGCCTTGCGTTGACCCCAGGTGTGCTAGTGCCTGATCGACGAGCGCCATTGCGGTGTCGATGGTGAGCAGCGGTGCGTCGGCGGGCGTGCCGGTGCGCGCGGCGGTCGTCTGCAAATCCCAGCCGGCTTGTTCGATCAGCGCCGCCACGACGCGCACGCGCTTGCCCAAGCCGTGGTCGCGATTCCAGAGCAAGTCCATTAAGCCGTCGGCGGCGTAGCCCGGTTCGAAGCACGGCCGCAGTTCGTACGCGTTCGCGCCAGCGAGCAGCGCGGTCGTGAGATCGTCGAGCGTCCACGCGCTAACGCCGTGCATTTTCAATTCTTGCGTAAGTTCGATTTCGTCGGGGAATGCGGGGCCGATCAGCGTGCAGTACTGCGCATGGAACGCATCCTTATATTTCGCGGCTTCGAAGGCGTCGGGCTGGGTGACGTTCCCTTTGCCCGTCTTACACTCGAACATTACGCGATAGGCGAGCGGGCCATCGCCGTAGCCGTCCGGCGCTTTGTTGCCGCCGACGTGCTTGGTGAGGAAGCCCATGTGCGCGAACGCGTCGCAGACGGCGACTTCGAACGCGGCGGGATCGCGTCCGGTCGCGGTTACCGTCAGGCGATCGACGAGCGCCCGCGCTTGCGGATCGGGCGGACGTGGCGACGGCGGATTGAGATTCGGCCAGTCGTCGGGCGGCTCGTTGATCCGGAAGTTCCGATTCTCGTCTCGCACGATGTAGGGCTTGCGGCCGTTGCCGTTGGCGCGCGCGATGTATTCGATCAGCGCCGTGTAGACGTACTTCGCCTTGTAGTCGGCGGCGAGGAGATGCTGTTTCTGCGCCTCGGCGAGAATTTCGTCGGCGCTGCGGGTGATGCCGTCGGCTAGTACGTGCATTGCGGCGGAGAGCGTCGTGCATTTTGCTGCCACGGCTTGGAAGCGTTGCGGTTTACCCTTCGACAAGCTCAGGGTGACACGTTTGCGGTGGCGTTCATTCATCAGAGCGTGTCGCCGTGTTGGGCGAAGTGGGCGGGGAAGTCGGCGACGGTGATGCTCGCGGTCGGCATCGATTCGAGCAGCTCCCACGGGATCGGCAGCGCGATCGGCAAGCCGTCGAGGCCGCGCGTGCAGGGCATCGGCAATGGCCGGCTGCGGTTTCGTTATCACCCTGGCGCTTTAATCATCGAGACGGGCGAGAAGTCCTTTGGTCGTTCTTCCAAAGACATTTTGTCTTACTCCTGGCTCCCGTGAACGCCTACGAATTCGATCGAAACAGCAGAGACGCCCAATAGGTCAACTGCCGGGTTTTCGCTGTTCGAAACGACGATCGACCACGCCGCAAGAGGGCTTAAAAACGGACTTCCGTTGACCTCGAGGTTTTCCCAGTACTCGTCGAGCGATTCCCCGGTGGCTGCGAGAAACTTCGCGGTTGTGAATCGCGGGTTATGCGAGTAGAGATAGCTCTTTCCCGTTTCGTCAATTACGTATGATCGCCCGTGGTGTATGATGTCAATGGAGACTACCTCATCGTGCGAAATTATCCCAGCTACCACCGGGCGAGCTCCGCTTAGGCGCACGAATGACCAGCCGCGAAATTGGTCCGCCGTTACCTCGAACGAAATCATACCTGTATTTCGGAAACGCTGCAACGATTCGCGCGATGTAGGGACCGCGACCGTGAACGCCGCCACTCCGGAACCCGGCCGCGCGCCAAAGGGAACGTTGTCGTTGGTTTCGTGCGATTGCTCTATCGATTGAAGCTGCTGCGAGACGTTCGAATCGGCCAGGGAAATCAGCGAGACTGTTGATGTGTCGACGCCAAGCGCTATTTTGGATGCGTTGAGGTAATCGGCAACGCGCTCTCTCGCGTAAAGCGTTTGAAGGCATAGAAGTTTTGAATCATCGAGCGCGGTCGAGACGATCGCCTGGGCGCGGGGCAGCGTCGGGTCTGCGTTAAGCGCTACGTCCTGCTGCGCTTGCGACACTTGCGCCTGCTTTTGTTTTATCTGCCCGGTAACAGTCGTAATCTGCAGCTGGCAGCCGGTAAAGTCGAGCAAGGCCTGATTGCGAGACTTCACAGTGGCGATATATTCCTGCATGAGATCTCTGTATGCGATAGCCTCTTGGAGACCAAGATAAGGCTGAAGAACGGCATCAAAATCTTGCTCACTAATTGTAAGTTTCGCGTCGTCGTTTGCGAACTTTGAGGACAATGACTTGACGGCCGATGCAATGGTTGAGACGTCTTTTGTCACCGCAGTGAGGGTCTTGATCGTCCCGGGAATACTTGAAAGCTCGGTGCTCGCGGCGTCCGCCACACCAAGAAGGTCAGCTGCAGCGCCGGGGACGCCAGCGCCAGTTACGAGCATAGCTTCCAGAGTTTCGAGGAGCGTGAGAAAGTTGCAGCCGGGGGCCAGGCGTGTTGCGGCAAGTCTGAAGTTCTGGTCAGCGGTGGTAAGAGCGGTCTTCTGCGCGTCAAGCGACGCGGTCAATTGACGAATCGAGTCTTGGATGCTGTTCGACTGTGTTACGGTTGCCGTAAGGTTCTGTGAGAGAACTTGGATCTGGGCCTGGAGCGAGCTCACTGTCGAGGCGAGGGCTCCTGCCTTGACGTTTGCGCTCTGATTCTCGGCGTAGAAGCTGTTGTAACTTGCCTCAAGCTGAAACGATGCCGTAATGAGTTGCTGCATCAACGTTTCCAACGACTGCAGATCGTTTGTCGGAATAAACGTTGGTGAATATCCGTAAACGTCCAGACCGAGATCCAGATTGGCAAGAAGCGCCTTCGTCTGCGCTTGCACCGCCGACCAGCTGCCCGCTGATGCATCCCCAGTGGCGTTCGCGGAATTATGAGCAGCCAAAGCACTAACCCACTTGAGCATCGCCGCGGCGGTGGCAGTGTCGCCGTTGTAGTAGTACAGCCGGGCCTGTTTCAGCTCGATAAGGAGCTGCGAGTAGCTTGCGTGACTTCCAAAGGTTTCGATCGCCAATCGCTCAAGTCGCGTGGAGCCGGTCGCGCCAGACGGTCCGTCCTGCCCGTTTGGGCCAGGCGTTCCGGCATTGCCAGGAGGCGCATTCGGTGCATTACCGGTAACGTTGCCGCAAACGGGTTGTCCCAAAGACCCCGGGCCTTGGTTTATGCGATGAAAGCTTCCAAGCGGGCCGCCGGCGCCGCCGTCACCTCCGGCGCCGGGGCTTCCACCCGCTCCCGCAGCACCACCGCTACCGCCCGAAACGGCGACCTCTACCGCTGACATCGACGACGCCGCGATGACAAGAACGTTTCCGCCATTTCCGCCGGGGCCGCCATCTTCTCCGTGGCCGCCATTACCGCCGGTAGCACCCGGACCGGCACTTGGATTTCCAAAGCAGCCGTTGGCGCCGTTTGCGCCATGAGCGCCCTTTGCGCCGTAGCCGCCGGGTTGTCCGGGAGCGCCTCGTCCGCCGTTTGCGACGAGACGAGACGTCGGCGGCGCTGCGAAGATGTCGCAATAGAGTGTGATACTGCCGGCGTGGTTTGGAGGGGGCAGAATCAGAGTTCCGCCTGCGCCATTCGATCCGGGAGTAATACCATCGGACGCGCGTGCCGGTGTTTGCTGAAGGGCGTCTGAGCCGGACACGTCAACGACGGCGTTGTGCTCGAAAGTTATGCGCCGTGCGAACAGGACAATTTTTCGGCTTGGAAGTGCGAGGTTTCCAGTTACGGTGATCGCGTCAGCATAAACATAGAGATCGAGCGAAGGAACAACGAGGTCGGGTGATAGCGTGATGTCAATCGCCTCGAGTACTAGTTTCGAGTTGTCGCTGTATCGACTGAATTGATCCGCGAGAGCGATCGCGCTCGAACGAATGGGCCACATCGCCGTCGTGGCGCAGGCGGCCCCGGTCGATAGGATGAAATCGGAACGCTTAAGGCCCATTCAAGCTCCTATAAATACCCGCTAGCCGGAGAGTGGGCAATGGCCGCCGCCGAACGCCGCGTCAAGCAGCGGCGCCACACGTGCATAGTGCGCGCGCAGCTCGTCCGCGATGGCGGTGTTCTCCATCATCGCGATAGTCAGAACGCAATCGTCCCTTTCGGAGTTATATAGAAATTCTCGAAATTGACGCCGAGAGTCGACTTATCGAACATCCACGCGTAACTTACGAAGCGGAGGTTGAAAGCCTCACTAAACCAATCTGGTGGCCCATAGACATTCCTAAGCGATGTTACGAATTCTTCCTCAGTGATGCCCGAACCAAAGAAGCCGATAATTTCAACGAGACCATTCTTCGGCGAGAACTCGAAAGCGAATGGAACCAGCGGTCCCGACCACTTATTGCCGGTTCGGTTTTGTATTGGGAGGATCACCTTGAAACCAGCATGGCTTGCGAGAATTTTTGCACCGGGATCGTCCCCGGCAAAATAATCCCCCGGCTGAAGGTGAGCCACCGCCGGAAACTGAGCGTACGACTCACCCCACCACTGCGAAGCCAAGACAATCAGATCGCTGGGGTCAGATGGTAGAGCCGCTGCGCTCACGCGATACGGGCTAGTGACGACGCCGGCTACTATGATAAGTCCTAACGCAATAGTAGCTCGTAAGAGTCTAACCATGTCAGTCGCCCTCCTTTTGCGGGGGCGTGTATAAATGCGCGGGAGAGAACCAACGACACTGTGGGTAGCGAAGGTACAGCTGATTTGGTTGCGCCTCCATGCACGGTGCCAGCATGTCGGTGATGATCGAACGCAAGTTGTTCGCGATTGCTTGAGCCGTTTGCTTGTCAACGCCAGGACCTTCGCCCAAATAGGACGATGAGAGTGGCGTGAGTGCCGCCGAGCCCGCGGCGGCCAACGCGACCCAACCGTTCGGGTAGGTGGTCGTGGTGTATGATGCGGGAAACGTTGCGAGGGGCAGTGGTGACGGGATCGGAGACGCATAGTCGTAGGTCGTGCTTCGCGACGGGTGCCATGCCAAAAACCCCGCGACAACTGCTAGAGCTGTTGACAAGGAGAGGCTGACGCGAGTTCCCTGGCTCGACTTTGGGCGGCTCGATGCCCATTTTATTAAGGCGGAATTGTTCAGGTAGCTCGTTGACGTGGGTACGCAGTCAATCGTCATCATGGACCATTCGACCTTGGTGTACGACCCCTGAAAAATCCAGTTCCACGACGCGCTTGCGACGCTTGGCTGCAACGCGACGACGGCCCCGGCCGTCGATGGGTCGTTGAAGCACTGTTGCTGAAATTGCGCCAACGTCCAAGTCGGTGCGGGCACAAGTTGATACCTCACCGAAAATTGGCTGAAGGGGTCCTGTTGTGTGCTGCTTAGCTTGCCTTGATCTCGGTCAGCGACCTGGTCGGTTCCCAATAAGTATTCGTTCAGCCGTTCCGTTGTTTGGAAGACGATTTGCGCGGAGGTAGGTGCATCCGCCGCAAGTGCGAGCACGTACACTGCTTTTCGCCAAACGTGGTCTTGAGTTCGCGGTGGTGGTACAGGTGTGGGACCGAAGAGCAGAGGCGGTACCGTTGGTGTGGAAACGGGCGAAGGCGAGGTGAAACCTTGAATGCCGGCCCACTGCACGCAAAATCCGAGGATTTCGTAATCCTGCCGAAGGGCCGTCTCTAACGTTCCTCCGTTGCGCGATTTTTCCAAGGTGCAGGGGTCCGTTGGCAGCGGCTGAGGGGATGGGAGAGCATTTGCTGATGCAAAAGGCGCGCTTTTGGAGATCAATGTCGGCGGGGGCGCTGGTAGGTTCCCAATCGCGGCATCGATTAATGCCCGGCAGGCATGGATGCGATTCATGACGACATTGAGCAGCACGTCGCGCGGCATCTGGGCGCCTAGCTTGTTGTCCAGCATCGCTAAGATGTCAGCCGTGGAACAAGGGCCCATGAGGGCAGCCGGCGTCGGCGTTGCCTTTGGAGCACTCTTGGCCGACTGAGCTGACGCTAGCGGCGCAGCCAGCGTCAAAATAACTGTCAAGGCTGCTACGGGGATCGGGCGAAATGGGGATCGTGCACTGCGCATAGACTTGTGCCCTCCCGCTAGGAAGTCTACGTGTAACGGATGGCTCGATTCTTTCGAAATCCCCCGCAGATGTAAATGGGCCAAAGGGTTCAAAACAGCGGAGATGCGCCGCCCTTCGAGGCTTCTTTCCTCGTGCGCTAGGGTGAGGGGGACGGTGAGGGGCTAGCGTCTTGGAGCGATCCATTCGCAAGTAGCCGCGCCCACATCACTTGGTGGCCAGCCTCGAATTTGGAAAATTTGTTCAGCAACATAACCGTTGCGCCCCATGCAAGCGAGTCTGCCTGAGCTTGCGGGATTTGGGATTGATTACGTGCTTCCTGTTGTGTGGCTGAGTCGTCGAAGAATCGATCGCCGTCGCAGTCGAAGATCGTAAGCCGCACCGTCATCGTGACGGTCGTTGACGACATATGCCAAAGACGTGACGGTACGAGAAACCCGACGACGCCGAGCGAACTGCACAGGGCGGGATCTGCGGATGTGAAGCCCGCCGGCATCGGCACGGCTGTGACCAAGAACTCTCGGGCGAATGCTGCGGCGGCTTCGTTGGCCCACCGATCGAATGCGGGTTGCGTGATCGGGTGAATCGCCTTTCCAACGACAACTGCGAATCGCCGTGCCGATACACCTGATGCCAACAGATTTGGGCAAAGGCCCTGAGCGGTCGCGATGGCGTCCGGTTTCGGTGTCGCGGACGTGAAGGTGTAGATTTGGGTGTAAAGCAGGTCGTTAGAACGCAAGATCGTAACGAGGAAGTTTTTGCGCCCAGGGGCAGTTTGGGCAAATCCCGTGACTTCGACTTCCGACGCCGGCTGACCGCACGAGGTCCCGCTGGAGCGCGCGATCGTGACGCCTGTGTCTTGCTTCAATCCAGCCTGCAGAATCGCCGCCATGTTCTCGGGGCTGCAGACACACTTCAGCACTTCTATGATGATCGTGGAGTCGGTTCCGTCGGGCTCGTGACGCGTCAATTCGGTCAGAATGTTGGGGTTTGTTTGCGCGACGCTCGTCCAACCGGGCGGCGGCGTAAAGGCCGGCGCGGGCATCGCCGCGGAAACCGCGGGCGCGGCTATGACGGCAGCAAGAACGAGACTATACACCTGGTGGGCCTAGTTCGCCGTCGATTGCGACGTTCTTGTCGCCTGCGCGCTTCGCGTCGCTCGGGATGACAAGGTGCGGGGCTCAGAGAAATCTTTGACTCACATTTGAGGACGCATCCATTCCTTAGGGGCCATGCTCGACATACGATGCGGGCGCTCCTCATTGCACTCTGTACAGCACTCCTCACACTCGCGGGTTTTTCCGTGCGTGCGGCGGCCGCCGTCACGCCGGCATTTTCGTTTACGGCCGTGAGAGCACCGCATCCGTTGGCGTTGGATCCGACCCTCGCGGACCCGGCCTGGCAACTCGGCAAAGTCCCCGGCGGCACCCTCTGGAAGGACGTGACCACGCGGGGCAACGCCCCGGACCCCACCACCGCCTACTTTTTGTACGACGACAAGAATCTCTACGTCGCGTTCGTCGCGCCGCAAAAAGCGCCGATCGTCGCGACGCAAACCACCGACGACGTCGGCTTCGGCACCGACGATTTCGTCGCCGTCGGCATCGACACCAGCGGAGCGGGTTCGCAGGCGTATCTCTTCGAGACGACGCCGCGCGGCGTGCGCTACCAGCAGGCGACCGAAAACGTTCGCTACCGCCCCGATTGGCAAGCCGCCGCGACGGTGCAAGGCGGCGAGTGGCGCGCCGTCATGATCATTCCGCTTTCATCGATGCGAATCCACAGCGGCACGAAGGTGTGGCGCATCGGTTTTTTCCGCGGCGTTGCCGCGACGGCCGAGCACTACACCTGGGCCTTCGATGGCCTCATGGCGGACGCTTCAGCCGGGAACTGGCCCTCGTTCTACGATCTGCGGTTTTGGCCGAGCGTCGCCATCGCGCTTGCAAGAAGCGACTTCGCGCGCCCGCAGCCGCGGCTCGAAGTCTACGCGCTCTCGAGCAGCGGTGAGGATCGTTCCGACTACGAGCAGGCAAACGGGACGTTCTTTCCGCAGCCGACGCGCTACTACGGCGCCGACCTCAGCCTTCCGGTTACCTCGACGATCAATCTGGTGGGGACGCTGAATCCCGATTTCTCGAACGTCGAGATCGATCAGCAGACGATCGCGCCGCAAGAATTCGAACGCCAGCTCGTCGAGTACCGCCCGTTCTTCGCCCAAGGCGCGCAGTACATCGATCCTAACCCCAACGGATATACGAACTACATCGGCTATCCGAACGAAGTGTTCTATTCGCCGAGCGTCGGCCCGTTCGATAGCGGAGCGAAGATCGAGGGCGTCTACGGCCAGCAGAGCTTCGGCGTGCTCACCTTTCACGGCTACAACGCGGAAACGGGCGAGACGTTCGACGATCAGGCGTTCGGATGGAAGCACGCGACGCAAAATGAAGCGCTGCAGTATTACGTGGACGGTGTGCTGGCGCACCACAGCATCAGCGGTGACGATAATACGGTGGAAGCGGGATTCAAGGGCCGCAATCTCCACACCAAATTCGTGTACGAATTCAACTACGCCATCGAGAACGGATCGTGGGTGCCGCAAGGCACCGCGCATTCCGCCAACGGGTTCATCGACGAACACCAGAACAACTACGAGTTCAACCTCGGCTACGTCGACATCAGCCCGAACTACGACCCGATCGACGGCTACACCGAAAATTCCGACATCCGCGGTTTCCAAGGGTTCATGGACTTCAACGGCACCGCGCCCGGCGTAAAGAGCTGGGTCGTCTTCGTGACGGGCGATCGCTTCCGGGATGAAAGCGGCGCGGTCCACGAGGCCGACTCCGGAGCATATTTCAGCTCGACGTTTCGCAATCTCTTCTCGTTCGACGGCATCGGCCCGACGGTCAGCCTGTTGCGCCAGTACTCCATTCCGTACACGTCCGCGAATTGTGCGCTCTCGACCCAAAACCCGATCGCCGAAATCTCATCGTTCACGGGCTTTCCGTGCTACCTGCAGGGCACCGACGTGCCGTACAACCTGATGGCGTTCCCCATCGGTTACCGCGACGGGAGCCCAACGCCGGTCGACGTGAGCGCGAACTGGGGCAGCTTCGGCGGAGATTGGGTGCACTATTACACCTCGACCACCTCGCGCCCGATCGGCTCCAAATTAACGCTCGGCCTCGAGTACGATGGAACCTACGAACGCAATCTTGCGACCGGCGTGCTCTCGTCGCAGTGGCTGCGCCGCGTGTCCGTCGGATACAACATCAACGCGTCGACGAATATCTCGGTCGGATTGCGCGGCATCAACGGCTTGGGCGGCTTCGTGACGGAACCGGGGAACAATCTCGCCTTCGGATTTCACACGCGAACGACCGACGGTGACATCTACATCAACTACGGCTCACCTTCGGCAAACGTCATGCTCAATCGTTTGATCGTGAAATACGTCTTTCGCGTGGGGTCGGCTCCGGGAACGTAAACTCGCACGCGGCGATCGAGCCGATGGCGCCGGCGTCGACATTTGCGCGACTAAGCGTTCGACGTGTTAACCTCGGTTATCGCTTTGTGTCCTATATATTGAAACATGGCAGTGTGGCAGTCCCTCGACTACGCTTCGCGGAGCCTGTCCTGAGTGAGCGCAGCGAGTCGAAGGGCTCGGAATGACAATGCGCGACGCTCGGGATGAGCAAGGGGCCTGCGGTGCGGGCGGGAAGTTACAGTCCTGCATTGTCTCGAGGAGCGTCTACTTTGGGTCGGTTATTTTGCGTTCCGGTGTCGCTTCTTGCGGCCCTTGCCCTGCTTGCCGGATGTAACAGCAATAACTCGCGGGGGTATATCCCCGGACCGACACCAACGCCCGCTCCAACGCTTGCTCCCACTACAGCGCCGGCAACAACGGCGAGTGTGACGTTTTCGATCACGATTCCAGCGGTCTCCTCGAACGTCCGCACGCGTCCGCTCTACGTGTCGTCGGAGACCAAGTCGGCGACCATCGCCGTCGGCTCGACGTCGGTTACCGCGAATTGCTCGCCGACGTGCAGCGGCTCGATCACCGCACCGCTCGGCAGCGATACGTTCGTCGTGAAGCTTTACGACGCGTTGAACGGCACCGGAAACGTGCTCTCGCAGGGATCGACCACGCAGACGATTTCGGCCAACGCGAATAATTCCGTCAGCGTCGCATTCGGCGGCGTCGTGCATTCGCTCAGCGTTGCACTCAATCCGACGACGTTCGTTCCGTATCTTCCCGGCAGCGCGGCCGTCACCGTCAGTGCGCTCGATGCCGACGGCAACACGATAGTCGGTTCCAATCCGTACGTCGATGCGAACGGCAATCCGCTGACGATCACGCTGGCCGACTCCGACACGACCGGTGCGTCCCAACTTTCGGCGACGAGCCTGACGGCACCGACGAGCGGCATCACGCTTTCGTACACGGCAGCATTGGCGGCCGCACCCACGATTACCGCAAGTGCGACCGGCATTGCGAACGCCGGCGGCGTACTCGCGGTGGCGACCACGGGCGTCGACATCGTCACGCTGGCAACGGATACGAATGCCGGAACGCCCGCCGGAACCGGCGCCGGCAACTCCGGCGACCTGCGTTACACGATGCTGAACGCGCACGCCGGCGATACGATCGTGTTCGACACGAGCGCGATGTGCGGCGGATCCACGTGCACGGTCACGCTTTCCGGCCCGCTGCCGCCGATCGCGCAAAATCTCACGATCGACGGCGGTTCGTTCGGTCGCGTGACAGTCGACGGCGGCGGCGCCTATCGTATCTTCTACGCGCAGACCGGCACGATCGCGATCAATAACCTGCAGTTGCAACACGCGCTGGCGCAGGGCGGCGCCGGCGCAACCGATCGCGGCGGCGCCGGCGGCGGCGGGGCAGGCCTTGGAGCGGCAATCTTCGTCGACGCAGCGAGCGTGACCGCCAAAAACGACTACTTTCTGAGCGATGCAGCGGCCGGCGGTTCCGGCGGCTCGTACGACGCAAGCGACGGCGGGAGTGGCGGTGGCGGCGGCGGCATGGGTGGGAACGGCGCCACCGACAATACCGCGGTCTCCACCCTTGGGGGCGGCGGAGGCGGCGGCCTGTTGACGCCCGGCGGCGCGAACACAGCGAGCGGTGGTGGCGAGGGCGGCGTTGGATTCAGCGGCGCGCCAGCTACCGGCGGAGCCTACAGCGCTCTAGGGAATGGCGGCGACGGAGGCGGCGGCACGTACGGCGGCGGTGGTGGCGGCGGCGGCGGCGCGGGCTTTCCCGGCACCTCGGGCGGAAACGGAGGCGTTGGCGGCTTTGGCGGCGGTGGTGGCGGAAACGGGGCAACCGCAGGTGGGTCAGCCACCGCTGGCGGCCCCGGCGGCTTTGGCGGCGGCGGTGGCGGCGGAGCTCTAGGCGGAAATGGAGGCGGCGCCGGCGGCGCCGGCGGCGGCGGCGGTGGTGGCGCTGGTGTTAGCGCCGCAGCGCCGGGCGGAACGCTGGCAACCCTCAGCGGCGGAGCAGGCGGCAGCGGTAGCGTCGACGTCGGTGGCGGAGGCGGTGGTGCCGCCGCAGGGCCGGCAATTTTTGTGAACACTGGATCGCTGGTGACGACGAACAGCGATGCCGCGAGTTGCGCGGCCACGGCCGGCGGCGCGGGCATCGGTACGGGTGCCGCGCCGAATGGATCACCGGGTACCGCCGATGCGACGCCGGTCTTTAACTACGGCGGCAGCGTCAACGGCTCGACCGCGACCGGACCCGTCGCAGCCGCATTAGGGTCGGGCACGCCGTAAGGTTCAGTGGTCAAAACCGGCTTCCGTATTGTCCGCCTGGCTCGTGGTGATGTGCACGTCGTGATCGACGAAGGCGTGAAAGACTTTGTCTTTTGAGATCACGGCATCTTTTCCGCGCGCCATGTTGTGTGAGAACAAGCCGAGGACGCCGAGAGTGAGATAGCCGGCGATGGCATACGTCGATGCCTCACCTTTCCGGTCCGCGTTTGCGCTGGTGTTGGCGTTATCCGAAAGCACCACCTTACCGCCGTCCTCGCTGTAGACCCAGTTGATGACGAACTCGATCTTACCGCCGCTTCCGTTTCCCCCCGCTCCCTCGACTTTCGTGAGAGTTGCCTCGCCTGCTGCGCCCTTGGGAATAACGACCATCCCGTCAAGGTCGACATTTCGCACCACGATCACCGGAACCGTCGTGCCCTGGCTGACGTCGCGTGACGATATATCTTGTACCAGCGAAATGTCGACGGGGGTTCCACCCTTTACAAGCTCTACGACCGGCGATGACGATGGCGTGGGCGATCCAACCGGCGCTGATGTTGTTGGCGCTGTGGCTGCGCCCGCGGGTAAGCTGCTCACGAAGGATAGCGTCACTAAAAGAAAAGCTACAACGGATCTCATAGCAGTATCGCTCCCGTTCACCAAATACGAAGATTTGGTGCTGTGCTTTTCCGGGCGCAAATCTCCATGTCATGCGGTGGTAGTCCAAATGGACCAATGGCATGTGAGGCTAACGATGACCTGGGTCCCTCGACTACGGCGCTTCGCGCAGCCTGTACTGAGCGAGCGTAGCGAGTCGAAGGGCTCGGGATGAGGGGGAGGGGGCTGCGCGCCTTCGCCTATGTTGCGCGATGACCAACCAGCTGGTAGACTAGCTTTATGAAGACGATCGGGGTTTTCGAAGGCAAGACGAGATTCTCGGCTTTGGTTGCCGATGCGCTCAAAGGCGAAACGACGATAATCACGCGAAACGGTCGACCCGTTGCGGAGATTGGACCGGTAAAGAGTCGCGCCCTCGATCGCGGCCGGAAAGCCGCTGAGCGTCTCGAGTCGCTTCGGTCGAGACTTGCAGCCGAAGGGCGGCTCAAGAATCTCGATATTCGGTCTTTGATCGACGAAGGACGCAAGTGATCGTTGTCGATGCAAGTATGGCGTTGCGCTGGGTCCTTGCCGAAGAGATCGACGCCGAGGTGATCGCGGCGCGTACCTACGTGAGCGAGCATGGCGCATGCGTGCCGGGGAACTTCCAAACCGAGGTCGTACACGGATTGCTCCAAGCTGAGCGGCGAAAGCGAATCTCGAGCAGCGATGCATCGGCAGCTTTGACCGACATTATGGACTTCGCCCTAACGGTCGAACTGCCCGATCCGCACCTCATCACGATTACCGCGCGCGATCACAGCCTTACGGGCTACGACGCAGCGTATCTCGCGCTAGCACTTCAATCCGGCATTCCGCTTGCAACGGTCGACGGCACCCTGCGCGCGGCGGCACGCGCGGCGAAAGTGCTCTGGCAGCCGCGACGGCAGAAGCGATCGTAAGGTGCTTACCAGAAGAGTTGGTTCGGCTGGTGCGGCTTCACCCAGACGATCAGATCCCAAATCGTCGGGAACTCGAAGATCGTGACGACGTCGCTGGCGTCGGGGACGCGGCCGATCTTGACGATCGTTTGCGCGGACGGGTCTGACAGACTGCCGCCGGCGGCGACAAAGTCGCTGTTCCACACGTATTGATCGTAGAGCAGTTTTCCGGTATCCGGAACGCGCACGACGTAATGCACGTGTCCGTTGAATTCGAACCAGCGGCACGGATCGATGCCCCATAGTTGCGGTCGCGGTTCACCGTTGGGACGCGGCACGGAGAAATCGGCGCCCATCAGATTTCCGTTCACATCGTACCAGAGTTGGCTGGGATGCGTCGGGTCTGAGACCCACTTGCGGTTGGCGTAACTGATCGCTCCGGTATCGTCGGGCGACGTGTAGCGAACGTAACCGGCGGCGATGGCATCGCTCGCGTGCGGAAAGCGCGCGGTTATGTCGCGTTGGACGCTTTGGACGAATGCGGTCTCAGTGGGTGAGAGTGGTCCCCTGCAGGTAGGCGTTTCATCGGCGCACGCCGGCGCGGCAATGGCAACGGCGGCAACGGCAGCAACGAGCGCGGAAATCCACGTAGTCTTCATCGATGATCCTCCGGTGGCCAGGATGACGCTTTGTGCAACGGGCGATCGGGCCGAACGGTGACGGTCCGGTATATTTGACGGCATTATGTCAATATGTCATGATGTCAGTATGGTAAAAAAGATGGTCTATCTCGAAGAAGAGCAAGACCGAATCGTGAAGCGGCTGGCGCGCGAGGGCAAAACCTCGGAAACCGAGGTAATCCGACGAGCCATTACGGCGTACGGCGATTCAAATGCTGCTCGAATTGCGTCCGACACGCAACGCGTCATGCAGCACTTGAAAAAGCACCCCGAATGGAATGACGACCCAACGGAGTTCTTCCGCGGGTGACGCCCGGAAGCATCGTCGTCGTCGATTGGCGGGATGCGTTGCCGGCGACGGGTGAACCAGGTAAGCAGCGTCCAGCCGTCGTCATTGGACGTAGCGATTTGTTCCATCAAGAATTCGGGTACCTCTTGGTCGTCCCGTTGACGAGCGATGCTGCGATGTGCATCTCTGAAGCATCGCTAGAGATCGCGCCGACGAAAGAGAACCATTGCAAGAAGCGATGCTTTGCTCTCTCGTGGAGCGTTCAAACGATTCCAAAGCGGCGTGCCCGCGCGACCGAGGCGCGTGTGGCGAGAGAACAGCTCGATGAAATACGAGACCAGATTGCGCGGCTGGTGGAACGGTGACCCTTCGACAGGTTGGGGCGGTCCCTCGACTACGCTCACTGCGTTCGCTACGCTCGGGATGACAAGGGCGCTACGCGCGATGACAAATTACGCGGAGCGCTGCCAGAGACGGCGGAGCCAGTTACGGCGATCGGCGGACGCGCGCGGCGGTAGTTCCGGAATCGACGGAAGCGGGCTCAGCGCGCCGTCGCGCATGCCGAGATCGAACAGGCGCGAGAGACCCGGCGCGTCGTCGAAAGCCAGCATGTCAATCTCGAGTTCGGCTTTCGGGCGCACGTGTCGAATCGAGATCGGCCGCTTCTCGGTATCGCCGCCGAGACGAAGGATCTCGTTGTGCGCATAGGCGAGGCGCAGTTCGTAATCGAGCATGCGCTGCTGCCACAGCGTCGCGATGTTGTGAGCCATCTGCGCGAGGTCGGGCGTCTTCACGCCGACACCGTCCGTCGGCTCGGGATCGACGAGGACGACCGTGATTTCGGTGGCGCCGTGATCGATCGCGAGTGCGAGCGGCGAATTGTGAATGATGCAGCCGTCGGCATAGAGCGCGCGTTCCTCGCCGAAGGTCAGTTCGATCGGACTGAAGAGACCCGGCATGGCCGACGAGGCGAGCAGCAGCATCACGAAATTCTGCGCGTCCATCTCGTGATACTCGGTCAGCCGCACGCGCTCGGCGCGGTGGTCCGGAATCCGGTGCGAAACGCCGTCAGCCTGAAACACGGCCGACGAGCCGCGCGTGATGTTCGTTGCGCCCACCAACAGCGCGTGACGCCGGCGCGAAAAATCGAGCATCTTGCCGAGTTCGGCCGCGATCAGCGCGAGCGTTTCGTGGTGGATGCGTCCGAGATTGCGAATGAACGGAAAGAGGGTCGCCGCGCGAGCGATACGCATCGCATCTTGCAACGCGTTGCCGCTGCCGATCGAGACGATCTGCTCGATCGTCTGACGTAGCCGCGGAATGTGGGGGAAGAGCCGCGGCGCGCTTTCGGGCATCGCATGATGCCAAAAGTGTTCGATCGCACCGTCTTCTCCGGTTGAGAGCAATGCCGCGTTGATCGCGCCGATCGAAACGCCGCAGATGAAGTCGAACGATTCGCGCTGCATCAGCGCGTGCGCGACGCCGGCCTCGTACGCACCGTGCGCGCCGCCGCCGCTGAGTACCAGTGCTTTCATAGGATGAACGCAATCACCTCATTGCGCCCCGGGCGCAGCCACGGCGCCGGAACGTACAAAGCCTGCTGCGGTCCAACGTCCCAAAACCGCCCCGCGTGTTGCCCGTTGACCCACAATGACCCCTTTCCGAGCGAACTCGTCTCGATATAGATATCGGCACATTCGCCCATTTCAAATGTACCCCGATGGAAGGCCGGTGCGTTACGAGATTGTTCGGAAAACGCCAGCGCCGGCAACGTGCGAAGGTCGAGCGGGCGCACCGTCCAGTCGAGCAGCGGCTGGCCGTTCCAGTAGACTGCGCGGGTAATGCCCTTTTGCTCGAACGGAAAATCGGGACCGTAGTTCACGCGGCCGCCGTTTTCCACCAGGATCTCCAGCAGCGAGCCTTCGGGTGCCCGGTCAATCGAAAGCACCGACTCGCCGAGCCGGCGGTCGAGCCGCCCGACGACATCGCCGTCGACGCAGACGACGGCGTAATCGCGCAACGCCTCGATCGCAAGCTCGCCGCGAGCCGCTCCGCGGATGCGCGTTTGATAGAGAATGTAGCCGTAAGCTTGCCCGACCGACTCCATCGGCAGCGGATCGGGCGCGGCGAACGCGCGTCCGAACGCTTGCGAGAGCGCAGCGGTCTCGACCAAAACCGGCGCCGGCAGCGAGAGGACGGGCTCGAGATGCGGCACCGCCGGAAGCGCACGTTCGGTATGGCCGGCGATCACCTCGCGAAAGGCGAAATATTTCGGCGTTGGGCGGCCCGATTCGTCGAGCGCGGCGCGATAGTCGTAACTCGTGGTCGTCGGCCGATACCGCGCTTGCTCGTCGGTATTCGCGCCGTTCCAAAATCCGAAGCTCGTGCCGCCGTGGAACATATAGAGATTCACGCTAGCGCCCGCCGCGAGCATCCACGCTAAATCGCGCGCTTCTTGCGCCGGATCGTCGTGCGCGTGCGGTTCGCCCCAGTGATCGAACCAGCCGGCCCAATACTCGCCACAGAGCATCGGCGCGTTCGGGCGCGCGGCGCGGAGCGTTTCGAAGTTCGCGCGGGGATCGCCGGGACCGAACGTAAGCGCGATCGGCAGATCGGGCAGGCAGCCGCGCAGCGCGTCGGCCGGCTGATCGATCGTATAAAACGGCACGCCGTCGAAGCCGGCATCGACGAGCGCCGCGCGCAGCGCGCGAAGATAGTCCGTATCGTTGCCGAACGCGCCGTATTCGTTTTCGAGCTGCACGGCGACGATCGGACCCCCGCGCGAACGCAGCAGCGGTGCGAGTTGTTCGCCCAGATGGCGCAGCCAGCGCAGCACGGGCGCGAGATAGCGCTCGTCGGTGGTGCGAACGCGCGCACCGTCGGCGAGCAGCCACGCCGGCAATCCGCCGAAGTCCCATTCGGCGCAAACGTAGGGTCCCGGACGCAGGATGACGTCGAGCCCCGCCGCGGCCGCGAGCCGAACGAACCGTGCAACGTCACGCTGCCCGGAAAAATCGTATGACCCGCGCTGCTGTTCGTGCACGTTCCAGAACGTATAGGTGGAGATCGTGTCGAGCCCCATCGCCGCGGCCATCGCGAAGCGCGCCGCCCAATACTGATGCGGAATGCGGGGATAGTGGAGCTCGCCGGAGATGACCTGCCGCGCGCCGGTCATACGGCGCGAAGCCGCTCGGCCGCCGCTTCCGGCGTGAGATCGCGCTGCGGCTGCGCGAGCATTTCGTACCCCACCATGTACTTGCGTACGCTCGCCGATCGCAGCAGCGGCGGAAAGTAATGCGCGTGCGCGTGCCATTCATCGTGCACGCCTTCGCCGCTGGGTTGCTGATGCAGCCCCATCGAGTACGGAAACGGGGTGGCGAAGAGCCGGTCATAGCGCGCGGTGAGGTCGCGCATCGCGGCCGCGAGTGCGTCGCGCTCGGCGCTGGCGAAAGCGGCGAGGTTCGGGCGGTGACGGCGCGGCAGCACGAGCAGTTCGTACGGCCACGCGGCCCAAAACGGGACGAGCGCCGCGACGTGTTCGTTCGCATATACCGCGCGCGTGCCGTCGGTCACTTCGTGTTCCGCGTAGGCGCAGAGCAGACACGATCCGCGGCTGCGAAGATAGCCGGCTTGCGTGCGTGTCTCGACGGCAAGATCGTTCGGCACGTGTTCGTTGGTCCAAATCTGGCCGTGCGGATGCGGATTGCTGGCGCCCATCATCGCGCCGCGGTTTTCGAAGATCGTCACGGCGTTGATCTCGGGCTGCGCGCCCAGCTGCTCGGACTCCGCGGCCCAGACGTCGACGATGCGGCGAACGTCCGGCTGCGGCAGCGCGGCGAGATGGAGATCGTGCCGCGGCGAGAAACAGACGACGCGGCATCGGCCGCGCTCGCTGCGGGCGACGAGCAGTTCGTTTTCGTCCATCGATTCGTGCGGTGTTTGCGGCAGCAGCGCCGGAAAGTCGTTGTCGAAGACGTAGACGGAGTCGTAGCGCGGATTGCGCGCACCGTTCGCGCGTTCGTTGCCCGGACAGAGATAGCAGTGCGGATCGTAGGCCGGAACCGTAGCCGGCGGCGGCGTCTCGCGTTCGCCCAGCCACGGGCGCTCGGCGCGATGCGGCGAGACCAGCACCCACTGCGCGAGCAGCGGATTGTAGCGCCGGTGCGGTGCGTTCATCCATGCGGTCATGAGGCGACGTGCGCTCCGGCGGCCGGTGTTCCGTCGTAGAGATCGGGCGTGATGCTGGTGGCACGGCGGTAGCCATCGGCCAGCGCCGCCGCGAACGCATCGGCCGACGCCGCAGCGACGAGATTCACGGTGCAGCCGCCGAATCCGCCTCCGGTCATGCGTGCACCGTAACAGCCGTCGAGGCGCTGTGCGATCTCCACCAATGCGTCGAGTTCAACGCAGCTCACCTCGTAATCGTTCTTCAGGCTCGCGTGCGATTCGTCCATCAGCCGGCCCAGGCGCGGGAAGTTCGCTTCGCGTAATGCGACCGCGGCGTCGAGGACGCGAGCATCCTCGCTCACGACGTGCCGGCAGCGGCGGTAGATCACCTCGGGCAGATCGGCTTTGCAGCGCTCCAGCATCTCGAGCGAGACGTCGCGCAGCGCGCGAATCTCGGGGAAGCGCCGTTGCATCAGCGCGACGCCTTCTTCGCATTGCGCGCGGCGCTGGTTGTACTCGCTGCTCGCCAGTGCATGCTTCACCATCGTGTTGGCGACGATCAGCCGAGCACCGGCGCCGAAGGGAACGTGATCGACGGCGAGCGAGCGCGTATCGAGCATCAGCACATGGCCGGCGCGCGCGCACAGCACGGCGAACTGATCCATGATTCCGGCTCGGATACCGACGTGCTCGTGCTCCGAGCGCTGGGCGAGCAGCGCGAGCTCGGTTGGATCCATCGTGATGCCGCTCACCGCCAGCATCGCCAGCGCGATTGAGATCTCGAACGACGCCGACGAGCTCAGACCCGCTCCGATCGGAAGCGTCGCGGTCACGTCGAGAGCGGCTCCGTGCAGCGTCGCGCCGTGCTGCTCGAGTTCGATCAGGATGCCGCGCGCGTAATCGGTCCAGTCGCCGCGACGCGCGCGCGGTAACGCGCCGAGCGTGAAGAGCGCCGGCTGCCCGAAACGATCCGATCGAATCATCACCTCGCGATCGGTGCGCGGCCGGGCGTGCACGACCGTGTAGTATCCGATGGCGGCCGGCATCACGAACCCGTCGTTGTAGTCGGTATGCTCACCGATCAGATTGACGCGTCCCGGGGTGCGAACCTCGATCACGCGCGACTACGCTACTTGCAGTAGCCGCGATAGTAGTTCGTGAGAAATAAAGTGCTGCCGATCGTTCCCGCCGCGAGCGCTTGAATCGATGTGAGCGAGAAGAAGAGGAGCAAGACGAAAACCGACTTCATGGTGCAAACGTTCGCTGCAGTCCCTCGAATTCGCTGCTTCGCAGCGGAGCCTGTCCTGAGCGAGCGCAGCGAGTCGAAGGCCCCCTCGTTCTTTTTCGTCGATGAGCGAGTCAGGCGTGGGCCATTTGGCGCAGTTGTTTGAACAGCGGTTCGGCGGCCTCGGCCGGCGTGCGGAACGCGACGTTGAAACGATTGTAGCTATTGATGGTGGCGATGGCCCAGGTGAGCATCACCAACTCGCGATCGGTGAGCTCAGGGTGACGGGTTGCGGCGGTCCCTCGGCTACGCTCGGGATGACGACGTGGACTGAGCGAGATATTGATGCACGAGGGCGATGGCCATGCTGCCTTCGCCCACCGCGGCTGCGACGCGTTTGATCGAACCCGAGCGCACGTCACCGACCGCAAAAATCCCGGGCACCGTGGTTTCCAAGACATGCGGCGTCAGCACGAAGCCGCGCGCGTCGCGCTCGATCTCCGGCGGCAGCCACTGCGTTTCGGCATCGGCGCCGATCATCACGAACAGGGCGTCGGCGGATTGCCGGCTGGTCGTGTTCGTGGCGGTGTCGATCGTGGTAATCGCGTCGAGGTGCGTGTCGCCGTGCGCATCGGTCACTTCGGTGCGCGTTGCAACGTGGACGTTCGTCTTGGTCGCGAGCTGAACGATCAGGTAACGCGACATGCTCTTTTCCAGTGCGTCGCCGCGAACGAGCAGCGTTACCGAGCGCGCGCAACTCGCGAGATTGACCGCGGCTTGGCCGGCCGAATTGCCCGCACCCACGATAAAGACGTCCTTACCGTACAGCGAGCGAACTTCGTCCGGAGCGGCGCCATAGTAGACGCCGCGTCCGCGCAAGCGGTCGAGTGCCCGGACGTCGAGATGCCGCCACGACACGCCGGTTGCAAGCACGATCGTCCGGGCCGCGACGGATTGGTCGTCGTCGAGCGCGATCGTGTAGGCGGCCGGGTCGATTCGTTGCACGGAGCGGGTGACGACGATTTCCGCGCCGAGGCGTTTTGCCTGCTCGAGCGCGCGATGGGCGAGATCGCCGCCGGCAATACCGTAGGGAAAGCCGAGATAATTTTCGATCCGCGAGGAGGTGCCGGCTTGTCCGCCCGGCGCTTCACGCTCGATGAGCAAGGTCGAGAGACCTTCGGATGCGCCGTACACGGCGGCAGCTAGACCGGCCGGTCCGCCGCCGATGATGGCTACGTCGTAGGCGGGCCGGCGCGGCGAACAATTGAGGCCCAGCGCTTCGGCGAGCCGGCGCGTCGACGGATTGCTCAAGGCGCTCCCGTCGCGCAGGCGAACCTTCGGATACTCATCGCTCGTGTCGGTCGCGGTAACCCAATCGAAATCGATCGAATTGCGTTCGAGGAATTCACGAATCTCGTGCGTTTCGTTGTCCCACTGCGGACCGATGACGGTGAGCATCGGTGCGGTGGGCGCCGCGGCGACTTCTTGCAGCCCTTCGATACGGTCGCGCACGGAGGCTTCGAGTGCCGGCTCGAGGTTCGGCGCCCATTGTGTCAGGGTCTTGAACTCGCGGCCGTCGAGCCGCAGCACGCGCGCGTCTTGCGCGGCGCGAAAGTTCGCCGCCAGCGGTGCGTTCAGCACCAGCGGAAGTTCGCCGAAGGTTTCGCCGGGGAGGCGCACGCCGATCACGCGCTCGTCACCGTCGACGAGCTTCGTGACCTCGAGCCGCCCTTCGACGAGCACGAAGAAGACGCGGGTCGTGTCGCCTTCGCGCGCCACGTACTCGCCGGAAAGCAGCCGAATGTCGGCGCTGTGTCCGCTCAGAAAATTGAGCGCGTCGTCGCCGAGCGCCGAGAAGAGGGGAATTGCGCGCAGTTCGGCAGCACTAAACATCGTGAGTACCGACCACCGCAATACCGTGGGCGCGCGCCGCGATCGCGAGCGCGCGGTCGTGCGTTGCTACGGCCAAGCGCGTCCCTCTCGTCTCGTTCCACAGAAGCGCGGTCGCCAAGTGGATTGCATCCAGTGTTCCCAGTTCCGTCGGCATCGGCTGCGCAGCGCGTTGGAGAACGGTGTCGTCGACGTCGACGAGTTCGATCGAGGCGACCAGACTGAGAATCGTCGAGCGCCGCAGCGCGATCTCGGGATCGTCCAAGCGGGTTCGCAGCCGAAGGCGGTCGAGCGTGCGCAGACATTCGGCGCTCAGCAGCGCACTCGACACACCTCGCTCGATTTGCGGCCACTCGCTCAAGGCATCGGGCTGTTCGAGCGCGACGCGCAGCAGTACGGACGCGTCGATGTACGCGATCAACGCGGCCCCTGCCGCTCTTCGAGCAGGAGGTCAACGACGTCGACGCTCAGCTTCAAGGGCTTGCCGGGCAGCCGCACCCGATTGAGCGCGGGAGCGCCGGATGCCGGTTTACGAACGCGCAGTGCGGTCCGCTCGGCCGTAGGGACGATGCGCGCAATGGGCGTTTCGCGATCCAACACCGCGATCGTCTCACCCCGGCGAACCGCTCGCAGATATTCGCTCAGCCGCGCCTTCAACTCGGCGATCCCGACCTGCTTCATGACCACATTATGACTAGAAATGGTCATTATGACAAGCCGCTCCGTCAGGGGCGCCCTTCGACAAGCTCAGGATGACCGGGTGGCGAAGCGTCGCGTATGACGGAGATTGAACGGGTCCATCTGCCTACCGACGACGTGCGCGCTCTGATCGGCGAACTCGACGCGGAGCTGGCCGGTACCTATTTGCCGGAGCAGCGCCATGGACTTGCGATCGAGGCGATCTTCAAGCCGCCCGTGCGGTTTTTCGTCGCGCGTCTCGACGGCGATGCCGTCGGATGCGGCGGCGTCGCCTGCTTCGATGACTTCGCCGAAATCAAACGCATGTACGTGCGCGCCTCAACCCGCGGCGCCGGTGTGGCCGACGCGATCATCGAGCGTCTGCAAGACGAAGCGCGCCACGCGGGACTACGCCTCGTGCGATTGGAGACCGGGGTTCATCAACCCGCCGCGATCGGGTTCTATCGCCGTCACGGGTTCGTCCCGTGCCGCGCCTTCGAGCCGTATTCCTCATTGCCCGCGAGCGCGATCAAAACCAGTTACTTCATGGAAAAGCAGCTCGGTTGAACGTCAAGCTCCGGTAAAAATAGAGAACCCCTCGCCATCCTCGGCTCGGGGTTCGTCAACTGGCTTCGTGTCCGTAGGCTACCAGGCGAGGCCGGAGCGCGTCAATGAGAAACGGGCGCTCTTACCAAGGCCTAGCATCCCCTTTGCTTCAGGTTTACGCCCAGGTCGTAGATCGCGCGCTGGTCGATAACCGTTTGCTGGTAGTCGAGGTCGACGGTGGCGAGCTGGTCTTGCAGAAACGCGATCGCCGAGTTGTCGGCATCGCAGCTGCCGTAGACCGGGACGGGCAGGGTCGGATAGTCGCTGCCGTTGGCCTGGGTTTCGAGCTGAGCGATCTGCGACTGCAGTTGTGCGGCGCGCGCGTCCGGCACACCGGGCTGATTGAGCTGATATTCTAGTTCCATGATCGCCTGGCGCGTCGGCGCGTTCTTGGCGAGGTTTTGCGCGGGTGCGACCGACGGCACCGCCGTCAGGAGCATGGCGAGGGCGAGCGTCACGAGATGAACGTGCTTCATGGCTCGATTATACCGCCCTAGGGAAGCTCTGAAGAAGTCGCTGTACCGATCGCAAGGAGCATTTTCCGGTGCGAATCGAGGCGCATCCGAGGGAGCATAGCAACGCGCTCTGTGACCGAGGATGCAACGAAGACCCGCACCGGAAAATGCCCTTGCCCGAAGGGTTATGGCCGCGATGGCGCATCTCCATCGTCGTCGGCTCGGTCACAGAACACCCTGGCTATGCTCCCTCGCCGACTCCTCGGATCTGCGGCCATCGGGGCCATAACGATCGGTGCATGGACTCCTCCAGAGCTTCCCTAGCCCGCTGTAGCGAAGAGCGGACCCCGTTGGCGGCACACGACCGGCAACGTAACGATGATATGGCTTCCCAGGCCCGGCAATCGTTCGACGCGCACGTCGCGGGCGAGCATGGAAATGAGATAGAGTCCGCGCCCGGACTCCGCCCACACGTTTGCCGGCAGCGACGGACGATAATCGAACCCCGGGCCTTTGTCGATCACGTGCAGCACGATCTCGTCGCCGCGCCGCTCGAGCGAGACGCTGAGCGGTCCGGGCGCGTGGCGTACCGCATTGCCGATCAATTCGGCGAAGATCAAACCGCAGGTCGAGAGTTCTTCATCGTCGGGTTCGCAGAGGCTGAAGAGGCTGTGGAAATATTCCTCGCGCATCGTGTACGCCGAGCGCGAGTCGGCCGCTTCGAATTGCCAGCGCATCTCGCCGCGCCCAAAGTTGACGACGATGATCGCGATGTCGTCACGCGGCGCCTGATCGGCGATCGCGCGCTCGATGAATTCGGCCGGGTTGGCGGCGTGCTGCACGGCGTCGGTTGAAAGCACGCTTTCGAGCATCGCTTCGCCCCCGAGGATATCGCGATTGATCTCCACCACGCCGTCGGTGTAGAGCACGAGCATGCTCTGCTCCGGACAGCATTCGCGATGCAAATCGAAACTGACGTTGCGGAATGCGCCGAGCGGAGCCGACGGCGACTTCAGCTGCCGGACTTCGCCGCTCGGCAAACGCAAGAGCGGCGGCGCATGCCCGGCGGAAACGTAGCGCAGGACGCGCGTGTCCGGATCGATGATTCCGATGAAGGCGCTCGCGAGACGTTCGCCCTCCTCGGAAAGCAAGAGCCGGTTGCACATGCCGGCGATCGTCTTCGGATCGTGCGAATCCAAGGCGGCGACGCGAATCGCCTGACGCATCATTACCATCAGCCGCGCGGCTTCGATGCCCTTACCGGTGACGTCGCCGATCGTAATGACGATCTCACCGCGCTCGTTCTCGAACGCATCGTACCAGTCGCCGCCGATGTCCGCCTCGGTAGAACCGGGACGATAGTGGGCACTGACCTCGAGGCCGGCGCGTGTCGGAAAGCGGCTGGGCAAGAACGCGCGCTGCAGGGTTTCGGCGACATACTGTTCGCGGTGATATTGCTTGGCATTCGCCACGGCGAGGCCGGCGCGGCGCCCGAGTTCGATCGCGAACTCGAGATCGAGCCGGTCGAATTCGTCTTCTTGGCGGGTCCGTACGAAGGTGAGCGCACCGAAGATCGCGCCTTGCGCGACGACCGGCACGACGATCTTCGAACGATAGCCCAACCGGCGCATGTACTGCTCGTGCTGGCGGGAGGCGGCATGCCGGCGCATCGTCGACTCTTCGATGTGCGGGAGAAAGAACGGCTGGCCGCTGCGCACCACCCGCACGACCGGGTGCACGCCGAATTCTTCGACGTAGAGGAGGCTGCCGGCGCCGGCGACGGCCTCTTGCTTCGCGGGGTCGCGATGCGCGGCGGAGGTGACGAAAAGGCGCTCCGACCGCTCGTCGATCAGATCGAACAGGCAGATATCGGAAAACGACTCGATCGCCAGATGTGCGACGTTATCGAGCGTTGCATTGACGTCGAGCGACTGGTGAAAGATCTCACCGGCGCGTACGAGTAATTGGAGTCGCGCTTGATCGCGATTCTCGCGGTGGGTCATCTTTAGATGAGTATGCACACTTCCGGCGGGCGCTAATCAACTAAAGCAAACCAAGCATGCGGTCCTTTACTGCAGGCCACTCGGCCGCAACGATCGAGTACCGGGCCGAGTCGCGGGGCGTGTAGTCGACCGCGAGCCGATGCGCGCGGAGCAGCCCTTCGAACCGCGCGCCGAGGCGCTCGATCGCCGCGCGCGAGCGCGTGTTACGGGCATCGGTGTGAAAGGCAACGGCGCGCACCCGCCAGGTTTCGAAGGCGTGGGTAAGCATCAGGAATTTGGCTTCGGTGTTGGCGGCGGTGCGGATTGCATCGGGTGCGAGCCAGGTGTAGCCGATCTCGCACGTATCGTAGGCGCTCGTGCCGGCCGGATGGTCCGCGGGCCACGCCCACCGTTCGAGATTGAAGAAGCGCGTCGCGCCGACGACGGTGTCGTCGTGTTGGCGGATCGTTGCGAACGGAACGGCGCGGCCCTGCACTGCGAGCGCAAGCGCGTCCGCGACGTAGCGCCGCATCTGCGCTTCACCCTGCGGAACAAAACTCCACGCGTAGAGGTCGCCCGCGCCGGCACCCGCCGCAATCAGCGGTTCGACGTGCCGGCGGTCGAGCGGTTCGAGGCGCACGTGAGATCCGGATAAGACGATAGCGGCGCTGTTCATCGCAGACAGCGTAGCAGATGGGGACAATAGCTTTATTGCCGGACGCCTTGCGGCTCCAGGGCGATGGCGATGTAGTCGCGACTCCCGAGGCCGCTTTGCGACGCGCGCTCGAAATCCGGCAGCACGCAATCCAACGTCGGCATCGCCACCTGCAGCGATGCCGCCGCTTCCCGTGCGAGCCGAAGATCTTTGAGCAGTGCGTCGAGCGCGAAGCGCGGTTCGCTATCGCGATCGAGCAGCTGCTGACGCTTGGAACCGGCGATCCGTCCGAACGCACCGGTCAGCGATTCTACTGCCAGCGTGCGCTCGACGCCGCCGCGATCGCAGAACGCGAGCAGCTCGGCCAACGTTTCGCCGACGATCCCGATGATCGTATTGTTCGCGAGTTTCAGCACGCCGCTCGCGCGCGGACTGCCGGTGTAGATCACCGTCTTTCCGAGTGACTCCAGCAGCGGACGCGCGCGTTCGTACGTCGCTTGGGGGCCGCTCGGCAGAATGGTGATCGATCCGTCTGCGACCGCGCCGACGCTGCCGAGTACCGGTGCGGCGAGAAACTCGATTTCGCGCGCCGTCGCGGCGCTCTCCAGCGTCTCGTACATCGCCGGCGAGAGCGTCGACATTTCGATCACGAGCTGCTTCGCATGCGCTGCCGGAATCACACGGCCGAGCGTGACCTCGCGCGCGACCTCATCGCCCCATAACATCACGATGACGGTGTCGACCGCCGACACCAGCGCCTCGATCGGGCCGGGTGCCGTGGTTCGATCCCAGGTGGAGACCGGGTAGCCGTGCGCGGTGAGGCTGCGCGCGATCGCGCCGCCCATCTTTCCAAGGCCGACGACGCCGATCGAATTCATGATGCGGTCACCGCTTGCGGCGGCGCCATGAACTCCGGGCCGACCGGATCGGTGATTTCTTCGGCGAGAATGCGGTCGATCTCGGCCTTGGTGCCGGCGTCCAGCGAAAAATCGAAGACACCCGAAATCGGATCGACCTGATCCGGACGGCGCGCGCCCCAGAGCGCGGCGCCGACGCCCGGCTGGTCGAGCACCCAGCGCAACGCGAGATGAATCACGCGTTTGCCGAAGCGCGCCTGCGCGAGTTCGTCGAGCCGCGCGACCGCGCGTAGGTACTGTTCGTAACGCGGCGGCTGGAACTTTGGATCCGTGCGCCGCAGATCGTCGCCGCTGAACGCCGTGCCGGTGCGCATCTTGCCGCTGAGCAGTCCGCGGCAGAGCGCGCCGTAGGTGAGCGCGGTCAGCTCGTGCGCCACGCCGTACGGAAGCGCGTCTTTTTCGGCTTCGCGCTCGAAGAGATTGTACGGGGGCTGGAGCGTGTGCAGCGTTGCATAGCGCGAAAACTCATCCATTTGCGCCGGTGAGAAGTTGCTCACGCCGATCGCGCGGATCTTGCCGGCATCGTGGAGCGCCTGCATCGCCTTTGCGGTTTCTTCCATGGGTGTCGAGGGATCCGGCCAGTGCACCTGATAGATATCGATGTAATCGGTTTGCAGGCGGCGCAGCGAGCCGTCTATTTCCTCATTGATGCGTGCGGCCGACGCGTTGCGGTGCACGTTGCCGTGTTCGTCCCATACGAGGCCGACTTTCGTTGCGATCACGGTGCGATCGCGCCGGCCCTTGAGCGCACGTCCTACGACTTCTTCGGAGTGACCTTGCCCGTAGGCCGGCGCGGTGTCGACCAGCGTAATGCCGGCGTCGAGCGCCCGTTGGATCGTCGCCACCGCCGCGTCGTCGTCGGGGCCGCCCCACATCCAGCCGCCGATCGCCCAGGTGCCCAGTCCGATGCGTGAAGCGCGAATATCGGTATTGCGTACTTGCGTGAATTCCATCGCCGCTTACCTTTCTGATCTAGACGATCGGTTCAATCGCGAAGATTTCGTCGATGGTTGCGCCGTCGAACGCGTAAGCAAGCAACCCGGCGGTGACGCAGTTCGCGACCAGGCGCGGACGGAAGGCGGCAATGCAGGTACCGTTGGCGACGCGGACGCTGCGGTAGACGATACCGTCGACGACGTTGGCGGCATAGAGCGGCAGGGCGTAGGCTTGCGCGGCGGCATAGTTCGCCGGGTCCGGATCGTAGATGGCGTCGGTTGCAGGCCGCGCGCGGATGTCGTCGTAGGCGCCGCGGACGTCGGCGCGCAGGACGCGCTTGTACAGAACGGTCGCGGGTGTGTTCGTGTAGGTGAGAAAGCGTGCGGTGTGATAGGCCGACTCCGCGATCGCGGTGCGCTCTTCGAAGGCGGCGTAGTAGACGCCGTAGCTGCCGTCGGTGAAGCGGCTCGCGCCCGAATAGGCGAATGAGGCGATCACGATTTCATTGCGGGGCTTTGAGACCGCCTCGATCTCGTCGAGCGCGCCGCGATCGGTGACGGAGGGAAGGCGGTCGGCGATGCGCTCTTCGTTGCGGCGATGGGCGATCACGCGAAACGTGCGCTTTTTGCGGAAGCGCGCTACCATCCGCGTTCGGCGTCGAGGTAGGCGCGCACCGCGGATAGACTTTCGAACGAGCCGTCGAGCAGAAGATCTTTCGCGCTCTTGCCCTTGAAGAGCGGGTGCGCGTTGGGCTTCGCAATCCAAGCGTCGGCGAGCGATGCATCGGGAAGGAGGATGTTGATCGCCTTGAAGATGCCGAGCAGCATCGAGATGCGCTGCAGCGTGTCGTAGGAGAGCAGGGCGGAGTCCGGATCGCGCATGTATTTGGTGTAGGTCGACTGCGGAAGCACGCCGAGGAGAATGCGCTGCTCGATCGGAGCGAGCTTCCAGTGCGCCGCGATGTCTTTGAAGGCGCGGATCGCGGTGGGCGAGAGCGCTTTGAGTTTGCCCGGGGAGCGCGCGAACTCGATGGCGGAGGGCGCCGGGGCCAGAGTGGTCATCTGCTCATTATAGCAGGCTAGTTCGTTACACGCTAGATATGGCGGCTGTCCCTCGACTACGTTTCGCGGAGCCTGTCCTGAGCGAGCGCAGCGAGTCGAAGGGCTCGGGATGACAAAGCGCGGGATGTGACGTGACCGAACAAGCGACGTGCTATCATTTGGGGATGCGACTCATGCTACTCATCTGCGCGCTCTTCGCGGCACTAAGCGCCCCCGCGCTGGCCATCACGCTGACACGGGTGATCATCACCAACACCACCGACGCGTGTGTCTATTACACCGCGCAGGAGGCGGACGTCAAAGGCACGCAAGGTTTCGGGCCGATCCGCGCTCACCGGACCGAGGACTATATCTGGCATACCAAACAATCCCCCGCCCGCGAATACTACCTCGAATGGACGGCGAACGATTGCAAAAGCAATCGCGTCCTCTACAAGGATTTCGAAATCCTCGCTAGCGGGCGGATCCATCATCTGACACTACGCAAGGTCGGTTCACGCTACGTCATGGATCAAAGTCCCGGCTGACGGATGGGGGCTGTCCCGACTACGCTTCGCGGAGCCTGTCCTGAGCGAGCGCAGCGAGTCGAAGGGCTCAGGATGACAAAGCGCCTACGGGATGACAAAGGGGGGACAGCACCGTGAACGATATTACCGGCCCGTGGCATGATCTCGACCTCTCGCGCTGGGCGCCCACCAAGCAGTCGTTGCATTTGGTCGCGCAGATGCTCGGCAAGGTACGGCTAGCGCTTTCGCCGCCGCAGCCGAATTGGATGTTTACCGCGCTGTATCTCACGCCGCGCGGATTGACCACGGGGTCGATCCCGTGCGACTACTCGTCGATCGAGTGCGTGCTGGACGTTCACGATTCGAGCATCGTAATTCTCAAGAGCGACGGGTGCACGCGGACGATTCCGTTGTTGCCGCCGCGCGCCGCGGCCGAGGTCTACGCCGAGCTTTCGGCGGCCTTGAAAGAGCTGAACGTGGAGTGCTACATCCCGCCGGTGCCGCAGGAAGTCCCCGACACGACGCCCCTGAACGAAGACCGCCGGGTACGCGACTACGATCCTCGCGCCGCGCTGCGCTGGTTTGAGACCTTCACCGCGGTGACGGGAGTCTTCGAGCGCTGGCGCAGCCGCTTCTTCGGACGAAACGGGATCCAACTGTGGTGGGGCGCGTTTGACGTATCGTTGATGCTCTTCAGTGGAGAGCACGTGGCGCCGCCGACGGATCGGGGGTACTTGATGAAGTACGACCTCGATGCGGAGCTGATGAACGTTGGGCTGTATCTCGGCGATGAGAAGACGGCGCCGTTCTTCTACGGCTACATCTATCCCGAACCGAACGGCGCGCCGTCGTTGCCGATTCACCCCCCGAGCGCATCCTGGTCGGTGCAGTTACACGAATGGGTGCTTCCGTACGGCGAGGTTCGCGCATCGAGCGATCCGGAGGCGGCGATTCGCGCGTTCATCGATGCGATCTACGCGCAGTGCTTCGATGCGGCGCGATGGAAGCGGGATGCGCATACCTACGATCCGCCGAAAACGTACGTTTGGGGGAAATAGCTAACTTCGGCGCGCATGGAGCGTTGATGCGAACGCTAACCCTGATTCTGTGCCTCGTTATCGTCACAGTTATCCCGGCTCGTGCGGCGAACCCGTCGCCCGCACCAAGCGCGACGCCGGAGGCGCTGCCTCCTTCGCATACAGCCGACGCCGTTACCAAGCACTCGATTCAGCTCGACGGGAAAACGCTCAACTACACGGCGCGCGCCGGCACGATCGAACTGCGCAATGCCGACGAGAAACCGACGGCGCAGATGTTCTACGTCGCGTATACACTCGACGGCGCGGCGCCCGATCGGCGCCCGGTTACATTCTTTTACAACGGCGGACCCGGCAGTTCGACGATGTGGCTGCACATGGGCTCGTTCGCGCCCGTGCGTATCGAAACGAGCAACGGTACGCCGACCGGACCTCCGCCTTACCGTATCGTCGACAATACCGACTCGCTGCTCGACGCGACCGATCTCGTCTTCATCGACATGCCCGACAGCGGTTTCGGCCGCATCGTCGGCGCCGGCACGACAAAGGAATTCTTCGGCGTCGATCAGGACGTGCGCGCCTTCGCACAGTTCATCACCCGCTACATCACCGACTTCGACCGGTGGAACTCGCCGAAATTTCTCTACGGCGAGAGCTACGGCACGACGCGCTCGGCCGCGCTGGTCGACCTGTTGCAGCGGCAGGGTATCTCGATGAACGGCGTCGTGCTGCAGTCGAGCTATCTGAACGCCGGCGTCGACATTCCCGACTCCGGCATCACCAAGGGCGGTGACGATTGGCCCTTCGCGTTCTATCTGCCGACGGAAGCGGCGACGGCATGGTACCATCACGCGCTGCCGAACCGGCAGCCGGCGCTGCAGCCGTTTCTGGCCGAGGTAACGAGCTTCGCGATGGGCGAGTACATGGACGCGCTGGCGCAAGGTGCCGCACTGCCGGCTTCGCAGATGAACGACGTCGTCGCCAAGCTCCACCGCTACACCGGAATGCCGGAGCAATACATTCGCAATTCCGATTTGCGCGTGCCGTACTGGAGTTTCGAGAACGAGCTGCTGCGCGACCAGGGCATCATCGTCGGCCGTCTCGACGGGCGGTATCAGACCTACACCACGGATCGGTTGGCGACCTCGCCGCCATGGGACCCAACCGAGTCGGCGATCAGCGGCCCATTTACCACCGCGGTGAACGAATACGTTCGCCAGACGCTCGGATATAAAACGCCGCTTCTCTACCGTTCGCAGATATACGGCATCATCGCGAAAGCAAACAACGGCGAAGGCTGGGACGAGAGCCACCGCGGCTTACCCGTTACCGACGTGACGCCCGACCTCGCCGAGGCGATGACACAGAATCCAAGCCTGAAGATCTTCTCGGCGAACGGCTACTTCGATTTTGCCACGCCCTATCTGGAAACGGTGTACGTGCTCAATCACCTCAGCATCGAACGCGCGCTGCAAAGCAACATCACCTACGGCTTCTACGACTCGGGGCATATGATTTATCTCCAACCGCAGGCACGGCACCGACTACACGACGACTTGGAGCGCTGGTATGCCGCCACGCTGACGGGGCACTGATTCGATGCGCATCTCCGCTTTTGCACTGGTCCTCGTCGCGGCGGTAACTCTCGCTGCAGCGCCGAAGCCGCCGCCGATCCCGAACGTTGCCGACGCGGTGACGCAGCATTCGATCGTCCTGGGCGGAAAGCGTATCGCCTATACCGCTCGCGCCGGAACGATCACGCTGCGCGATGACGACCGTCGCCCGCTGGCGACGATGTTCTATACCGCGTATACGGCCGACGGCGTTTCGGCCCGGAAGCGCCCGATCACGTTCTTCTACAACGGCGGACCCGGCAGCTCGACGATCTGGCTGCGCATGGGTTCCTTCGGTCCGGTTCGTGCCGACATCGCCCCGAACGGCGGCATCACGCCGCCCGCGCCGTTTCGCCTGGTCGATAATCACTACTCGCTGCTCGATACGAGCGACCTGGTCTTCATCGACATGGCCGCCAGCGGATACGGGCGCATCGAACCGGGCGCCGATGCAAAGGAAGTCTTCGGCAGCGACAACGACGCGAATATGTTCGCGCAGTTCATCACCCAATATCTCACGCGCTTCGATCGCTGGAACTCGCCGAAGTTCCTCTACGGAGAATCCTACGGTACGCCGCGCTCCGCTCTGCTCGTCAACTACTTGCAAAACGAAGGCGTGAGCATCAACGGCGTCGTGCTGCAGTCCTCGATCCTCAATTTTTCGCTCGCTTCGCGCGATACGTACGGCGGGGCCGACACCGACGACTGGCAGTACGTGTTCTACTTCGCGACCGAGGCCGCGACCGCGTGGTACTACCACCTCGTTCCCGGCGCGCCGCGCGATCTCGATGCGTACATGCGCGAGGTCGAACGCTTCGCGATGGGCGACTACCGCCGCGCCCTGCTGCAGGGCGCACAGCTGCCGCCGGCGAGCTTCGATGCGATGGTTTCGCGGCTCCATCACTACCTCGGGGTCCCCGAGCGATTCATCCGCAACGCCAACCTGCGCATCTCGGGCGAGCAATACATCGCCGAAGTGCGCCGCCGGCAAGGCGAATCGGTCGGGGTCTACGACGCGCGCTACCGGCTCTTCGAGCTCGATCGCGCGGAAGAGTATCCGCAGCTCACCCCGAGCAACGCGTCGATCGAGGGCCCATACCTCGCCCTCCAGCAAGACTACTTTCGCAACCAGCTGCACTACGTGACGCCGCTGTCCTACCGGCTCGGCGCCTACGCGGTGATCGCGAAGAGCGGCCCGTGGAATTATCGGCATCTCGATACCGTGCCGCTCAACACCGCGCCCGATTTGGCCGAAGCGATGACCTTCAATCCGCATCTGCGCATCTTTTCGGCGAACGGCTATTTCGACGAGGTCACCCCGTTTCTCGCGACCGTCTACACGCTCAATCACCTGGGGATCGTTCCGGCGCTGCAATCGAACATCACCTATGGTTTTTATCCCTCCGGGCACATGATCTACCTGAACGTCGACGCGCTACGGAGTTATCACGACGACTTGGAGCGCTGGTACCGGGCGACCCTCGAGGAACGTTGAGCTAGGGCGTAAATGACGAAGGACCGTCGCCGCTGCGATGGACCCGCGACGGAAATCGCCGGAAGGCCTTCACGATTTACTCGATAAGCGTGAACTCCGGCAACTTCTTCGATGCGGGCCGATCAAAGGTCGCGGTACAGGATGCGCCGGAGCGCCGATTGGTGGTTGCAATCAGCGCATCGGAAAAGTCGATACCACCTTTGCGATAATGCTCAAGCGCAGCGCGCACCTCCGGCGCATCCTCAACCGTAAAAGTCGCCGTCGCGAGGAGGCCGGTCACAGCTATTGCAATCTGCTCGCGGCTGTACTCGTAGAGCGATTGTAGAACCCAGGCAACTTCCGCGAGAACAACACGGTTGACGAGCGCCGGGGTGTCCGGCGCGCAATGTTTGGTAAGATACGCCTTTGCGAGAGCGAGCTGTTTCGAGTCGTCCTTGGCGATCAATCGAACGAGGACGTTAGTATCAATCGCGATCACGCATTTCGTCCCGCGCGCTTACGAATCGCTTCGTTCATTTCTTCAACCGTATGCTTGCGTGGCGACGGCGGGAGTAGCGCCGAGAATTGGTCGAGCGTCAGCGTGGCCGGAGTAAGATACACCCGCGTCCCCTCCGCGACGTACTCGATGCGGTCCCCTGGTTGGAGATGGAGTAAATCTCGGACCTCTTTTGGGAGCGTCGTCTGTCCCTTGCTCGTGAGCGTTGAGGATGGCACAAAATATCTCCTTACCTAATGTAAGGATACATCAGGCGAGGTAAGGCGTCAACAGTGGAGCTCAGGATGCCAGGTCACCGGGGCCGAAGCGGGCGCGTTGATGGATCGTATGCGTGCTGCCATGGTGGGACTGCTCGTCGCCTTGTGCGCGACCGTGACCCCCGCCCGGGCGCAGGAAGCGCTCTCGGACGCGTGGTGGACGGGGCCGATGCTGGCGCCCAGTGCGAACACGCTGCCGCGCGGACATGTGCTCGTGGAACCGTACCTCTACGACATGATGCAGTACGGCAGCTACGATCGCGGCGGCAAACTCACACCCGCGCAGCACGCGAACGATCTCGGTTCGTTCGCCTACCTCATCTACGGTTTGACCGATCGCGTCAGCGTGGGTCTGATCCCGATCCTCGGTTACAACACCGGCGGTGGCGCGCCGAGCAGCAGCGGGATCGGCTTCGGCGACCTCGGCGTGCTGGCACAGTACCGGCTCACCCAATACCATCTCGGGAGCTGGGTGCCGATCACCGCGATCGCGGTTCAAGAAACGCTTCCCACCGGAGCCTACGACAACTTAGGTAACAATCCGAACGACGGGTTCGGAAGCGGCGTCTCCTCCACCAAAGTCTCGTTCTACATGCAAACCTATGCCTGGATGCCGAACGGCCGCATCCTGCGCTTGCGCTTGAATCTCTCGCAGTCGCTCTCCGGACGCACGAACGTCAACGGCGCCAGCGTCTACGGGACGAGTACGGGATTTCGCGGAACGGCCAAGCCGGGCGGAACGACCACGCTCGACGCCGCGGGCGAGTACAGCATCACCCGCAACTGGGTCATCGCCTCCGATCTGGTCTACACGTACGGCGGCGATACGACCGTCAACGGAACGAGCGGCTTCGTGGACCTAGGCGATAGCCATTCGTTCGCCTTCGCACCGGCGCTCGAGTACAACTGGACGGCGAATGCCGGGATCCTCTTTGGAGTGCGCTTCTTTCCTGCCGGCCGAAATACGAGCGCATCGATCACACCCGCAATCGCGATCAATATGGTACGGTAGCACCGTTCTTTAGAAAGGAAGCCATTGGAGCGCCAGGACGGCGTGTAACCGCCTGCACGAGCGCAGTGAGTTGTGGTGGCAAGGCGGAGCCGTGAAGCCACGAGCAGGCCGAACCTGCAACGAGGTGATTGCCAGGCGTATGGCATTGATAGTCGCTAGACTCGAGGAAGCATGAAACGCATCGAACGCGTGCGGCTGTATCCCACGTTCCGTCAGGCGGAGCGCCTTCGCTTTGCGCTGAACGTCACGCGGGAACTGTACAACGCGCTGCTCCAAGAGCGTCGCGACGCATACCGTCTGCGTAAGGTGAAGATTTCTGCCAGGATGCAGTACTCGGAAATCACGGCACTGCGCAAGCCGATGGACCGTCTTGACGGCCGCCTTGCGGCAGTCTACCGAGAATGCGAAGACGCCGTACTGCATCGCCTCGATCTGGCGATGCAGGCGTTCTTCCGACGCATCGAGCGAAGCAAGACCCCGGGCTTTCCGCGCTTCAAGCCGGCGGCCCGCTGGAAGCAGCTGACATTTCCACACGGCAATCGCGCGCTCACGTTCGATGTGGCGCAACGCTCGGTGAGGATTCCCGGCATCGGCCGCGTGAGGCTGCGTAAAGGCCGATCGGTCCCCCCGTTCGGGCGGGCATGGATCCTGGAACGTAACGGCCGCTGGTACGCCTGTTTCGAATGCGAACGAGCCGAGGTGCAAGGACCGGTCGACCTGCGGCGGATCGTCGGTGTCGACCGCGGCATTCACGTACTGGCGGCAACCAGCGAAGGCCGATTACACGATAATCCCGCGCACGCCGAGCGCAATCGGCAGCGTATCGCTCATCATCAGCGCGCGCTCGAGGCGATCACGCAGCGCGATTCACGCGGCCGCCCTCTGAATCGGCACGATCCCGCCCGCAAAAGCGCGGTACTGCGCTTAGCGCGCGCCAAGGAACGGGAAGCGAATCGTCGCCGGCAGACGCTGTATACGCTGGCGGGCAAGATTGTCGCCTGCACAGGCGTCATCGCGATCGAAGCGCTCAACGTGCGCAACATGACGCGCAGCGCAAAAGGCACGCTCCAGGAGCCGGGCCGCAACGTCGCGGCCAAAGCTGGATTGAATCGGCGGATGCTGGATGCAAGTTTTGGTCTACTTCGAGGATTCATCATCGCTAAAGCGGCAGAGGCTGGGCGTATGGTGGTTGAGGTGGACGCCCATTTCTCATCGCAGACCTGCGCGAAGTGCGGCGCCTGCGAGCGAGAAAGTCGACGGAGAAGGCGCTTTACGTGCGTTCGCTGCGGGTTTTCGACCCATGCGGACGTCAACGCGGCGCTGGAGATCCGCCGGCGAGCGCAGTTGGCGCTCTCAAGACTCCCGGATACCGGTGCGGAGCCGGTTGCAGCGTAGGATGCGTTGCAAGGCAGTCACAACGAATCCTAATATCGGTAGTTTTTTACCGGCGGAGATGAAGTGAAACGCAGGCGGGGCCGTTAAGGTTTTGTTTCGTGCGTTGCATGGGCCAAGCGGCCCCGTCCAGCGGGTTAGCCGCCCGACATGGCGCCGATGATGAGCAGCGGTTCGGCGCCGCTCGCGACCCGCTCGGGCAGCGGCGTATCGGGCGGCTCGTGCGAGAGGTCGCGTTCGCAGGCGAAGAAGCGGATGAAGGGGCGGCGCGTGTGCGTCGCGCGATCGCGAATCGTACCGAGCAGCATCGGATAGCGGCTTTCGATCGCCCCGAGCACGGAACCCAACGTCACGCCCTCGCCGAGATCGAACCGCACTTCGTCGTCGACCCGTGCGAGCGTACGCAGATGCGGCGGAAGCACGACGCGGATCACGGCAGCGTCTGTACCTCGACCGAGAGCACGGCCGGAAGATCGCGAACGATCGCGCTCCAGTTCTCGCCGGCATCGGCTGAAGCGTACACCTGGCCGCCGGTCGTGCCGAAGTAGATACCGCACGAATCGAGCGAGTCGACCGCCATCGCATCGCGCAGAACGTTGACGTAGCAATCGCGCTGCGGCAGGCCCGTGGTGAGCGCCTCCCACGCATCGCCGCCGGTGCGGCTGCGGTAGACACGCAGCTTCCCGTCGAGCGGGAAGTGTTCGGTGTCGCTCTTGATCGGAACGACGTAGATCGTCTCGGGTTCGTGTGCGTGCACGTCGATCGGAAAGCCGAAATCGGTCGGCAGATTGCCGCTGATTTCGCGCCACGAGCCGCCCGCATCGTCGCTGCGCATCACGTCCCAATGCTTCTGCATGAAGAGCACGTCCGGGTGCGAGGGATGCATGGCGATGCGGTGCACACAGTGGCCGACCTCGGCATCGGGGTCGGGAATTTGGGCGGATTTCAATCCCCGGTTGATAGGACGCCAGGTTTCTCCGCCGTCGTCGCTGCGAAACGCGCCGGCCGCGGAGATCGCGGTGAAGATGCGCTGCGGATCTTTCGGATCGATCAGGATCGTATGCAGACACATGCCGCCCGCGCCGGGCTGCCAGCTCGCGCCGGTGTTGTGCGTGCGCAAGCCCGAGAGCTCGCTCCAGGTTTTTCCGCCGTCATTCGAACGGAAGAGTGCCGCGTCTTCGGCACCGGCGTAGACGGTGTCGGGATCGGCGAGCGAGGGTTCGAGATGCCAGATGCGCTTGAACTCCCACGGACGCGGCGTGCCGTCGTACCACAGGTGCGTACCGGCAACGCCGTCGTACGCGAACGCGTTGCCGACCGTTTCCCAGGTCTTGCCGCCGTCATCCGAACGCTGCATCACCTGTCCGTGCCAGCCGGTGCTTTGCGAAGCGTAGACGCGGTTCGGATCGGCCGGCGACCCTTTTAGATGGTAGATCTCCCACCCGGCGAAGTGCGGGCCGTGGACGCTCCAGTTCTTGCGTTTGCCGTCGGCTTCGAGGACGAACGCGCCCTTGCGCGTCCCGACCAAAACACGCACGCCGCTCATCGGCGCTACGTCGTGCTAAAGCGGCGGCGAAGGGCACGCTCGCGCTGTTTGTATACCTTGATGGTCAGTTCCAGGCGCGACGTGGTGCCCGTTTTACGCAAAATGTGCGAGATATGGTTCTTGACGGTTTTGTCGGAAAGGCGTAGCTTCGAGGCGATCTCCTGATTGCGAAGACCGTTCAGCAGCTTCTGTAATACGTCGCGCTCAGCCGGGCTGAGCGACTCCTCGATTGTCGTCATGACACGGGTATTCGCCCCGGATCGCCGTAATCATACCCGTTGGGCTAAAATGACCAGCTAGGCCAAAGTGACCAACCGCAACCGCGCGAGAGGAGAACCGCAATGCTGAAACCGGGCGATAAGGTCTATATCGACGGAACGCAAGAAGAAGGCGTCGTCAAAGACGTGCATCCGCACGAGGTTACCGTACGCGTCGAGGTTGCCGGCGGTCACGAACTGCGCAAATACGCGCTGGAGGCGCTGCGCCTCGATCCGACGTTGGGCGAAGTCTCGAAGTTCGTCGACCACTAGACTTTCAGAGTGCTCGCTCCTTAGCCGTGTAATAGACGGAGTCCGGGAATTGGCGATCGCCGAACGCAAGGATTTGGATGCCGCCGTTTCCGGCTGCCCTGAAGATGAGGCGAAGGTCGGCGGTCTCGCGATTCTTCGACGGAAACTTGCTGCGCCGCCAAGAGTCCAGTTCGCGATCTAGTTCAATCCCAAAATCGCGCGGAGCCGCGAGTGCGCGTTGGATCTCGCTTGCAACCGCGATAATCGCGCGCGCATACTGCCCATCTTCAGGAAAGGCTCGCCGCAGATTCGCAAGATCCCTGGCAACGTACGCCGGAACAACGGCAACCCCGGTCGTCCGCAAAACGTCGTAGAAATTCTTCTTAGCATCTGCGGGTTTCGGCGACCTATTCGTCACGCGCCGTCAAGTCGTTATACTGTCGCTCGATGTCATCGATTACAACCGGCGTAACAGGAACGAAATTCGCGTTAGGTGCCCGGTCTGCAACGATGGTGTGGGCGGCTTGTTCTTCGTAGCGCTCGATGACCTGTTCAAGTTCGCGCAAGTGCGACTCGATGGCACGCCACGCGTGCGCATCGACGAGCACGCCGATCACGTCACTGCGCCGGCGCACCCGAAGCCGATGATGAGCCTCGAGCCGCTTGCGAAGAGTATCCTCCTCACGTAGCTCGCTCAGCGTAATATCTGCGTCTAAGTCGAAGCCCCCTAATGGTGTCATCCGCGTGTCCTCCCGTAAACAGCCTATTCCATCGACAATAAACTGTCAACATACCGCCAGGGCAAGTGCGTGAGAACTCGCCTACGCTGAGGGGGCAACGGTGGATGCGGCCCCTCGACTCCGCGTAGCGGAGCCTGTCCTGAGCGAGCGCAGCGAGTCGAAGGGCTCGGGATGACAAAGCGCTACGCTCGCGATGACAACGTAACGACGGTGGCGTTGCCGGCGAGGGCGGCGGCGAGCGGTTGCGGACCGCAGATGTAGGTCGCCGTGGCGCCGGATTCGACTGCGGCGATCGCGGCCTGCATTTTCGGAAGCATGCCGCCTTCGCAGGCGGGCGAGTTCACGAACGCGCGCGCCTCTTCGAGCGTGAGCCGATCGATGCCGCTAGCCGGATCAGCCGCATCGCGGCGCACGCGTTCGACGTTGGTGATCACGACGAACGCGCGCGCGTGCAGTGCGCCTGCGAGCGCCGCAGCGGCGAGGTCGGCGTTGACGTTGTAGGGATGCGCGTTGTCTTCGGCCGTGGCGAGCGGCGCGACGATCGGCAGATAGCCGGTCGCGAGCAAGGTATTGATGAGCGCGGGATCGCAGCCGGCAACTTCGCCGACGTAGCCGAGATCCTCACCGTGCGATCCATGCGCGCGCGTCGCGACGAGCGTTCCGGCGTCTTCTCCGCTGATGCCGACCGCGCGCGCGCCGAGCGCACTGCACGCGCGCACGAGCCGTTTGTTGATCGTCGCGCACAGCACCGCTTCGGTAATCTCGAGCGTCGCCGCGTCGGTGACCCGCAAGCCGTCGACCCGCCGGGTCGGCACCCCGCGTAGGTCGAGCCAGCGGTCGATCTCGGGACCGCCTCCGTGGACGAGCACGACCGGCGTGCCGCCTTGGTGGAGGGCGACGAGCTCGGCCAGGATGGGATCCCCCTTCGACAAGCTCAGGGTGACAGGGGGGGAGCTCGGGGTGACAGAGGCCCCCCCTACACCAAGAGCGTTGCCGCCGTACTTGACGACCACCGGACCAAAGGCCGAGGGGGTTGCATAATTATGCTCCATATGTATAAATATACAAGCAATGCCTTCCATCGCGCCAGCCCGCGGCAATACCCTGCGCGGGCGCAACATACTCGAGATCACGGACTTCTCGCCCGGCGAGTTGGCCGCGCTGCTCGCTCTGGCCCGCTACCTCAAGGCCGTTCCCGGCACCGAGGTGCGCACGCTCCTGCGCGGCCGCACCCTGATGCTGCTCTTCGAGAAGCCCAGCCTGCGCACGCGCGTATCCTTTGAAGTAGCGATGCAGCAGCTGGGCGGCCAGACGCTCTTTGCCGCCGGCAACGAGTTCATGATCGGGAGCCGCGAGACGCCCGAGGACGCGGCCCGCGTCCTCTCGCGCTACGTCGATGCGATCGTGGTGCGCACGCACGAGCACGCGCCGCTCACCCGTTTCGCCCATTCGGCCACGGTGCCGGTGATCAACGGCCTCTCGGCGGTTGCGCATCCGGCGCAAGCACTGGCCGATCTGCTTACCATCGAAGAGCGCTTCGGCACCGTCGAAGGGCTGACCATCGCCTACGTGGGCGACGGCAAGAACAACGTCGCGACCTCGCTCGCGCAAGCTGCGGTGATGCTCGGCGCGGTCGTGCACTTCGGTGCGCCACCGACCCATCGTCCGACCGAAGCGACGCTGACGCTCCTCAACAAACTGGGCGAAGCCGCCGGCGGGAACGCGCGCGCGTTCACCAATCCGATTCGCGCGGTGCGCGGCGCCGACGTGATCTATACCGACGTGTGGACGTCGATGGGCGAGGAGCGCTATCGCGAACGCAACGATGCGATGCTGCGTCCCTATTCCGTGACCGAAGAGCTGCTTTCGTACGCGCAGCCGCATGCGGTGTTCATGCACTGCCTGCCGGCGCATCGAGGCGAAGAAGTCAGCGCCGCCGTGATCGACGGTTTGCGCAGCGCCGTCTTCGATCAGGCCGAGAACCGTTTGCACGCGCAGAAGGCGCTGCTCGTGGCCTTGCTTACCGACGCCAAAGGAATGTTGTAGTCATGAAAGATCGTCGCCAACGGGCGATTCTCACGCTGGTCGCGACGCGGCCGGTTCACTCGCAAGACGAACTGGTCGCGCTGCTCGAAGCGCAGGGCTTCGCCGCCACGCAAGCAACCGTCTCGCGCGACATCAAGGAACTGGGTCTGGTCAAGGTGCCGATCAAGGTCAACGGCAACGGCCATGAGGACGATGCGCTCTTCAAATACGTGGTGCCCAACGCAACCGTCAACTACGTGAGCCGCCTGCACCGTGTGATCGCCGAACTGGCGGTCAGCATCCAAGGCAGCGTCAACCTGATCGTGATCAAGGCGCCGCCGGGCAGCGCGATGATGGTTGCCTCGGCAGTCGACGAAGCCGGCTGGCCGGAAATCTTGGGTACGCTCGGGGGCGATGACACGGTGATGATCGTCGTGCGCAGCGCCGAAGAGATGCCCGTGATCAAACAACGGTTCTTGGATTTGAAAGGAAGCAGCGCAGCGTGAGCCGCATCGTCCTCGCTTACTCCGGCGGTCTCGACACGTCGGTCCTCCTCAAGAAGTTGATCCTCGCCGGGAACGAGGTCGTCGCGATGACCGCGGATCTGGGTGAGTCGGACGGCGTCGCCGGCGCCGGCGCCGCCGCCGAACTCGAAAAGGTGCGCAAGAAAGCGCTCGCGCTGGGCGCGTACGACGCGGTGGTGATCGACGCGCGCGAGCGCTTCGTGAGCAACTACGTGCAGCCGGCGCTGGCGGCGAACGCGATGTACGAAGGCGTCTACCCGCTCTCGGCCGCGCTCTCGCGGCCGTTGATCGGCGCGCTGCTGGTCGAAGTCGCGCATCAATTCAGTGCCGACGCGGTCGCGCACGGCTGTACCGGCAAGGGCAACGACCAGGTGCGCATCGAGCTGGCGGTGCGCGCGCTCGATCCGGCGCTGACGGTGCGCGCGCCGCTGCGAGAATCGCCGCTCTCGCGTCCCGACGCGATCGTGTTCGCGGCCGAACACGGCATTCCGATCGCGCACTCGGCGGCGAAACCATATTCGGTCGACGCCAATCTGTGGGGCCGCTCGATCGAAGCGGGCGTGCTCGAAGACCCGTGGACGGCGCCGCCCGAGGACGCATACGCGTGGACCGCGTCGGCCGCCGTTCAACCGGCGAAGCCCGACGAGATCGTCCTGCACTTCGACGACGGCGTGCCCGCGTTGGATGACACGCGCGGTGCGGCGCTGATCGCCAAGCTCAATGCGCTCGCCGGCGTGCACGGCATCGGGCGCATCGATTTGGTCGAGGACCGGGTGATCGGTGTCAAGTCGCGCGAAGTTTACGAGGCGCCGGCGGCGACCGTGCTGCTGGCGGCGCACAAGGCGCTCGAGCGGCTGGTGCTCACGCGCGACGAGCTGCGGTTCAAGGCGAGCTGCGATCAGAAATACGCGGAGCTGGTCTACGACGGCTTGTGGATGTCGCCGCTGCGCGATGCGCTCGATGCTTTCAACGGCTCGTTCGCGGCGCGCGTAACCGGCGACGTACGCCTGTCGCTCTATCATGGCACCGTCACGACGGCGGGTGTGCGCTCGCCGTTCGCGCTCTACAACGAGTCGCTCGCGACCTACGGTGCAGGTGACACGTTCGACCATCGCGCCGCCGACGGGTTCATTCGCGTGTATGGGTTACCGCTGGATCAGTTGGCTGCGGTTCGGTCCCTCGACTCCGTTGCGCGGAGTCTGTGACACATTTGCAGTGGGGCGGCAGGTTCGGCGCCGCGCCCGATCCGGCGCTGCTCGCCTTCGGCTCGTCGCTGGAAGACGATCTCGTGCTCGCGCCGTTCGACGTGCAAACCTCGCAGGCGCACGTCGATGCGCTCGCGGGCGGCGGCATCATCGATCCCGCGGCGGCAGCCGCGCTGCACGGTGCGCTCGATGGCGTCGCAGCCGAGATCGAGAACGGAAGCTTCGATGCGTACGCGCGTGCGAGCGGCGCCGAGGACGTGCACGGTGCGATCGATGCGCGCGTGCGCGAGCTGCGCCCGCAGGCCGGTGCGCTCTTGCACGCCGGGCGCAGCCGTAACGATCAGGTCGCAACCACGCTCGCGCTCTACGCGCACGACCGCGCGCGGGCGGGCGCGCGGCGCACGCAGTCGATCGCGCGGCATCTGCTCGCGCGCGCCGTGGAAGAACTCAACGCGCAGACGCTGCTCGCGGCGACGACGCACATGCAGCCGGCACAGCCGGTGCTGCTGGCCTTCTGGCTTCAGACGGCCGCCGAACCGTTCGTTCGCGACGCAAAACGTTTCGCGCGCGTGGCCGATTCGGCACTGCATTCGTGTCCGCTCGGCTCGGGGGCGGTGTCGGGCTCGACCCTTCCGCTCGATCGCGAGGCGGCGTGCCGGCGCTTGGGATTCGAACGGCCCTCGCGCAATGCGATGGACGCGATCGGTACGCGTGAGAGCGCGCTCGACGTCGCGCACGCGTGCGCGCTTGCGCTCGTCAACGCTTCCCGCGTGAGCGCGGAGATCGTCGTGTGGGCGATGCCGGCGTTCGGGTACGTTCGCCTGGGCGACGCCAGTTCGACCGGCTCGAGCCTGATGCCGCAGAAGCGCAATCCCGACGTCTTCGAATTGGTGCGCGGCAGCGCGAGCGAGATTACCGGAGCGTATTTCGGTGCGCTCGCTTCGACCATCGGGTTGCCGCTTTCCTATCATCGCGATCTGCAGGAGACCAAACGCCTGACGATCGCGGTTTGCGAACGCGCGCTCGCGGCGCTCGACGCGTTCGAGCGGGCGCTGCGCGACACGAACTTCGTGCGGGCGAACCTGAACGCGCGCGCCGGCGAGGGATACACGGTTGCGACCGACATCGCGGATGCGCTGATTCAATCCGGTACGAGTGCGCGCGACGCGCACGCGTTCGTCGGCGCTGCGGTTCGCGCGGCGGAAGAAGCAGGGCGCGCGCTCGACGAGCGCGACCTCGACGCGCTCGCTCGAGAAGCCGGCCTTAAGAATCTTCACGCGCCGTTAACGCCGCAGGCGAGCGTGGCGGCGAAAATGACGAGCGGATCCACCTCGCCGGGTGCGGTGCGCGCGGGTCTTGCTTCGCTCGCCGCGGAATTGGATCAGATATGACGCGTGTGCACGTGTGGGGCGCCAGCGGCTACGCGGCGGGCGAAGCGATTCGATTGCTCGATCGGCACCCGTTCTTCGACGTGGGCGTGCTCGAAAGCCGCAGTCACGCGGGCGCCGCGCTCGCCGATCATTTTCCGCTCTTGCGCACGAGTGCGTACGTCTTTTCACCGGCGGGATCGGTTGCGTCGGCGCTGCAGGCCGGTGACGTGGTGATCGCCGCCGGCGGGCATGGGGAGGCGCAGACGCACGTCCCGGCGTTTCTCGACGCGGGCGCGCGCGTGGTCGATCTCTCGGCCGATTATCGCTTCGACGATCGCGCGGCGTACGGCTTGTGCGAATGGAACCGCGAAGTGATTGCGAGCGCGCCGTTGGTTGCCAACCCGGGCTGTTATCCGACGGCGAGTCTGCTCGGGCTGCTTCCGCTTCTGCAGCTCGCGACGCCGCTACAGCTCATCGTCGATGCAAAGAGCGGTATCACCGGCGCGGGGCGCAATCCGTCGGTCGGCTCGCTCTACGCCGAAGTTGCCGGCGATATTCGCGCCTACGGCATCGCGGGGCACCGGCATCAACCCGAGATCGAACGGTTCTTGCGCGTTCACGGCAGTGCCGCGCCGTTGCTTTTCACGCCGCACGTCGTTCCGCTCGCGCGCGGGATGCTCGCCGATTCGTACGCAGTCTTCGACCGCGTGCTCGATGAAGGCGCGGTGCGCGCCGCGTTTGCGAAAGCGTACGTGAGCAGCCCGTTTGTACGCATGCTCGAGGGCGAGCGCATCCCGAGCGTGGCCGCGGTGAACGGCACGAACGATGCGGAGCTGCGCGTCGACGTGGTCGGAAACACCGTGCGCGTGCTGTGCGCGATCGATAATCTCGGCAAAGGCGCAGCGGGTCAAGCCGTACAGAATCTCAACCTCATGCTGGGCTATCCCGAGGAGACCGGATTGCATGCTCGCGCCATTGTTGCAGGATGACGACGTCCGCCTCGTAGCCGTACGCGGCGGCATCGGCGCGGTGCCCGGCGTGCGTCTCGCCGGCGTGCACGCCGGCATCAAACCGCGCAAGCGCGATCTCGCGCTGATCGTTTTCGATGTGCCGCAGGCCTGTGCGTCCGTCATCACGACCAACGAGATCAAGGCTGCGCCGCTGCTGGTGAGCGCCGAACACATCGGGCAATCGGGCGGCGCGATGCGCGCCGTCGTGTGCAATTCGGGCTGCGCCAACGCGTGCACGGGCGAGCGCGGCGAGCGCGATAGCCGCGCGACCGCGCGGCAGACCGGCGCGCTGCTGAAGATTCCGATGACGAGCATCGTGATCGCCTCCACCGGCGTGATCGGCGTGCCGCTGCCGATGGATCGCGTGCAGCGCGGCCTCGAGCGCGCGATCGCCCAGCTCGAGAGCGGGATGAAGTCAAGCAACGACGCGGCAGAGGCGATTCTGACCACCGATCGCGTGCCGAAACTCGCAGCCTACGAGTTCTACGTCGGCGGGAAGAAATATACCGTCGGCGGGATCGCCAAAGGATCGGGGATGATCGCTCCCAACATGGCGACGATGCTCGCCTTCGTGGCGACCAATCTGCCGATGAGCCGAGAGGCGCTGCAGCGGGAACTGCGCGAAGCGTGCGATGCGAGCTTCAACATGATTTCGGTTGACGGCTGCATGTCGACCAACGACGCGGCCTATGCGTTCGCGCCCGCCGGCAAACAGGCACCGCCGGCGCCGTTTTCGCGCGCACTGCGCCAGGTTTGTTTGGACCTGGCGCTGGCGATGGTGGCCGACGGCGAGGGCGCGACCAAGACGCTCACCCTCCACGTGACCGGCGCGAAGGACGTCGCGCAAGCGCGCGCGATCGGGCGAGCCGCGATCAACAGCAATTTAGTTCGCACCGCGCTGTACGGTGAGGATCCGAACTGGGGACGCATCATCGCTGCGGCTGGTTCGGTCAACGCGGGACTCGATCCCGAGAAATGGTCGCTCTTGCTCAACGGCAAGACCTGGGTGCAGGTCGGCGCGATCGAAGCGCTCAGCGAAGCCGAGGCGCATCACGAACTGGAGATCACCGATATCGTGGTGGAATTGCGTTTGGGGCTGGGCGACGCGGCCGCCACCGCCTGGGGGTGCGACCTGTCAAAGGACTATGTCCGCATCAACGCAAGTTACCGCACATAGCCATGGATGCTCTTTTAGGTAATTATAATCGGGCGCCGGTGACGTTCGTGCGCGGCGAGGGCTGCTATCTCTTCGACGATCAGGGGCGGCGCTATCTCGATTTCATCGCCGGTATTGCGGTGTGTGCGCTCGGTCACAGCCATCCGTGGATCGCACAGGCGGTTTCGGAGCAAGCGCGCACGCTCGTTCACGTGAGCAATCTCTACTATCAGGAGCCGGCCGGCACTCTCGCGCGCGAATTGGTCGATCGCAGCGGCCTCGCGCGCGTGTTCTTCTGCAATTCGGGCACCGAAGCGAACGAAGCCGCGATCAAGCTCGCGCGCAAACGGGCGTTCCGTCGCGACGAGAAGGATCGCATGACGATCCTGGCCTGCACGGGATCGTTTCACGGGCGTACGTACGGCGCGCTGGCCGCTACCGACAACGCGAAGTATCAAGAGGGTTTCGGACCGATGCCGGCGGGCTTCGCGTTCACGCCGTTCAACGACGTCGCCGCGCTCGAGAAGAATTTGGACGAGCGCGTCGCCGCGTTCATCGTCGAGCCGGTGCAGGGAGAGAGCGGCGTCCACCCGGCGACGCCGGAATTTTTGGCTGCGGCGCGGCGGCTGTGCGATGCGCGCGGCGCGCTGCTGATCTTCGATGAGATTCAGTGCGGCATGGGACGGCTCGGACCGCTCTTCGCCTTCCAGCGCTTCGAAGTCACACCCGACGTGGTGACGATGGCGAAGGCGCTCGCGAACGGTTTACCCATCGGCGCGATGCTGGTGGCGGAGTGCGCGGCCGACGCGCTGCGTCCGGGCGATCACGGTTCGACGTTCGGCGGCTCGCCGATTCCGTGCGCGGCGGCGCTGGCGCATCTGCGCGTGCGCGATGCGATCGATCTCGCTTCGTACGTCGCGGTGCGCGAGGTACAGCTGATGGCGCGCCTGACCGATCTCGCGCTGGCGTTTCCCAACGCGATCGACGGGATGCGCGGAATAGGGCTTTTGGCCGCGCTGCAGTTGAAAGAGAAATATCCGGTTGGCGACGTCGTGACCGCGCTGCGCGAAGCCGGCGTGCTGGTCGGAAGCGCGGGCGGGAACTCACTGCGCTTCGCACCGCCGCTGGTGATCGGCGAAGAGGGCATCGACGAGGCCTACGACGCGCTCTACGACGTGCTCGCGAAGCTGGACGAACGCAAAGAACCGATCTTGGCAGGCTGAGCCTTGGGGTACATGTAGTTTGGCCTGCTCACGCGGCTGCAAATAGCTACTCACGCTTGTGGCAGAATGCGGATAGATAGGAACGATCTCGTAATTCGGCTAAAGCGTAATCCAGCGGGATGGAGCTTCCGTCTAACCGCCGAAAACGGCTAATGGCTCCTATCAAGATGAGCACCGTAGTCTTGACAGGAGTTTTTTCATGCGCAAGGCTTCATCGCGGTCCAAGATCGAGCATCCGAGACGGTCGGCCGTCGTCGCGGCCGTGCTCAGGCTGCTCCTCACATTGTCCGGAATGGGCTGCGCGATTGTGTTTAAAGAAGGTTTCGTCGCCATCGTTTCGGTGCTCGCATCGTATTTAATCCCCGTCGGCGGCTATCGCGTTCTGCGGGTGCAGGCCGTTGCGCTGGCCGCTATGGGCGCCTACGTATATACCGCGGTATCGCACGGCAGCGGAGAAGTCTTTTTCATCGTGGGCGCCGGATTATGTCTTGGCGCGATGGCGCAACGTTGAGCGTTCACTGAATCGATTGCGCGCGCCTTGGATCACCGGTGCAGGGCATGCGAAGGGCGCAGCGGTCGTCAGTAAGAACACGCTACCAACGGGGATGGAGCACCCCCTCGAACCGCCAATAATCGGCTGATGGCTCCTGGCCGGATCCGCTAAGCCAGGAGCTTTTTTATGTCACAACGCTCGCCGATGGGCGATCTTTTCGACGACCTTTGTCACGCCGAGGAAGCGGCGCGTGAACGGCTCCTCGCGGGCTGCGCGGATGACGCGATAAAGATCGAGCGCTACTTTAACCGCCCGCTGGAAATCGCCAAACGCAGTGCTCGCAATACCATGGCCGGCATGGGATTCTTGGAGGATGTGGATCTCGCGGCGGGCCTGCGCCGGGAGGCGTTCGAGCGTATCGGAACAGTCTGCGCCGATTCCATCTGCTCGAAGGCCGCGTTGCGCGTGCGCGCGCGGTTCCGCATTTACGCGGATGAGATTGCCAACGCCGAAGATCGCATCGCTGACGCCATTGCCGCGTCGCGTCTTGTTCACGTAGAGCGCATCTTTCCGCGCATGTTCTCGATTGGATGGATTGACTTCGACAATCTGCATATCCCTGATCCTCCGGGCGACGATGCCGCCATCGACGATTGGATCGAGCATCTGCGCCGCGCCGTCGGCGAAGAACTTGCCGCGAGTACGAAGCGTGCAGTCGGCGAGGTGCTCGAACAGGGATATGCTCGGCTCGGCGTGATCAAGTCGTGCATCGATGCCACGCTCCGAGCTCTACGTCGCACGGCGCAAGCGGAAATCTCCCACGTGGGACAGGTATGAACCAGAAGGGGCCGGTAATTGTCGACGTCTGCGCGGCTCCGGTCGCCAGGAAGCCGAACCGCAGACCCTGAAGGGGCTATTCGGGCGGTGGAGTTCGCCCGTGACGTACGTGTCGCAAACTGCCGTAGGGCCGATGACTCCTGACAATCACGCGTATCGTATTGTCAGGAGCATTTGTTGATCTTACACCCGATAGCGGTGCAGGCGGCCCAGGTATTGACTCTCCTGCTGCTCTCACCGCTGCTCACGGGATGTATCGCGCGCGCCGAAGCCGTCATTGCCGGCAAGCGTGGCCCGTCGATTTTCCAGACGTACCGCGACATCCTGAAGTTTTTTCGGAAGCAACCGCTTACACCGGAGCCCTCGTCGTGGGTTTTCCGAACGGCCCCGTATGTGGCGTGTGCGTGCTATGCGACGATCGCAACGCTGATCCCGGTCCTCACCACGTACCCGTTGCCCGGCGCCACCTTCGGCGACATTCTCGGCGGCGCGTTCCTCTTCGCTCTCGCGGGTTTCGCAACGGCGCTTGCCGGAATCGACTCGGGTTCGGAATACGCGCAGATCGGCAGCAGCCGTGCGACGATGGTCGGCATCCTCGTCGAGCCTACGCTGATCTTCGTATTTTTCTCGGTTGCCTTTATCACAGGAACCGATCTGCCGTACGCGATGAACGCCGCGCTTCGCGACTCCGCGGCCAACGTGCTTCGCCCAGCGCACGTGCTCGCGACCGCGGCCTTTTTCATGATGATGCTAGTGGATACCGGACGCATACCGATCGAAAGTTCGTCAGCGACCATCGAATTCGGCATGATCGACGATGCGCGCACGTTTGAGCATTCCGGCCCGTGGATGGCCCTCTTCAAGTGGAGCTCGTCCATGAAGCAATTTTTGCTCTATACAATTTTCGTCAACGTGTTGCTGTTGCCGATGGGTTTATCGTCAAGCGGTAGCGTCGGGTCAGTAGCGCTCGCGGTTGTGACGCTCTTCGGAAAGATGCTGATCGTCGGCGCGGTTGTGGCTGCTATCGAGACGACGTTCGCGAAATTGCGCTTGTACAAGATTACCGAATTCATCGCAACCGGTCTGCTCATCGCCATCCTGGCGGTCTTCGCCTATGCGGTGGGGTTCGGATGACGCTTCATCAACTCACTGTTCCTGAGGCGTTCGCCGGGACGATCGCGATGCTGCTGCTCGTCGTGCAACTCACGCTGTTCCGTTCCGTCGTGATCTCCGAGTTCATCCGAGTGTACGCTATCCAGGCTTGGCTCGTTGCCGCGATTTGCCTGGGGGTCGGCGTTACCGAGGGTGGCTGGGACCTCGTCGCCCTGGCTATGCTGACGCTGCTGTTCAAAGGCATCCTTTTGCCACGATACATGCAGCGGCTCGCTCGCGGTATCTCGGCGCGCATCGAGCTGCCGGCGCGTATAAACGTGCGGATTTCGTTGCTCATTGCCGGGGTGCTTATCGGCGTTTCGATCCTTACGTCGATTCAACTGCCGTTGCATCAAGGCGCTTTCTTACCCAAAGCGGATCTTGCAACCGCGCTATCGATGGTTTTCATCGGTTTTCTCGTCGCGATTCTCCGACCAAATGCACTCGCGCAGGTCGTCGCGTTTCTCACACTGGAGGATGGTCTGTTCTTCGGAACCATCACGCTCGCACCGGGGCTCCCGTTTATCATCGGTATCCTTCTCTTGATCGATGTGCTCGTTGCGGTGGTCGTATTCGCCGTTTTGGTCCGGGCCTTGGTCGGGCAGCGAGCCGCCGCCTCCGTGCACGTCTTCGAAACGCTCCGCGGATGAACGCCCTACCGACGGCGATCATCGCCATTCCCGTTGCGGCCGTCATTTTTTCGCTCGTCCTACCGTCTCGGGTAGGCCGCGTGGTGACCGGCATCGCCGGCGTCGCGACCGCGGCCTGCATTGGTGCCGTCGTCTTTCTCACCGCGAACGAAAACTCGCACATCGATGCGCTCTCCGCGCTTTTTCTAATCCCGGTTGGAATCGTCTACGGGGCGGTCGGTATCTACAGCACGTGGTACGTTCGTGCAGAATCCATTGGAGCGGACGGTGACGAACGCTACCGACGCGAATTCCTCGCGTTGACCAACGCCTTCGCTTGCGCGGAAGCGCTGGTGCCGCTCTTGACGAACATGGCCGGGCTCTGGGTGACGCTCGAGGTGACGACGATCGTCGCCGCGCTTTTGGTTCGTTTGCAGGGTACGGACGCGTCGCTCGAAGCCGCGTGGAAGTACATTCTCATCGCTTCATGCGGCTTGGCCGTTGGTTTGATCGGCGTGGTCGTTCTCTACGCCTCGGGTACGAGCGTACTGGGTTCATACTACACACCCGATTGGGCGAACTACATGTCCGTCGCCACGAAGCTAGACGTCGACGCGGTGCGTCTTGCGTTCCTGCTCGCGCTGATTGGATTCGGAACAAAGATGGGCCTTGCTCCGATGCACACCTGGCTGCCGGACGCACACGGCGCCGGCCCGACGCCGACCAGCGCAATGCTTTCGGGCGTGCTGCTTTCCGACGCGCTCTATATCATCACCCGCTTCGCGTCGATCACGAACGCCGCTATCGGCCCCGGCATGACGCGACATCTCTTTTTTATCGTCGGACTGCTCTCGCTCTTCGTCGGCGCCTTCTTCCTCCTATATCAACGCGATATTAAGCGTATGCTCGCCTATTCGAGCATCGAGCACATGGGCATCGTGGCGTGCGGCCTCGCATTCGGAGCGCGTATTGCGGTCATCGGGGCGCTGCTGCACGTCGTCAATCACGCGGCGACCAAAGCGCTCGCGTTCTTGGGCGCCGGGCGCCTCGCTGCGCGCTTCGAAACGCGCGATATCGCAGGTATCACCGGCGGCGTCGCCGTGCTCCCGATCTCCGGCACGCTGTTCGCGCTCGCGGGACTGGCACTCGCCGGCATGCCGCCCTTTGGTGTCTTTCGCAGCGAGTTGATGATTCTGAGCGGAGGATTCGGCGGCAGCACATGGCCGATCGCCGCAATCGTGCTCGGCCTACTATTGGTTGCGTTCGCCGGACTTGTTCGCTGGACGACCGGTGTGACGGCAGGTATGCCGCCGGGGGGTGTGCGTCGCGGTGAGCGAGATATCGGTGCTATTGCGTCGATGCTGCTGGCGTTTGCCGTCGTCCTCGGTCTCGGTCTCTATGTACCAGCTCATCTCGGAGTTCTGCTCGATCGTGCAGGCGATATCGTCGGAGGTCATCCATGAGCGGACCGATCGCACACAGCAGCATACAAACCGCGACGGAGCGACGTGTCCAAGAAGGTGCGCGCCTGGCATGGATCTTTGGCGACCGCGTCGGTTCGGACGTGGTACTCCACTACGTCGTGGATCGCGATGGTAAACTGCATGACGAATCGTCAGCGGTATACGATTCCGTCCGTTCGATCAGCGGTCAAGTGCCTGCCGCCGATTGGTACGAGCGGGAAATCGCGGAGCGCTTCGGCGTCCGCTTCCAGGGCCTAACCGAAAACCGGCCGTTAGTGAAGGTAGTTCCTGCGGAACTTCTGATGCGGGTCGAGTCCCCCGAGGTGTCGACGGTATTATACGGACCGGTACGATCCGGCATCGTTGAGTCGGTCCGATGGATCGTGGAGACCGCGGGCGAGGACTTCATCGACGTCTACCCGTCGATGTTCTTCAAACATCGCGGGCTCGAGGAGCGCTTCATTGGCGCACCGATCGAACTCGCACCGTTCGTGGCGGAGCATGCTTCCGGCGCGACGGCGTCGAGTCACGCGGCCGCGTTCGCCTGCGCAGCCGAAAGCGCGATGGGAATTGAGGTGCCGAGCCGCGCTCGTGCTACGCGAGCCGTCTTGGTAGAACTCGAGCGCGCCCACCAGCACCTCGATTCACTCGCCAAACTCGCCGAAGACGGCTCGTTGGCGGTCGGTTCCGCGCAGGTCTTTGCGGCGAAGGAACGCGTGCATCGGATCCTCTGCGACGCGACCGGCAACCGCTTTGCACGCGGGGTGATTTGCGTCGGTGGAACGCGCTTCGACGTGCTCGAGCGCCTGCGCGAGACCTGCGCACGAGACCTCGACGTCGCGGAGAATCACGCACGTACTGCGGTCGACCGGCTGATCAATACCCAGTCGTTCATGGACCGCCTCATCGGCACCGGAAGGCTTTCGCGCGAGCTCGTGGTGCGGCATGGCGGGGTCGGCCCTGTTGCACGTGGCAGCGGCGTCCCGTGCGACGTACGTACGCTCGATGGGTACCTATTCACTCCGCTCGCCGGCGAGGAAGCCTTGGAGGACAATGGCGACGCAGCGTCGCGGGCACTGGTACGCGTTGCCGAGCTTCAACGCTCGTACCAACTCGTGCGTAACGCACTCGACGCCGATCCGGGTGGTCCTTACGCCGTTCCCGTGGAGCTGCGCGACGGCAGTGCCATCGCGCGCATCGAGTCGCCTCAGGGGGAGTTGCTCTACTTCGTGCGTATCTCGGACGGCGCGCTTGCGCGCGTGGCGGTCCGATCGGCGTCCTATGCGAATTGGCCGCTTTTCGTGCCATCGCTTCCGGGAAACATCTTTACGGACTTCTCGTTCATCGAGCATTCCTTCGCTTCGTCACAGTCGGAAGTGGACCGATGAGCTGGATCGGATACGGGTTGCGGCGGGGCGTATTGACGACGCGTTATCCACTAGGCGATGATACGATGCCGCCGGATTATCGGGGTGAAATCGAGACGCTGCAGGTTGGCCGCGAAGAGGCCGCCGCGGCGGCAGCAGGATGCCTGTCCAACGCCATTTCCGCCGACGAAAGGCCGCGGGTAGATGGACTGCGCTGCTTCCAATGCGGACAATGCACGCGTGTAGCGCCGCGCGCGTTCGTCGCGCGTAGCCATTTCGAACTCGCGCGGCTGGCGGAGCCGGCGGACCAGACGTTCCGCAGTCTCCGCGATCGCGCTCGCGCGTTCGGCCGCTCGGTGCACCTTCGACACGTCGACGCGGGAAGCGACGGATCCGAGGAACAGGAGTTGGCGGCCATCTTCAATCCGTTCTACGATGCCAATCGCCTCGGTATTTTCCTCACGGCGACGCCGCGCCACGCGGACGTGCTAATCGTGAGCGGCGTCGTGACCAAAGCGATGGCCGATCCGCTGCGGCGCACATACGAAGCAATGCCGGACCCGAAGGTCGTCGTGGCGTTAGGTACCAGCGCCTGCTCCGGCGGCATCTTCGCAGATTCTCCACACGTCGTCGGGCCGGTCAGCACTCTGCTTCCGGTCGACGTGCTCATTCCGGGAGCGCCGCCCTCACCGCTGACGATTCTGCACGGCCTGTGGGTTGCGCTCGGGCACATGCTTGCGCGGGATGCGGCGTCATGATGACATTGCTGGTTGCACTCGCGCTTTGTGCCCTCGGAACGCTATTCTCAGTCATCGTGCCGTCCGCATTCGGACGTCTTTGCGGCTTTTTGCTAATGGGTGCGGCCGGCGTCGCCGCGGTGCTCGCATCGCTTCAAGGTTTGAGCGCAGGAACGCAATCGATCGGCTTCGCGGCTGCACAAACCCACCTATTGCTCAGGCTGGATCCAACGAGTGCCTTCTTCGTGGGCGTACTCGGCGTCGTCGCAATGCTCGTCTCGCTCTACGGTTTGGGTCCGCGTACGACCGACGAGCGCCGCACCGGTCGTGCCGCATCCGCGACCGCGTGCGCAATCCTCTTCGCCTCCATCCTCGCCTGCGTCGCTGACGACGTGTTGCTCTTCATCTTTGCATGGGAACTGCTGGCCCTCACCTTCTACTGGGCTATCGCCTACTCGGGCACAGACCCAAAATCTCCGAAGGCGGCGTACGTGACCATCGTTGTGACCCACATCGCGGGCGCGTGCATCGTCGCTTCGCTACTGTTCCTCGCGCACGTTGCAGGCAGTTTCGAAGTGGAAGCGGTCGTTGCAGCGGGCGCACGCACCACCGGCGTCGCGGCCGGAGTGCTTCTAATGCTGCTGCTGGTCGGCTTCGGCGCCAAGTTCGGGATGTTGCCGATGCAGGTATGGATGCCCTATGGCTATCGCTCGGCGCCGTCGGTCGTCGCGGCGCTGATGGCCGGCGGAGCGCTTAATGTCGGGTTCTACGGCGTCACGCGATTCATCGTCGGGTTTCCCGACGCGCCTCTCTGGCTCGGCATCGTCGCCATCGGCGTAGGAGCGATCACCGCGTTCTTTGGTATTGCGTGGGCATCTTCACGGCGTGACATGCGCCGGCTTGCTGCGTACTCGAGCGTTGAAAACGGCGGCATTATCCTCGCCGCATTCGGCGTCGCGATCGCCGGCGGTGCGTTGCACGACCGCATGCTGGTCGGCTTCGCGATCGCTGCGGCGTTGGTACAGATCGCCGCGCATGCCGCCGCCAAGACGACGCTCTTCCTTTCGATCGCCTCGATCGGTGACGCGTGCTCCACGCTCAGCTTCGATGCACTCGGCGGCCTCTCGCGCCGCTTGCCGGTCGTATCGGTCGTTGTTCTCATTTGCGGCATGTCGCTCGCCGCGCTCCCGCCGCTTGCCGGATTCGTCGGGGAGTGGCTGGTACTCGAATCGCTCATGCAGGCGTTCCGCACCGGAAACGTCACAAGCGAAGTCGCATTCGCGCTCGGAGGCGCCGTCATCGGCGTGGCGGCGGGCATTGCAGTTGTGACGTTCACGAAGTTCGTCGGCATCGGCGTCCTGGGCGCCGATCGTGCCGAACGAGTGCCATCGCATGGCGCGAAATCCCCGTGGCGCCATGCCGGATTGGTCATCGGCGCCGCATGCGTCATCTGCATCGGCGTATTCGCGATCTCGTTGCTCCGATTGGTCGCGCCCTCGATCGACGGGATCGCGGAGGTGCCGGCGACGCAGGCGATGATAGGTTCGTTTCCACTCGTGCAGCCGACGTTCGCGGGCTTCTCGTCCATATCACCTAGCGGACTCTGCATCGTGCTCTGCGGCTTCACCCTGATGTTCTGGATCATCGCTCGTTTGATCTCTCGTCCGCGCGGACGATACGCCTCGACCTGGACGTCGGGTGAGCCATACCGCCCGTGGACGCAGTACACCGGCACGGGTTACGCGAATCCGACCCGCGTGATTCTCGACGCCGCGGTGCGGACCGTACGGGACACGCAGGCGTCGGCGCGCGGATACGCGAGCGAAATACGCCCGTTCTTCGACCTACGGTTTTACGAGGTGCTGGCGAAGCCGTTTATCGCCGTCGGCGCATTGGTGCGAACCACGCAATCCGGCGTTATCGCCGCGTATCTTTCGTACATCCTCGTCTTCACCATCCTCATGTTGGTGCTGTTTCCTTCCATCCGGCATTGGTAGGTGTCATATGTTCTCTCACATCATCATCGCTTGGGACGGATCCGATCACGCAAGGCGCGCATTCGAATACGGGGTCGGCATCTCCGAAAAGTTCGGAGCGCGATTGCAACTGGTCTCGGTTGCGCGTCACACCGAGCACGCGGAGACGCAAGACGAAAGGCAAGACTCCCGAAGAAAAGCACGACACTTCTACGAAGCGGCCGCCGCCGAGCTCATCGAGTCCGGAAAGAGACGCGGAGTCAAGGCGGAGTTGCTGATCGTCGAGGGCGGTCACCCGGCCGAAGCGATCGTGGATACGGCGCGCAAAGTCGGCGCTGACCTCATCATCGTTGGCCGGCGCGGACTCTCGGGCATGACGCGATTTCTGATGGGAAGCATCTCCGATCGCATCGCCCGTTACGCCCACTGCCCGGTACTCGTAATCGATGGGTTTGCGACGCCGCCCTAACGATCGGTTCGGGCCGTAAACCGCCACCGGCCGATGGCCCTGGATCTCTTCTCGACGTCGCCGGTTCGAATCGCCTCGACGAGGGCGGGACGACCCGGTTTTCCGGTCCCGCTACTACGCTTTGCCGCGCGGGAATGCTACCTCCCCGCATAGCGCCGGGCTCAGGATGACAAGATACTGGCGCTCGCGATAACAAATGCATCCAAGCAAGCGGCCTTTTTCTGGGGCGTCCCAAGTCAATCTTTACAATGCTTTGATGAGTATTTTGTCCTACTTTCCAAGGCAAAACATTATTAAGCCGACAAACTAGTGGTAGGCAACTTTTTCCATCGGGTCGGGAGAAGAGCGTCGCTATTATGGGTTTCGGTCGTGGTTCGATCGCGCGTTCCATCATTGGTTTGAGCCTCATCCCGCTGGTGGTGCTGCTGCTGTTCGTCGCAATCGTCGCATCATTGCAGCATCAGACCGAGGCGGCGTACAACGCCGCGCAACAGGCGGACCGGGCCGATGCGATCGCGCTCAAACTGCAGAACGATCTCAACGATGCGGGGGCCGATGGTCGAGGCTACATCGCGACCGGAAGCCCCGCTTCGTACGCGGCGTATTTTCAGAAGATCGCGGCGGTTTCGTCCGATGCCGCGCAGCTGCGTGCGTCGGTCAAGGATTCGCCGGCGCAACTCGCACGCGCGACGAGCATCCAGACCCAAGTGCTCGCCGCAGCTGGCGAAGCCAGCGCGCTGATGCGTAAGATGCACGCCGGCAATCGGCGCGAGGTTTACGAAGCGCAGGCCGCGCAGTCGACGCACAGCACGAAAGCCGGGTCGAGCGGTAGCCATTTGGCGCAGGACTTCGCCGCTTTTCTCGCCGCGGGGCTGGCCGATCGCGAACGAGATCGGCAAGCGATCGAGCGGACCTGGTCTGAGTGGGGGCTCGTGTTGTTCGGCGGCGCGATCGCAGGTATTGCGGTCACCCTGGCACTGAGCCTGACGTTCGGGCGGCGTATCGTGTGGCGCTTACGTCAGTTGAGCCGCCAGGCCAATGATTTTGCGCTTCGGCGAACGGTGGCGGAGCCGCTAACCGGCGAGGACGAGATCGCCAACCTCTCGCGCGCGCTTCACGGTGCCGCGCAGCAGGTGAAAGAGGCGGAGCGCGCGGAGCGCGAGGCGTTGAACCAGGCGGTCGAGGCCTCACGGCTCAAGAGCGAGTTCGTGGCGACGATGAGCCACGAGATACGCACGCCGATGAACGGCGTGATCGGCGCGACCGGGCTGCTTTTGGATACGCAGCTCACGCCGCAGCAACTCGAATACGCGTTGACGGCGCGCGACTCGGCCCATTCGCTGCTGGCCGTGATCAACAACATTCTCGACTTCTCCAAGATCGAAGCCGGCAAGGTAGAGCTCGATATCGTCGAGTTCGATCTGGTTCCGCAAGTGGAAGGCGTCGGCAGCATGCTGGGCATGCAGGCCCACGCGAAGGGGATCTCGCTGATGACGTACGTCGAGCCGACGATTCCGGCACGCGTTACCGGCGATTCCACCCACCTGCGCCAAGTGCTGGTGAACCTCGTCGGAAACGCGATCAAATTCACCGAGCGGGGCGGCGTCGCGCTGCTGGTGGATTTGGTCTCGCGATCCGGCGACGCCGTTCGGGTCGCGTTCGCGGTTCGCGACACGGGAATCGGGATCGACCCGGAGACCTTGCCGAAGTTGTTCGGGGCGTTCACGCAAGCCGACGGCTCGACCACGCGCAAGTTCGGCGGCACCGGGCTCGGCCTCGCGATAACCAAACGTCTGGTGGAGCTGATGGGCGGGGAGATCGCGGTCGAGAGTTCGGCCGGGAACGGATCGACGTTTTCGTTCGACCTCGATTTTCGTGCGGTGAGCGATGCGCCGGTGCGGCCCATTCGTGAGGATTTGCGCAATATGCGCGCGCTGGTCGTCGACGACGACGTCATGTCGCGAGATATTCTCTCGCGCTACCTTTCGTCGTGGGGCATGCGCGTCTCGGCGGCGGCAACCGGCGAGGAAGGCCTGGACATGCTGCGCACGGGAGCGCTGCGGAAGGATCGCTTCGATCTCGCGGTGCTCGACTTACGGATGCCGCAGATCGACGGGCTGGAGGTGGGGCGACGGGTCCTGAGCGATCCGCTGCTGCGCGATACGAAATTGGTGCTGGTTACGGCGTTCGATGCCTTCGATCGGGGAAAAGAAGCAATCCAGATGGGATTCTCCGCCTACCTCACCAAGCCGGTTCGGCAGTCGCACCTCTACGACGCAATCGTCCAAGCGCGATATGGGTCGCAGGCGGTCGAACAGCCTGCGGCGGTGCCGGCCGGCAGCACCGCCGGCGCTGCGCACGGCACGACCATCCTGTTGGTGGAAGACAATGAGGTCAATCGCCGCATCACGCTCCACCAGCTCGAAAAGTTGGGATATCGCGCCGAGTGCGCGGTGAACGGACGTGACGCGTACGAGCGCGCGGAACGCGAGCAATTCGATCTCATTCTCATGGACTGTCAGATGCCGGTGATGGACGGCTTCGAGGCGACGCGTTTGATCCGCCGGCGAGAGGGGCGAACGGGACTGCACGTTCCAATCGTTGCGATGACCGCGAACGCGCTCACCGGCGACCGCGACGCATGCTTTGCCGCCGGTATGGACGATTACGTGAGCAAGCCGGTTGCAGTCGACGATCTGCGGACGGTGCTCGAACGCTGGACCGACCGATCCAACGCAGCCCACGTCATCGACTTTGGGCAATTGAGCGAAATCTTCGGCGATGATCGCGCGGCGATCGATGCCTTTCTCACCAGCGTCGTGCCGAACCTCACGAAGTTGTGCGGGCGGATCGAGGCCGAGCGCGACCACGCAGCACTTGCGGAGCTGGCCCACGAGCTCAAAGGAGCCGCCGGGAATCTCGGCGCGGTCGAATTGACGACCGCGGCACGATCGCTGGAGTCAACCCTGAAGAACGGCGCGGCTGGGGATCCACACGCGGTCGAAAGCGGGGTGCGGCACGTTCTGGACGCCTGCGCTCGATTCGCTGCAGCCGTCCGCGATGGCGGTGCATGACTGCACAAACCCTCGCCCGCCGGGGCACGGTTCGGTTTGCAGAACTACTGGAATTCGCGATCGAGCATGCTAACGACGGCATCGCGATCATGAAATTCACCGGTGATCCCGGCGTTCCGATTCGCATCGTCTACGCGAATAAGACGATCGAGCAGTTTAGCGGCTTTACCCGCGAAGAGCTGCTCGACCCCTCGAACCCCTTCCTTCGGGCGCAGCCGCAGAACCGGGCGCGCTACGATGAGCTGCTCCGCGAGATCCGAGCGGGGAATCCCGTCCGGTTCGAGATCGAGCTCGGCGGTAAGGACCGCGCGACGTGGACGGAGATTCGCTGGTCGCCGCTCCGATATAGCAAGGGCGTCGTCACGCACTACGTGGCGGTGCTGCGTGACATCAGCAAAGGGCGCGGGCATGGGGAACAGCTCGCGCTTTTTCAATCGATCCTCTCGGAAACGTCGGACTTCATCCTGACCGCGGACGGAACCCGGCCTTCGGAGGGAGGTCCGAGAATCACGTTTGCCAACCCGGCTTTTGCCGCGCTCGCGGGGCTCGAGCCCGAGCGCGTAGTCGGTCGATCGCTGGTAGACTTCTTCAGCCCCCACAACCCCGAAAACGTTCTGCCGAACATCATCGCACGGCTGGAGCATCGTGAGGGGATCTCGCATGAGTTGAGAGTGCGTCATTTCGAAACCGATCGGGATATCTGGATCGAGCTTTCCGGGCATCACGTTCGCAATGAAGGCGGACGTTCGAGCTCATGGTTCTTCGTCGGGAAAGACATCAGCGTGCGCAAGCACGGTCATATGCAAACGGCGCAGCTCATAACCGCGCTGGATTTAGCCGAGGAACCGATCGTCATTTACGACGTGGTACGGCCGTTGGAGTTGGAGATGCAGCATATGAACGAACGCGCGGCGGATTACGAACGGCCGCTGCTCGAACAGATGCTGCTTGATCCCCGGCAGCGCGAGCGGATCGAAAGCGCGTGGCCGGCGCTCGAGGACGGGAAGAGCGTGAACCGGCTGGTCTACGTGGGTGAGAGCGACGTGCGCCGCTGGGTCACGCTGGAGATTCGACCGATGCGCTCGGGGAGAGGCCCGGTTGGTTCGATCATTGCGATCGAGCACGGTCTTCAAATCAACGCGCGAGACGGACTGCCGGACAGCGTCAGCGTGGCGCTCCTACTCGGTCGTGAAATCTTGCGTTACACCGAGCGATCCGCGCGGCGCGATGCATTTCTCGAAGTGTTGCGCAACGAGTGGGGCGCCAAGGGATCATTCAGCCCGACTGCCGGCGAGGTGGACGTCGTTTTGCGGGTAAAGGACCGTAACGGCTATGCGGTCATGCCGCCCGGAGTGATCTTCGAGCGGCGAGGCGCGGTGAACTTCGGATGGTCGGACGTCATGTCACCGCGTCAGCTCACGTCGCTGCGAATCTTCTTGGAGACGTTAGCGCGCTCGGAATAATGTGGGTCACGGATGGTGGCCAGGGTGACGATGGTGGCGCCGGCGGCGACCGCGGCTGCGGCGAGCAGGGCGGGATCGTAGGAGTGCAAGCGTAGCGCGAGCTGCGTTGCGACCAGCGGCCCGACGATTTGACCGACGCTGTACAACGCGGTCAATCGGCTGACCGCGGCGCTCGTCTGAGCCGGAAAGATATCACGTCCGAGACCCGTCGCGAACAGCGTGATCGCGATGAACGTGCCGCCGAGCGCGATAGCCGCAAGGATGACCGCGAACGGGCTGCGCGAGAAGACCGGCGCCGCAATTCCGGCGGCCTGGATGCCGAAGGCCAACGCGAGCGCGCGTGCCTTACCCCACCGTTCTGCTGCGTGGATCCAGGGGAAGGTTGCGAAGGCGGCAGCTAAACCGACGAAAACCCATGCGAGCGCGGCGTAATGCGCAAGCGCGGGGATTCGAACGATGACGGCGACGAGAAACGTGGCCGGAATGATGTACGCGAACGCCTCAGCCGTATACACCGCCAACAACCACGTGAAGATCGTGCGATGCCGTGGAAGAGCCGCATCGGCGCCGGCTTCGACGATGCTCGTTGCCGGTGCGTCGTCGGTGAACCAGGAAGCCGTCATCAGCACGATCGCCGAAATGGCTGCCATGCCGATCCAGGCGGTGCGCGACCCGCCATGGGCGATCAGCGCGGGCACGGCGACGCCCGAGAACGCGATCCCCAATCCGATTCCGCAGAAGAAGAGCGGCGGCCACGACGGCGCGCGCGCCCGCGCGGCGCGCTCGAGCACGATGCTCGACGCGAAGACGAACACGAAACCGCTGCCCACTCCGGTCAGAAAGCGCAGTGAGAGCCATAACGGCGCGGGCCCGGCCATCAGCGCGGTCGTGATCACGATTCCCGCCAGGCTCCAGCGCACGATCGCTAGGCGTTTGCGATGGGTGATGGGGTGCATCGCCAGCGATGCGCCCACGAGATACCCGAACAGATTTGCCGACGCGAGGGCGCCGGCCATGGCGACGGAGAGGCCGGCGTCACGCTCCATGACCGGCAATAACGGCGTGTAGGCGAACCGGCCGACGCCCATCGCTACCGCGAGAATGATCGCACCGCTCGTAACGAAGCGCGCGCTCGTGCAGCGAACGTTGGCGCCAACCGGCATACCGACGTCTTTCGATGTGCGCCCTCTTTGCACCTCAGGATGACAAAGGCGGCAGGCTGCTTTCCCGTCGCGCGTTTTGGTCGTGGTTGCCCGGGGTATCGCAGCCATTGTGCAATGGCGTAAGTGGGCCGCCGAGTTGCTCGGAACGCTCCTGCTCGTATTTGTCGAAGCGGGCGCCAACACGGTCGACGGAATGACGCACGGCCAAATCGGCCACGTCGCGCGGTACTTTGCCGACGGACTGATGGTCACGGCGCTGATCTTCGCGCTGCAGGGCGTTTCCGGAGCGCACATCAATCCCGGCGTAACGCTGGCGTTTCTCCTGCGCGGCGAATCAACGTGGCTCAACGCGATTGCCTATTGGATCGCGCAATTCACCGGCGCCGCCGTTGCCGGACTGTTGCTTCTCGCGCTTTTCGGAAGCAACGTGCGCTTCGGCATCACGCAACCCGGGCCGGGCATTTCGTGGCTGGTGGCGTTGGTGATGGAGACCCTCCTGACGTTCATCTTGATCTTCGTGATCTTGAGCACGGTCGAAGAGCCGGCGACGGTTGGGAAGAACGCAGCGATTGCAATCGGCTTCACCGTCGCGTTGTGCGGGCTCTTCTCGAGCCCGGTGAGCGGGGCGTCGATGAATTCGGCGCGCTCCTTCGGGCCGGCACTGGCGAGCGGAGAGTGGAGCGGCCTGTGGATCTACTTCGCCGGTCCGATCCTAGGAGCGGTCGACCGGCGCGGCCGCGGTCATCCACCGCGGCGGTGGGTAGGATGAGAGGATGGATGACGACACATTTACCGTGCTCGACACGCAGGGCGACGTGCAGACCGCCGTCATGCGCTTGCGGCGCGCGGAAGCGAGCGGCCCCCTCGGTAACGAGCACGCGTCGAGCTCGCAGGTAATCGTAGTGATCCGGGGCACGATCGAGGCCGAGATCGGCGATCAAAAATTCCGCATGGGCGAGGGCGATTCGGCGATCGTGCCCAGGGGCGTCGCGCACCGTTTCGTCGGCGTTTCCAACGAGGCGGTGACGCTCAACGTGTACTCGCCCCCGGCCTACGGGCGACGAAGGTGATAACCGGGCCCGCACCGAGCTGCCTGGTTAGCACGATCGCGAATCATCCGCCGGGGATGCGTGATCATTGCTCTGCATGCATGAAGAAGTTCGAGCGAGGATTTCCGGCGGGGACGCGGATCTACGCCTACGATGAGTATGTGGTTATCAACGGCCGCGCGACGCAACATTTCTCTCGACTCGCAAAATTCTCATGCGTTCGCGCCGTACTGCACGTTGCCGACCCGGCCACCGGCGTCGCTCAGAGCTTCCCGCTGAGCGCCAAGATCGTATTGTGGAAAAACGCGAGGGAGGTCGCGGTGCAACCCGGCAAAGCGATGCCGGCGACGTTAGCGCGCGATCTTCGTCTTCACCTCGCTCATCTTGAGACGGTAGTCAACAAAACGTAAGACGACGAAAGCAAACCGTTACGACGGTCCTTCGACTGCGCTCACGATGACACGGAACGACCGTCTCAAAACGACCGGAATCGTGCGCCGGCGGCTCGAAAAGGACGGCCATATGAGGAACACCCGTTGGAAGTGGTTCCTGCTCGTTCTTTGCGGGCTGAGCTTGGTGGTGGTCGCCGCATATACGGCCGATGAGTTCGGCGTCGGCGGCCGGCCGTGGTACGGCTGGTGGGACAGCAACGTCGCGATGACCGCTCGCCCGTACGTCGTCTCGATCACCGGCACCGTTCCGGGCGGCGCCACGTTCCGCGCGGGTCTACGCAACGGCGATCTCGTCGATCTGCGCGAGCAACCGTTGAACGTTCGGGTCGCGCTCGTATCACAGTTGATGGCAACGCGCCCGACGAGAGTCATCGCGCACCGCGACGCGCAGCGCATCGTCGCGGACGTCACCGGCAGCACGATGTTCGAGGGCGACGTCGTTCCCAAGGTGCTCGCAAGGCTCACGCCGATCGTTTCGATGCTCTGGTTCATCGGTTGCGCCCTGGCGATTACGCTGCGGCGCTGGTCGGTGCGCGAAGGGCGCATCCTCGTCATCGTCCTTCTTTGGCCGGTCGCCTTTCAGTTGCAAGGCGGCAACATGGTTGTTCCCAGCGCCGCTCTAGCGGCATGTATCGACGTGTTCGCGGTGGCCGTCGAGGTGGTGGCGTTGCTGCTCCTGATGCAACTGGCGTCCGGCTTCGGAGTCCGGTACCCCTGGCGCGCACCGCTGGAATGGGCCGCACGATTCCTCGTCGTGCTCGAAGGAGCGCGCAACCTCATCGGTTTGCTGGGCGTGTCGACCCTTTGGTTCGATCCGCTACCCTATCTCGCGCCGGAGGTGTTGGCGCACGGTGCGTACGCAACGGCCTGGACCGCCGTATTGGGTATCGCGTGCATCGCGGTCGCAGTCGTCGCGGGCGCCGCGGTCATCGCCTCGCCCACCACCGAACGCCCGCGAGTCGCGTGGCTGACGCTGCCGCTGAGCTGCGCGATCGCGGTGGTCGGCATCGCCCGCAGCCTCTTGGCGCTCGCGCCGTCGTGGCTGCTCTTCACCGGGTTGGTGGGATTCTACAACTTGGTTTGGCTGCTCGCAGCGCTCGTTACGACGTACGCGCTGCTCAAGCGGCGCGTGCTCGACTTCGAGTTCGTGCTCAGCAGAACGATCGTCGTTGGAACGCTCTCGCTGATCGTCGTCGCTGCCTTCGCGCTGCTGGAGTGGCTGCTCAGCAGCGTGCTCGTCGGCGTCGGCCACCTGACCGGATTGATCGCCAACGCCGCTCTCGCGCTGGTCCTCGGCGTCTCGCTGAACTACCTGCACAAATCGATCGACGGGATCATCGAGGGTCTGCTCTTTCGTAAACGTCGCGACGACGAGCGCGCGCTGCGCGAGTTCGCAAAGGAAGCGACGTTCGTTACCGACGTCGGCGCGTTACTCGATCAGACGATCTTGCGCATCAAGCATCACACCGATGCCACGAGTGCCTCGGTTCTTCTCGACGACGAGGGATCGTTCACGCCGGTACGCAGCTTCGGCGAAAGCGTTCCGGAGGGGGTCAGCGAAAACGACGGCGCGATTCTCGCGCTGAAGTCGCGGCACGAACCGCTCGATCCGCATCACTGTGAGACGGCGCTCACGGGCGCTCTGGCCGTGCCGATGCTCGCGCACGGCAGGCTCCTCGGCTTGTTGCTCCTGGGCGAACGTTACCGGGGCGAAGCTTACACACCGGACGAAGTCGAGGCGCTCGCGCAGCTCGCACAGGGCGTCGGTTCGGCGCTCGACGTCCTGTTCGTACACGAACACATGCGGGGTGCAACACTCTCCGATGAAATCAGCGCGTTGAGGGAAGCGATCGTCGGGCTTCCCGACGCTATCGCATTGCGCCTCGCTCGCGAACGAATACCCTGACCAATCGAGTGTTCCACGGCGGTGGCGTTTGGAGAACACGTGAGCGAGGTATCAGCAAATATGGCTACACGCAAGAAATCGACGCGCAAGAAAACCAGCAGCCGCAAGAAAAAGTCGACCCGGAAATACGGCCCGAAGGCGCAGAAAAAGGTCAAGCGCAGCATGGAGGAGATGAAGGCGGGCAAATTGCGCTCGGGCCGATCGGGCAAGAAGGTCACCAGCCGCAAGCAGGCGATCGCAATCGGCTTGAGTGAGGCGAGGCGCGAAGGCGGCAAGGTGCCGGCGCGCAAGTCCGGCAAGAAATCCCGGTAGTCCGAAAACTAGCCGCTGGTATCGCTTGAGGGACCGCGCGATCGCCTTCGGGTCATTTTGAGAAAATATTGATGGTTCGAGATCGAGCGCATTGCTGTGCTCGGTCACGCTTTGGGACCATTTCCTCGTAGCCATGGTATACGCTCTCATACCCAAAGCTTTACGCGAGCATGGGAATTTCTGACCATTATCGGAGGAGCATCCAAGAATCGCTCGGTAAAGTACCCGGTGCTATGGAGCCGTCATCTCCGGGTGGTACATGGTCGTTCTGACCGTTGATGATTCCGACATCAACCTCGCCGTCTACCGCAGCGTGCTCGCGCGCATCGACGGGGTGGAGATCGCCGGGTTTACCTCCCCGCTCGAAGCGCTCGACTGGACCAAGGAACACCCGGTCGACGTGGCCGTGGTCGACTACCATATGCCACAACTCGACGGCGTCGGCTTCATCGTTCGCTTACGAGAGATGCCCAGCGCGGAGCATACGCTCGCCGTCATGGTCACCAGCGACGCCGAGCCGGAAGTGCGCCGTGCCGCGCTGCTCGCGGGCGCGAATGATTTTCTGACCAAGCCGATCGATCAATTCGAGTTTACGGCGCGGATGCGCAACATGCTCGAAGTCGCCTCGAGCCGGCGTAAGCTCGCCGACCGCGCCGAATGGCTGCACACCGAGGTCGAACGCGCGACCGCCGTCATTCTCGACCGCGAGATCGAGACGATCGCGCGTCTGACGCGCACGGCGGAATTTCGCGACGACGTGACCGGCATGCACGTGGTTCGCGTCGGGCATATGTGCGCGGCGCTGGCACGCACGATCGGACTTCGAGACGAGGATTGCCGGCAGCTCTTGCTGGCGGCGCCGATGCACGACATCGGCAAGGTCTCCACGCCGGATGCGATTCTGCTCAAGCCGGCGCGGCTGGATGCGGATGAGATGGAGATCATGAAGCATCATACGACCGCCGGTTACGAGATCCTCAAGAACAGCAAATCGCCGATGCTGCAAACCGCCGCCGAAATCGCGCTTACCCACCACGAACGCTACGACGGCGGGGGATATCCGCGCGGTTTGCGCGGTAGCGAGATCCCGCTCAGCGGCCGGCTGTGCAGCGTGGTCGACGTGTTCGACGCGCTCACTTCGGTGCGGCCGTACAAAGACGCGTGGCCGATCGAGGACGCGCTGGCCAATATTCGGGAGGGCGGGGGCAGCCAGTTCGATCCCGAGCTGGTGCAGATATTCGACCAAAGCCTCGACGACGTTTTGGCGATCAAACGGCGGTTTTCGGACGATAAGACGGGCGATTCGGCGTATCACGAATGGTGGCGCATGTAGCGTCTTCCCGGGACCTTCGCAGCCCCTTCCCTCGCGCCCCGTACAATCAACCCCATGGAACACCCGACGGCGGCTTTGGTGGCGCTGGATGACACATGGGATCTGCCTTCCAATCGTCTGCTGGAGTCACTTTCTTCCCGCGCCCGGGCCGAACTGCGCCCCTGCCTCGAACGCGTCGCCATGCATCGCGGGCAGGTGTTCAACCGCGTCAACACTCCGATCAAGCATCTCTATTTCATCGAGCGCGGCATGGTCTCGCAGGTCAAGATCATGCGCGACGGACGTACGGTGGAGATCGGCGCGGTCGGCATCGAGGGCGTCGCCGATCCGAGCGGTATCTTTCACATCGAGCACGCGATCCTCGAATCGATCGTGCAGATTCCCGGTACGGCGCTGCGCATCGAACGCAGCCCGCTTCTTCAGAAGATGGCAACCAACGCGGAGATCGCGCGACTCATGCAGCGGTACGCTGCGGTGGCGCTCAATCACCTCATGCAAACCGCCGCCTGCAATTGCCTGCACGCGATCGAGCAGCGCTTCTGCCGGTGGCTGTTGATCGCTCACGACAACGCTCTCGGCGACAGCTTTCCTCTGACCCACGAGTTTCTGGCGATGATGCTGGGCGTCCAGCGGGCGAGCGTGTCGATTGCGGCGCGCGGATTGCAGCGCGCCGGGCTGATCGATTATGGGCGCGGCCGCGTTACGGTCGTCGACCGGCGGGCGCTCGAAAATGCCGCCTGTGAATGCTACGGCACGCTACGGGAGCAGTTCGACTCGCTCTACGAGCGTGTGGAATCGCACAGACGGCGAGGGACGCTCTAACCGACCATTTAGGAAACGCCTGCGAATGGGGTGACCGTGTCATGAAGCTACGTTCGAGTTTGGCGGCAGTTGCCGCCGCCGCCGTGATCTTCGGCGGATTGCTATGGTTCGCGCCGCCCGGCGGCGTGCAGCCGGCGCAGGCGTATCCGATCTTCTCGCAGGCGCTGGGCGTGAAGTGCTCGATGTGCCACACGATGGTGCCCGAGCTCAACTCGTACGGACGGTATTTGCAGCGAACGTTCTACGCTCCGATCACGCAACCGGCGCTCAAGAAGACGCTTCCCGCTTTCCTCTGGTATCAGTTCGCGGGCAACAACGTGGGCAACGAACGGGGCGCCGTGAACCCCCATACGAAAGACTTTCTCACCAGCACCCTCTACCTCTACTTCGTCGGTCTCATGGGTGCCGGATCCGATTTCAGTTATCGCGTCGAGAACCCGCTGGTGACCAACGACGTGGCGGTGAACCAGAGCACCGGCCCGGAGACGATGTGGGCGGCGTATAACGACCTCTTTCATGGTAAAGGGCACCTCCAAGCCGGCATGGACTATCCGGGACCCGTGCCCGCGTTTGTCGCGAACCCGTCGGATTACGAGAATTACTTCGAACTCCGGCATTTGACTATCGGCACCCATGGCTACAACCTGATCAACAAGCGCTTGACCTTCCGCTTCAACTACGAAGATGGCCCGATCGACTTGGAAGTCGCCTGGCGCGGAGGAACCAACAACCCCATCGCCGGCGGCGCCTCGGATTTCGCGATCGCGCCGGGAGACGACAAGACGTTTCCGCAGTGGAAGGTGGCGTACGCCCCGCCGGGCCAGCCGTTTGAAATCGGCGCCTTCGGCAGCGCGGGCACCTACTACACGAAGCTCAGATTCACGCCCGCCGATGCCTACTATAACTACGGGCCGTACTTCCAGCTCGATCCGGGGTGGATCGGGAAAAGTACGCCCGGCGTGATGTTCTTCTTCCAGCGCGGCCACGACAGCAACCCGGGGACCACGACCTTCGGGATGATCGCACCGGGGGGACCCTACTATACGGACGGCGCCGTCGAGCTGATGGAGCCGGTCTTCAAAGGCGCGGCGGTCGTCACCGTACGCAATGAGTTCATCAGCAACGGGCTGGGAGTTTCGACGCAGTACTGGAGCACTGGAACCTCGTTCCAGCCTTTCCCCGATATGTTGCCGTGGATGTTCGGTCGTTTCGGCATCCTAATGGATGGCTACAGCAGCGCGCCGCACGGGCTTGGAACGTACCAGTGGGCGCTGCAGTTCGAACCGCCGCTCTCCGGGCCGCTGACGTTTCCGTTCAAGCGCGTGAAGGCCGGCTCGTCGGCCGCCGTTGCGCAAGCGCAAGCTTCGCCTGCGCCTCCGCCATCCGGCGCATCCCTGTACGCCCAGAATTGCCAAGCGTGCCATCGATCCAACGGCGTGGGCACCCCGCCGATGTTCCCGAGCCTGGTGAACGATGCGATGGTGACTCCGGATGACCCGACCGCGCTGATCATCGTGGTCAAGAAAGGCATCGGCGAGATGCCCGCCTACGCAGACCGTCTCTCCGACGCGCAGATCGCGGCGATCTTGACGTACGTGCGCGGGAGTTGGGGTAACCACGCCGCTCCCGTGACGGCCGACCAGGTAAGCGCGATCAAATGACGCTCACCGGCGTAGCGCGTCGTCAGCTGCTCATGCTGACGACGCTCTACTTCGCGATCCTGTTCCTCGAGAGCGAAGTGAGCCACATGCCGCTGCTTTCGGCGGGGATGAGTCTGGCGATTCTTCCGGTCGTGTGGCTGGCGGTTTCGCTGCTGGCGTTGATCGCCGTGCAGCTCTGGCCGTCGGCGGTGATGAGCCGCTTTCTGCAAGTCGCGATGATCGGCGCGGCGATCGTCGGAATCGTCGGCGTCTTTCCGCACCTTGCCGCGAACGGCGTGACCTGGAATCATCTGGGGGCGCTCGCGAGCCCGGCGCTGATGCACGGCGAGCCGGGTCCGCAGTGGCCGCTCGCGATCGCGATGGGAGGCGTGCTCGGCTATCTTGCCGGCTACGGCGTCGAGCGCGATCAGGAGTTCATTCGGACGGGCACGCGTTGGCCGACGTGGATTGCGTTCGCATTGGTGGTCATCGGCACCGCGCTCTCCGAATCGCTGACGACGCTCGGTTGGGGCTCGAGTGTGATCGTCGTCGCATCGCTGCTGTTGCTCGTGATAACACTTGCCGAGATTATTGCCGCGGCGCGAGGTGAAGTATGACGCTGCGCCGATTTTTGGTGGCGTTCACGGCGGTCTTCGCGGGCGCGCTCGCCATCGAAACGTTGAACTATCATCAACTTTCCACGATCGCGAAAGATCGCTGGGCAATCGTTCCCGACCTCTCCGGCGCACTGCTGGTGTTCGCGGCGCTGCTCGTGCTGGCATGGCCGAAGCGCGCCGCGATCGGGTTGTTCGTGTTTTCCGCCAGCCTCTCAGTCCTCGTCGGGCTGGCCGGAACGGCGTTTCACTACGCGAGCCGCGGCTTGCCGCTCGCGAGCGCGGTCAGCGTCACGTCGTGGCTCGGCAATCCGCCGCCGCTCGCGCCGCTCGAATTTGCGGTGGTCGGATTGCTGGGGCTGCTCGTCGCGGTTTGGGTAGGCGGCGGTACGCTCGATGTTTCTCTTCCGCCGGTTTCGGCCGTATGCTACGCGATCGGCGCACTGTCGGGCTTCGCCGCGCTGATCTTGGCGGTCGCGACGGCGCTTTTACCGGCGGTCGGCGCGATTACCGCCGCGCTTCTGATCGGTGCGCTCGGATTCGTCGTAGAGGTGAGCCGTGTTCGGGCCGTGTAGCCCAATTCATCGGGAGGAACCAAGATGAAAGCAGCAGGATCGATTCGACACGCGGTCGTTTGCGCGCTCGTCGTCGGCGTATTCGCATTCATTCGTCCGGCAGTAACGCCGCTTGCAGCGAGTGCAGCGTCCGACGGCGCGGCGACCTACGCGGCAAAGTGTTCGAGCTGTCATAAAGCCGACGGCAAAGGCGGCGGCCCGTTTCCGGCGCTCGCCGGCAACAAGAGCGTGACCGCGAAAGATCCGTCCGCGATCATTGCGGAAACGCTCAACGGCAAAGGGCTGATGCCGGGATTCAAGTCGCAGCTCTCGGCCGCGGACATCGCCGCGGTCCTCACGTACGTCCGTACGTCGTGGGGCAACAAGGCGCCGGCCGTCACCGAAGCGCAAGTCGCGGCGGTGCACTGACGGTGCAACGACTCGTCGTGGGTCTTTTGGCCCTTATTCTCGCTGCCCCTCTGGCGGGCTGCAGCGGAGCAAAGAAGCCGGTTGCGAGCACGGCGGCGCAGGCGCCGTACAGCATCGACCTAACCTTTGATCCTACACCGCCGCAGGTCGGCACCGAGAAGTTCGTCGTGACGCTGCGCGATGCGACCGGCGCACCGGTGACCGGGGCAAAGGTGCAGATCTTCCCGAGTTACGAATCGGTTCCCGGCGGACATCTGGTCGCGAAGACCGGCATGGGCGGCGTTTCCGCGACGCTCGATGCAACCGACGCGGGCGACGGAACGTATGACGCGAGCATGGTGCTGGCAAAGCCGGTCTACTGGACCTTCAACGCGCAAGCGACGCTCGGGGATCGGATCGTGAGCGTCCAGCGCGGCGTGCAGGTTGGGCAGTAGCTATTTGCTCGCGGCGACCTGCCCTTGGCTGACAGGCGAGGCTTTGTTGCCCCACGACGTGCGGATATAGGTGATCACCGCGGCGAGCTGCGCGTTCGAGAGCGTGCCCTTCCAGGGCGGCATCGCGCCGTTCCAGGTGACGCCGTGCTCTTTGAGCGCGCCGAGCCGGCCGTCGAGCACGATGCGGATGACCGCGTTCGGATTGCCGGTGACCGAAGCGTTGTGCGCGAGCGGCGGCGCGATGTTGATCGCGCCTTGGCCGGCGACCCCGTGGCAGCCCGAACAGTTGGCGATGTAGACGACTTCCGCGCGGGGGTTCGCGGCCGGCGCGGCGGTGCTCGGATGCGCAGCTTGCGGTGACGCGGCGGCGGCTTGCGCAGCGACTTGGCTCGCGCTGACGGATTTCGCGCGGTTGCCCCACGACGTGCGGATGTAGCTGATCACTGAGGCGAGCTGCGCGTTCGAGAGTGTGCCTTGCCAGGGCGGCATCGAACCGTTCCACGTCGCGCCGCGTTCCTTCACCGGGCCGACCATGCCGGTCAGCATCGTTTGGATGACGTCCTTCGGATTGCCGGTTACATAGGGATTCTTCGCCAGCGGCGGCGCGATGTTCACCGCGCCCTCGCCGGCGGCGCCATGGCAGCCCGAACAGTTTGCCAGATAGATCGACTGCGCGCCGCTATCGGTCGCAGCCAGCGTCGGCGTGCGCGGTGCGATCGCGAATACGAAGACGCCCAATGCGATAAGGCCAAACCAGAGAAGAACGGTCTTTCCCATGGTAGTGTGCTTCAATCAAGTGCTCGCGCACCCTGCTCTGACCATTCGAATGGGAGATCCAGGTCAAACAGACGAACTCGAGCTGCGTGATGACATGCGCCCTCCGACTTCGGCGCGGAGTTTATCCCGAGCGTTAGTCGAGGGGCGCTTACGCTCAGGGTGACACTGCGGTAACGTGTATGACGTATATCCTCGCACTCGATCAGGGAACGACCAGCTCCCGCGCGATCGTCTTCGATCACCAGGGCGCGATTCGCGGTGTCGATCAGCGCGAGTTTCCGCAGCACTTCCCGCAGCCGGGTTGGGTAGAACACGATCCCGATGACATCTGGCGCTCCCAACTCGAAACCGCGCAAGGCGCGCTGAAGAATGCGGGCGTCGCGGCGAGCGAACTCGTCGCCGTCGGCATCACCAACCAGCGCGAAACGACCACCCTGTGGGATCGCAAGACCGGCCGCCCGGTTTACCGCTCGATCGTTTGGCAAGATCGCCGCACTGCACCGATCTGCGAGAAGCTCAAGGCCGCGGGATACGGCGAGGTGGTGTCGGAGAAGACCGGGCTGCTGCTCGATCCGTATTTCTCCGGCACGAAGGTGGCGTGGATGCTCGACAACGTCGAAGGATTGCGGGCGCGCGCGGAACGCGGCGAGATCGCGTTCGGCACCGTCGATAGCTGGTTGATCTACAATCTGACCGGCGGCGCGGTTCACGCGACCGATTACACCAACGCCTCGCGCACGCTGCTGTTCAATCTGCGCACCTTGGATTGGGACGACGAACTGCTGAAAATCTTCAACGTTCCGCGGTCGCTGCTGCCCGAAGCGCGTCCGTGCGTGGCCGATTTCGGTGCGGTTTTGCCGCGCCTCTTCGGCGGCTCGATTCGAATCGCCGGCGTTGCCGGCGATCAACAGGCCGCGCTGATCGGACAGGCCGGCTTTGAGAAGGGCTTGGCCAAGAACACGTACGGCACGGGTTGTTTCCTGATGCTCAACACGGGAAGCGACATCGTGCGTAGTACATCAGGTTTGATCTCGACGGTCGCGTTTTCGTCGCAGCGCGGCAAAGCGCTCTACGCGCTCGAGGGGTCGATCTTCGTGACCGGTTCGGCGGTGCAGTGGCTGCGCGACGGGCTGGGCATCATCTCGACGTCGGCGGAAGTCGAGCAACTCGCCTCGCGCGTAGAGGACACGGGCGGCGTGTTCTTCGTGCCGGCCTTCGTGGGATTGGGCGCGCCGTATTGGGACCCGTACGCGCGCGGAACGATCGTCGGCCTCACGCGCGGGAGCACGAAGGAACATTTGGCGCGTGCCGCGCTCGAATCCATCGCCTACCAAAGTTACGATGTGGTCAAGGCGATGGAGACCGACTCGAAGGTGAAGCTCGCCGAGTTGCGCGTGGACGGCGGAGCCGTCGTCGATAACCTGTTGATGCAGTTCCAGTCCGACGTCTTGGGCGTGGACGTCGTGCGTCCGCGCGTCACCGAGACGACGGCGCTCGGCGCGGCGTATTGCGCCGGGTTGCACGTCGGATTCTGGCGCGACGCGGAAGAGGTCTCGAAACAATGGCAGGAAGAGCACCGTTTCCGTACCGCACTGGCCGACGACCGGCGCGAAACGCTGCTCGCAGGTTGGCGGCATGCGGTGACGCAAGCGCGTGCGTGATTTTGCCGCCCTCGACGACGCGTTCGACGTCGTGGTCGTGGGCGGCGGAGCCAGCGGGCTCGGTGCTGCGGTCGATGCGGTTTCGCGCGGATACAAGACGGCGTTGGTGGAAGCGGTCGACTTCGCCAAAGCGACGTCGAGCCGATCGACTAAACTGGTTCACGGCGGCGTGCGATACTTGGCCGAAGGCGACATCGGCCTCGTGCGCGAGGCGCTGCACGAACGCAGCGCCCTGCGAAGGAACGCGCCGCATCTGGTCAGCGATCTGGGATTCATCACGCCCGCGTATCGCTGGTATGAAGCGCCGTATTATTTCACCGGGCTCACCGCGTACGACGTGCTGGCGGGCAGGTCGAATTTTGGACGCAGCCGGTTCTTGACCGCGCGAGGGACGCTCGAACGCGCGCCGGCGCTGTGCGCACGCGGGTTGCGCGGCTCGGTGCGGTATCACGATGGGCAGTTCGACGACGCGCGGCTTTCGATTGCGCTGGCGCGCACGGCGATCGATCGCGGCGCGGTGGTCGTCAACTACGCGCGCGTCGTCGGCTTCGAGCGCAACGGCGCGCGTCTGCGCGGCGTGCGTGTTCGCGATGAAGAGAGCGGCGGCGAGGCGAGCGTGCGGGCGCGCGTGGTGGTGAACGCGACCGGAATCTTCACCGACGAGCTGCGGCGAGCCGACGATGCGGCGGCGCGTCCGCTGCTCTCGCTCAGCCGCGGGTCGCACATCGTGCTTCCCGGCAAGATTTTTCCCGGCGACGACGCGCTGCTGATTCCGCGGACCGATGACGGGCGCGTGCTCTTCGTGATCCCGTGGCATGGCCGGGTGCTCATCGGCACGACCGACATCGCCGAGCCGCAACCCTCGCTCGACCCGGTTCCCCGAGTGGACGAGATCGAGTACATGCTCGCGCACACATCACGGTACCTCGAACGCCCGTTGGCGCGCTCCGACGTGACGGCGGCCTACTGCGGATTGCGACCGCTCGTCAACCGCGCGGCGACGACGACGGCAAAGCTCTCGCGCGAACACGTGGTCGAGACCTCCGCGTCGGGCCTGGTTACGATCGCCGGCGGGAAGTGGACGACCTACCGCAAGATGGCGCAGGATACGATCGACGCGGCGCGCGAGGTCGGCGGGTTGGCTGCGGCGCCGTCGCGGACGCTGAATCTGCCGCTGCACGGCAGCGACGGCAGCGGCGCAGCCGCCGGTCTGCCCGATCCGTTCGCGCTCTACGGCAGCGATCGAACCGTGATCCGCGCGCTGATCGCGCAAGAGCCGACGCTGGGGCAGCCGATTCACGACGCACTTCCGTACACACGCGCCGAGGTCGTGTTCGCGGCGCGTCACGAACTGGCTCGGACCGTCGACGATGTGCTCGCGCGGCGGACGCGGGCGTTTTTCGTCGATACCGCCGCCAGTGCGGCGGCGGCGCCGCTGGTGGCAGGATTGTTGGCTCGTGAATTAGGCCGCTCGGAGACGTGGGCGCAGCAAAGCGCCGATGCGTATGCGGCACTCGTGCAGCCGACGCTCGCCGTGCTCAGCAGTGACCGGGGATCGCTGCCCGGATAGCGCGCAAAAGCCGTGCGTCCGCGGCGTCGCGGGGCGGGAGCGAGAACATCTCGGGCGTTCGGATGTCGCTCAAGCTGTAGCACGAGGTCGCCGCAGGCTGCTCGTCCGGCGGCAGAGCGCGCAATGCGGCGAGCGTCGCGCCCGGAAAGCGAGCGGCGGCAACTCGCAGCGCGCCGGAAAGCGTTTCGGCCACGAAACCGTCGCTGTGGTTATGACTGAGAAAGAGCAGCCGGATCGAGGGAACGTCGCCGCGCCGCTTCACGAGCGTTTCGAGGGCGCGGACGGGCCCGGTATCGGTGAAGGCAACGCAGATTTCCTGGATCTGCCGCCACGGATAGTTCCGGATGAAATCTTCGTCGTCGTTCTTCTTGCCGGCGAGAAAAAGCTCGACATGGTAAAGCCCGGAGAGCGCGGGCCAGTTCGCGGCAGCGACCTCGCTGCGCATCGCCTCGATGGCGCGCACGTCGTGTTTTGCCGCGAGCGATCGCAAGCGTACGGCGGTAGAAGAATTCGCGAGGCTCGGTTCGACCGCACCTGCGGTCAACACGAAAGCACCCGTCATAAATACGGCGAGCCCGAAAGCGGCAGTCTTGCCCATCGATCGGTGTTCGATGTACGCGGAGCCGATACATGCTCGCGCGTCGCGTCCGATCGGGTTACGCGCGCATCTGCCGGATGATACGGACGGTGGTGCACGCCCAAACGTGCAGTACCTTCGCCAGCGCGAACGTGACCGCGACACAGACGGCCGCGTGAACGCTCAAGCTGAACCAGATGGGGCCACCCAACCAAATCGTGCTGCCGAGGGAGTGGCCGTCAACCGCGATTTGTTCGAGCGTCTCCATCGTGGCCAGCAGAGCGAGTTGCATTGCGAAGATCGGCACGAGCAGGCGGCGCAGGTTCGTGTGCAGCGCATCGTTGGAGGCCTGCGAGAGATCGCGGCGCACGCGCAGCACCAAATAGAGGACGACGAGCAGCGCTCCCAACGCGAGCGTGGGTGCGACGGCGAGATACGAATGGTCGGTGTACGAGCCGGGCCCGAACCAACCGGCGTTCGACGCGCCTTCGACCAAAGGATCGGCAGTGGCGGCGGCGATGACCGCCGCAGCAATACAGAACCAGGAGCGGATCGAGGCGGGTTTGGCGGAATCGGTCCGCCGTGAGACGGCGGCGCTCCGACCGATGGGCATATCCGGGGTTTCGACCAGTTTCGCGCAGATCGATGCGGAAGCGGCAGCATGATGCGCCTCCGAAACGGTCCGATCGATCTTGGCAAAGTCCGAGAGCGCCGAGAACGCTTCGGCGTGCCAACGCTCGATATCGGACCCCGATATTCCCGCAACGGACCCGACCGCGGGAAGCGTATGCGCATCGCTGAGGTCGATCGCCATTCCGCTGCGCAACTGAATCATCCCTTCGGTTTCGCGACGATAGGCTCGCGAGCTGCCCAGCCGATCCGAATCGATGACGTCTTCAACGTTCGAGAGCGTACGATAGCTCGTGCTAACCCAAAAAGCGAGGAAGGCACGGTAGAGCACGCCGGGTGAGGTCGCCGCCGGAATGCCGCGTCTCAATCCCGTTCGCGTCAGCGTTTTCACGGCGCCGTTCAAGAGTTCGGGCGAGAGGCGTAGCGCCTTCAACGCACAAGCGGCGAGCGGATGATCGTGATTCCGCGCGAGTATCTCTAAGGGCTTGGCAACGAAGTACGCGTTACCGGAAGCTTTGTAGATACGCCATCCCGAGAGCCACTGGCCCCATGGAGAGCGGACGACCGCAATGTGACGCACGTTCGGAAAGTGCTTGCGCATCCACGCGACTCGTCCGATCGTGCGGCAATGCTTCATCACCGCCGTCTTTCCGTTCGCGTGCGCGAGCCGCACGAGCGAGTCGAGATAGCTCGCAAGGCCGGGGAGATCGGTCTGCGGTCCGGCGAGAAACCGATCGTAGGAAATACCGGCCGGATACCTGGGGACGCCGCGCCCCCGCGTTGGAATCAGCGCGGCGAATTCCTCGTAGTAGGGACGATCCGGGTCGGGATGTCCGGAGTCGGTGGCGCCCGGGCGCATCATCTGAACGTCGCGAAGCGTTATTGCCGCGAGCGCTTCGTTGAGCGGCTCGTAGAAGGCCATCACGTCGGCTCGCGACCGGAACAGCGACCATATCCATGTTCCCGCCGTACGCCACCCGCAGTGAAGGAAAATTGAGCCTACGGCTTCGGGCTCGGGCACTGCAGAAGCTCCTGTATAATTACTGAGAAATCACTGAGCGTCTCGTGGAACGTTTTGCTGGGATGCTCGCGATATGTTCGTTATTTTCGAGCAACTGCCGCGTGATTCCGTCGCCGTTCCGTCCGCGTTCCAGACCTTCCGTGCGTTCTCCGGATCCGATCCGATGGAGCGCCAGGACGGCGTGTAACCGCCTGCACGAGCTCAGTGAGTTGTGGTGGCAAGGCGTAGCCGTGAAGGCACGAGCAGGCCGAACCTGCAACGAGGTGATTGCCAGGCGTATGGCATTGATAGTCGCTAGACTCGAGGAAGCGTGAAACGCATCGAACGCGTGCGGCTTTATCCCACGTTCCGTCAGGCGGAGCGCCTTCGCTTTGCGCTGAACGTCACGCGGGAACTGTACAACGCGCTGCTCCAAGAGCGTCGCGACGCATACCGTCTGCGTAAGGTGAAGATTTCTGCCAGGATGCAGTACGCGGAAATCACGGCACTGCGTAAGCCGATTGACCGTCTTGACGGCCGCCTTGCGGCAGTCTACCGGGAATGCGAAGACGCCGTACTGCATCGCCTCGACCTGGCGATGCAGGCGTTCTTCCGACGCATCGAGCGAGGCAAGACCCCCGGCTTTCCGCGCTTCAAGCCGGCGGCCCGCTGGAAGCAGCTGACATTTCCACACGGCAATCGCGCGCTCACGTTCGATGTGGCGCAACGCTCGGTGACGATTCCCGGCATCGGCCGCGTGAGGCTGCGTAAAGGCCGATCGGTCCCACCGTTCGGGCGGGCATGGATCCTGGAACGTAACGGCCGCTGGTACGCCTGTTTCGAATGCGAACGAGCCCAGGTGCAAGGGCCGGTCGATCTGCGGCGGATCGTCGGTGTCGACCGCGGCATTCGCGTACTGGCGGCAACCAGCGAAGGCCGACTACACGATAATCCCGCGCACGCCGAGCGCAATCGGCAGCGCATCGCCCATCATCAACGCGCGCTCGAGGCAATAACGCAGCGCGATTCACGCGGCCGCCCTCTGAATCGGCACGATCCCGCCCGCAAAAGCGCGATACTGCGCCTAGCTCGCGCCAAGGAACGGGAAGCGAATCGTCGTCGGCACACGCTGTATACGCTGGCGGGCAAGATCGTCGCCGGCACAGGCGTCATCGCGATCGAAGCGCTCAACGTGCGCAACATGACCCGTAGCGCAAAAGGCACGCTCCAGGAGCCGGGCCGCAACGTCGCGGCCAAAGCTGGATTGAATCGGCGGATGCTGGATGCAAGTTTTGGTCTACTTCGAGGATTCATCATCGCTAAAGCGGCAGAGGCTG
>Ga0335075_10000362_pt1 | contig 81645 bp, 84 predicted proteins | sample Lox_Sample_24_FD_206723 | JGI IMG/M metagenome (GOLD analysis project Ga0335075, IMG submission 206723) | Soil microbial communities from Loxahatchee National Wildlife Refuge, Florida, United States - Lox_Sample_2.4 | ecosystem: Environmental > Terrestrial > Soil > Wetlands | place: USA... | reverse complement strand
GTCGAGTCGGCAGTAGTTACTGCCGACTCGACGCGCAAGTACTGCCGACTCGGCGGGGGGTCAGCGGTAGTTCGTGAACTGCACCGCGAAGTCGTAGTCCTGCTGCTTGACCAGGGCCTGGACGGCCTGGAGGTCGTCGCGCTTCTTGGAGGAGACGCGCAGCTCGTCGCCCTGGATCTGCGCCTTCACGCCCTTGGGGCCCTCGTCGCGGATCAGCTTGCTGATCTTCTTGGCGTCCTCCGAGGAGATGCCCTCCTTCAGGGCGATCCCGATCTTCGACTGCTGGCCCGAGGCCCGCGGCTCGGACGCGTCGAGGATCTTCAGGCTCTGCTGGCGCTTGATCAGCTTGTCCTTGAAGACGTCGAGTACGGCGGTCGCCCGGTCGTCGGCGGACGCGGTGATCTCGATCGCCTGCTCGCCCTGCCACTCGATGGTGGCGCCGGTGCCCTTGAAGTCGAAGCGGGTCGCGATCTCGCGGGCGGTCTGCCCCAGTGCGTTGTCGACCTCCTGGCGGTCGATCTTGCTGACGATGTCGAAGGACGAGTCGGCCATACCTGCTCCTCGGGTGACGGTTTCGTACTGCTGACGGTGCTGCGCTATTCTTTCGTCTCGTTGTCCACCGGCCAAGCCGGGGCGGCGACACCCCTGGCAGATTGCCCGAGCGGCCAATGGGAGCGGACTGTAAATCCGTCGGCGTAGCCTTCGAAGGTTCGAATCCTTCATCTGCCACCAGGGAACCGAAGGGCCTCTGACCTGCGGAAACGCAGGCCGGAGGCCCTTCGTCCTTACCCAGGCGGGGTATGCGAACTGGCGGTTTTCGGACAGCGCGGTCGGCACCGGGTCGCAGGCCGCTGACCTGCGGAAACGCCGACAGCATCGGTTCGGCTGCTCGGCGCGTGACAAGTACGTGCCAAGTTCCGGGACGCTCGACGTGTCGCGCCGCGGTCGTCCGAGCCTGACCTGCGGGGACTCTCGGTGGGGGCATCGAATGTCGACGGTCGACGAGACCGTCGGCGTGCAGCCGACTGGAGGTCGGAGAGCCGGCTCTCGGTCAGACCTGTGCCACGTCACTCGATTCGGAATGCCTATGCGTCGGCGTCCGCCACCGGCCCGATTCGTTTACCGGAGAGTTGCGGCGGGCGAAGCGCCGACCGCGCTGGACGTGGCTGCCGCCCACCCTGCGCGCAGGCACCGCAACGCAGCCGGAGGTTCCTGATCGGTCTCGGCGCGATCCACCCCGAACTTGTCGCGGAGGTGACAAGATCGGGCGTCGTGCGTCAGGTTTCGCTTGACGCGAGGCGATCGGGCTTCAGAATTGCGATCGATCTTGCGAATCGAATCGCGGGCTTCCCCCCGAAAGAAGAGGAAAGACCATGTCAAAGATCTTCTCGACCCTCGTCGTTGCGGCCACCGCAGCCACCGCCGTGACGGTGCTCGGCGCCGCGCCCGCGCAGGCAGGTATCAGCAACGTTGCTGTCCACCGCCTGGTGAACCACGTGGTCTGCGACCAGAACAACCTTCGCGGCCGAGGCGCGTTCGACCACGCCACGGACGACGTACGCTCGGCGGACCACTGCAAGGACGGCTGGGGGCCGGAGGTCCTGCTCCAAATGGAGAACGGGGCGAGCCGCAGCTGCTACAACCAGGGCGGCAACGGCACCGTGCTGCCTTGCCCCTACAACTTCCCCGAATACCTCGGCGGTCTGATGATGGTGCGGTCGCTCAACGACTGGTCCTTCGTCGACTCCGGTAACCCGGTCATCATCGAAGCGTGAGTATGGCGGGGAGGCGGGGATCCCTTGCGGGGCTGGTGGTAGCCCTGGTCGGCCTCGGTCTCCTGGGCGCGAGCTGCGGCTCGGAGGATGACGGAGGAGGCGGCTTCAGCTATCGAACCCCGACGCTCGACGAGGTCCCGGTCATCGACACCGCTATTCGGCTGCCGTTCGACGACTACGAACTGTCGACCGCCGATCGCATCCGCATGCAAGACGGCGAGACCCGCCTTCTGGTGCAGTGCATGGCGGAGCGTGGCTTCACGGTGCGGATCGGCGGGGACTACACGCGACCCGAGAAGCCGATCCCGAAGCTCTCGTTCTCCGACGTCACGATGTGGGGTGGGCCCTTCGGCACCTTGCCGTTGGAGCACGCGCGCCGCTTCGGCTACAAGCCAGAACCGGGCGGCCCGTTCGTCAAGGGCCCAGGCTCCTATCTGAGCAGCCCCATCAACCGGTTCCTCGACACCGGAGGCAGAGATCCAGACCCGGCGGCGGAGGCGGCGTTCTACGGCGAGTCCGCCGAGGGCGACGTGACATCAGACGATGCCTGCTTGGCCAAGGTTCAAGACCCACTCGGGACTTTGGTCGACACCAGGGATCTCCAGGCGGACCTGAACAAGTTGGCCCGGCAGCATCCGAGGGTCGAAGCGGCTATCCGTGCGTGGGTCGCGTGCATGCGTGATCGCGGCTACGACTACTCCGACGTGTGGGGTGCGAGTGCCGAGTTCAGTTTGCAAGCCGTGACGCAGCGTCAGATCAAGGTGGCAGTCGACGACGTGGAGTGCACGACCGAGAGTGGCTGGGCCAACTATTACTACGCAGCGGTGGCCGACTACCAGCGGCAGACGCTCGAGCACGACCCGAGCCTGATGGAGGCCGCGTTGGAGGCCGAGAAGGACCGGCTCGCCGCCGTCGAGCGCGAGCTCGGGAAGTGAGGTTCAAGGACCGCCCTCGGCGTACCCGGTGGCTGGGTTGGATCGTGGTCGGCGTAGTGGCCGCGTCCATCGCCGGGTACGCCGCCGGTTCCCAGGTGCGCTCACCCCAGGATGCCCTGGCGAACTTGGCTCCGCCCGCAGACTCTCTGCTGACTGCGACGGTCGACCGGGGGCGGATCAGCACGGCGGAGTCGTACGTAGGCACGGTCCGTTGGCAATCGACCCGGTCGGTGAAGGTGCCACGCTCGGACGCCAACGTGAATGCCTACGTGACCGAGACCCCATTGGATCCCGGCGATCGGGTCGAGCCGGGTTCGATCCTGGCGACGATCGCCGATCGGCCTGTATTCGTACTCGAGGGTCCGGTCCCGATGCTTCGCGACCTCGCCCCTGGCGACCGCGGGCCGGACGTGGCCCGGTTCCAGGACGGGTTGCGGAGCGCTGGCTACTACAGCGCTACGTCGGACGGCGAGTTCGGGCCCGCGACGTCGGCCGCTTTGGAGCGGCTCTACGAGGCAAGCGGCCACCCCCCGCCCGAGCGTGTCGTCGCTCCAGAGGGGATGCTTGATGAAGAGCCGGGCAACCAGCAGGAGGACCAGCGGGGGCGCGTCGTGGAGCGACGTGCAGTCGCAGCGGCACATGAAATCGTCTTCGTCCCGCAACTGCCGGCCACCCTGCTCAGCTACCCAGCACCGGTAGGTGCGTTGGTCGGAGATTCGGTCGCTGAGCTCGGGGTCGGCGAGCTCGTGGTCCAGGTCGACGTCCCGACCAGCTGGCAAGGCAGGCTGAGGAAGGGTGTGGCCCGGATCCAGCTACGGATCGAGAACGAGAAGGCCGACGGAGTCGTGAGCGACGTCGGCGCACCGCGTGTCCTGGAGGAACGCGGTGAGCTGCTGCCCGTCACCATCCGATCGCCCGGCGTCCGACTGCACGGCACCCAGGTGGAGGTCGTCCTCCGGGAGCGAGGGGCCCCCGCGGGATTAAGGGTGCCGCTGTCAGCCCTCTACACCGCCGCGGACCTCGGCGAGTTCGTACGCGTCGTCAGAGAGGGCGCGACACTGCGCGTGGCAGTGCGGGTCGTCGCGACGGGCAACGGCGTCGCGATCATCGAGCCGGACGTGGTTGACGACGTCAAGGTCGGGGACGAGGTGGTCGTCGGTGTCGACCGCTCCGACGACTGAGGAAGCCGGCGAGCCGGCGCCCATCCTCCAGGTGCGCGGTCTCGCTCGTAGCTATCCGGCCGCCGTACCGGTCCAAGCCTTGCGCGAGGCGAGCTTCGACGTACACGCCGGCGACCTTGTCACGATCGTCGGTCCCTCAGGCTCCGGCAAGTCGACCTTGCTGCAGCTGCTCGGGCTGCTCGACCGGCCGACCGCCGGTAGCTATCTACTCGACGGACAAGACACCGCCCGACTGTCCGAGCGAGAGCGTTGCTGGTATCGCGCCACGTCGATCGGCTTCGTCTTCCAGTCCTTCCACCTTCTCGACTCCCGATCGGCGATGGACAACGTCGCCCTCGGGCTGACCTATCGCGGGACGCGCCGGCGCGAGACCGCTGAGCTGGCCGCCCAGGCGCTCGCGCGAGTCGGCCTCGACGACAAGCTCCACCAGCCGACGAAGAACTTGTCCGGCGGGGAGCGGCAGCGCGTAGCCATCGCGCGCGCGTTGGTGGGAGAGCCGTCGGTGCTGCTGTGTGACGAACCGACTGGCAACCTCGACTCTGGCACCGGTGCGGCGACCATTCGCCTCGTCGAAGAGCTCAACAGCCAGGGCTCGACCGTACTGCTGATCACTCACGATGCCGAGGTAGCTGCGATCGGAAATCGGCGATTCCGGATCATCGACGGAGTGCTGACATGAGGCAGTCAGCGCCCCGCCGGCTCAGCTCCTCTCGTCTGGTCATTGAGGCGCTCGAGGGCATCCGCAGCCAACCCACCCGGTCGCTGTTCATGGCGATGGGCACGCTCGTGGGAGTTAGCGCCGTGGTCGTGGTGCTAGGGCTGACCGCGACAGCCAACGCTCAGATCAGCGAGACCTTCTCCGCCCAGTCATCGACGCTGGTGACTGCCGAGCTCGAGCCCGTGAGTGGTCCCGCCCGCTTCCCCGACGATGCGGAGAAAAGGGCGGCGAAGGTCGACGGCGTACAGGCCGCCGGCATCGTGGCGAATCTCGCCCTCGATGACGAAGCGTCGGTCCATCCAGGGGGACCGGAGGACGGCGTCGACCCGCCCCGAGTCAGCGGAGTCAGCCCTGGCTATTTCGAGGTCGTGGATGCTCCGCTGGTCCAGGGACGGCTCATCGACGACGCTCTCGCCAACCAGCCGGTCGCTGTCGTGGGTGAACGGGCAGCTGCGCGACTCGGCATCACCGACGTCGAGGATCAGACGCTGATCGAACTCGGGGATCGACAGTTCCTCGTCATCGGGATCTTGGGTCCGCCCAGGCGAGACCAGGTCTCCGCTGGCGACATCCTGGTCTCGCAATCGTTCGTCCGGAGCTGGCTGACGACCAACAACTACCTCGAGCGGATGCTGGTCACTACCCGTGTGGGAGCGGGAGAGGTAGTCGCGCGCCAGCTCCCGACCGCAGTCGATCCGTTCCACCCGGGGGAGGTGATCGCCGCGTACCCGGAGCGGCCGAGAGTCGTCGATGACGCCGTATCCGCCGATCTGCGACTCCTGTTCCTGCTGCTGGCGGCCGTCTCGGTACTGGTCGCCTCGCTGGGGATCGCGAATGTGACCCTCATGTCCGTCAGGGAGCGCCGCCGAGAGATCGGACTGCGTCGCGCGTTGGGGGCCAGACGTACACACATCGTCGGCCAGTTCCTCGTCGAGGCAGCGCTGCTGGGCGGTCTGGGAGGGGCAGCCGGGGGAGCGCTCGGCCAGCTGTTGGTGGTCGCGGTCAGTGTGCAGCGCGAGTGGACACCCACCCTCGATCCGGTGCTCACTCTTGCCTCGGCGCCCGCCGGAGTGCTGGTCGGGGTACTCGCCGGCCTGTATCCGGCCATCCGTGCTGCGATGGTCCAACCCCTAGAGGCCCTCCGGCCAGCCGACTGACAACCACTCGCCCGCCGCCGCGCACCTCAGTGGCCCGAAGCCACGGGCTGGCCAGCCGGTCCACGCGTCGACCTTGTCGACCAGCGCGTTGCGCCTGAAGCCAAGAGGCAGGCTGCGATACCGATGGAGCGCAGGTCATGGAACTCGTACCTTCTGCGGTGGACCTGCAGTGGAATGGTCGACTCACGTCTCGCGCGAGTCGGACTGATCCGTCGAGTCGGCGCCTGTGGTCGGTGTGTCCTGACCGGACTTGGGACGCCGGCTCTCCCGGTCCTTGAAACGGTCGAAGTCGGACTGGTCGCCGGCTTTCCACAACGGGACGCTCGACTTGAGGACGAGCGTGAGCCGAATTACGAACTCGGGGTCGCGCAGGGCTTCTCCGAACAGCTCGTTGATCCGCTTCCACCGGTAGCGGACGGTCTGCGGGTGGACGGCGAGGCGGGCGGCGATCACCGGGGCGCTATCGCGGGTCTCGACCCAGGCGAGAAGCGTCTCGGACAGGATCGTGCGCGAGTGCGGCGCCTCGGCCATGAGGGGCCGTAGGAGCTCCTGGCACAGGTGCCGGCGCATCGAGGGCTCCGCGTGCAGCCACAGCTGGGCGGCCTGGGCTGCGCAGTCGATCACTGGTTCGGGAGCGATCACTCCGAGCTGGACGAGATCCAGGGCGCGCTGGCACCACCGTAGGGCTGAGCCTGCCTCGCTTGGCGGAACCGGCCAGCTCACGGTGGTGCGCAGGTCGGGTCGGGAGCGGCCGATACTCTCGATCAGGCGCTCCTGATCTGGTGTGGGGCAGATCATCAGGACGCGCCGGGGGCGGACGCGGACCAGGACCTCCGGCGACTCCGTCAGGACGGGCGGCTCGCCGTGATAGCTGACCGCCAGGACGACCACCTCCTCGGCCAGCGGCCATTGCGCGATCTCGGCAAGCTCGCGCAGGATCTCGTCGTCGATCCCGGTAGGCGCACTTGGTCCAGGGCCAGGTGGCCGGTCTGAGAGGAACAGCTTGAACAGACGGTTCCGTGCCCCTTCGCGGGTGCGAGCTCCGGCCGGCTGCCCGCGTTCGAAGCCGTCGGCGAGCTGCTCGTGCACGTTGTCGAGGTAGTCGAACACCGAGCCGGTGAGGTCCTGCAGCTGTGACCTGGACAGGTCGTGACTCGTGGCGAAGTGCACCACCTGCTGCCACGCGGCCCGACTCGCCACCCGCAGGCTCGCCTCGACACTCGCCCACGCCCGGCCGCGCTGCGCTTCGCTCTGCCCGAGGCGGCGAAAGAGCTTGTCGACTCGGGCGCTCAGGTTCAGATCCGCGTTGTCACTGAGGAAGTCCTCCACCGCGGCGCGGGTGGTCCTCACCAAGAACTCCCGGCGTTGCGTGCTGGGGGCCGCTTCCTGCGGCACCCCCTCCAGCACATCGTCGACGACCTGCTGGACCATCACCTCCAGTGGGTCGCGAGAGGTCGGAGGCTGCTCGTCGGCGATCGGCGGTTCCTCCGCCGTCATGCATACCCCCGGCTGTAGAAGTGGACCTCAGCGACCGTCATCGGGGGACGTTAGATCCCGGGACGTGCTCTGTCGCCCCGCAAGGAGGCAGGGACCTCTGTTCTTGTCACGCGCGAAACAAGTCTCAGCTGGACTCGGCCAACGGGGGCTGCTGCACGTTCAGGTGTCAGTGCTGCGTCGTTGTCGAGCAACCGCACGGAGCCCGGTTGCGTCCAAGAGGGCCGGGCGTGGCCGACTGTCCGTGACGAAGTTGTGCCGAAGTTCGCTGAGAGGGCCTCTGTCCGCGATTGCGCTCGCCCGGATCTGCCGCGACGGGCGCAATTCGAGCCGAGTCTGTCCGCCACCTTCAGGGCGCGCATGGACGCCACCGTTGGTGGGCGCTTCCGCGCAGCTTTGAACGATGGGACGATCGGCCAGGAGGTTCGAGATGCCGCGCCAGATCATCACGACACCAAACGCACCGAGTTCGCCGCTCTTCAGCCAGGCAGTCAGAGCCGGTTCCCAGGTGTTCATCTCGGGAACCACCGGTCTCGACCCGGGTACAGGTCGCATGGCCGGTGGCAGCATCGAGGCTCAGACCCGCCAGTCGTTGACGAACTGCGAGGCGATCTTGCAAGAGGCCGGTGGCACGCTGGATGACGTCGTCGAGGTAGGCGTGCTGCTGGCCGACCCGAACGACTTCACGGGCATGAACGAGGAGTACACCCGCTGGTTCCCGTCTGATCCACCGGCCAGGTACGCGGTCAAGCTGGGAGCCGACGTCCCGGGGCTGCTCGTCTCGATCCGCATGACGGCATGGGTTGACTGACTGCGCGTCGACGAGTGCGTCGATCTCGCTGTGCGATGTGTCGACGCTGCGTTCAACCGCCGCGTCGGCGTTCGGAAACGACCGACGACATCCGCGACCGTCGACGTCTCGCTGCGGTGCACCAGATCGTGAGCCGCGAAGCGCGCAGGGGCGCGCGGCCGAGGTGTCGTCAGGGTGCACCTGTCGCCGTTCAGCCAGGCTTCAGGGTCGATGGGTGAAACTGGCGACCATGAGGGTGCTCGTGGTCGACGACGAGGTCCGGCTCGCGCGCTCGCTGCGAGTGGGGCTTGAGGCGGAGGGCTTCGCGGTCGACGTCGCGCACGACGGCACGGACGGGCTGTGGCTTGCCCGGGAGAACAGTTACGACGCCATCGTCCTTGACCTGATGCTGCCGGGGATCAACGGCTACCGGGTCTGTTCGACGCTGCGCGAGGAGAAGGATTGGACGCCGATCCTGATGCTCACCGCCAAGGACGGCGAGTGGGATCAGGTCGAGGGTCTCGACACCGGCGCCGACGACTACCTGACCAAGCCGTTCTCCTTCCCGGTGCTCGTGGCTCGCCTTCGCGCGATCGCCCGCCGGGGAGCCCGCGAACGACCCACCCGGCTCGAGATGGGTGACCTGCGCGTGGACCCGGCCGCGAGGCGGGTGTGGCGGGGCGATGTCGAGATCGAGCTGACTGCCCGGGAGTTCTCGCTGCTGGCGTTCCTCGCCCGCCATCCGGGCGACGTCGTGTCCAAGCGTCAGATTCTCGACGCTGTCTGGGACGTCGACTTCGACGGCGACCCCAACATCGTCGAGGTCTACGTCCGCCACCTGCGCAACAAGATCGACCGACCCTTCGGCCGCGAGGCGATCCAGACCCTCCGCGGCGCCGGCTACCGGTTGGCGAGCGGCGGTGGCTGAGCGGAGCTGGCGCCGGGCGTCGGTGCGCGTACGGACGACGGCCGCGGCCGCGCTGGTCGTGGCCCTCGCGCTGCTCCTCGGCGGTATCGCCCTCGTTCTGCTGGTCCGCGGCTCGATACGCGACGGCCTGCAGAGCACGGCCGAGCAGCGAGCCACGGAGCTGGCCGACCAGATCGAGAGGAGCGGGCTTCCTGCCACGCCGTCAGCCGACGACGCCGACGACAACGACGAAGACATCGACGAAGACGACGAGCCCGACGAGCTCGTGTGGCAGGTGAGTGACGTGGCGGGCTCGGTCGTACGCGCCTCACCTCCGCTCGAACGGCCGCTTCCGACCGATGACTCAGACCGGGTCGATGTCGCTGGGGCGGACCACGCCTACCTCGTGGTCACCGAGGACGCCATGAGCGACGGCCAGGAGTACGTCGTGTCGGTCGCGGTGTCCCTCGAGGACGTGGAGGAGTCGACGGCCGCGTTGGTGGTGCCGCTCGCTGTCGGCCTGCCGGTGCTGGTGCTGCTCGTTGGCGCCACGACCTGGGTCGCGACCACGCGGGCGTTGGCCCCCGTGGAACGCATTCGGCGGGAGGCCGAGCAGATCACCGGCGACCGGCTCGACCGTCGGGTGCCCGAGCCCCCTGCGCGCGACGAGATCCACCGCCTGGCGCGCACCGTGAACCAGATGCTCGGCCGGCTGCAGGATTCGCACATCCGGCAACGGCAGTTCGTGGGCGATGCCTCGCACGAGCTGCGCTCGCCGCTGGCGAGCATCCGCCAGGCGGCCGAGGTGACCCTCGCGCATCCCGGGGCACTGCCTGACGACGAGCTCGCCGAAACCGTGGTGGAGGAGGCCGCGCGGATGCAACGGCTCGTCGAGCAGCTGCTGCTGCTCGCCCGAGCCGATGAAGGGACTGTCGCGCGGGCCGACAACGACGTCGACCTCGACGACCTCGCGCTCACGGTGGCCAGGGGCGCGCGGCGACCCGGGCTGCGCGTCGACACCACGTCGATCGGACCCGGCCGCGTCCGCGGGGATCAGGCGAGCCTGACCCAGGTCGTCCAGAACCTCGTCGCCAACGCCGTACGTCACGCGGACCGGATCGTCGCCGTGGCCGTCCGCGACGACGGCCATGCCGTGGATCTGGTCGTGGAGGACGACGGTCCCGGCATCGCAGAGGAGGACCGGCAACGAGTGTTCGACCGGTTCGTCCGACTGGACGAGGCCAGGGCTCGGGATGCGGGCGGCAGCGGCTTGGGACTGGCCATCGTCAGGGAGATCGTCGAGGCCCACGACGGCACTGTCGAGGTCTCGTCCTCGCCTCTCGGAGGTGCCCGGTTCGCCGTGCGTCTCCCCGTGTCCTGAACGGCCTTTCAGACGCGTTCAGGTGGGGTTCAGCGACCGCGTTGCAGGGTGGCCCCACCAGTTCCGTACCGCCCAGGAAGGCCTTCCCATGAAGCTCAGCAAGCTCCGCCGCAAGCGGATCATCATCCCCACCATCGCCACCGTCGCGGTCGTCGGTGCCGGCGCCACGGTCTGGACGGCGACGGCCGACGACAGCGTCAGTGGCAAGGAGCGCGACCGCGTCACCGCCGCCGCCGTCGAGGCCGTCGGGGGCGGTACCGCGGTCGAGGTCGAGACCAGCGACGACCCGGGTGTCGCCTACGAGGTCGAGGTACGAACCAACGACGGCACGGAGGTGGACGTCGATCTGAACGACGACCTGCAGCCTGTCGCCCAGGAGCGCGACGCCGACGACGCCGACGACGACCACGCAGGGGACGACATCGACGACCGTGTCCTCAGCAACGAGGAGCGCACGGCGGCCGAGCAGGCAGCGCTCGAGGCGACCGGGGGCGGCACAGTGCTCCAGGCGGAGGCCAGCGACGACCGGGGCGCAGCCTACGAAGTCGAGGTCCGCACCGACGACGGCACCGAGTGGGACGTCGCCCTCGACGCCGACGATCAGGTGGTCAGCAAGACGGTCGACGACCGGCCCCACGACTGATCCGCCGCGTGCCAGATGCACGGATCTGCCGACCTCCGTGGCGTCCGTCCAGTTGTTCGCCACCGGGACCGTCCTCGTGGTTCTACATACCGGGAGTCGGGCGGATCGCTGCCGTCAGGTTCTCGGCAATACCGTCCGATCTGGATTCCGAGCGAGGGTGCACGAACTCCCGGCAGAGAGTTCCTTGAAAGTCCCCCGTGCCCACCTCCTCGAATCCCGTCTTCTCCAGAACCCTGGCACTGGCATCGTTGCCGACTGCGACGACACCGCGAAGCCGAAGGCCGGGGGCGTTGACCAGGTGCCACCTCACCAACGCCTCGGCAATCTCGGTCGCCAAGCCCCTGCCCCAGTGACTGCGGCGGATCGCGTAGGCGATTCCTCGGACATCGTCGTCGCCACCGAAGCCGGCCCTGCCCAATAGTTCGCCGTCATGATCGGCGAGACGCCATTTGGTCCATCCTCGGAGCGTCTGGGCCTCCATGTAGGCCTGCACCAGGTCCTCGACCTCCGTCCGAGTCTCCGGACGCCCATAGCGGACGTGTCTCATCGACTCGGGATCGGAGTGCATCTCCACGAGAGAATCGACGTCGTCCGACTTCCAGGTCGTCAGAACCAGGCGGGGAGTCTCCATGACGACGAGGCGGTCAGCCGGGCGGTCGACGCGTCGGTTCACAAGCAACCATGGTGACAGTCCAGGACCGGTTCAGAATGCCTAACACGGGACTGCTGCACGATCAGGTGTCAGGACTGCTTCGTTGTCGGTCAGTCGGTCGGAGGTCGGGCCGGTGCTCGACCGGGCTGTAAACCCGTCGGCGTAGCCTTCGAAGATTCGAATCCTTCATCTGCCACAGCAGCGCCCGGTCCGTCAGGACCGGGGGCGCACTTCGTTCCAGGGTCAGCTCCGGATCCCGGCGAGGTAGAGCGCGATGCACTCCTCCTCGAGCCGCTCCAGGGGGTAGCTCTGCGTCGGCTCGTACCACTTGACGGTCAGCCACAGGCCGTCGCGGATCAGCCGGAAGGCGACCCGTACGTCGAGGTCTGGACGCACCGAGCCGTCGGCGATCCCGTCGCGCAGGCCGGCGAGCCAGGCTTCCTGCAGGCCGGTGGTGGTCTCGCGCAGGCGCGGCGGCGTGCCGGCCTCGCGGAGCAGGGCCGCGTCGCGCTCGTAGATCTGCGACGCGTGCGGGTGGCGGTGCATCACGCGCAGGGACGCGCGGACCAGGCCGACGACGCGCTCGGCGCCGGTCTTGGCGGTGCCCACCTCGTCGTACGCCGCGACGAGTTCCTCGACGTACGCCGCGACGATCTCGCCGGCGATCGCCTCCTTCGACGGGAACTGGTGGTAGAGGCTGCCGGACTTCAGGCCGGCGGCGGTGGCGATGTCGCGGACCGACGTCGCGGCGACGCCGCGCTCGGCGAAGAGCGGGCCGGCGGCGACGAGGATCTGGCGGCGCCGGGTCGAGATGGCGCGCCGTGGCGGCTCGTGGGTTGCGCTGGCGATCACGGCGCTCATCGTGTCAGAGCGCACGGGGGAGCGATTGTCTTCACGCGTAGCGATCGCTACGGTCGTAATCGTGACGACCTCTCTCGGACCTTCGCTTCCCCTGGCCCTGGTGACCGGCGCGGCCGGCGACGTGGGTGCTGCCACGGCGGCCCGGATGCACGCCGACGGCTGGCGGGTCCTGCTCGCCGACGTCGACGTCGCGGCCGCGCAGGCCCTCGCGGACGACCTGGGGGAGCGTGCTGAGGCGGCGTACGTCGACCTCAGCGACGACACCTCCGTGCGCGCCCTGGCCGCGCGTGCGGCCGCGGACGGTACGACGGCGCTGGTCTCCTGCGCCGGCATCGCCTCGGTCGGTCCGTTCGTCGACAGTGCGCCTCCCACGTGGGAGCTCCTGCACCGGGTGAACCTGCGCGGCCCGATGCTGCTCACCCAGGCGCTGCTGCCGGCACTGGTGGGCGCCGCCTCGCCCCGGATCGTCTACGTCGCCTCCGACAGCGCTCGCGCCGGCGCGGCCCACGAGGCGGCGTACGCCGCGAGCAAGGCCGGACTGCTCGGCCTGGCCAAGTCGCTGGCCCGCGAGCACGCGCGCGACGGCATCACCGTCAACGTCGTATGCCCCGGGCCGATCCGCGGACGGATGGTCGACCGGCACATGGCCGACAAGCCCGCCATGCTCGACAAGCTGGTGGCCGCCATCCCGAGTCGACGGCTGGCCGAGCCCGAGGACGTCGCCGCGACGATCGCCTGGCTCAGCAGTCCGGACGCCGCGTACGTCACCGGCCAGACGGTCAGCGTCAGCGGCGGCATGACCATGCACTGAACCACGTCCACCGAAGCCGAGGAGAGTCATGACCCAGCCGACGATCGTCGACGCCCACGTGCACCTGTGGGACCCCGCGCGGCACCCGTGGTACCCCGGGCTGCACGCCTTCGCCGAGCATGCGGCGAGTCCCGGGTTGCTGGACCGCCACCTCGTCGGCGACTACGTCGCTCACCAGCCGGGTGTCACCCTGGCGGGCCTCGTCCACGTCTCGGCGACGACCGCCCCGCACGCCTACCTCGACGAGGCTCGCTGGCTCGAGGAGGAGCTCGGCGCGGCATCGGTGCCGGCCGTGACGATCGGGACCGTCGACCCGCTCCTTCCTGCCTCCGAGCTCGTCGCGCACCTCGAGCAGCAGGCGACCTACGACCGCTTCCGCGGCGCTCGCGTGTACGGCGGCCTCGAGCCCGACTCGGCGGCCACGCCGGTGCTCCTGGACTGGCTCGCCGAGCGCGGCCTGGTCTTCGACCTCGTCGCCTCACCGGGCTCGCTGCCCGGGTGGATCGAGGTACTGGAGCGGTGGACCGGGCTCTCCGTCGTCCTGGAGCACCTGGGTACGCCGCACCACGACAGTGCCGAGGGACTCTCCGCGTGGCGCGAGTCGATGCGTACGGCGGCGGAGCAGACCGACTGGGTCTGCAAGTTCTCCGGCCTCGGGATGGTCCTGGCCGACGTAACCGCCGACACGCTCCGCCCGTGGCTGGAGGGAGCCGCCTCGACATGGGGTTGGCAGCGGCTGCTCTTCGGGTCGAACATGCCGATCGACTCGATCCGCGTCACCCACACCGACCTGCTGGACGCGATCGTCCCGCTGGTGACCGCGGCCGCGACCCCGGACGAGGCGGCCCAGTTCTTCGAGCACAACGCGCGGGCGGCGTACGACCTCTGATGCCGGGACGGCGCGCAAGTTCTGCCGACTCGGCGCGCAAGTTCTGCCGACTCGGCGGATGCGATCTTGACGCCATACATCTGATGTTTACGATCTAGGTCCGGGGTCGTCCCGGGTCATCGCCTGTCGAACGGGAGACGTCCATGCCGGGTTCCGCCGGTCTGCCGGTCAGCCGGGTCAAGCCCGCCTATCAGCAGGTCGCCGACCAGCTGCGGGGGCTGATCCTCTCGGGCGACCTCCGTGCGGGGGACCGGCTGCCGAGCGAGGCGTTCCTCGTCGAGCAGTTCGGGGTCAGTCGCTCGACGGTCCGCGAGGCGCTGCGGGCGCTGGCCTCGCGCGACCTGGTGCACACCCGACGCGGCGTCACGGGGGGCACCTTCGTGAGCGCGGTCGAGGCCGAGCACGTCTCGCGCTACCTGGAGACCAGCTTCGGGCTGATGTCGGGCCGCGACGGCCTGGGGGTGCGCGACATGCTCGAGGCGCGGGAGATCCTCGAGGTCCCCGCGGCCCGGCTCGCGGCCCTGCGCCGGTCCCCGGAGCACCTCGTCGCCCTGCACGCGGCGCTGGAGCGCGAGGCCGCGCGCCAGGGTCCCGAGGGCCGGTTCACCGAGCACCGCACCTTCCACCAGGTGGTCGTGGAGGCCGCGCAGAACCCGATGCTCTCGATGGTGACCGAGCCCGTCTTCCGGGTGCTGCAGGCGCAGTACCTGCGGCCCGCGGCCGAGGAGGAGGCCATGGTCGGCGTGGACCGCGACCACGAGGCGATCGGCGCCGCCATCGAGGCCGGCGACGGCGACGAGGCGGCCCGGCTGATGGCCGAGCACCTCGAGCGCCTGCGCAGCGTCTACCAGCACTGACCGGGTGCGGCCACCCCTCGGACCGCATTGACGGCAATACGTCTGACGTTTACGGTGGGGCCATCGACGGTGGCCACACAAGGGAGCGCGCAGTGACGGTGAAGCAGGGTTGGCAGGGGCGGTTCTTCGAGGACTTCCAGATCGGGGACGTCTACCAGCACCCGCTGGGTCGCACGGTGACCGAGGCGGACAACATCCAGTTCTCGCTGCTGACGATGAACACCAACCAGATGCACTTCAACAGCGAGTACGCCGCCCGCTCGGAGTTCGGCAAGCCGCTGGTCGTCTCGACGCTGACCGTGGCCATCGCGGTCGGTCAGAGCGTCACCGACCTGACCCAGAACGCGTTCGCGAATCTGGGCTGGGACGACATCAAGATGACCCACCCGGTCTTCGCCGGCGACACGCTCTACAGCGAGTCGGTCGTGCTGGAGAAGCGCGAGTCGGCCAAGCGGCCGCACGCGGGCATCGTCACGGTCAAGACCCGGACCCTGAACCAGGACGGCGACGAGGTCTGCTCGTTCCGCCGGATGTTCTACGTCTACAAGGCCGGTGCCGAGCAGCTGGAGGGGATCTTCCCCGAGGGCAAGAAGGCCCTCATCGACGGCACCCCGCTGTCCGAGGGCTGAGGTCCCGACGATGCGGATCACCTTCGCCCCCTGGGGCGAGACGCTGGCCGAGCTGGCCGACGTCTCCCGGCGCGCCGAGGCGGCCGGCGCCGAGGTCGTCTGGGTGCCGGAGCTGCACCGCTCGGCGACGCTGAGCGCCGCGGCGATCGCCCAGGCGACCAGCACCGCCCAGGTCGGCACGGCGATCGCGCTGGCCTTCACACGCAGCCCGATGGTGACCGCGCTGGAGGCGCTCGACCTCGACGAGCTCGCGGACGGCCGGTTCATCCTTGGCCTCGGCACGGGCGTGCAGCGGCTCAACGAGGACTGGCACAACGCCCGCTGGGGCAAGCCGGTCGGGCACCTGCGCGAGACCGTGCGGAACCTGCGCCACTTCTGGGCGACCTGCACCACCGGCGAGCAGATCGACCTCGACGGCGAGTACGAGCCGATGCGGATCCGCGGCTACGAGCGCCCCTACCCGGTGCGCCGTACCGAGATCCCGATCTACCTGGCCGCGATGGGTCCGGCGATGACCCGCCTCGCGGGCCGGATCGCCGACGGCTGGATCAGCCACGAGCTGTGCTCCCCGTCGTACCTCGAGCAGCGGATCCTGCCCGAGATTGACGCCGGGGTCGCCGCGGTCGAGGGCCGGAGTCGCAAGGACGTCGAGCTGGTGGTCTCCGCGTGCTGCTCGGTCGACACCGACACCGCGGCCGCCACCCGCCGGGTCGCGGGCCTGGTCGGCTTCTACGCCAGCGTGCGCACCTACGCCGACTTCTTCGAGTTCCACGGCCTCGGCGAGCAGCAGCAGGCCGTCATCGACGCCTTCCGCTCCGGCCGGGGCGCCGACTACCTCGCCGACGCGGTCACCGACGAGATGGTGGACGCGCTCACCCTCAACGGCGACTTCGACCGGGTCGCCGAGCAGATCGCCGAGTACGACGGCCTGGCCGACGCGGTCAAGCTCAGCGCGCCGACCCACGGCATCGCGGCCAGCGAGACGCGCGCCGCCCAGGACCGGATCATCGAGCTCATCCAGCGCATCACCGGAGGACGACAGTGAAGCCCCTGCAGGACGTCCGGATCATCTCCCTCGAGCAGTACGGCGCCGGCCCGTTCGGCAGCGTGCACCTCGCCGACCTCGGCGCCGAGATCATCAAGATCGAGGACCCGAGCGTGGGCGGCGACGTCGGCCGCTACGTGCCGCCGTACTTCGAGGGCGAGGACTCGCTCTTCTTCGAGACCTTCAACCGCAACAAGAAGTCGGTCTCGATCGACATCAAGACCCCCGCCGGGCGCGAGGTCTTCGAGGAGCTCGTCCGCAACGCGGACGCGGTCTACTCCAACCTGCGCGGCGACGTGCCGGAGAAGATCGGCATCACCTACGACCAGCTCAAGCACCTCAACCCGCGGATCGTGTGCTGCTCGCTGACCGGCTTCGGGATGACCGGCCCGCGCAAGAAGGAGCCCGGCTACGACTACGTGCTCCAGGGCCTCGCCGGGTGGATGGAGCTGACCGGCGAGCCCGACGGCCCGCCGACCAAGTCGGGCCTGTCGCTGGTCGACTTCTCCGGCGGGTACGTCGCCGCGCTGTCGCTGCTGGCCGGCCTGCACGCCTCGCGCCGCGACGGCGTCGGGATGGACTGCGACGTCAGCCTCTACGACACCGCGATGTCGATGCTGACCTACCCCGCGACCTGGCACCTCAACGCCGGCTACCAGCCGAAGCGGATCAGTCACTCGGCCCACCCGTCCCTGGTGCCGTTCCAGGCCTTCGAGGCGTCCGACGGCTGGTTCGTCGTGGGCTGCGCGAAGGAGAAGTTCTGGGTCCGCCTGGCCGAGGTCATCGGCCACCCCGAGTGGGCGACGCCGGACTCGAAGTACGCCACGTTCTCGCTGCGCCAGGAGCACCAGGCCGAGCTCACCGCCGAGCTGGAGGAGATCTTCAAGACGCAGACCGTCGAGCACTGGCTCTCGCTCTGCTACCCGGCCTCGATCCCGTGCGGCCCGATCAACGACGTCGAGGCGGCGCTGAAGGACGAGCACCTCAGCGCGCGCAACATGCTGGTCACCACCGAGCACCCGCGCTACGGCACGCTCACCCAGGTCGCCTCGCCCGTCCGGGTCGGCGCCGAGCTGCCGACGTACGTCCGCGCCCCGCAGCGCAACGAGCACTTCGACTGGGTGATGGACGACGTCCTCGGGTTCACCTCCGAGAAGGTCGCCGAGCTCGCCGCCCAGGGGGCCTTCGGGACCCCGGCGGTGCAGGAGGAGGCGGAGCAGGTCGTGGACGTCGCGCAGGCGTCCGGGGCTGCGGAGGCCTGAGGATGACTGCGGACTCCGCGCCGACGACCGCCACCGCGCTGGCGCGCTGGATCACCGGCGACCTGGCGGTGCCCGCCGAGGTGGACGCGGCCGCGCTGCGCCACCTTCTCGACGGTCTCGGCAACGCGGTCGCCGCGGCCCGCGCCCACGCCGCGGACCCGGCGGTGAGCGTGGCCGTCGGCCTCGGCGGTCCCGCCGAGGCGACGGTGCTCGGCACCGGCACCCGGATCTCGGCACCCGCCGCCGCGCTGGCGAACGGCACCCTGGTGCACGCCCTGGACTTCGACGACACGCACGCCGGCGGGCTCGTGCACGCCACCGCCGTGGTGCTCCCGGCGGCGCTGGCCGTCGGCGAGCAGGTCGGCGCCAGCGGACGCCAGGTGCTGGACGCCGCGGTGATCGGCTACGAGGTCGCCTGCCGGGTCGCCGCGGCCGCGCCGCACGGCTTCCACGCCGGCGGCCTGCACGCCACGATGGTGGCCGGGGTGTTCTCCTCGGCCGCGGTGGCGGCCCGCCTGATGGGCTTGGACGCCGCGACCACGGTGAACGCGCTCGGCATCGCCGGCAGCCAGGCCGGCGGCCTGCTCGCCTTCCTGGCCACCGGCGCCAGCACCAAGCAGCTGCACCCGGGCTTCGCGTCCCAGTCCGGCATCCTCGCCGCGCGGCTCGCCGCCGCGGGCGCCACCGGTCCGGAGACCGTCTTCGACGGCCCGCACGGCGTGTACGACGCGCTCGCCACCGGCCCGGTCGACGTCGGGGTGATCCTGCGCGACCTGGGCAGCAGCGACCCGCGGGGCTGGGAGACCACCCGGATCGGGATCAAGCCCTGGCCGACCTGCCAGCTGGCGCACGCCACGATGGCCGCGGCCGGCGAGGCGCTCGCCGCCGCCGGCGTGGGGGTCGAGGAGGTCACCGCCCTGCACGCGCAGGTGCACCCCGACTCCGCCTCGGTCGTGTGCGCGACCGACCGCGACCTGACCCGGCCGGTCAGCCCGTACGCCGCCAAGTTCAGCCTGCCCTGGAGCGTCGCCGCGATCCTCGTCGACGGTCACGTCGGCGTCGGGACCTACGCCCCGGCGAACCTGGACCGGCCCGAGATCACCGCGCTCGCCGGCCGGATCACCTGGGACGAGACCCCCGGCGACGGCGTCGCGGCGGACGCCCCCGGCGACGTCGTGCTGACCCTGGCCGACGGACGCACGGTGGCCGGTCACGTGGACCGCAGCCCCGGCGGCGGCTCCGCGCCCCTCTCGGACGAGGGCCTGCTGGCCAAGTTCACCGGCAACGCCGGTCCGGAGGCGGCCCCGCTCGCCGAGGCGCTGCGCGCGCTGGCCGACGCTCCCGACCCGACCACGCTCCTGACCCGGGCCGCGACCGCGGCCGCCGTACCCCTGGAGGTCCCCGCATGACCCTCGCCGCCATCAAGCCGGCCTCGTTCCCGTGGTTCCCCTACGAGGGGTTCACGTTCTGCCTCGGCCTGACCGAGGGCGACGCCGCCTGGACCTCGGGCCACACCTCGGCGCGGCAGGACGAGACCCTGGGCAAGATGACCGTCAGCGGCACGATGACCGAGCAGGCCGAGATCGCCTACGCGAAGTGCCTGGCGATCCTGGAGGCGGCCGGCTTCGGTCCCGAGGACGTCACCCGGGTCACCGAGAACGTCACCAAGGCCGGGCTGCACGCCTACGAGGACCAGGCCGAGGTGCGCCGCCGCATCTTCGGCGAGCGCCCGACCGTGCGCACGGTCGTCGTCGAGCGACTGGTCCGCCGCGCGGCGTGGCTGGAGGTCGAGCTGCACGCGGTCAAGGGCGGCGGGCAGCAGCTGCGGGTCGCCTCCGCGTCCCGCGAGGCCGGCAACTGGCAGGCGTCGTCGATCACCGAGGGCGCCGACGGCGTCGTCTACCTCCCGACCGTGGTCCCGATCGACGAGCACGGCGAGGTCGTGCACCCGGGCGACTTCGTGGCGCAGTACCGCTACGTGCTCGAGAAGGCCGGGGCGCTGTTGGAGTCGGTCGGCCTGACCCTCGGCCACGCGGTCACGACGTTCGACTACTCCACCCCCGAGACCCGCGACGTCTACCGGAAGACACACTGGGTCCGCAAGGAGCTGCTCGGCCAGAACGACGGCAACGTCTTCCCGTGCGCCGGCGGGATCCTGATGAGCGAGCTGCACGCGCCGGGCGTCATGGTCGCCATGGACGTCACCGCCTCGCGGCGCCCGCTGGAGCTGGTGAACCCGGGCTGGTCGCGCTACGACACCCTGACCTACGCGCCGGGCATCAAGGCCGGGCGGATGCTGTTCATGTCCGGCTTCGCCTCGCTCGACATGGAGACCCAGCAGGCGCTGCACGACGGCGACCTCGGCGCGCAGGCGGAGGTCACCTACGGTGCGATCGTCCACCTGCTGGAGTCGGAGGGCTTGAGCCCGGTCGACCTGCTGGAGACCACGGAGTACTGCGTGGAGTCCTACGTCGGTGACTACAAGGCGGTCGCCGACGTCCGCGAGCGGCTGCTCAGCGCGCCGTGGCCCGCCTCGACCGGCGCGCTGTGCCACAGCCTGCTGCGGCCGGAGTTCGGCCTGGAGGTCTTCCCGACCGCCGTCTACCCCGAGAACCACCCCCGCATCGCCGGCGCCTGAGGAGAACCACGATGACGCTGCTCACCGACGAGGTCCGCGCCCTGGAGGGCCGGACCGCGGTCTACACCGCGCCGGAGCCGTTCGGCGCCGCCGCCGGCCGCTACTTCGGGCTGGCCGTGGGTGACGAGAACCCGCTGTACTCCGACCCGGCGTACGCGCAGGCGCAGGGCCTGGCCGGGGTGACGGCGCCGCTGACCCTGGTCTGCGAGACGAACCAGTACGCCGGCCTGCCCGCCGACCACGAGGGTTACGCCGGCCACACCTGGGGCCTGGACATCCCCGGCACCCGGCAGGTCCGGGGCGGCAACAAGTACACCTTCCACCGCCGGATCCGGCCCGACGACGTCGTGACCGCCACCTGGCGGATCACCTCGGTGAGCGCGAAGGTCACGGGGTCGGGCAACGAGATGCTGGTCATCGGCTCGACGGCGACGTACACCAACCAGAGCGGTGAGCTGCTGGCCGAGAACGCGGAGACGATCATCTTCGTGGGGCTGGAGAAGAAGGCATGAGCACCTGGACCGACGCGTTCCCGACCACCTTCGCCGACCAGGCGTCCCTGGCCGTCGGTGACGTGGTCCCGCCGCTGGAGCGGACCATCGGCCTGACCGACATGGTCGCCTACGCCGGCGCCACCTGGGACTGGCACAAGCTGCACTACGACGCGGCGTACGTCGCGGAGAAGAAGCTGCCCGGCCCGATCGTCGACGGCCAGGTGTACGGCGCGCTGCTGGTCGAGATGCTGCAGGACTGGCTCGGCCCGCAGTCGTTCGTGCACGAGCTGGAGTTCACCTTCCGCAACCTGGTCTTCGCGGGGGAGACGCTGCGCTGCTCGGGCTCCGTGACGGAGGTCGCCGACGACCGGGTCACGGTCGAGATGAAGGTCGTCGTGGTCGCCGAGGACGGCACCGACGGCCGGGCGGCCGCCGCGCCGTGCCGTGCCGTGGTGCTGCTCGGCACCCCGGACGGGCCGGGGGCGCCCGCATGAGCACGGGCGTCGCGATCGTCGGCGCCGCCGAGTGCGACCTCGGCGTCACCGACAAGTCGATCCTCACGCTGCAGTCGCAGGCGGTCACCCGGGCGCTCGCGGACGCGGGCCTGACCCTCGCCGACGTCGACGGGATCGCCACCACGGGGGTGTCGCGGTTCTCCGCGACCCAGCTGGCCGACTACTTCGGCATCGTGCCGACCTGGACCGACTCGACCTTCGCCGGCGGCAGCGCCTTCGAGATGTTCGTCGCCCGCGCCGCCCAGGCGATCGCCGCCGGCCAGTGCTCCACCGTCGTCATCTCGTTCGCCTCGAACCAGCGCTCGGCCCGCTCGCGCAAGCTCGGCGGGGTCCACGAGGCGTGGATCCCCGAGGCGCAGTTCGAGGAGCCCTACGACATGCTCTACCCGCTGTCGTACTACGCGATGGCGGCCCAGTCGTACCTCCACCGCTACGGCGGCACCCGCGAGCAGCTCGCCGAGATCGCGATCGCCGCGCGCGAGTGGGCGCTGCTGAACCCGCAGGCGTTCCGCTACGGCAAGGGCTCGCTGAGCGTCGAGGACGTCCTCGGCTCGACGATGATCTCCTCGCCCCTGACCGCCGCAGACTGCTGCCTGGTCACCGACGGCGGGGGAGCGGTCGTGCTCACCTCGCTGGAGCGCGCGCGGGACCTGCGGCGGCGCCCCGTCGAGGTGCTCGGGTACGGCGAGCGCACGACCAACACCTCGTTCACCGCGGTGACCGATCTGGCCGTGCCGGGCGCCCGCGGCGCCGTCCAGGACGCCTACGCCCGCGCCGGGATCACCGCCGCCGACGTCGATGTCGCCGAGGTCTACGACTCCTTCACCATCACCGCGGCGCTGAGCGTCGAGGCGCTCGGGCTCTGCGCGCCGGGCGAGGCGCTCGACTTCATCCAGGGCGGCACCATCCGCCCGGGCGGATCGCACCCGCTCAACACCAACGGCGGCGGGCTGTCGTACTGCCACCCCGGCCAGTACGGCGTGCTCCTGCTCGTCGAGGCCGTCCGCCAGCTGCGCGGCGAGTGCGGGGACCGCCAGGTGCCGGGTGCGGAGATCGCGGTCGCCCACGGCACCGGCGGCATCCTGTCCACCCACGCCACCGTCGTCCTGGGAGCCGATCGATGATCCTCGACCACGTCCCCGGACCCGACGAGAACAGCGCCGCCTTCTGGGCGGCGACGGCCGAGCACCGGCTGACCGTGCAGTCCTGCACCTCCTGCGGGCACGTCCAGCACCCGCCCCGGGCGCTGTGCACCGGCTGCGGGTCGATGGACCACCTCGCCCAGGTCGACGTCGCCGGCACCGGCGTCGTCGACTCCTTCACCGTGATCCACCGCGGTCCGCGACCCGACGTCGAGGTGCCGTACACGATCGCCCGGGTCCGTCTCTCCGAGGGTCCGGTCCTGCTCACCCAGCTCGTCGGGGCCGACCCCGAGGGCTGGAGCATCGACGCCCCGGTGAGCGTGGCCTGGGCCGACCTCCCGGACGGGCGCGCCCTGCCGGTCTTCACCCCTTCCCCCGACCAGACCAAGGAGCACTGATGGACTTCAAGCTCGACGAGGACCAGCGTGAGTTCAAGGCGCTGCTGCGCCAGTTCGTGGACAAGGAGATCGTGCCGGTCGCGCGGGAGTGGGAGCAGGCCGGCCGCTACCCGACGGAGATCGTCGAGGGCATGAAGGAGATGGGCCTCTTCGGCATCACCGTGCCCGAGGAGTACGGCGGCCTCGACCTCGACCCCGTTGCGTTCGCGCTGGTCTTCGAGGAGCTGGCCCGCGGCTGGATGGGCATCGCCGGCATCCTCGGCAGCCACTCGCTGGCCTGCCGGCTGATCCACATGCACGGCACCGAGGAGCAGAAGCAGAAGTACCTGCCCGACCTCGCGACCGGCAAGCGGCGTACCGGCATCGGCCTCACCGAGCCCGACGCCGGCACCGACCTGCAGGGCATCCGCACCACCGCGCGTCTGGAGGGCCCTCCCGATGACCAGTACTACGTCGTCAACGGCGCGAAGATGTGGATCACCAACGCCCGGTACGCCGACCCGCTGCCCGTGCTGGTCAAGACCGACCCGTCCGCGTCGCCGGCGCACAAGGGGATGAGCGTGCTGCTCATCGAGGCCGGCACCCCCGGCTTCGAGGTCACCAAGGACATCCCGAAGCTCGGCTACAAGGGCACCGAGTCCTGCGAGATCCTGCTCGACAACGTCAAGGTGCCGGTCAGCCAGCTGGTCGGCGGCGTCGAGGGCCGGGGCATGCAGCAGGTCCTCTCCGCGCTGGAGTGGGGCCGGGTCAACATCGCCGCCCGTTCGGTCGGCATCGCCCAGCGCGCGCACGACGAGGCGCTGGCCTACGCCCAGGAGCGCAAGGCCTTCGGCCAGCCGATCGCGGACTTCCAGGCCATCCAGCTCAAGCTCGGCGAGCTCGGCACCCAGGTCCAGGCCGCCCGGCTGATGGCCTACTGGGCCGCGGACGCCGTGCGCTCCGGTCGTGCCGACGGCGCGACGGGCATGGCCAAGATCTTCTGCTCCGAGGTCGCGCTGCAGGCCGCGATCGACTCGATGAAGGTCCACGGAGGCTACGGCTACTCCACCGAGTTCGAGGTCGAGCGGCTCTACCGCGACTCGATCCTGATGAGCATCGGCGAGGGCACCAACGACATCCTGCGTACGGTGGTCGCGAAGTCGCTGATCAAGAAGGAGACCATCGTTGGCTGACCAGCCGCGCCTGTCCCGCTCCGCCCTCTACGTCCCCGGCGACGCGCCGGACAAGCTCCGCAAGGCGCTGGACCGTGGCGCCGACGAGCTCATCGTCGACCTCGAGGACGCCGTCCTACCGGCCAACAAGGCGACGGCCCGCGACATCGTGTGGGCGTGGGTCGACGGGATCCCCGAGACCGAGGTGAAGATCTGGGTCCGCATCAACCAGCACGGCCCCGAGCGCGAGGCCGACGTCCGCGCGCTGGCGGCGTGCGAGGAGCTCGCCGGGTTCGTCGCGGCCAAGACCGAGAACGCCGAGGAGCTGGTGGCGCTCGACGCGCTGCTCACCGAGCTGGGCTCGTCGGCCCGGGTCGTGCCGCTGCTCGAGAGCGCGGACGCGATCTTCAACGCCCGCGAGATCGCCCGCGCCCCGCGGGTGGAGCGGCTCCAGGTCGGCGAGGCCGACCTGCGCGCCGACGTCGGGGTGACCCCCGGCGCCGACGAGCGGGAGCTCCTCTACGCCCGCAGCCACGTGGTCTTCGCCTCCGCGGCCGCCAAGATCGCTCCGCCGATCGCGCCGGTCTCGGTGGAGTTCCGCGACCTCGACGCGTTCCGCTCCTCGACCGAGGCGGTCGCCCGGCTGGGCTTCGTCGGTCGCGCCTGCATCCACCCGGCGCAGGTCGCGGTCGCCAACGACGTCTTCACGCCGACCGCCGAGGAGGTGGCCAAGGCCACCGCGCTCCTGGAGCGCTTCTCCGCCGGCGACGCCGGGGTGGGCGTCGACGCCGACGGCCGGATGGTCGACGAGGCCGTGCTGCGCCAGGCGCGCGGAGTCCTCTCCCGGGCTCGCTGAGCCGGGCGGCCGCCGTACTCGGACATACAGAAGTCCGCTTCCCGGGGCGTCGCGCCGCCTGAGCCGACGCCTCGGACCGGACTTGTGTACGTCCGGCTACGTCAGACGACGCGCGGGCCGCGGCTCGCAGCCCCGTCGAGAAGCACCCGGACCAGCAGGTCGGAGAGCTCGTCGATCGAGTAGTTCTCCCGGGTGGGCCAGCGGTGCGTAGCCCACAGGGTGTCGCGCATGGTCCGGTAGATCACGTCCGTCGGTACGTCGTCGCGCAGCGTGCCGTCGGCGACGCCGGCCTCGATCGCCGACATCCACAGCGCCCGGACCTGGCCGGCGACCTCCTCGACGGGCTCGAGCATCCCCTGCTTGCGCAGGTACTGCTGGTCGCTCTGGTACATCGTCGTGACGTGGGGGTGCTCGGCGATCAGGGTGAGCGTCTGGTGCACCAGGCCGCGGATGGCCGAGATCGGGTCCGTCGCCTCCGAGAGCACGCCCTCCAGGTCCGCACGGATCGCCGCCATGTAGCGGTCCAGGAGCTCCGCGACGATCGCGTCCTTGGAGCGGAAGTGGTGGTACAGGCTGCCGGGCAGCATGGCGGCCGCGTCCCCGATGTCGCGGACCGTGGTGCCCGCGATGCTCTGGGTGGCGAAGAGCCTGCTCGCGTGCCGCAGCACCTCTTCGCGCCGGCCGGAGGGTTCGGTCATGCCGGAACCCTAGAGGCGCGTGCTCAAAACAAGCATTTGCTAGGTTGCCGCGCATGATGAGTGACCGGCTGCGCTTCCACGCCCTGGTGCTCCTGGCCCTGGCAACCGGCGTCGCCGTCAGCCTGGCCGCGCCGCTGGTGCCGATGATCGCCCGGGAGGAGGGCGTCTCGCTGGCCACCGCCCAGTGGGCGCTCACTGGCAGCTTCCTGGTGGCCGGCGTGGTCGCCCCGCTGCTCGGCCGGCTCGGCGTCGGTCGCCGGCTGCGGCCGACGCTGATCGTCACGCTGGGGCTGGGCGTGCTGGGCGCCCTGCTCGCGGCGCTGCCGACCGGGATCTGGGGCATCCTCGTCGGGCGTGCCCTCCAGGGCTTCGCGTACGCCGTCGGGCCGCTCCTCTTCGCGGTCGCCCGCAACGTGCTGCCCGAGGAGGAGGTCACGGGCGGCCTGTCGACGCTCTCGGTGGCCACCGTCGCCGCGGCGGGCCTGGGCTTCCCGGTCGTCTCGTTCGTGGCCAGCGTCGCGGGGCTCGGCGGCGCCCTCTGGTTCGGCTTCGCGCTGATGCTCCTGGGGCTGGCCATCGGGGTGGCCGTCGTGCCGTCGTCGACGGTGGTCGCGCCCGGCGGGCTGGACGTCACGGGAGCGCTGCTCCTCGGCGGCGGCACCTTCGCCGTGCTGCTGGGAGTGAGTCGCGGCGGCCTGTGGGGCTACGCCTCGCCCCGGACGCTGATCGTCCTGGGGGTCGGGGTCGTGCTGGTGGTGGTCGCGTTCCGCTGGTTCGGCCGGGTCGCGGTGCCCCTCATCGACTTCCGGCTGGCCCGGCTGCCGGTGGTGCTGGGGGCGCACCTGACCGCGGTCCTCGCGGGGGTGGGCATGTACGTGCTGATGACCTGTGTGCTGGTCATCGCCCAGAGTCCGCCCGGCGAGGGCTACGGGCTCGGCCGGTCGGTCGTCGTCGCCGGCCTGATGCTGACGCCGTACTCCGCCCTGAGCGTGGTGGGGAACCGGATCGCGCTGCGCGCCGGTCGCCACCTCGGTCCTGAGGTGCTGATCCCGATCGGGTGCCTGCTGTACGCCGCCTCGCTGCTGTCCCTGTGGCGCTGGCACGGCGATCCGTGGCAGCTCGTGGCGGCGATGTGCGTCGGCGGTACGGCGAGCGGCATGACCTTCAACGCGATCCCGTGGCTGGTGGTCCGGGCGGTCCCGAACGAGGAGACCGCCAGCGTGATGAGCGTGAACCTCGTGCTGCGCTTCGTGGGCTTCGCGATGGGCAGCGCGCTCGCCATCGCCGTGCTGTCCGCCTTCGGTGGCAGCGCCACCAGCCCGAGCCGGCTCGGCTTCGAGACCGCGACGCTCGTGGGCGCCGGAATCTGCCTCCTGGCGGCGGTGGTCGCGGCCGTCCTGATGAGCCGCCCGGGACCCGAGCCCCTTCCGGAGGCGGCGGACCCCTGCTAGGTTAAACAACCTAACGCTTGCTCAACTCCGATGAGGTGGTGGCCGGATGATCGACCTGCAGCGCTACGTGGGGCTCGAGGCCGAGCCGCCCCGGGTCTCGAGACACGTGGTCAACGAGGCGATGATCCGGCACTGGGTCGAGGCGCTCGAGGACGAGAACCCGGTCTACGTCGACGCCGAGGCCGCTCGCGCGCAGGGTCTCCCGGACGTGGCCTGCCCGCCCGCGATGATCTCCACCTGGGTGATGTCGGGCTACCGGCGCTACCGCGAGGTGCAGCGGCTGCGCGCCGAGGGCGTCGCCGAGGACTTCCCCTACGCCCGGCTGATGGCCGAGCTCGACGCGGCCGGCTTCACCTCGGTGGTCGCGACCGACGTGGAGCAGACCTACCACCGCACGGTGCACCCCGGTCAGCGGGTCACCTGCCACTTCGTCATCGAGGCGGTCTCCGAGCCCAAGACCACCGCCCTGGGGGAGGGCCACTTCCTCACCCTGCACAAGTCGTACGTCGACCAGGACCGGGTCGTCCTGGCGGAGGAGCGGTTCCGGCTGCTCCGCTTCAAGCCGAAGGAGACGCAGTGAGCACGACGTCCGTCCCCCCGATCATCCGCACCCACGACAACGTCTTCTGGTTCGACGCCGCCCGCGAGGGCCGGCTGCTGATCCAGCGGTGCGCGGACTGCGGCACGCTGCGGCATCCGCCGGGCCCGGTCTGCCCGTCGTGCCGGTCGTTCGAGTGGGACACCCTGGAGTCGTCGCGCCGGGGCACCCTGCACAGCTTCACCGTGATCCACCACCCGCAGGACCCGGCCTTCACCTATCCCCTCGCCGTCGGACTGATCGACCTCGAGGAGGGCACCCGCCTCGTCGCGGACATCGAGGGGGTCGATCCCGAGGACCTGCGCCTCGGGATGGACCTGGAGGTCGTCTTCGGGGCGCACGCCCACGACGAGACGCTGCCCCGACTGCGCCCCCTCGGCGGCGACCGATGAGCACCCGCGAGCGTCTCCCGGCCCACGCCGTCGGCGACCGGCTCCCGGAGCTCGTCGTACTCCTCGACCGCACGGCCATCGTCGCGGCGGCCATCGCCTCGCAGGACTTCGAGGACGTGCACCACGACCCGGGCAGGGCGCAGGAGCGGGGGATGCGCGACATCTTCATCAGCATCAACTCCACCAACGGGCTGATCGACCGCTTCGTCACCGACTGGGGCGGTCCGGCCACCCGGATCCGGTCGGTCTCGCTGCGGCTCGGCGTCCCGCACTTCGCCGGCGACACCCTCACCTTCGGTGGCGAGGTCACGGAGCTGGTGGACGGGCTGACGACGCTGAAGGTCGTGGGCCGCAACGAGCTGGGGGTGCACGTGAGCGCCACCGTCACCCTCTCCGAGCACGAAGGGAACACCCTGTGAGCGTCACCCAGACCTTCTCCCGGCGCGCCGCGATCGCGGGCATCGGCGCCACCGAGTTCTCCAAGGACTCCGGCCGCAGCGAGTGGCGGCTGGCCTGCGAGAGCGTCCTCGCCGCCCTCGCCGACGCCCAGATCGGGGTGGAGGAGGTCGACGGCTTCGCCCTGTTCACCATGGAGACCAACCCGGAGATCGCGGTCGCCCGCGCCCTCGGCATCCCGGAGCTCAAGTTCTTCAGCCGGATCCCGCACGGCGGCGGCGGTGCCTGCGCCCCGGTCCAGCAGGCCGCCCTCGCGGTGTCCAGCGGCGTCGCCGACGTCGTCGTGGTCTACCGGGCCTTCAACGAGCGCTCCGGCCACCGCTTCGGCGCCGGCCCGCCGCCGTTCGCCTACGTGCAGAACACCGACCAGGAGTACCGCAACTGGATCAACCCCTACGGCCTCCTCACGCCGGCCCAGCAGGAGGCGTTCCTGGCCCAGCGCTACATGGCGAAGTACGGCGCCACCAGCGAGGACTTCGGCCGGGTCTCGGTGCTCTCCCGCAAGCACGCGGCGAACAACCCGCTGGCGTGGTTCCACGGTCGGCCGATCACGCTCGAGGACCACCAGGCGTCGAAGTTCATCGCCGAGCCGCTCCGGCTGCTCGACTGCTGCCAGGAGAGCGACGGCGGCCAGGCGCTGGTCATCGTGAGCGCCGAGCGCGCCCGCGACCTGCCGCACCCGCCGGCCCTGGTCAGCGGCGCCGCCCAGGGGGTGGGGCCGCAGCAGATCTCCATGAGCAGCTACTACCGACCCGACATCGACGAGATGCCGGAGGTCGGGCTGGTCGCCCGGCAGCTGTGGCAGCAGTCGGGTCTCGGGCCGGCGGAGATCGACGCCGCCGTCCTGTACGACGCGTTCACGCCGATGGTGCTCCTGCAGCTCGAGGAGTACGGCTTCTGCGGCCGGGGCGAGGCCAAGGACTTCCTGCTCGACGGGAACCTCGAGGTCGACGGACGCCTGCCCGTCAACACGCACGGCGGTCAGCTCGGCGAGGGCTACCTGCACGGCATCAACGGCATCGCCGAGGGGGTCCGGCTGATCCGGGGCACCTCGACCAACCAGCCGGCGAAGGCGATCGACAACGTCCTCGTGACGGGTGGATCGCCGGTTCCCCACAGCGGCCTGGTGCTCAGCGCCGACCGCTGACCCTGCCTACCGCCGCCGTACCGACCCGACAGGAGTCCCATGCATCCCGATCTCTCACCCGAGTCGAAGGCGCTGCGCGCCGAGCTCCGGGCGTACTTCGCCGCCACCATCTCCGAGGAGGACCGCGTCGACCTGGTCACCCAGACCGAGGGCGGGCCGACCTTCGAGCGGATCCTGCGCCAGATGGGCAAGGACGGCTGGCTCGGCCTCGGCTTCCCGACCGAGTACGGCGGCCGCGGCGAGGACCCCGAGGCGCTCTTCGTCTTCTACGACGAGTGCATCCGCGCCAACGCCCCGCTCTCGCTGGTCACCCTGAACACGGTGGCGCCCGCGCTGATCAAGCACGGCACGGCGGAGCAGAAGGAGTACTTCCTGCCCCGGATCCTGGCCGGCGAGCTGATCTTCGCGATCGGCTACACCGAGCCCGACGCCGGCACCGACCTCGCCTCCCTGCAGACCCGCGCGGTCCGCGACGGCGACGACCTGGTGATCAACGGCAACAAGATCTTCACCAGCGCCGGCGTCTTCGCGGACTGGGTCTGGCTCGCCGTGCGCACCGATCCGGACGCGCCGCGGCACCGGGGCATCTCGGTGGTCCTGGTCCCGACCTCGTCGCCGGGGTTCTCCGTCACCGAGATCCACACGGTCGGCGGGATCAGCACGTCCGCGACGTACTACGAGGACGTCCGGGTCCCGGTGAGCAACGTGATCGGCGAGCTGAACCAGGGCTGGGGGCTGATCACCAACCAGCTCAACCACGAGCGCGTGGCGCTGGCCGCCCGCAACGGCATCGCCAACGAGATGTACGACCAGGTGCTGGCCTGGGTCCTCGCGGAGCGGGTCGGCGAGCACCGCGTGTACGACGTGCCGTGGGTGCGCTCGAAACTGGCCGAGACCTACGCGCTGCTGAGCGCCTCGGAGCTGGTCAACCTGCGTCTGGTCGCCGACGTGGCCGCCAACACCCTCGACGGCGGCGACTCCGCCGCCGCCAAGATCTTCGGCACCGAGGCGGTCGTGACGGCGTACGGCATGTTGCAGGAGGTGCTCGGTGCCACCGGGCTGCTGCGCCCGGGCAGCCGGGGCGCCGCCCTGGACGGGCGCGTGGAGTCGCTGGGGCGCCGCTCGCAGAACAACACGTTCGGCGGCGGCACGAACGAGGTGATGCGCGAGATCGTCGCGGCCAAGACCCTCGGCATGACCGTCGGTGCGCGACGGGCCGCCGCTTCCACCGACCGAGCCGGCGTCGCCGGCGCCCAGGAGGGCTGAGATGGAGTTCAGGTTCGACGACGACCAGGTGCAGGTCGCCGCGCTGGCCGCGGAGGTCTTCACCGACCGCGCCGAGGTCGAGCGGGTACGCGCCGTGGAGCAGGACGAGGCCGGCTTCGACGGCGCGCTGTGGCGGACCCTCGGCGACACCGGGCTGCTCGGCGTCGCCCTGCCCGAGGCGGTCGGAGGGTCCGGGCTCGGCATGCTGGGGCTGGTCGCCCTCCTGGAGCAGCAGGGCCGCCGCGTGGCCCCGGTGCCGCTGTGGAGCGCCGTGGCCACGGCCGGGTTCCCGATCGCCGAGTTCGGCTCCGTCGACCAGCGACAGCGCTGGCTGCCCGGTCTCCTCGACGGCACCCACGTGCTCACCGGCGGCTTCGAGCAGGCCGCCGACGGCTCCGAGCCGGTCCGCGGTACGCGCTCCGGCGACCGGATCCGGCTGGGCGGGCGACTGGCATCCGTCCCCGGTGGTGGCGTCGCCGTCGCGGTCGTCGTACCGGTGGACCTCGGCGGCGACGAGGTCGTCCTGGCCGTCGTCCCGACGGACCGCCAGGGCGTGCGGATCACCTCCGTCGACGCGACCGACCGGGTGAACGCCGCCGCGATCGACCTGGACGGGGTCGAGCTCGGACCCGACGACGTGCTCGCCGGAGCCGGCCCGCATGCGGCCGGGTGGACCCGGACCCGTGCTCGGGTGGCGCTCGCGGCGCTGATGGTCGGCGTCGGCGAGGAGGCCCTGCGGATGACCGCGGCGTACACCTCGCAGCGGCACCAGTTCGGCCGGCCCCTCTCGACCAACCAGGCGGTGCCGCTGCGCGCCGCCGACGCCCACCTCGACGTCGAGGCCATCCGGCTCACCACCCGCCGGGCCGCGTGGGACCTGGACCGCGGCGCCGAGCACGAGGGCCGGGTCGCGGCCCTCGTGGCCAAGCTGTGGGCGTCGCGCGGCGGGTTGCGCATCGTCCACGCGACCCAGCACCTGCACGGCGGTCTCGGCGCCGACGTCGACTACCCCATCCACCGCTACTTCCTGTGGGGCCGCCAGGTCGCCTTCACCCTCGGCAGCGCCGCCGCCGTCCAGGCGCTCCTCGGCGACCTCCTGGAGACCGCCCCCGCGATCGGAGCACCCGCATGAGCGCCGCCCACCTCGCCCTCGTCACCGGCGCGAGCCGGGGCATCGGCCGGTCCATCGCCCGGCGGCTGGCCGCCGAGGGCATCACGGTCGCGGCCGTCGCCCGCACCCTGCGGCCGGGTGACGGCACCCTCGCCGGCTCCCTGGAGGAGACCGTCGAGCTGATCCGGGCCGACGGCGGAACCGCCGAGGCGTTCGCCGCGGACCTGGGTGCCGCGGACCTGGACCGCGTCGCCCTGGTCGAGCGCATCGAGGAGCGGCTCGGCGGCACCGTCGACATCCTGGTCAACAACGCCGCGGCGACGCGGCACCACGGCGCGACCTTCCTCGACATCCGCCGCGAGTGGTTCCTCGACTCGGTCGAGACCAACCTGTGGAACACCTGGGACCTGGCCAAGGCCGTCGTCCCGGGGATGCGTCGTCGCGGTGCGGGCTGGATCCTCAACATCTCCTCGCGCACCTCGGCGCCGCGCGTCGGGCCGCCGTACGCCCCGCACCCGCTCGCGGGCGCCGTGCTGTACGGCGGGACCAAGGCGATGCTCGACCGGATGACCACCGGCATGGCGATGGAGCTGGCTCCGGACCGGATCGCCGTCAACGCGCTCGCGCCCAACCGCGGGGTGGCGACCGAGAACGCCTCCGCCGTCGTACCCGGCTGGCCCTCGGAGCCCGAGGAGACGATGGCCGAGGCGGCGCTCGCCCTGTGCACCGGCGACCCCGCGACGCTGACCGGGCGGGTGACCTACAGTCTGCCGCTGCTCCGCGAGCTGGACCGCCCGGTCCGGACCCTCGACGGCACGACCCTCGTCGAGGGGTGGCAGCCGGCCGACCTCGACGAGGCCTCCTTCCTGCCCGACTACCTCTCGTTCAACCCGCCACCGGCGCTGCCCGACGAGCTGCTCCGGGCCCGGAGCGTCGGATGAGCGGCCCGGAGGACGCCGCCGCTCGGCTGGCGCTGCTCGAGGACCGGCAGGAGATCCGCGACCTGGTGGCGACGTACTGCCGAGCCGTCGACCGGCTGGATCTCGAGGCGCTGCGCTCGGTCTACACGCCCGACGGCATCGACCACCACACCGGCTTCGACGGCTCCGTCGACGAGTTCATCGCCTACCTGGCTTCGGCGCTGCCGGTGCTCGACGGCACCCAGCACCTCATCGGGAACCACCTTGCCGAGATCCGCGGGGACGAGGCGGTCGCGGAGACGTACGGGACGGCGGTGCACTGGGGGTCGCCCGCCGATGCGGCGTCGCTCAACTGGACCAGCGGGTTCCGGTACGTCGACCACCTCGTCCGGACCGAGGTCGGCTGGCGGGTCAGGGAGCGTTGGGCCATCCGGGAGTGGGCGGTCACGTTCGCGGGCCGCCAGTTCGTCACCGCGGACCAGCAGCAGCGCGGCCGCGACTCGGCCGAGCCGCTGTGGGACGCCCTGCGGCAGCTGCGCGGGGAGCACGGGGGTGACTGACGACCTGGGCCTGTCGGGCCTCCTGGGTCTGGAGGGCAAGGTCGCGCTGGTCACCGGCGCCGGGGCGGGCATCGCCCGCGAGACCGCGCTGCGGCTGGCCGCGGCCGGGTGCGACGTGGCCGCGATGGACCTCGACGGCGAGGGCGCCGAGGCGTGCGCCGCGCAGGTCCGCTCCCTCGGCCGCCGGGCCGTGGCGATCCAGGGCGACCTGACCGACCACGAGACGCCCCGCCGGATGGTGGCCGAGGCGGTCGACGCGCTCGGTCCGGTCGCGGTCGCGGTCAACGTCCCGGGCGGGACCGCCGGGGTCAACAAGTCGTTCCTCGACGTCACCCCGGAGGAGCTGCACCGGGTCCTGGAGCTGAACCTGGTCTCGACCTTCCTCTCCTGCCAGGCCGAGGCGATCGCGATGATCGAGCACGGCGTCGCCGGGGTGATCGTGAACGTGGCCTCCACCAGCGGGATGACGGCGTCGCCGAACCTCTCGCCGTACGGCTCCTCGAAGGCGGCGGTCGTCCACTTCACGAAGACGGCCGCGGTGGAGCTGGCGCCGTACGGCATCCGGGTGAACTGCCTGGTGCCGGGCACCCACTGGACCCAGGCCACCCGGCGACTCGGCCAGGGCCCGGAGTCGACCCCCGAGCACCGGGAGTTCTTCGCCGCGGCCGCCCGCGCGACGCCGCTGGGCCGGCTCGGGGAGCCGGGGGAGACCGCCGGGGTCGCGCTCTTCCTCGCCTCGGACCTCTCGTCGTACCTGACCGGGCACGCCGTGGTCTCCGACGGCGGGGTGCTGCACACGACGGCGCGCCCCGCGCTCGGCGGCGGCTCGGTGCCGGCCGCCCTCCGGGACCTCCTCGGCCCGACCGACCCGGAGGGGCAGCCGTGAGCGAGCTCGAGATCATCGACATGCACACCCACGTGCAGCGCGACGACGCGCACGGGCACGAGATGCGGGACTACTTCCTCACCCCGCACCTGGTGAAGCCGGACGCTCCCAACCTCGGCACCGTGCCCGAGCTGCTGGAGATGCTGGCGCAGACGGGCATCACCGCCGCGAACATGCTGATGTTCACGTGGAGCGGCCGGTACCTGCGCCACGGCGCCTACCTGCTGCCCGACGACGAGCCTCGCCGCTCCCGGGAGGAGACGGAGCTCCGTGAGCGGGTCGCCGTACGAATCCGGACCAACAACGACTGGGCGGCCGCCACGGTGGTCGAGCAACCACGGCTCGGCTTCTTCGCGGGGGTGAACCCCGTGGTGCTCGGATCCCAGGGCGCGGTCGAGGAGGTCGTCCGGCAGCGTGCCCGGGGTGCCCTCGGCGTGAAGCTGGTGCCGTCGGACCTGGGGATCCCCGGGGAGGACCCGCTGCTCTTCGAGCTCTACGAGCACTGCGTCGCGGAGCGCATCCCGGTGCTGACCGAGACCGGCGGGCACAGCCCCCACTGCCGCCCGGCGGGGTTCGCCGGTGCGCTGCGACGCTTCCCGACCCTGCAGCTGGTCTTCGCCCACTGCGGGCACGACCGGACGTTCGGCGGACCGCTCGACCAGGAGTTCCTGGACCTCGCCGCCCGGTACGACCACGTGTACGGCGACACCTCGCTGCGGCTGCACGAGGTCGCGGACGGCACCGTCTCGCCCGAGGAGCTGGTGGCCTTCGTGCGCCGGGTCGGCAGCGAGCGGGTCATGTTCGGCACCAACTACGTTTTCTGCGACCTGCTCCCGCAGCGGCCTGATCACCGGCCGGCGCCGGAGCACGTGGACCCGCGCTTCACCCAGGCGTGGAAGTCGGTGGAGGTGCTCAAGACGCTGCCCCTGACCGACGACGAACGCACCGCGCTGGCCGCCGGCAACTTCAAGCGCCTCACCGGCTTCGCCGTACCCACCGAGGTTCGCCCGTGAGCGCCGGCGAGGTCGCCGTCGACCTGAGCCCGGACCGCGCGGAGGTCTGGGAGGCGACCGGCGAGCTGGTCGAGGCGACCCGGCGGCTGATGCGGCACGTCTCCACCTCGCAGGCGGACCCGGACCGGCTGCGGGCCGCGGCCGCCGCGCTGGACGCGGTCACCGCCGAGCTGGGCGAGGCCGGTCCGCGGGTGCTCCGGGTGCCTTTCGACGAGGAGGCGGTGCGACAGGTCCGCGCCGGCCGGGCGTGGACGATGTTCCGCTTCAACCCGATGATGGTGCCGCTGCGGATGGTCGTGGACGGGGCGCGAGGACGCGCGGAGCTCACCCCGGACTCCGTCCACGAGGGGCCGCCCGACCTGCTGCACGGCGGGTTCGCCGCGCACATCCTCGACGCCTTCCTCGGCTCGCTCGTCCAGGCCCAGGGCCGACCGTGCTACACCGCCGGGCTCGAGCTCGCCTTCCGCGCGCCGACCCTGCTCGACGTACCGATCGTCGTCGAGGGCGAGGTGGCCGAGCCCGAGGGCCGCAAGGTGCGGGCGACGGCCTGGATCAGCCAGCGCGGGCAGCGCACCGTCGAGGCGACCGGCCTCTTCATCCAGCCCGCCACCGGCTCCGCCGACATCTTCTGACGACTCGGCGGGCAACTTCTGCCGACTCGAGGGACAACTTCTGCCGACTCGACCTTGGAGGCTCCATGACCCTGACCAGTGGCACCGCGCTCGTGACCGGAGGTGGCTCGGGGATCGGGGAGGGGTTGGTCCGTCGGCTGGCCGAGCGCGGGATGACGGTGCTCGTGGCCGACGTCGACCTCGGGAGGGCCGAGGCGGTGGCGGAGCGGGTGCGGGCGGACGGCGGCGAGGCCGTGGCCCACTCCGTCGACGTGACCGATCCCGCCGCGATGGGTCGGCTGGCGGGGGAGGTGTTCGAGCGGCACGGCAGCCTGGAGCTGCTGGTCAACAACGCCGGGATCGAGACCGGTGGCCGGGTCTGGGAGATCGACCCGGCCCGATGGCGGAGCCTGATGGCGGTCAACCTCGACGGGGTCTTCCACGGGGTCGCGGCGTTCGTGCCCCGGATGATCGGGCAGGGCTCGCCCGCGACGGTGGCCAACGTGGCCTCGGTCGGCGGGGTCACGACGATGCCGTTCCAGGGCGCGTACATCGCCAGCAAGCACGCGGTCGTGGGGCTGTCGGAGTGCCTGTTCCACGACCTCGCCGACGTCGGGTCGGCGGTGCGGGTCTCGGTGGTGCTGCCCGGCTGGGTGCGCACCCGGATCTTCGCCGACGCCGGTGGGCTCGCACCCCAGGGGGACTCGGGAGCGGGCGAGCACTTCGAAGCCATGCGGGTCTCGAACCTGGAGCGCGGCCTCGACCCGTACGACGCCGCCGAGCGGATCGTCGACGGCCTGGCCCGCGGCGACTTCTGGGTGTTCACCGACGACCGGGGACCGGAGCTGATGCGCCGCCGTGGCGAGCAGCTCCTCGAGCGGGGCCTGCCGACGCAGCCCTGACCCCGGACCCGGGGGTACGACCTGGACAAACTATTCCTAACAGGTACATTCCTCCTGTGAATAAGTTGCCCAACGAGGTCGACGAGATGCTCGCGGCGCTGGACGCCGGGTTCCCGGCCGTCGCGACGCTGAGCCCCGACGAGGTGCGGGAGCTGGTGGCGAGCCGTGCGCAGCCGCCGACGAACCTCGACGACGTGCGGTCGGCGACGGACGAGTTCATCGAGGACGCGGAACGCACGCTGCGGGTGCGGGTCTACCAGCCGCACGGCACCACCGACGTCGCCCGACCCGTGGTGGTGTTCTGCCACGGCGGCGGCTTCGTGTTCTGCGGCATCGAGTCCCACGACGGGTTCTGCCGGACGATGTCGCGCCGGCTGGACGCGGTCGTGGTCTCGGTGGAGTACCGGCTGGCTCCCGAGGCCAAGGCTCCGGCCGCCGCCCAGGACGCGTTCCTGGTGACCCGCTGGGTCGTCGAGCAGGCCGAGCGGCTCGGCGTGGACGCCGGCCGGGTGCTGGTGGCCGGCGACAGCGCGGGCGGCAACCTGGCCGCGGCGGTCTGCCTGATGGCGCGCGACGCCGGTGGCCCCGCGATCGCGGGTCAGGTGCTGCTCTACCCGGTGCTGGAGCCGGTCTTCGGCAACGAGGGCCACCGCCGCTTCGGCACCGGCTGCTACAACACGACCGACAACATGCGTTGGTACTGGCAGCAGTACCTGCCCGACGGCCCGGTCCCCGAGCCCGTCGAGTACGTCGTCCCGCCGCGGGCCGCCAGCCTGGCCGGGCTGCCGCCGGCGGTGGTCGTCACCCCGGGTCGTGACCCGTTGACCACCGAGGGCGAGGAGTACGTCGTCCGGCTGCGCGCCGACGGCGTACCCGTGCGGCACCGGCACTACCCCGACCTGTTCCACGGCTTCGCCACGATGGCGACCCTCGCGGCGGGGGCCAGTGCCCGCGAGCTGCTGTGGTCGGACGTCGACGTGCTGCTGGCGAGCCTTCCGTCCGCTTCGTCCCCCACCCTCTAGGAGTCCCGATGAATCAGCCCGAGAGCGCGACGCCCGCCGAGCCCCTGGACTTCCTGGTGGTCGGCGCCGGGTTCGCCGGCATGTACGCGCTGATCCAGGCCCGTCGCCGCGGCTGGAGCGTGCTCGGCCTGGAGGCGGCCACGGGTGTGGGCGGGGTGTGGTTCTGGAACCGCTACCCCGGCGCCCGGTGCGACGTGGAGAGCCTGGACTACTCCTACTCCTTCGACGAGGACCTGCAGCAGGAGTGGGTGTGGTCGGAGCGCTACGCCACGCAGCCCGAGATCAGGCGCTACGCCGAGCACGTCGCGGAGCGGTTCGACCTGCACCGCGACCTGCGGTTCGGCGCCCGCGTGGTCCGCGCGACGTTCGACGAGGCGAGCGTCCTGTGGACCCTCGAGACCGACGGCGGCGAGGTGTTCCGGGCCCGCTACGTCATGTTCGCGACCGGGAGTCTCTCGACCCCGAACGTGCCGCCGATCCCGGGGCTGGAGACCTTTGCGGGCCGGATGCTGCTGACCGCGCAGTGGCCCGAGGAGGAGGTGGACTTCTCCGGACGGCGCGTCGGCGTCGTCGGCACCGGGTCCTCCGGCATCCAGGCGATCCCGATCATCGCGGAGGCGGCCGAGCGGCTGACCGTGTTCCAGCGGACGCCGAACTTCAGCGTGCCGGTCCTCAACCGCGACCTGCCGCCGGAGCAGCTGGAGGAGGAGAAGCGCAACTACGCCCACCGGCGTACCGTCTCGCGGGCCAGCGGCGGCGGGTCGATGCACCAGGCCTACCCGAGGGCGTTCGAGGAGATCGACGACGCGGAGCGCCGGGCGGCGTTCGAGGCGGGCTGGGCCACCGGCGGGGTGCTGTTCAGCAAGGTGTTCCCGAACCAGATGACCGACCCGGTGGTCAACGCCGCGGCGGCGGAGTTCGCGGCCGAGAAGATCCGCTCGATCGTGACCGACCCGCGGACCGCCGAGGACCTGGTCCCCACCGACCACCCGATCGGGACCAAGCGGATCTGCACCGACAGCGGCTACTACGCGACCTTCAACCGCGACAACGTGGAACTGGTCAACCTGCGCCGCGAGCCGATCACCGAGATCACCTCCTGGGGGGTCAAGACCACCACCGGCTCCTATGAGCTCGACGTCCTGGTGCTGGCCACGGGCTTCGACGCCCTCACGGGCTCGCTGACCCGGGTCGACCTGCGCGGCCCGCGCGGTGACGTGCTCGCCGAATCCTGGGCGGACGGTCCCCAGACCCTGGTGGGGCTGCTGGTCCCCGGGTTCCCGAACCTGTTCATCCCGCACGGCCCGGGGAGCCCCTCGGTGTTCGCGAACATGGTCATGGGAGCCGAGCACCAGGTCGACTGGGTCCTGGACCTCGTCGAGCACGCGCGGGCCCGCGGGCACACGATGGTCGAGGCCCGTCGGGACGCCGCCGCGGCCTGGACCCGGCACGTGGACGACGTGGCCAACGGGACCCTCTTCCCCCAGGCCGCCTCGTGGTACTCCGGCGCCAACATCGAGGGCAAGGCCGCCAGCTTCATGCCCTACCTCGGCGGCCTCAAGGGCTACATCGACCGCTGCTCCGAGGTCCGCGACGCCGACTACGCCGGAGTCGTCTTCTCCTCCTGACTCGTTCGCGATCCAGCCTCCGACCGCCGACGCCGCCCCGCCGGGCGGCGTCGGCGGTCGTGCTCGAGCCGCTTGACGAGGGGCACCCCCGACCCTACGGTTGAGGCAACCAAATGCTTGCTCAAATGGAGGATTCATGGAGACGTTCGCCGAGGTCGTACGCCGCCGGGTCGGGGACGACCACGAGGGCCTGCGGTTCGAGGGCCGCAGCTGGACCTGGGACGAGGTCGTCCGGGAGTCGTGCGTGCGGGCGTCGCTGCTGCGGACGGTCGAGCCGGGGGAGGGCCGTACCCAGCGGCACGTCGGGATCCTGCTGCAGAACGTCCCCGACTTCGTCTTCTGGATCCTCGGTGCCGCGCTCAACGGGGACGCCGTCGTCGGCATCAACCCGACCCGCCGCGGCGCGGAGCTCGCCCACGACGTCCGGCACGCCGACTGCGACCTGCTGCTCACCGAGCCGATGTACGCCGACAGCATCGACGGTCTCGACCTCGGCATCCCGGCCGACCGGGTGCTCGACATCGAGTCCGCGGCGTACGCGCGCCTGCTCGAGGAGCACGCCGGCGCCGAGCTGCCGGCTGGGCTGCCCGACCCCGCGAGCATCCTGCTGCTGCTCTTCAGCTCCGGGTCGACGGGTGCGCCCAAGGCGGTGATCTGCAGCCAGGGCCGCCTCGGCCGCCTCACCGAGAGCATGGCCGAGCGGATCGCCGTACGGCGCGGCTCGGTCAACTACCTGTGCCTGCCGCTCTTCCACGGCCACGCGATCATGATGACCCTGGCCACCGCGGCCGAGGTCGGCGCGACCGTCGTCATGGTCCGCAGGTTCTCGGCCTCCCGCTTCATCTCCGACATCCGCGAGCACCGGATCACCTTCTTCAACTACGTCGGTCGGGTGCTCAGCTACATCCTGAGCCAACCCGAGCAGGAGTCGGACCGGGACAACTCCCTCGAGGTCGTCTTCGGGTCCGAGGCGTCCCCGGCCGAGGTGCGTGCCTTCCGCGAGCGCTTCGCGTGCCCCGACGTCCGGGAGGGGTACGGCGCCAGCGAGGGCGTCATCCGGATCACGCCGGTGCCGGGATCCCCGGACAACTCGCTCGGTCTGCCCGCAGCCGGGGTGGTCGCGGAGATCCGCGACCCGGAGACGGGCGAGGAGTGCCCGCGGGCGGTCTTCGACGACGCCGGGGTGCTGCTCAACGCCGAGCAGGCGACGGGCGAGATCGTGGCGATCGGCCGGGGCGCATCGTTCGAGGGGTACTACCGGAACCCCGGGGCGATGGCCGACCGGCTGAAGCTCGGCGGGGAGCACTTCTGGACCGGTGACCTCGGCTACCGCGACGAGGCGGGCTACTTCTACTTCGGCGGCCGGCCCGCCGACTGGCTGCGCGTCGACGGGGAGAACTTCGGCGCCGCCCCGGTCGAGCGCATCCTGGTGCGCTTCCCGGCCTTCGCCGGAGCGCACGCGTTCGGCGTACCCGATCCGAAGACGGGCGACCTGCTGATGGCCGTCGTCACGCTCAAGGACGGCCACGACTTCGACCCCGAGCGGTTCTCCGCCTTCCTGGCCGAGCAGCCCGACCTCGGGGCCAAGTGGCGACCGACGTTCGTCCGGGTGGTCGACGCCGTACCGACCACGGCCAACGGCAAGATCGACAAGGCGCCGCTGCGCGTCGCCGCGTGGGAGGCCAACGACGTCTGGTTCGCCCCGACCCGGACCAGCCCCTACGCGCGGCTCACCGACGAGCAGCGGACGGACATCCGGGCGACGTTCATCGCCGCCGGACGCGAGAACGCTCTCCCGGCGGGCAGTCGCGCCCTGCTTGCGGCCGCCGGCGAGCGATGAGCCGCGCTGCCCGCATGTGGGCGCTGGAGCCGGCGACGTACCAGTCGCCGGCCCAGGTGGCGCTCCTCGGCGAGGGGGCGCCGCGGATCCCGTTCCCGATCTACCTCGTGGAGCACGCCGACGGGCTGGTGCTGTACGACGCCGGCCTGGACCCCGACCACGCGGGCGACCCGGTCGGCGGGTACGGCGAGATGGCGGAGCGGATCCGGATCGACTTCCGCCACGAGCACCTCGTCGAGCACCACCTCGACCGGCTGGGGTTCACGCTGGCCGACGTGACGACGGTCGTGGCCTCGCACCTGCACTTCGACCATGCCGGCGCGCTCAAGCGGTTCCCGCACGCGACGACGTACGTCGGCGCCGGCGAGCTGGAGTACGCCCGGGCGCCGGAGCGCTTCGCCTCGACCTGGTTCCGCACCGAGGACTTCGACGATAGGCACGGCATCGCCTGGACCGAGCTGTCCGGCGACCGCGACCTGTTCGGCGACGGCGCCGTGACCGCCCTGCACCTGCCCGGTCACACCCCGGGCTCCCTGGCGCTGCTGGTCCGGCTGCGCGGGCAGTCGTTCATCCTCACCGGCGACGTCGTACATACCCGCGGGGCCTACGACGCCGAGATCCACTACCACGGCGACGTCGACTCGGTCGCCGCCCGCGCGTCCCTGCGCCGCCTGGCCCACCACGAGCGGGCCAGTGCGGCGCAGGTCTGGATCGCCCACGACCCCGAGGACTGGGAGCGGTACGGCGGGGCGGGGGAGAAGCGCTGACCGGGGTCGGGACGCAGATTCACCGGTAGACCGGAGTACCTGGACGTTCTCGGCCGAAACTTCAGCCCAGAACGTCCGGTCCGGGCGCAGAGGTCCGGTTCACCAGTCCTGCCACGGGATGATCGTCCGCACCGGCGTGGCGAGCAGTACGTCGGTGCCCGTGCCAGACGGGTCGCCGTCGCCCGCGTCGGCGAGGGCCTGCTCCGCCGCGTGGATGCGCTCGGTGGTCTCGAGCGGCTCGCCGTCGAGGTAGACCAGGCGCAGCCGGAGTGATCCGGGTGCGTGCTCGCCGCCGTCGGTCATCGGCAGCGTGGAGTGCTGCTGGTGGTGGGAGAAGCTGAACGTCCAGGCGCCTGCGACCCCGTCGAGGTCGAGGAGCGCGGGGATCAGCCGGCGGTCCTCCCAGGTGTGCCGGGCGTGGGTGGCGGCACCGTGGTGGTCCTGGTGGCGGGTGAGCGTGACGTGGAGGCCCCGGTTGGGCCGGAAGGGCAGGACGTCGGGGCCGACCAGCGCCGAGGCGGCGGCGTACCCCTTCACGGGGCGGAAGAAGCCGAGCAGGTTGCGGTGCACGCCGGGCAGCAGCGGCCCGCGACCCCACTGGAAGGAGTCCTCGCCGAGGCGATCCCAGGCGCCGACCGACTCCTCGATCGGGGAGCGGAACCAGTACATGGCGACGTAGTCGGTCCGGGCGTGCGTGGCGTCGGTGCCGGTGCTGACGGACTTGTACTCCTCGGGCCGGCTCCACCGGTCGCCCCAGGCCACGCCGGGGAGGGCGAGGTTCTCCGGTCGGTGGTCCAGCTGGTGCCACTGGTTGTAGGTGCGGTGGTCCGCGGCGCTCGCGTTGCTCAGCGTGACGAACGAGAAGAAGGCAAGGTCCACGTCGGCTCCCTATCAAGTGCTTGGTTGGGAACTCTACTGGGTGCCGCCGTCGGGGCAAAGGCGTACGGGCGGCGCCACTGCCACCCAACGGAAGCGCGGTTGCCGGCGCTCCTGGCAGGTCTAGCGTTGCGCACCAAACGCTTGTTCAAATCGAATCGAGGAGGGGCTCGATGAGCCTGGTCAGGGCGAGCTTCATCGACGGCAGCTGGCGCGAGGGGACGAGTGCGACCGAGGTCGTGGTCGACGACGTCACCGACGGCAGCGAGCTGGGTCGCTATCGCGCCGCAGGCGCCCAGGACGCCGCCGATGCGGTGGAGTGTGCCCGGGCCGCGTTCGCTCCCTGGGCCGCCACGCCCGTGGCCGAGCGCGCGGCCCTGCTTCGGCGGACCGCCGACGTGCTGGAGGGGCACGTCGAGGAGATCGCGCAGACCGCGGCCCGGGAGATCGGTACCCCGGTCGCGCAGGGCCGGGTGCGGCACGGCGACCTGGCAATCGCGGTGCTGCGCGACAACGCCGACCAGATCGAGAGGCTGGCCTGGGAGGAGCGACTCGGCAACTCCCTGGTGCTCCGCGAGCCGGCGGGCGTCGCGGTGGCGATCACCGCGTGGAACTTCCCGATCTACCAGCTGTGCACCAAGGTGGTCCCCGCCCTCGCGGCCGGCTGCACGGTCGTGGTCAAGCCGTCCGAGCTCACGCCGCTCACGGCCGTCGTCTTCGTCGAGGCCCTCGTCGAGGCCGGCCTGCCCGCCGGTGTCGCGAACCTGGTGATCGGCACCGGCCCGGAGGTCGGGGAGGCGCTGGTGGCCCACCCGGCGGTCGACGTGGTCAGCTTCACCGGGTCCACGGCGACCGGGGTCCGGATCTCCCAGGTCGCGGCTCCCGGTGTCAAGCGCGTCGCGCTGGAGCTGGGCGGCAAGTCGGCGTGCGTCCTGCTGGAGGACGCCGCCCTCGACGTGGCCGTTCCGCGCTTCCTGCTCGGCTGGCTCAACAACAGCGGACAGGCCTGCGCCGCTCTGTCCCGCCTGATCGTGCCCCGCAGTCGGCTCGCCGAAGTCGAGGCGGCGCTGCTCGCCGGCCTCGCCGACCTCCGGCTCGGGGACCCGCGTGAGGAGGACGCCGTGATCGGCCCGATGGTCTCGGAGGTCCAGCGCGCTCGGGTCACTGGCTACATCCGGACCGGGATCGAGGAGGGTGCACGGCTGCTCACCGGCGGCCCGGACCGGCCGGAGGGCTTCGCGTCCGGCCACTACGTCCGGCCGACCGTCTTCAGCGACGTGACCTCGCGGATGACGATCGCCCAGGACGAGATCTTCGGCCCGGTTGCCTGTGTGATCCCGGTGGATTCGGACGATGAGGCCGTCGCGGTCGCGAACGACACCCGCTACGGGCTCTCGGGCAGCGTCTGGTCGGCCTCGCCGGAGCGGGCACTGGCGGTGGCGCGGCGGATGCGCACCGGTCAGGTCGGGGTGAACGGCGGGGCCTGGAACATCCAGGCCCCCTTCGGCGGCTATCGGCACTCCGGCATCGGGCGCGAGGGCGGTCGCTACGGCCTGGACGAGTACCTCGAGATCAAGGCCGTCCAGCTGTGAGCGCCGGGATCGCCGTCCGCGCGGCGCTGCTGACCGAGACCCCGGGGGCGCTCGCGATCGAGGACCTGCGTGTCGACGACCTGCTCGAGCCCTCCGACGTCCGGGTCCGGGTGGTCGCCTCGGGGCTGTGCCAGAGCGACCTGCACGCGCTGAAGGGCACCCTGCCGACGCCGCTGCCGACGGTGCCAGGGCACGAGGTGGCGGGCTACGTCGAGGCTGTGGGCGTGGACGTCGCCCATGTCGAGGTAGGCGACTACGTCGTCGCCTGCCAGTCGATGTTCTGCCGGGCCTGTCGGGAGTGCCTGGTCGGTCGGACGTGGCTGTGCGAGCGCCGGTGGGCACTCGCCCGCCCGGACCGGAGCCGACCGCGCCTGCGGCGCGGCGCGGAGCCGGTCAGCCAACTGGCCGGCATCGGCGGCTTCGCCGAGCAGGTGCTGGTCCACGCCAGCGGGGTCGTGCGGATCCCCGAGGAGGTGCCGGCCGAGGTCGCCTGCCTGTTGGGCTGCGGGGTCATGACGGGCGTCGGCTCCGCGATCAACGGCGCCCGGATCCGTCCCGGCGAGACGGTCGCCGTGATCGGCTGCGGCGGGGTCGGTCTCAACGTCGTCCAGGGCGCCCGGCTCGCGGGGGCGGGGCAGATCGTGGCCGTGGACCTCAGCGCGGCGAAGCTCGACCTGGCCCGCCGCTTCGGTGCGACCCACGTGGTCGACGGCTCGGCGCCGGACGCCGTGACCGACGTGCGCGAGCTGACCGCGGGCGGCGCGGACCACGTCTTCGACGTCGTCGGCGTCCCGGCGACCCTGGCCGACGCGCTGCGGATGCTGCGGGCGGGGCGTACGGCTTACCTCGTCGGCGTGCCGCCGGCCGGCGTGAGTCTCGAGCTGCCCGGCCTCGACCTGCTGGTGCAGGCCAAGGGTGTGCAGGCACTGCTGATGGGGTCGAACCACTTCCACCGCGACATCCCGATGCTGGCGCGGCTCTACCTCGAGGGTCGCCTCGAGCTCGATGCCCTGGTCGCCGAGCGACTTCCCCTGGAGCGGGTGAACGAGGGCTTCGACCTGATGCGCGCGGGCGGTGCCGCCCGGGTCGTGCTCACCCTCGGCTGAGCGCCTCGCCGGTGGCGCGGGCCGCCCGGGTCACCAAGGGGGCGAACCTGGCAGCCGGTAGCTCGCCCCGACAGGCCACCGAGATGGCGGCGACGGGACCTCCGGGACCCAGGACGGGGCCGGCCAGCGAGCTGATCCGACTGGAGTTCGAGGAGGCCGACGAGTGCGCGAGACCACCCCGCTCGCGCACCCGTCGGAGCACCAGATGCAGGTCGTCGCCGTCGCTGAGCGGCACCGGTCGGGTCGGCGAGATCATCTGGTCGACCAGCTCCGGGGCGATGGCGGCCAGGAGTACCCGCCCGCTCACGGTGTCGGAGGCGACGATCCTCGCGCCCACCCGCGACGGCACGGTCGCCGATGCGGCCCCGCCCACCTTGTCGAGGTAGTGGACCGCGTCGCCCTCGAGGACCGAGAGGTGGACGACCGCCTCGGTGGCCAGGTGCAGCTCCGTGAGGTGCGGTGACGCCGCCGCCCGCAGTCGCTCCGTGTCGGCCTGGCGCACCGGGAGGCGCGGGCCCAGGCGATACCCCGGCGGGACGTGCTCGACCCAGCCCAGTCCGACCAGCTGGCGCAGCAGTCGGAACGCGGTGGACTGCGGTAGGCCGGTGATGCCCACGACGTCGTCGAGGAGCAGCCGTTCCGGCCCGTCGGCAAAGGCGTCCAGGACCTGCGTGACCCGCTCCAGCACCCCCGGGCGACGCCGTACGGCGCTGGAGGCAGGCCGTGCGGACGCGGTGCTCACCGTCGGTCGCGCTCGCTCACTGGGTGATCGTCCAGCCGCCGTCCACGGGCAGGAACACCCCGTTGACGTAGGCGCCGAGCGGCGAGAGCAGGAACAGGATCGCCATCGCCATGTCGTCGGGGGAGCCCATCCGGCCGAGGGGGATCCGCCCGAGGATCTGCTGGCCGTTCTCCGAGCTCGCGAAGCCGGCGAGCCGGGGGGTGTCAGTCATGCCTGGGGCCACCGCGTTGCTGCGGAACTCCCCGGCCCGGTGAGCGGCGAGGTGGCGGACGTAGCCCATCACGGCGGCCTTGGCGGCGGAGTACCAGTCGCTCTCCGTGCCGACGAGGTTGCCGGCCACCGAGGTCGTCGCGACCATCGCGGCACCGGCAGGCAGCCCCGAGGCGGCCCAGGTCTCGGTCATCCGCCGGACGCTGCCGACGCTGATCCGTACCGCCTCGTCGAACTCCAGCGGGATCGAGGACGGCGGCCCGGCGTTGTTGGCCAGGTAGCGGGCGGCGCCGAAGGTCTCGGCCAGTGCGGCGAACCCGTCGCGCACCGCCGTCTCGTCGGAGACGTCGCCCACCACGGTCATCACCTCGCCGCCGGCGCCCTCGATCTCCGCGGCGAGGGTCGCCAGCGGCTCGGCCTGCAGGTCCCAGGCGGAGACGCGCAGCCCCATCCGGGCCGCGTGGAGGGCCACGGCGCGGCCGATCCCCGAGGCGGCGCCGGTCACCAGCAGGGTGTCGCCGTGCTCGAAGCCGAAGTCGGCCCGGCTCTGCGTCGTGCGGTCCATGTCTGCTCCTTCGTCGTGGTATGGCCGGGACATCAGACGCCGTAGCCGCCGTCGACGTCGAGCTTCTGCCCGGTGATGAAGCCCGCCTTGTCGGAGGCCAGGAAGGCGACCGCCTCGGCGATGTCGACGGCGGTGCCGAAGGTGCGCAGCGGGATGTTCGAGCGGGCCACCTCGAGCGCCCGCTCGTCGAGGTCCCCGTTGGCGATGAGCCGCTCCGCCATCCCGTCGGTCAGCATGCCCGGGCCGACGCTGTTGACGCGGACCCCGAAGCGACCCTCCTCGGCTGCGAACCCGCGCACCAGGGCCTCGACCGCCGCCTTCGGCGCCGAGGACAGGCCGTCGCGGGTGGGGAAGCGCGAGGTGGCCGCGGTGGTCACGGCCGTCATCGACCCGCGGGTGGAGCGCAGCGTGGGCAGCAGAGCATGCATCAGGTTGAAGAACGCCTTGGCGTCGGCGTCGAGCTGCTGGGAGAACTGCTCGGGGCCGACGCGGGACAGGTGCACCATCGGCACGTGCGGCCCCGCCGCATGCACCGCCACGTCGACCTCGCCGGCCTCGCGGACCACGGCGCCGACCGCGCTGGCGACGGCCTCCCCGTCGGCGAGGTCGACCGTGCCGACGTGCACCACCTGCTCGCCGAGCTCCTCGAGGAGGGCGTCCGGCCGGGTACGACGGATCAGCAGCGCCAGGCGGTCTCCGTCAGCGGCGAGGCGCCGGCAGATCGCCTGCCCGAGGCCACCGCCAGCGCCCGTCACCAGCGCCAGCCGGGGGGCGTTCGTGGTCGTTCGCGGGTCGGTCATGGGGCGCCTCCAGAGGTGTCTTGACAGGTGTGATTCGAGTCATGTTAACGTCATCAAACTAGCAAGCGCTTGGTTTGCTCGTTGTGGAGGGATCAGGAATGAACAGACGTCTTATCGGATTGGTCGGGGGACTCGCGGGTCTCTCGATGGTGGCCGCCGGCTGCGCCGACGACGGTTCGGACAGCGCGGGCGGTGACGGTGGCGACTACCGCGTCGTCGTGCTCGGGGGCATCGGTGCCGAGGGTGTGCTGGCGGACAACGCGTCGACGTCCGTGCTCTCGGCCGAGGCCGGCGTGGACGCGGTCAACGACGCGGGCGGGATCGACGGTCGCAAGGTCGTCATCGACGTCATCGACGACCAGGCCGACCCGACCATCGCCGTCACCAAGCTGCGCGAGGCGATCGCCAAGGACAAGCCCGACCTGGTCCTCAACTCCGGTCCTTCCACCGTCGCCGATGCGACGCTGCCGATCCTGAAGCAGAACAACATCCTCTCCTTCAACATCGGCCCGACCGAGACCTCGGCCGACCCCGAGCAGTTCCCGCTCAACTTCGACCTCTCGGCCAGCGCCGGCGACCAGATCCGGTCGTACCTGCCGTACTTCGAGGAGAACGGCTACGAGAAGGTCGCGATCCTGCACGGCTCCAGCTCGTACGGCGAGGTCTTCGGCAAGCAGGCCGAGGAGATCTTCAGCGAAGGTGCGGAGGTCGTCGGGAACGAGGAGTATGACATCGCCGCGCTCGACATGACCCCGCAGCTCGAGGCGCTGAAGGGCCAGAACCCCGACGCCCTGGTGCTCGACGCGTACGGCGCCCCGCTGGGCTACGTCCTGAAGGGCATCGACAAGCTCGGCTGGGACGTCCCGATCATCGGCAACACCTCGGTGTCGGCGACGGGCCTGATCTCCACCGAGCCGCCCAGCGGTGTCCTCGGCACGAGCCAGGTCGCGAACCTGGTCATGCACGTCTACAACAGCACGGCGTTCGACCCCGAGGCGGCCGAGGTCGTCGACGCGGTCGAGCGGATGAAGGCGATCGGCGACATCAAGGCGACGCTGATCCTGGCCTACAACTACGACGCGCCGCTGCTCGTGCAGGCCGCCGCCGAGAAGGCCGGCTCGACCGACCCGGAGAAGCTGGCCGAGGCGCTCGAGGACCCGGCCGTCCAGGAGGCCGCGCCGACCGCGATCCTCTCGACGTACAACTTCACCGCCGAGCAGCACGACTCGCAGCCCACGCCGGAGGAGTTCGCCTTCATCCCGCCGTCGATCCTCAAGGACGGTCAGTTCCACCCGTAGCCAGCACGCAGCGGACGCATCCCCGTGCCGGGCCGGCGCACGCCGGCCCGGCACGGGGCCATCCCGACGGGTCACTGGTCACGGCCAGTGCTCGGACGAACGCTCGACGACCACGAGGAAACCCACCGTGACTCTCATCTGGGGCGGTCTCGCCCTCGGCGCCGTGTACGCACTGGTCGCCATCGGATACAACATCGTCTTCATCTCGTCGAAGACCTTCAACTTCGCCCAGGCCCAGCTCATGATGATCGGCGCGTTCGTGGCCTACTCCGGCCTGGTCACCTGGGACCTGGCCTGGCCGCTCGTGCTGCTGATGGCCGCGGGCGCGGTCGGGCTCGCCGCCGCCATCGAGGAGCGGATCGCCATCCGGCCCGTGAAGGACATGCACAACGTCCTGGTCACCACGCTCGGCGCCTCGATCTTCCTCGACGGCGTCGCCCAGCTGACCTGGGGCAGCCAGCCGCTCACGGTGCCCTTCTTCGGCGGGGACGAGGCCATGACGCTGCTGGGCGGCCGGGTCTACCCGGTGGAGCTCGCCCTGATCGCCCTGGCGATCGTGCTGGTCGTCGGGCTCACCCAGTACAGCCGGCGCTCCCTGACCGGCCTGGCCCTCCTCGGCATGTCCGAGGACCGGGAGGCGGCCCAGCTGCGCGGGGTGAACGTGCGCCAGCTGGCGTTCGCCGCCTTCGTGGCGGCGGGCCTGATCGCCGGCGCGGTCGGGCTCTTCGTCGGCCCCAAGACCTTCGCGGTCTCGACGCTCGGCGCCGCGCTGGCGCTGAAGGGCTTCGTGGTGCTGGCGATCGGCGGCTTCGGCTCCATGGAGGGGGTGCTGGTCGGCGGTGCGCTGGTCGGTCTGGCGGAGGCCTTCGCAGCCCGCTACTGGGGTGGCGAGTACGCCAACCTCACCGTGTTCCTGATCCTGATCGCGGTGCTCATGCTCAGACCCGCCGGCCTGTTCGTCCGTGCCAAGGAGAGGGTGGTCTGAGATGACGCTCGCACGCCGCCTCGAGGGCAAGCCGCTGTGGCTGGTGCCCCTCGCCCTCGGAATCCTGCTCATCCTCGTGCCCCACCTGGGGCTCGAGTTCTCGATCGTCCGCCAGCTCCAGCTGGCCATGATCCTCGCGCTCCTGGTGAGCGGCCTGAACCTCAGCCTCGGCTTCGCCGGCGAGTTGGCCATGGGCCAGGTCGCGATGTACGCCGGGGGCGCCTACACGGCCGGGATGCTCTCCCGCGCCGGGCACACCGACATCCTGCTTCAGCTCCTGGCCGGGGGCGCCGTCGCGCTCGTGGTCGGGATCGTGACCGGCGTACCCGGTCTGCGCCTGGGCAGCTGGTCGCTGGCCATGACGTCGTTCTTCCTGGTCCTGCTCCTGCCGGACGTGCTGTCGATCTTCCGCGAGGACACCGGCGGCCGGAACGGGCTGACCGGCATCCTCAGCCCGACGCTCTTCGGCCACCTGCTCGACCCCGACGAGTACTTCATGGTCATCGCCGTCGTCACGGTCCTGTGGTTCGCGGTGATGCGCAACATTGTCGTCTCGCGCCACGGCACCGCGCTGCGGGTGCTCAAGCAGAGCCCCGTGCTCGCCCGGTCGATGGGCATCAACGTGTTCCGGATGAAGCTGCTGGCCTACGCCCTCGGGGCGGTGCCGGCCGGCCTCGCCGGTGCCCTCTTCGCCAGCCTCGACCTGTACGTCTCCCCGGAGGCGTTCGCCTTCGGCGTCGCGACGACCATCCTGGCCGCCTCCGTGCTCGGCGGCTCCGCGAGCGTGTACGGCGCCGTGGTCGGTGCGTTCATCCTGCAGTTCGGGCTCAACGCGTCGACCGACTTCCAGACCTACTCGCTGCTGGTCACCGGGGCGTTCCTCATCATCGGCGGCGTCCTGCTGACCGGCGGGCTCGCCGGACTCGCCCGGGCGCTGTGGAAGCGGATCACCCACGGCGGCCAGCCGGGGACCCCGAGCGACGACGCGCTGACCGCGAAGATGCCTCCGGTGCCCGGACAGAAGCTGGTCGTCCAGGGCATCTCGAAGGCCTTCGGCGGCAATCAGGCGCTCTCCCAGGTCGACCTCACGGCCGAGCCGGGCCGCGTCACGGCGCTGATCGGCCCCAACGGCTCGGGCAAGACGACCCTGCTGAACATGATCTGCGGGTTCTACAAGACCGACGAGGGCCGCATCAGCCTCGACGGCCGGGAGCTCCAGGGTTTCGGGTCCGACAAGGTGGCCCGGGCCGGGGTCGCCCGTACCTTCCAGACGCCCAACATCCCCGAGGGCATCACGGTGCGCGAGGCCGTGATGGCCGGGCGCTACTCCGGTCACCGGGCCACGGTCATCGAGGCGGTGCTGCGGCTCCCGCGCTACCGCCGGGTACGCCGGGAGGACCTCGCCGAGGCCGACCGGGTGCTCGACATGGTCGGCATCCGGCACCTCGAGGACGTCGAGGCGGTGGCCCTGCCGCTCGGCCAGCGACGACTGCTCGAGGTCGCCCGCTGCCTGATCAGCAACCCGGGCGTCCTGCTGCTCGACGAGGTCGCCTCGGGTCTCGACGAGGACGAGGTGCAGCGGCTCGCGGACATGATCCGCCGGGTCCGCGACGCGGGCGGCACGGTGCTGCTCGTCGAGCACAACTTCCAGCTCGTCCTCTCGCTCGCCGACGAGATCGTCGCGCTGGCCCACGGGCAGCTGATGGCCCGGGGCACGCCCGAGGAGATCGAGAACAACCCGCGGGTGATGAGCGAGTACCTCGGGGTGGACCCGGACGCCCACCAGGGCGGTCCGGCCACCATGGCCGACGTGATCGACGGGCACACCCCCGTCGGAGCAGGAGACGACAAGTGAGTGCAGCAGCCGAACAGCCCCTCCTGAAGGTCGACTCGCTGGCCACCGGCTACGGCGACCTGCGGGTCGTCTGGGACGCCTCGTTCGAGGTCCGCGCCGGCGAGATCACCGTGCTGCTCGGCCGCAACGGAGCGGGCAAGACGACGACGTTGCGTGCCCTCACGGGCCTCAACAAGGTCGCCGGCGGCGAGGTGGTCCTCCACGGCGAGAACATCAACAAGGTCGCGCCGCACCTGCGGGTGCGCAAGGGCATGGCCTACGTGCAGGAGGGCAAGCGCGTCTTCCACGGGCAGACGATCGAGCAGAACCTGCTGCTCGGCGGCTACCCCCGCAAGGTCAAGCGGGCCGCCCTGCGCGAGGAGGTGGAGCGGATCTACGAGCTGTTCCCCATCCTCGGCTCGAAGCGCGCGCAGCTGGCGTCGACCATGTCCGGCGGCCAGCAGCAGATGCTCGCGATCGGCCAGGCGCTGATGTCCAAGCCGAGCCTGCTGCTCCTCGACGAGCCGTCCGGCGGTCTCGCCCCGGTCATCGTCGGCGAGGTGATGGACCGGGTGCACCAGCTGAAGGAGACGGGGCTCGGGATCCTGCTGGTCGAGCAGGCCGTCGAGGCATCCTTCGCCATCGCCGACCACGTCACCGTCCTCGACATGGGGCGCAACGTGCTCTCGCAGCGTGCCTCCGAGGTCAGCGACATCACGGTGTTGCAGGACGCCTACTTCGGGCGTACGACGGCCGCGCCGCCGGCCTGAGCGACACCGCCACGACGAGGGGCCTCGACCGCGGAGCGATCCGCGGGCGAGGCCCCTCGTCGTGTCCGGCTCAGCGGTGGGCGGAGATCCGCTGGGTGTGGATGAAGTCCAGGTGCAGCTCGCGCCGGCGGAACCGCCACGCGCCCGCCTCGAGGACGTAGGTGTCGTCGTAGTGCAGGTGCCAGACCACGTCCCGCTCGCCGTCGAGGTGGTGCGCCACGCAGGCGACCCGGCCGGTGGCGCGGGTGTCGTCGAGGGCGTCGTACACCTCGCCGACGAGCTGGTGCGAAGTCAGCGTGAGCCCGGAGAGGACGGCCAGGTGCTCGGTGATGGCCGCGCGCCCGCGCAGCTCCAGGTGCGGCTCGAGGCGCTCCGGCGGGGTCGGTACGACGAGCTCGCCGTCCTCGGTGAACAGCGCGGCCAGCTCCTCGGTGCGGCGCTGGTCGGCCAGGGCGGCGTACCGGTGCACGAGGTCGCCGAGGGCGACCCGCAGGTGCTCAGGCATGGTCGGCCACCTGCTCGAGCGCGGCGCCGTCCGCCCAGCTGTCGAGGTGGCGCTGCAGGATCGGCGGGATGGCCGTCGCCGACCCGTCGGGCGTCACCGTCACAACGGTGATCAGCGCCTTCGCGACGAGTACGCCGTCGCTGGTGCGGACCATGTGGTGCAGCATGTCGAAGGAGCCGCGGCCGACCCGGCCCAGGCGCAGCTCGATCCGGATCTCGTCGAAGAGGCCGACCGGCACCAGGTAGTCGCACTCGGTGTGGCAGGTGACCGACCAGAAGCCGTGCCGCTCGCTGAGCTGGTCCTGGCGCAGGCCGTTGAGGAAGAACCACTCGCTCTGCATCCGCTCCATCCACGGGAACCAGGCGGCGTAGTAGAGGATCCCGGCCGGGTCGGTGTCGGCGTAGCTGAGCCGGAAGGTCTGCGAGTGCAGGGCGGGCGTGTCGGGGGTCGTGGGCATGGCTCTCCTCAGGCGTGCAACGGGAAGTTGGTCCACCCCTTGCCGTCGACCCGGGCGTACCACCCGGAGGCGGCCAGGGTGCCGCCGTCGACGGGGATGGTGTGACCGGTCAGGTACGACGCGGCGTCGGAGGTGAGGAACTCGATCACGGCGGCGTACTCCTCGACGTGGCCGAAGCGGCCCATCGGCACCCAGGTGGGGATCAACGCCGGGTCCTTGCCGTTGAGCATCGCCGCGGCCGGGGTCTGCTGGCTGTCGGCCAGGTCGGGCGCGATCGCGTTGACGCGGATGCCGTGGCGGCCCACCTCGACGGCCAGGCTCTTGGTGAAGGCCGAGACGCCGGCGTTGTACGCCGAGTAGACGGCGTGGCCGGGGATCCCGCGGAACGCCTCGACGGTCGAGTTGTTCACGATGGCCGCGCCGCCGCCCTGCTCGATGAGGTGGGGGAGCGCCGCGTGGGTCAGGCGCAGCACGTGCAGCAGGTTGAGCTCGTGCAGCCGCTCCCACTGCTCGGGCCTGCTGCGCAGGAAGTCCTTGGACGCCGGTCGGAAGTCGCCGACGTTGTTGACCAGGACGTCGATGCGCCCGGTGATCCCGAGCGCGGTCTCCACCACCTGCGCCACGACGTCGTGCTCGACGATGTCGCCCACGACGACGACGCACTCGCCGCCCTCGGCCACGATCGCGTCCCGCGTGGCGGCTGCCGCGTCGCCGTCGATGTCGTTGAGCACCACGGTGTCCCCGCGGGCCGCGAGCCGCCGCGACGTGGCCCCGCCGATCCCGAGCGCCCCGCCACTGACAATGCTCACTCTGCTCATGTCTGGCAACCTAGCACTTGGTTGGTTTCCGAGCCACGGGTCGAGCCCGACTCCCGTCTCACCGGGTTTCGAGGCTCGCTCCGCTCGCACCTCAACCAGCGTCAGGTGAGCGACGCTGGTTGAGGTGCGAAGGACGGAGTCCTGAGCCTCGAAACCCAGTGGGCCGGGAGTCGGCCCTGGTCGCCGTTGCTTCTCGGGCTGCGGGGGTTTCGAGGCTCGCTCCGCTCGCACCTCAACCAGCGGCGAGTGACGCTGGTTGAGGTGCGAAGGACGGAGTCCTGAGCCTCGAAACCCAGTGGGTCGAGAGTCGGCGTCGATTGCTGCGGTCTCGTACCTCGCCGGGTTTCGAGGCTCGCTCCGCTCGCACCTCAACCAGCGACCCTCGCCGCTGCGCTCGCACCTCGACCAGCGTCGGGTGAGTGACGCTGGTTGAGGTGCGAAGGCCCCCCGGGCCTGAGCCTCGAAACCCGGTGGGTCGAGAGTCGGCGTAGGGTCGGCTACAGGTCGCCGGCGATCTCCATCAGGGCGTGCAGCTGCTCGCGGTAGTCCTCGACGCCGGTGGCGGCGAGCTTGACGGAGGCGATGGTGGCGCCGGCGTCGGCGAGCTCGGTCAGGGCGGCGAGCGTCGCGTCGGGGGCGGCGGTGGGCTGCAGTGGGGTGGCGGGGCTCAGGGCGACGTCGAAGCCCTCGGGGATCGGAGCCGAGGCGAGCAGCCGGCCGAGCTCCTCGGGTGAGAGACCGAAAGGCACCCATCCGTTGCCGAGCTCGACCGCACGTCGCAGCGAGCGGCGGGTCCGGCCGCCGATCCACAGTGGCACCTCGTCCTGGACGGCGTGCGGCTCGACCACGACGCCGTCGAAGTCGAAGTGCGGACCGTGGTACGCCGGCTCCGCGCGGGACAGGCTCGCCCGCAGGGCGCGGAGCGCGTCGTCGGCGATGTCGCCGCGGCCCTGGAAGGTCGCGCCGAGCAGCTCGAACTCCTCCTCCAGGCTGCCCACGCCGAGGCCGAGGATCAGCCGGCCGCCGCTGACCACGTCGAGCGTCCCGTACCGCTTGGCGATCTCGAGCGGGTGGTGGTAGCCGAGCACCAGCACCTGGGTGGCGAAGCGGATCCGGGTGGTGCGGGCGGCGAGGTAGCCGAAGGTCGCCAGCGGGTCCCAGTAGGTGCCCCCGCGCACCTCCGCGACCGGGGCCGGTACGACGACGTGCTCACTGCACGTCACATGGTCGTAGCCCAGCCGGTCGGCGTCCTCGACGATCGCAGCGAGCTCGGCGATCCCCGCGTCCCGCTCCCAGGGGCTGAAGGTGCCGGGTAGCGCGACGACGATCGGACTGTTGATGGCGAGTCTCACTGCGCGGCTCCCGGGACGGCTCTTCCTGTACGGTGGAGCAACCTAGCACTTGTTTGGTACCACCCCGGGGCACTCCCCGTCGCAGAGAAGAGGCAGACCCATGGCGTTCACCATCGACCTGACCGACCAGGTCGTGCTGGTCACCGGCGGCGCGCGCGGCGTCGGAGACGGCATCGTGCGGACCTACCTGGCGGCCGGCGCGCACGTCGAGATCTGCGGCCGCAGCACGCCCGAGAGCCTGACCGAGGTCGACGGACGCAGCCCGCACTTCAGCGCGGTGGACGTCCGCGAGGCCGACCAGGTCTCCGCCTGGATCGAGGACGTCGCGGCCCGCCGCGGCCGGATCGACGTCGTGGTCAACAACGCCGGCGGGGCGCCGTTCTCGGACTTCGCCGCGGGCTCGCCGCGCTTCCACGCCAAGATCAACGACCTCAACTTCATGTCCGCGGTGCACGTCATGCACGCGGCGTATCCGCACCTGAAGCAGGCCGAGCACGGCGTGGTCGTCAACATCACCTCGATCTCGGCGCGTCGGCCCAGCCCCGGCACCGCCGTGTACGGCGCGGCGAAGGCCGCCCTGGAGAGCCTGACCGGCAGCCTCGCCGTCGAGTGGGCGCCCGACGTCCGGGTCAACGCCGTCAGCTGCGGCCTGGTGGCGACGCCCGGCTCGGTCGACCACTACGGCGACGCGGAGCAGTTCGCCAAGGTGGCCGCCACGATCCCGCGCGGGGTGCTCGCCACGCCCGAGGAGATCGGCCAGGCCTGCCTGCTGCTGACCTCCCCGCTGGCCAGCCACATCACCGGCGCGGTGCTCGACGTCGACGGCGGCGGCGAGTGGCCCGCCTTCCTCCAGCACACCCCCAACGCCTGACCCGTCAGCCCAACCACAGGAGCACCCGTGCCCGAAGCAGTCATCGTCTCCGCCGCCCGGTCCCCGATCGGCCGCGCCTTCAAGGGATCGCTGAAGGACCTGCGCCCCGACGACCTCGGCGCCCAGATCGTCGAGGCGGCGCTGGACGCCGTACCCGCCCTGGACCGCACGACGGTCGAGGACCTGATGCTGGGCTGCGCCCAGCCCGCCGGCGAGCAGGCCTACAACCTGGGCCGCATGGTCGCCCTCCGGCTCGGCCTGGACGGCGTGCCCGGCACCACCGTGCACCGCTACTGCGCCTCGTCGCTGCAGACGACCCGGATGGCCCTGCACGCCATCCGCGCCGGCGAGGGCGACGTCTTCGTCTCGGCCGGGGTCGAGTGCGTCTCGCGCTTCGCTCAGGGCAAGTCCGACGGGATGCCCGACACCCGCAACCCGATCTACGCCGACGCCGCCGAGCGCGGCAAAGAGCGCGTCGAGCGGGGCGAGCCGTGGGTCGACCCGCGCACCCAGGGCCTCGTGCCCGACGTCTACCTCGCGATGGGCGAGACGGCCGAGAACGTCGCGCAGCTCTTCGACGTCTCGCGCAGCGCCCAGGACGAGTACGCCGTCCGCAGCCAGAACCTGGCCGAGGCCGCGGCCGACCGGGGCTTCTGGAAGACCGACATCACGCCGGTCGTGCTGGCCGACGGCACCGTGGTCGACACCGACGACGGGCCGCGCCGGGGCGTGAAGCTGGAGAAGGTCGCCTCGATGGACCCGGTCTTCCGTCCCGACGGAACCGTCACGGCCGCCAACTGCTGCCCGCTCAACGACGGCGCGGCGGCGCTGGTGATCATGAGCGACACCCGCGCCAAGGAGCTGGGGATCACCCCGCTCGCCCGGATCGTGGCGTCCGGCGTGTCCGCGCTCAGCCCCGAGATCATGGGCATGGGCCCGGTCGAGGCGAGCCGGCAGGCCGTCGCCCGCGCGGGTCTCTCGATCTCGGACATCGACCTGGTCGAGATGAACGAGGCCTTCGCGGCCCAGGTGCTGCCCTCGATCGACCAGCTCGGCCTCGACCTGGACCGGGTCAACGTCAACGGCGGGGCGATCGCGCTCGGGCACCCGTTCGGGTCGACCGGTGCGCGGATGGCGACCACCCTGATCCACGGCCTGCAGGAGCGCGACGCCCAGTTCGGCCTGGAGACGATGTGCGCGGCCGGCGGCCAGGGCATGGCCCTGGTGCTCGAGCGCCTGAGCTGAGCACTCCGACTCGAGCGACGAGGCCCCGTCCGGCACTGCCGGACGGGGCCTCTCGTCGTGGTGGTCAGGCCTCGGCCCGCAGGTCCTTCTTGAGGATCTTGCCGCTGGCGTTGCGGGGGAACTCGCCGATCGCCACGAACTCCCGCGGCACCTTGAAGTTGGCCAGTCGCTCCCGGCAGTACGCCGTCAGCGCGGCCTCGTCGATCGTCGCACCGGGGCGCAGCGCGAGGTACGCCCGGCCGAGCGCGCCCATCCGCTCGTCGTCGACGCCGATCACGGCCGCCTCCACGATGTCGGGGTGGCTGCACAGCACGCTCTCCACCTCGGCCGGGTAGACGTTGAAGCCGCCGACGATGAACATGTCCTTGATCCGGTCGGTGATCTTCAGGCAGCCGTGCTCGTCGAGTCGGCCGATGTCCCCGGTGTGGAACCAGCGGTCCGCGTCCACGACCGCCGCGGTCGCCGCCTCGTCCTCGAAGTAGCCGAGCATCACGTTGTCGCCGCGCAGCAGGATCTCCCCGTCGGTGCCGACGGGCAGGTCGTTCCCCTCGGGGTCGACGATCCGGATCTCGATGCCGGGGCAGGCCGGCCCGGTGGTCTCCGCGACGTGGCGGGGGTCCTCGCCCGGGCGCGACTGGGTGGCGACCACGCACTCGGTGAGCCCGTAGGCCTGCGCGACGGTCTCGAAGCCGAGGATGTCGAGCATCTGCTCGAAGAGGGTCTCGGGCACCGAGGCCGCCCCGGCGATGGCGAAGCGCAGCGAGGAGAGGTCGAACTCGCTGAGCCGCGGGTGGTTGATCAGGGTCAGGAAGATCGTCGGCGCCCCCGGCAGCACGGTGATCCGCTCGCGCTCGACGAGCTGCATCAGGCCCACCGGGTCGAAGGTGAGCACGGGGTGGATCGACGTACCGGCGCAGAGGGCGGCGATGACGCCCGCCTTGTAGCCGAAGCCGTGGAAGAACGGGTTCACGATGGCGTACCGGTCCGCCTCCGACAGCGAGGCGCCCGTGGCCCAGACGTCGGCCACGCCGATGGTCTGCCGGTGCGCGCTCATCACGCCCTTGGGGATCCCGGTCGTGCCGGAGGTGAAGAGGATGTCGCAGACGGTGTCCGGGGTGACCGTCGCCTCGGCCTCGGCGAGCTGCTCGGCCGAGACCCGGTCCGCGCCGGCCAGGAACTCCGCCCAGCCCACCGTGCCCGGGCTGCCGCCGGAGTCGAGGTCGACCACGGTGTGCAGGTGCGGGAGCCCGGCGACGGGGTGGTCGCCGGCTGGCGCCTCGGGCTCGGCGGACTGCGCCAGCATCGAGAGGTAGTCCGCGCCGAGGAAGCCGTTGCAGAGCACCAGCACGCTGGCGCGCGCCCGGTCGAGCACCGTCCGGGCCTCGTGCCCGCGGTAGCGGGTGTTGAGCGGGACGACGGAGGCGCCGACGACCTGGGCGCCGAGCAGGGCGAGGATGAACTCGCCGCGGTTGGGAGCCCAGATGGCGACCCGGTCGCCGGGCCGTACGCCGGCGGCCAGGTAGGCCCGTGCGGTCCGGCGCGCCTCGACGGCCAGCTCGCCGTACGACAGCCGGAGATCGCCGTCGACGATGGCGGGACTGGCGCCGAACCTCGCGGCGCCGTGGTCGAGGAGGGCGGGAACGGTCAGTGGCGTGGACAACGGATCTCCTTATTAAGCAAGTGCTTGTTCGGTAGCCTAGAGGCACCCGCGTCGCCCCCGAAGGGCTCCAGCGGTAAGAATGAGGTGTCGGCGCTCAGGTCGCCACCCAACGGAACGGAGACGGCGATGGCGTCGCAGGGTCAGGAGAAGGCACGCAAACGCGGCCAGGGGACGGGCAAGGGGTCGGCGCGCCGTACCCAGCTGCTCTCCATCGCCGCCGAGCTCTTCGCCACCAGGGGCTACTCGCAGACGACGGTGCGCGACATCGCGGACGAGGCCGGCATCCTCTCCGGCAGTCTCTACCACCACTTCGACTCCAAGGAGGCGATGCTGGAGGAGATCCTGCGCCAGTTCATGGACGGGCTGCTGTCGCGCTTCACGGCGATCGTCGAGGGCAGCGCGAACCCGCGCGAGACGCTCGACGAGCTGATCCGGGCGTCCTTCGCCACGATCCACGCCGAGTCCCACGCCGTCGCGCTCTACCAGAACGAGGCGGCCCTGCTGAACCACGTTCCCGAGTTCGAGTTCGTCCCGAAGACCGGCCGCGCGGTCGAGGCCGTGTGGCTCAACGTGCTCGTGGCCGGCCGGGAGTCCGGCGACTTCCGCCAGGACCTCGACAGCAACATCGTCTACCGCTTCATCCGGGACACGGTGTGGGCCTCCGTGCGCTGGTACAACCCGCGCGGCAAGCTTCAGCACGAGAAGGTCGCCGACCAGTTCATCACCCTGCTGCACGGAGGCCTGCTCGCCCGCTAGTGGCGCGCCACTAGACCCGGACCTCGCGGTCGCGCAGGCCGCGGGGGTCGATGGTCCGGATGAGCTCGAGCTCGTGCTCGTCGGGCACCCGCGTGGTGACCGCCTGCGACACGTCGATGTCGAACCCGGTCGCCTCGCGGACCTGCTCCGCACTCACGCCGGGGTGCAGCGAGCGCACCTTCAACAGACCCTCGGCGTCGTAGTCGAGGACGGCCAGGTCGGTCACCACGACGCCCAGGTCGTGGAAGCGCAGCGACGAGCTGGTGTGGGCGCGCGCCCGGTCGTGGCCGACCCCGCAGACCACGTCGACCTGCTCGACGAAGACCCGGCTGGTGTGGCTGGAGACCCAGTAGTCGACGCGGTGGTTGACGGTGTTGCCCGGCGCCCCGCGGACCCCGATGAGCTGCCGCTTCGGCCGGCGCCAGTCGCCGATCGAGGAGATGTTGTGGTTGCCGTACCGGTCGATCTGGCTGGCGCCCATCATGCTGTGCCGTCGGCCGGTGCTGAGGATGTCGAAGATCTGCCCGAACGGCACCCAGCTCTCGATGGTCCCGCCGGCCTGCGCGCTGGCTCCCAAGGGCGGCGGCTCCGCCATCAGGAAGCACTCGCCGTCGGTGAGCACCAGGTCGGGGGAGTGGGTGAGCCGCGCGAGCCGGGCGCTGATGGAGGGCACGATGCCCACCGCGTGCGCGAGGACCTCGCCGGAGTCGCGCCAGGCGTCGCTGCATGCGGTCACGCAGACCTCGGCCCGGGTGATGTCGGTGGTGGTCGTCATGCCCTCTCCTCGGATGCGGCGGTGTGGAAGTCGCGGACGGCCTGCTGGTACGACGCCTCGTCGCCGGCCAGGAAGGCCTGCTCGAACTCCTGCCAGGCGGCGGCGTCGCGGGCCGCGGTCGCGTAGTGCTTCTGGAACTTCTCGTCGCGGTCGTAGTCCGGCACGCAGCTGGTGAAGTGGGCGCCCCGCGGCGTCTCGACGACCCCGGAGACGTACATCCGGTTGATGACCATCGTCTGGAACGGGTGGTCGCTGAGCTCGCTGGTCTCGACGATCTTCTCGACCGACATGATCGTGCGCTCCGAGGCCCGCGAGAACAGGTCGTCGAAGTACGGGTCCGGGCCGAGGTACTGGCCGTTGCCGTGGACGTCGCCGCGGTTCATGTGGATCAGCGAGACGTCCATCCGGACGCCGGGCACGGCGACGTACACGTCGTCGTCGTACGGCGAGGCGACCGTCTTCAGGTCGGGGTTCATGGTCAGCACGTCGCTCTCCAGGCCCGCCCGGCTGGGCAGGAAGGAGAGGCGGCTGGCGCCCGCGCGCAGGGCGGCCACGAACATGCCCTCGTCGTACTCGGCCGACTCGATGCTCGCGGACTCGCGGGCGGCCTGGAAGTGCGGGTCGAGCGGGATCGAGTCGAGCGAGACGAAGCCGTAGATGATCTTGCGCACCTTGCCGGCGGCGCAGAGCAGGCCGACCTCGGGTCCGCCCAGGGTGACCAGGGTCAGGTCGGTGACGTCGCTGCGCAGCAGCTGGCGGACCAGGGCCATCGGCTTCCGCCGCGATCCCCAGCCACCGATCCCGACCGTCATGCCGGACTCGATGTGGTGGGGAAGGTCCTCCAGCGACAGGGTCTTGTCGCTCATCTGTGCCTCCTTGTAAACCTAGCGCTTGTTTGGGTACGTTAGCAGGGAACTCGATCCGAACGGGGAGCAGCACATGTGTGAGCACGCGGTGGTGACCGGCGGGGCGAGCGGGATCGGAGCGGCCGTCGTTGCCCGGCTGCTGGAGCGCGGCGTCCGCGTCACGGTGCTCGACCTCGCCGAGCCGGCGGACGACGGTGAGCAGCTCCGGCACGCCTCGCTGGACGTCACCGACACCGAGGCGGTCGAGGCCGCGATGGCCCAGGCCCGGGAGGCGTTCGGTCCGGTGACCCGGCTGGTCACCTCCCACGGGATCCGCGGCGCCTACGTGCCGGCCCTGGAACTCGATGCCGCCCAGATGAACCGGGTGCTCGGCGTCCACGTCGTCGGCACCCTGCTGGTGGCCAACGCGATGGCCCGCCAGGTCCGCGACGCGGGCGCGACGGGGGCGGTGGTGACGATCTCCTCCACGACGGCGTACGGCGGCTGGGTCAACCAGGCCGACTACGGCGTCGCCAAGGCTGCCGTGAGCCAGCTGACCCAGAACCTCGCGATCGAATGGGCGCCGCTGGGCATCCGGGTCAACAGCGTCGCTCCCGGCCACACGCTCACGCCGATGGTGCAGCAGATGATCGACCAGGGGTACGACGTCTCGGCGACGAAGGCTCGCACCCCGCTCGGCCGGCTCGCCACGCCCGACGAGATGGCGGGGGCGATCGAGCACCTGCTGATGGACGCGACGTTCACCACCGGCGTGTGCGTGCCGGTCGACGGTGGCTGGACGTCGGTGGGCAAGTGACCGTCCACCGGCGGCTCGGCGACCTCGAGCTCTTCCCGCTGGGCATGGGCGCGATGACCCTCACCCAGGTCGAGGGGGTCGACGAGGCTCGGGCGACGCGCGCGGTGCACGCGGCCCTCGACGCGGGGATCCGGCTCTTCGACACCGCCGACGTCTACGGCCCGATCGGGGCCTACGGGATCAACGAGCTCGCGCTGACGAAGGCGCTGCGCTCGTGGTCGGGCTCGCTGGACGACGTCGTGGTGGCCACCAAGGGCGGGCACACCCGCGACGGCCTCACCTGGTGGATCGACGGCAGTGCCGAGCACCTGGCGAAGGCCTGCCGTGACTCGCTGCGGCGCCTGGGCGTCGACTCGATCTCGCTCTACCAGCACCACCGGCCCGACCCGCGACGGCCGTACGCCGAGTCGATGGAGGCGTTGAAGAAGCTCCACGACGAGGGCCTGGTCCAACGGGTCGGGATCTCCAACGCCGGCGTCGAGCAGATCCGCGCCGCCGTCGACATCCTCGGCCCGGCGCTGGTCTCGGTGCAGAACGAGCTGTCGCCGCTCGTGCGTGAGCACTTGCCCGAGGTCGCGCTCTGCGAGGAGCTCGGCCTGGCCTTCCTCGCCTACAGCCCGTTCGGCGGCATGCGGGAGGCCAAGGCGCTGGGTTCGCAGGTCGCGGACTTCGCCGCGGTCGCGGAGGACCGCGGGGTCAGCCCGCAGCAGGTCGCCCTGGCCTGGCTGCTCGCGATCTCACCGTGCGTGATCCCGATCCCGGGCGCGAGCCGGCCCGAGTCGGTGCTCGACTCGGTGCGCGGAGTGGACCTGGTGCTCGACCCCGAGGAGCTGGCCCGCCTGCAGGGTTCCGTCGACAGCCACATCTGACCGTCACATCTGACAGCGACATCCGACAGCGCTCCCGCCCCGCCGCGGCGAGCGGCGAGCGAACGACGCGCCGACCGGCGCAGCGGAGGAGAAGCCATGGGTTCCGGAGCACGACCGCAGATGAAGCTGGTGCTGTTCGCCCAGGGGGTGGGGGTCGCGCAGTCCGTGTGGCGCTCGCCGCGGACCCAGCCGGAGCGGCTGCACTCGCTGGGCTACTGGGCAGAGCTGGCCCAGCTCGCCGAGGCCGGCCGGTTCGACGCGTTCTTCATCGCCGACACGCTCAACCTGAGCCCCTCGATCACCACGGACGCCATCACCCGCCCGGACCCGGTCGCGCTGCTCTCCGCGCTGTCCGCCGTCACGTCGCGGATCGGTCTGGTCGGCACGAGCTCGACGACGTACAACGACCCCTTCACCGTCGCGCGGCAGTTCGCGACCCTCGACCACCTCAGCGAGGGCCGGGCCGGGTGGAATGTGGTCACGACCGCCATCGCCGCGGCGGCGGCCAACCACGGCAGCACCGACCTCCCGGACCACGGCGACCGCTACCAGCGCGCCGAGGAGTTCGTCGACGTCGTGACGGCGCTGTGGGAGGCCTGGGACGAGCACGCCGTCGTGGCCGATCGCGCCTCCGGTGTGTACGCCGACGGCGACCTGGTCCGGTCCATCGACCACCACGGCGACCACTTCCACGTGCGGGGGCCGCTCAACGTCCCCCGTTCCCCGCAGGGCCGGCTCCCGCTGGCCCAGGCCGGCTCGTCCGGCCCCGGGATGGACCTCGGCGCGCGGGTGGGCAACCTGCTCTTCACCACCCAGGTGGACCTGGAGCAGTCGCAGGCCTTCGTCGCGGACGTCAAGCGGCGAGCGGCGGGCTTCGGCAGGAACCCGGACCACGTGAAGGTCCTGCCCGGTCTCACTCCCATCCTCGGGCGCACCGAGGCGGCGGCCAGGGAGCTCGCCGAGGAGCTCGGCTCCCACGTGGGCGAGCAGGCGACCCTGCAGTTCCTCCAGCAGTCGTTCGGCGGAGTCGACCTCAGCGGTCACGACCTCGACGCGCCGTTCCCGGACATCCGGTCCCAGCTCCCGGCCCACGCCAGCGTCTCCCGCCCGGAGCTGTTCATCCGCACGGCGCTGTCCGAGGGGCTCACGCTGCGGCAGATGGTGCAGCGGATCGGGCTCAGCATCGGGCACCGGTCGTTCGTCGGCACGCCCGACCAGCTCGCCGACGAGATGGAGCGGTGGTTCACCGCCGGCGGTGCCGACGGCTTCGTGATCCTGCCCGCCGACCTGCCGGTGGGCTTCGCCGACTTCGTCGAGGAGGTCGTGCCCCGGCTCCAGGCCCGTGGCCTGTTCCGCAGCGAGTACCGCGGGCGCACCCTGTGGGAGCACCTCGATGACTGAGCAGCCGATGGTCGACCAGCAGCAGCTCCGCCAGGTGCTCGGGCACTACCCGACCGGCGTCACGGTGATCACGGCGGTCGACGAGCACGGCGAGCCGAGCGGGATGGTGCTGGGCTCGTTCACCTCGGTCTCGCTGGACCCGCCGCTGGTGGCGTACCTGCCGCAGAAGACGTCGAGCAGCTACGCGCGGCTGCGTTCCTCGACCTCGTTCTGCGTCAACGTCCTCTCCGTGGACCAGGAGGAGCTGTGCCGCCGGTTCGCCTCCAAGGCCGACGACAAGTTCAGGGACGTCGCGTGGCGGCCCGCGCCGGGCGGTGCGCCCGTCCTCGAGGGTGCCCTGGCCTGGCTCGACTGCGAGGTGGCCCGGACCGTCGACGCGGGCGACCACGACATCGTGCTCGGTCGGGTGCGCGACCTCGGGCTGCAGGGGCCGGGCTCGCCGCTGCTGTTCTTCCAGGGCGGGTACGGCGGCTTCGACCCGGGCACGCTGGTGGCGCCGTACGCCGCCGACCTGCGCGACCAGCTGCGGGTCGCGGACCTGTCGCGCGGGCCGATGGAGCGGATCGCCCACGAGCTGGGACTCGAGTGCTACGCGCAGGCCGTGGTCGGCGGCGACCTGGTCATCATGGCGGGAGCGGGGCTCTCGGCGGGCTCGTACCGGGCTCACGTCGGTCGCCGGCTCCCGTTCGTGCCGCCGTACGGCGCGCTCTTCCTCGGGGGCCTCGAAGATCGGGAGGCGACCGCGACCTGGACGTCGTACTCCTCCGGCGACCTGCCGACCGGAACCCTCGCCGAGTGCCGGCGGATGCTCGACCGGGTCCGCGACCGGGGCTGGTCGATCGGTCTGGTGGCGCCGGACCACGACACCGTCTGGGAGGAGATCGTCGGTCACGCCGACGACCCCGTCCTGTCCCGCCGCACCGGCCCCCTCGTCGAGACCCTGACCCCGTACTACGAGCCGGCCGAGATCGCGGCCGACGGCGAGTACGACGTCCGGATCCTGGCCGCGCCGGTCCACGCACCCGACGGCCGGGTCATCGAGACCCTCGCCCTGTGGGGCATGCCGCCGGGCGCGTCGGGGGCGGAGGTCCGGCACTGGCTGGACCGGCTGCTCGCTGCCGCCCGCGAGGTGTCGGCGAGTGTCGCGGATCAGGATGCCGGCGGCTCGACCAGCTCGACGCGCACGCGGTCCGGGTCGAGCACGTAGACGCAGCGGTGCCCGGCCATCGGCTCGCTGGCCACGATCGGGTCCGAGATGGCCTCGACGCCCTGGTCCTTCAAGCGGGCCAGGAGGTCGTCGAGGCCGGTGACGGTGATCGCCACGTGCGCCGCGCCGACGTGCCCGTTGTCGGGGTCGATCACGACCGAGGAGCCGTTCTCGTACTGCAGCAGCTCGACCAGCGTCGACCCGCCGGGCGCCCGGACGAACGCCTGGTGCACCGTCACCCCGGGGTAGCCGGTGACCGCGTCGATGCGGGGTCCGCTGCGGGAGTACGGGCCGAGCCGCTCGCCTCCCAGCAGGTCGGCGTAGAAGTCCAGCGAGCGTTCGATGTCGCTCACGGTGATCCCCACGTGGTGCACGGCAGTCATGGTCGGCCTTCCCTCGTCCGGTGTGTGATCGATGGTACATTCCAAACCAAGCGCTTGTTTGCCCAATCTCAGGAGGATCCATGGTCCAGCCCGTCGTCGACCTGACCGGCAAGGTCGTGCTCATCACCGGCGCGGGGCAGGGGATGGGCGCTTCCCACGCCCGGGTGCTGGCGGCCCACGGGGCGCGCGTCGTGGTCACCGACGTGACCGCCGCGCCCGCGGAGGAGGTCGCGGCCGGGATCGCGGCCGACGGGGGCGACGCGCTGGGCCTGGCGCTCGACGTGACCGACCGGGCGGCGTGGGCGGCCGTCGTGGACCGGGTGGCCGAGCGCCACGGCCGGATCGACGGCCTCGTCAACAACGCCGGGGCGTACGTGCGCGCGCCGTTCCTCGAGACCGACGAGCGCACCCTGGAGGTGCACTTCCGGGTCAACGTGATGGGGCCGACGCTCGGCATGCAGACGGTCTTCCCGCTGATGCGCGAGCACGGCGGCGCCGTCGTCAACATCTCCTCGGTGGCGGGCCTGGGCGGCTACCCGCAGGCCTCGGCGTACGCCGCGTCGAAGTGGGGGCTGCTCGGGCTGAGCCGGACCGCCGCCCTCGAGCTCGGCGAGCACGGCATCCGGGTCAACGCGATCTGTCCTGGCGCCATGGACACCCAGATGATCTCGGAGGAGTCCCGCGCCGGTCGCGGTGCCGTGGGCGGCCTGCCGATCCCGCGAGCCGGACGGCCCGAGGAGGCGAGCGCCCTGGTGGCGTTCCTGCTGAGCTCGGCGAGCTCGTACTGCACCGGCCAGGAGTTCGTGATCGACGGCGGAATGAAGGCCTGAGCGATGTCCGTCTACGAGATCGACGGCGTGGTCCCGGTCGTCGACGCCACCTCCTACGTCCACCCGACCGCCACGCTCATCGGCGACGTGATCGTCGAGGCGGGCTGCTACCTCGGCCCGTCCGCCAGCCTGCGCGGCGACTTCGGCCGGATCGTCGTACGCCGGGGCTCCAACGTGCAGGACGCCTGCGTGGTACACGCGTTCCCCGGCGCCGAGGCGGTGCTGGAGGAGGAGAGCCACGTGGGACACGGCGCGATCCTGCACGGCTGCCGGATCGGCTCGGGTGTCCTCGTCGGCATGAACGCCGTCGTGATGGACGGCGCCGACATCGGGGCCGGCTCGCTGATCGGCGCCTCCGCCTTCGTTCGGGCGGGCACCGTGGTGCCCCCGGCGTCCCTGGTCGTGGGCAACCCGGCCCGGGTCGTCGGTCCTCTCGACGAGGAGACGCTGGCCTGGAAGGCGCGTGGCGTGCGGGTCTACCAGGACCTCACCCGCCGCAGCCTCGCCGGGCTGCGGCCGGCCGAGCCGCTGCGGACGCTGTCCGCCGAGCGCGACGGTCAGCGGGTCAGCACGGGTGCCGACGTCTCCCGCCCGCTGCACGCCGAGCGGGCGGGGAACGGCGGGGAGTGACCGCCTCCGTGATCGAGGCTCAGGCGTCGATCAGCAGGCGCCGGTGCTCGCGCGCGCTGCCGAAGAGCTGACCCGTGGCGTGCGCCCGCTTGAAGTAGAGCTGCGCGTCGTGCTCCCAGGTGATGGCGATGCCGCCGTGCAGCTGCACCATCTCCCCGGCGACCTCCGAGAAGGCGTCCGAGCACCACGCCTTCGCGGTGGCGGCCTGGGTGACCAGGTCATCGCTGCCCTGGGCGACCGCCCAGGCGGCCGACCAGGAGACCGAGCGGGCCGTCTCCACCTTGACGAGCATGTCGGCGGCGCGGTGCTTGAGGGCCTGGAAGGAGCCCAGCGGCCGGCCGAACTGCTCGCGCTCCTTCAGGTACGCCACGGTCAGGTCCAGCGCGGTCTGCGCGCCGCCCACCTGCAGGGCGCAGACGGCGACCGCCGCCTCGGCGTACAGCCGGCCGAGCAGCGCCTCGACGTCGGGGTCGCCCGAGAGCCGGGTGCCGGCGACGCCGTCGAGGGTGACCTTGCCGAAGCGCAGGGTGAGGTCGAGTCCGGGGGTGTTCACACGCTCGACGCCCGTGGCCTCGGGGTCCACCTCGAAGACGGCCGGGCCGTCGTCGGTGGTGGCGACCACGAGCAGCGCGTCGGCGCTGGTGGCGTCGAGCACCAGGGTCGAGACCCCGGTCAGCTCCCAGGAGTCACCCGCTCGTACGGCGCGGACGTCGGAGCCGTCCCGGCGCCAGCGACCCTGCTCGTCGGCCCACGCGAGGGCGGCGACGGTCGAGCCCTCGGCGATGCCCGGCAGCAGCCGCTCGCAGTCCTCGGGGCTGCCGGCCAGGAGCACCGCGCGGGCGGCCAACACGCCGGAGCCCAGCAGGGGAGAAGGTGACAGCGTCGCGCCGAGCTCCTCGAGCACCACGTGGGTCTCGAAGGAGCTGAAGCCGGCGCCGCCGTACTCCTCGGGGACGGCGAGCGCGGTCACGCCGATCTGGGAGCACAGGGTCTCCCAGAGGGCGGTGTCGTACCCCTCCTCGGTGGCGGCGGCGGTGCGGACGTCGACCTGTCCCGCCCGCTTCTCCACCAGGCTGCGCACCGCGCGCGCCAGCTCGTCCTGCTCCTCGCTCAGTCCGAAGTGCACGGGTCAGCTCCTCGCTGTCGCGGTCAGGCGGTCGAGCACCCGGGCGCGGTGCTGGGACGGGGTGCCCCAGACGCCGACCAGCGCACGGACGCGCAGGATGAAGATGCTCAGGTCGTGTTCGAGGGTGTAGCCGATCGCCCCGTGCACCTGCAGCGCCCGGCGCGAGGCGAGGTGGGCGGCGTCGCTCGCGGCGACCTTGGAGGCGGAGACGTCGCGCGCGGCGATGTCGGAACCGGCCTCGAGCTCGCGGGCGGCGCCGTGCACCAGCGGCCGGGCGAAGTCGAGCGCGACCCGGACGTCGGCGAGGGCGTGTTTGACGGCCTGGTACTCGCCGATCGCGCGCCCGAACTGGCGTCGCTGGCCGACGTAGGCGACGGCCTCGCGCAGCATCCGCTCCCCGGCGCCGACGAGGCTCGCCGCGCTGGCGAGGGCAGCGAGGTCGAGACCTCGCGCCAGGGCCGCGGAGTCGACGGCGACCGTCGCGCCCTCGGCCTGGACGGCGTGCAGGTGGCGGGACGGGTCCACGGAGGCCAGCGTCCGCGTGGAGGCGGCGGCGGCGAGGCCGTCCGCGTCGACGAGGTAGGTGTGCGTCGCGGCCTGGACGTCCAGGGCGTACGGCGTCTGCGGCGGCGCGGCCACCGTGACCCGGGCCGCCCCCTCCGCGAGCTCGCCCAGCACGCCCTCGTGCTCGGTGCCGGCCAGCAGGCTGGGCGCCAGCGCGACCGACTCGACCCACGGGCCGGGTACGCCGTGGCGGCCCAGGGCCTCGAAGGCGACCGCGACGTCGAGCGGCGTACCGCCGATGCCGCCGAGCTCCTCGGGGATCACTAGGGCGGGGACGCCGAGCTCCGCGAGCTGGTCCCACACAGCGAGACCCGGACCGGTGTCGCCGGCGCCCCAGGCGCGGGTGGCGGCCGGGACGTCGGCGGCGCCGAGGAGCCCGTCGAGGGCCTCGGCGAAGGAGCGCTGCTCCGGTGAGAGAGCGAACTTCATGCTCCCGACCTCCTGTTGTCGCCGCGGGGGAGACCGAGGATGCGCTCGGCCACGATGTTGCGCTGGATCTCGTTGGTGCCCGCGTAGATCGGGCCGGCCAGCGAGAAGAGGTAGTCGTCGACCCAGGCGCCGTCCGAGACGGCGCCCTCGCCGCGCAGCTCCTGCTCGGGGCCGAGCAGGTCGAGCGCGGTCTCGTGGAGGGCGAGGTCGAGCTCGGACCAGAAGAGCTTGTTGACGCTGCCGTCGGCGCCCATGTCCCCGCCGCCCTGCAGACGGTCGACGGTGCCCCAGGTGTAGAGCTGGTAGGCGCGCGCGCCGATCCAGGCGTCGACGACGGCGTCGCGCAGGTGCGGCGCCTCGGCGCCGCGCTCGTCCCACAGGTCGAGGAGCCGGTGCGCGGCGCCGAGGAAGCGGCCGGGGGCCCGCAGCGACAGGCCGCGCTCGTTGCCGGCCGTGCTCATCGCGACCCGCCAGCCGTCGCCGACCGCACCCAGGACGTCGGCGTCCGGGACGAAGACGTCGTCGAAGAAGATCTCCGCGAAGCCGGCGTCGCCGTCGAGCTGGGCGATGGGCCGCACGGTGATGCCCTCGGCGTCGAGCGGGAAGAGGAAGTAGGTCAGGCCGCGGTGCCGCTCGGCCGCCGGGTCGCTGCGGAAGAGGCCGAAGCCGCGGTCGGCGAACGGCGCCCGCGAGCTCCACGTCTTCTGGCCGTTGAGGACCCAGCCGCCGCGCTCGTCGTCGCGCTCGGCACGGCTGCGGATGCCCGCCAGGTCGCTGCCGGCCTCGGGCTCGGACCAGGCCTGCGCCCAGACCTCGGTGCCGTCGGCCATCGCGGACAGGAATCGCTCCTGCTGCTCGGGGGTGCCGTGGCCGAAGATGATCGGGGCCAGCAGGGAGATGCCGTTCTGGGCGATCCGGGTCGGGGCGCCCGCGAGGTAGTACTCCTCCTCGAAGATCACCCACTCGACCAGCGAGGCCTCACGGCCGCCGTACTGCTCGGGCCAGGCGACGACCGACCAGCGCCCGCCGGCCAGCGTCTTCTCCCAGGCCCGGTGGGCGCGGGCGCCCTCCTCGGTGTCCATCGAGGGCAGCCGGCCGGGGTTGTTCTCGGCCAGCCAGGCCCGTGCCTCGGCCCGGAAGGCCTCCTCGGCCTCGGTGAATCCCAGGCTCATACCTCACCATCCGCTTCCTTGTTGCTGCGCGCCATCGCGCGGGCGTCCAGTCCGGCGAGCGAGTCTCGGCCCACCTCGGCGTTGTGTGCGTGCGCAGCATGGTGCAGACCGAACACGGAGTCCATGCCCGCCCGCAGGCCCTGCAGGTCCTCGACCTGGTTGACGGCCTTCTTCGCGAGCGCGAGGCCCAGGCGGGGCATCTCGGCGATCCGGTCGGCCATCGCGAAGGTGGCGCTCTCCAGCTCCGCGCGGGGGACGACGTGGTTGACCATCCCGAGCTCGTGCGCGCGCCGCGCGTCGAACCGGCCGCCGGTGTAGAGGAACTCCTTGGCGGCACGCGGGTTCATCACGAACGCGTGCGCGAAGTACTCCACGCCCGGGATGCCCATCCGCACGACCGGGTCGGAGAAGAAGGCGTCCTCGGAGGCGATGATGAAGTCGCACGACCAGGCCAGCATCAGCCCGCCGGCGATGCAGGCGCCCTGGACCATCGCGATCATCGGCTTGGGGATCTCGCGCCAGCGCCGGCACATGCCGAGGTAGACCTCGGACTCGCGGGCGAAGCGGGAGTCCACGCCCCGCTTGTCCGCGTGGTCCCAGTGGATGACGGCCTTGCGCTCGAAGGACTCGTGGATGTCGCGGCCCGGCGTCCCGATGTCGTGCCCGCCGCAGAAGTGCTTGCCGTTGCCCGCCAGCACGATGACCTTGACCGCGTCGTCGTCGACCGCGCGCACGAACGCCGCGTCGAGGGCGTAGGTCACCTTCGAGTTCTGGGCGTTGCTGTACTCCGGACGGTTCAGCTTCACCACCGCGACGGCTCCGCGTACCTCGTAGGTCACGACCGGCTCCTGCTCGGTGCTCGTGGTCTCCGGGGCCTGCTGCACGGACATCGGTCTCCTTCTCGGGGTGGGAGCGGGAACACTACCAAACAAGTGCTTGGTTTGGTAGTGTGACGAGTCCGGGCGACACCGGCCTCCGGCGGCCGGGAAGGAGATTGATCGTGGACCTGACCCACTCCGCGGCGGACGAGGAGTTCCGCCTGGAGGTCCGGCAGTGGCTCGAGGACAACCTGGTCGGCGAGTTCGCCGCGATCAGGGGCCGCGGCGGCTCGGGCCGCGAGCACGAGGCCTACGAGGAGCGCGTGGCCTGGAACCAGCACCTCGCGAAGTCCGGCTGGACCTGCCTGGGCTGGCCCGTCGAGTACGGCGGCCGCGGGCTGAGCCTGTTCCAGCAGGTGATCTTCTACGAGGAGTACGCGCGCGCGAACGCGCCCGCGGGGGTGAACCACCTCGGCGAGACCCTCCTCGGCCCGACCCTGATCGCGCTCGGCACCGAGGAGCAGAAGAAGCGCTTCCTGCCCGGCATCGTCGACGTCACCGAGCTGTGGTGCCAGGGCTACTCCGAGCCCGGAGCCGGCTCCGACCTCGCCGGGGTGCGGACCCGGGCCCGGCTCGAGGGCGACGAGTGGGTCGTCGACGGCCAGAAGGTCTGGACCTCGCTGGCCCACCACGCCGACTGGTGCTTCGTGGTGGCCCGCACCGAGGCCGGGTCGCAGCGCCACGCCGGGCTGTCGTACCTCCTGGTCCCGATGGACCAGCCCGGGGTCGAGATCCGCCCGATCCTCCAGCTCACCGGGACCTCGGAGTTCAACGAGGTCTTCTTCGACGGTGCCCGCACCGCGGCCGACCTGGTCGTCGGCGCGCCCGGCGACGGCTGGCGGGTGGCGATGGCGACCCTCGGCTTCGAGCGCGGCGTCTCCACCGTCGGCCAGCAGATCGGCTTCGCCCGCGAGCTCGACGACATCGAGGCCACCGCGCGCCGTACCGGCGCCTGGGACGACCCGGTGCTCGCCGACCGGATCGTGCAGGCCCGGATCGGCCTGTCCGTGATGCGCACCCACGCGCTGCGCACGCTCAGTGCCTACGACTCCGGCTCCGAGGGTCCCGAAGCCTCGGTGTCCAAGCTGCTGTGGGCACGGTGGCACCGCGACCTCGGCGAGCTCGCCATGGCGGTCCGCGGTGCGGAGGCGCTCACGGTGGAGCAGGCGCCGTACGACCTCGACGACCAGCAGACCCTGTTCCTCTTCAGTCGGGCCGACACCCTGTACGGCGGCTCCGACGAGATCCAGCGCAACATCATCGCCGAGCGCGTGCTCGGCCTGCCGAAGGAGCCCCGCCCGTGAGCGCCGCCAAGCCCGAACAGCCCCTGCCCGACTACGTCCCCGGCCACGGGCTGCTCACCGGCCGCACGGTGGTGGTCACCGCGGCCGCGGGCGCCGGCATCGGCGCCGCCGTGGCCCGCAAGGTGCTGGAGGAGGGCGCGAAGGCGGTCGTCATCTCCGACACCCACGAGCGCCGGCTCGGCGAGGCCCGGCAGGCGCTGGGGGAGGAGTTCGGGGAGGACCGGGTCGCCGCGATCGTCTGCAACGTGACCAAGGAGGAGGACGTCGTCGCGCTGCTCGACGCGGCCGAGCCCTTCGGCGGCGTCGACGTGATGATCAACAACGCCGGCCTGGGCGGCACCGACGACATCCTGGAGATGCCGGACGAGACCTGGAACCTGGTCCTCGACATCACCCTGACCGGCACCATGCGCTGCATCCGGGAGGCCGGCAAGCGCTTCGTGGCCGCCGGCAAGAAGGGCGTCATCGTCAACAACTCCTCGGTGATCGGCTGGCGCTTCCAGGAGGGTCAGTCCCACTACGCCGCCGCGAAGGCGGGCGTGAAGGCGCTGACCCGCTCGGCCGCCGCCGACCTGGCGCAGTACGGCATCCGCGTGAACGCCGTCTCCCCGAGCCTGGCCATGCACCCGTTCCTGGAGAAGGTGACCAGCCCCGAGCTGCTCGCCGAGCTCAAGGGCAAGGAGGCCTTCGGCCGGGCCGCGGCCCCGTGGGAGATCGCCAACGTCATGGTCTTCCTGGCCAGCGACTACTCCAGCTACATGACCGGCGAGGTCCTCGCCGTGTCCAGCCAGCACGCCTGATCTTGAGCCATCCTGAGAACGAGGAGAACTGACATGGCTGAGGCCTACATCGTCGAGGCCGTCCGGACCCCGGTCGGCAAGCGCGGCGGCTCGCTCGCGTCCGTGCACTCCGCCGACCTCGGCGGGCACGTGCTGAGGTCGCTCGTCGAGCGCAGCGGCGTCGACGCGTCCGCGGTCGACGACGTGATCATGGGCTGTTGCGACACGATCGGCTCCCAGGCCGGCGACGTCGCGCGCACCGCCTGGCTCGTGGCCGGGCTCCCCGACCACGTCCCCGGCGTGACCATCGACCGGCAGTGCGGGTCCTCCCAGCAGGCCGTGCACTTCGCGGCGCAGGGCGTCATGTCCGGCACCCAGGACCTGGTGGTCGCCGGCGGCCTGCAGAACATGTCCGCCATCCCGATCTCCGCGGCGATGACGGTGGCCGAGCAGTTCGGCTTCACCACCCCGTTCGCGGAGTCCCCGGGCTGGCGGGAGCGGTACGGCGACGTCGAGGTCAGCCAGTTCAACTCCGCCGAGATGATCGCGGAGAAGTGGGACTGCAGCCGCGAGGACATGGAGCGCTTCGCCCTCGCCTCGCACGAGCGGGCCAAGCAGGCGATCGCCGAAGGGCGCTTCGAGCGCGAGATCGCGCCGGTCACGCTGGCCGACGGCTCGGTGTTCACCACCGACGAGTGCCCGCGCGACACCTCGCTGGAGAAGATGGCCGGCCTGAACCCGCTCGCTCCCGGCGGGCGGATCACGGCCGGCGTCGCGTCGCAGATCTGCGACGGCGCCTCGGCGATGCTGATCGCCTCCGAGCAGGCGGTCAAGGACCACGGCCTCACCCCGCGCGCCCGGATCCACCACCTCTCGGTGCGCGGCGACGACCCGATCTGGATGCTGACCGGCCCGATCGGCGCGACCAAGCACGCCCTGGCCAAGACCGGCATGAGCATCGACGACATCGACCTCTTCGAGTGCAACGAGGCCTTCGCCTCCGTCGTCCTGGCCTGGATGAAGGAGACCGGCGCGCCGCACGAGAAGGTCAACGTCAACGGCGGCGGCATCGCCCTGGGTCACCCGATCGGCGCCACCGGGACCCGGCTGATGACCGGCCTGCTGCACGAGCTCGAGCGCACCGGCGGCCGCTACGGCCTGCAGACGATGTGCGAGGGCGGCGGCCAGGCCAACGTCACGATCATCGAGCGCCTCTGACCGAGCCGCTCCGGACCGCACGAGGGCGGCCACCCCAGGTGGGGTGGCCGCCCTCGCGGCGTCCGAGCGCCCTTCCTCAGACCAGGGCGGTGCCGACCGAGGCGATCCGCTCGACCGCCTCGGCGACGATCCGGTCGACCAGCTCCTCGCACGAGGGCAGGTCCTCGATGAGCCCGACGACCTGGCCACCGGCCAGCATGCCGGCCGTGGTGTCGCCGTCGACCAGGCCCGCCTTGAGCAGCATCGGGGTGTTGGCGGCCAGGGTCATCTGCGACCAGCTGCGGTCGCTCGCCCTCTTCATCCGCCAGCCGTCGCCCGCGAACTCGCGCCAGCTCGCGCCGCTGAGCCGCTTGAACTCCAGGGTGCGCCGCGCGGTGGGGACCAGCCGCCTGAGCGGGTTCTCCTCCTCGAGGCCCTCGACGTACGCCGTGCGCAGCAGCCGGTGCGGCATGCCGTCGGCCTTCGTCGTGACCACGGTGCCGTCCAGTCCGAAGCCGAGGTACTGCGCCTTGATCGGGTCCGGGACCGCCGAGTCGCTGGTGAGCAGGAAGCGGCTGCCCATGCCGATCCCGGCAGCGCCGTACGACAGCGCGGCGGCGAGACCGCGGCCGTCGAAGAAGCCGCCGGCGGCGACGACGGGGATGTCCACGGAGTCGAGCACGCTGGGCAGCACCAGGGTCGTGGCGACCGGGCCGGTGTGGCCGCCGCCCTCGCCGCCCTGGACCATCACCAGGTCCGCGCCCCAGGAGGCGACCTTCTTCGCGTGCTTGGCCGCCCCGATCGACGGCATCACGACGATGCCGTTCTCCTTCAGCCGGGCGATCTGCTCGGGCCTCGGGGCGAGGGCGAACGACGCGACCTTGACGCCGTACTCCACGAGCAGCTCGACGCGCTGGGTGGCGTCGCCCGCGTCGGCGCGCAGGTTGACACCGAAGGGCCGGTCGGTGCGGCCCTTGACCTCGACGATCGCCTTCTCGAGCTCCTCCAACGTCATCGTGGCCGAGGCGAGGATGCCGAGCGCGCCCGCCTTCGCGGTGGCGGAGACCAGGCGGGGGCCGGCGACCCAGCCCATCCCGGTCTGGACGATCGGGTGGTCGACCCCGGTGAGTTCGGTGAGCGGGGTGCGCAGGCGCGCGGGCGTAGACATGACACGACCTCTCGGAGCGGGTTCCTTAACCTAGCACTTGCTTGGTACCCTAGCGAACGCTTGGTTTTCCCGAGTTCCCAGGACGACGATGGAGACAGACATGACTGGCATCCTGCAAGGGCGGGTCGCGATCGTGACCGGCGCCGGCCGCGGCCTCGGCCGCGAGCACGCGCTGGAGCTCGCCCGGCACGGGGCGAAGGTCGTGGTCAACGACCTCGGCACCTCCAACGAGGGCGAGGGACTGTCCGACCAGCCCGCGCACGAGGTGGTCCGCACCATCCGCGCCGCGGGTGGCGAGGCGGTCGCCAACGGTGCCGACGTGGCCGACTTCGACGCGGCCCGGGAGATGGTCGAGCAGGCCATCGAGACCTTCGGTGGCCTCGACATCCTGGTCAACAACGCCGGCTTCGTCCGCGACCGGATGCTGGTCAACACCAGCGAGGAGGAGTGGGACGCGGTGATCCGCGTGCACCTCAAGGGTCACTTCGCGCCGATGCGCCACGCGGCGGCGTACTGGCGGTCCGAGTCCAAGGCCGCTCGCACCCGCGCTGCCCGCATCATCAACACCACCTCGGGCGCCGGGCTGCAGGGCAGCATCGGCCAGGGCACCTACTCCGCCGCCAAGGCGGGCATCGCGGGGCTGACGCTCGTGGCCGCCGCCGAGATGGGCCGGTACGGCGTGACGGTCAACGCGATCGCCCCCTCGGCCCGCACCCGGATGACCGAGGGGCCGTTCGCCGACAAGATGGCCGCGCCCGAGTCCGGGTTCGACGTCATGCACCCCGGCAACGTCTCGCCCGTGGTCGCCTGGCTGGCCAGCGAGGACGCGGCCGACGTGACCGGCCGGGTGGTCGAGATCGAGGGCGGCCGGATCTGCGTCGAGAACGGCTGGGCGCACGGACCCGCCCACGACCTCGGCGAGCGCTGGAGCGCCGAGGCCGTCGGCGAGGGGCTGCGCGCGCTGCTGCGGCAGGCCCCCTCGCCCGAGCCGGTGTACGGCGCGTGAGCGCGGCCATGCCCGGGAACGTGCCGTCGAACCTGCCCGCGTCCGGTGCGCCGGCCGGGGAGTGGCTCGGCGTCGCGCTCGGCGAGCGCACGGTGAGCTGGACCGACCGCGACCCCATCCTGTTCGCGCTGGCCGTCGGCGCCCGGCCCGACCAGCTCGACCTGATCTTCGAGGACCGGCTGCGGGTGCTGCCGTCGTTCGCCCTGACCCTCGCGCAGTGGGCGCCCGACGTCCTGGGCGGCGCCGGCGCCTTCGACGTGGGCAACGCCCTGCACGGCTCGCAGGTGCTCGAGGCGCGGGCGCCGATGCCCGCCAGCGGCGAGCTGACGATGAAGGCGAGCGTCAGCGCCGTCTGGGACAAGGGGAGCGCCGCCGTCTACGACGTGACGGTGGAGAGCGACTGCTTCCTGGCGACCTGGTCGCTGTTCGCCCCGGGTCGTGGCGGCTTCGGTGGCGAGCGCGGCCCGGGTCGGCCGCCCGCGCCCGACGGCGAGCCCGCCTGGACGGCCGAGCTGCCGACCGCCGACAACGCGGCGCTGCTCTACCGGCTGCTGGGCGACCGCCACCACATCCACGTGGACCCCGAGGCCGCCGCGGGCATCGGCCAGCCGCGCCCGATCCTGCACGGCCTCGCGACGCTGTCGGCCGCCACGCTGGTGCTGGCCGAGCGGGCCGGCGCGCACCCCGCCGACCTGAGCCGGCTCGAGGGTCGCTTCGCGGCCCCGGTGTTCCCCGGCGAGACGCTCGAGGTGCGCGGCTGGGACGGCGGCGCCTTCGACGTCGCGTCCGCGCGCGGTCCCGTCCTGGCCGGCGGGCTGGCCACCTTCGCCTGACCCGCACCCCCGCTGAACGACCCCACAACCGAAGGATGTCTGGATGAAGACGCTGGTGATCGGTGGCACCGGGATGATCGGCTGCCACGCCGCGACGCTGCTGACCGAGCGTGGCCACGAGGTGACGATCGGTGCCCGGAGCGCGCCGGGCGAGGAGTCCCCGGTGGCGGGCTACCCGGTGCTGCTCGGCGACTACGCGACCGGCGGCCTCACCGAGGCCGAGCTGGAGCCGTTCGACGCGGTCGTCTTCGCGGCCGGGCAGGACGTGCGCCACGTGAAGGCCGAGGACGCGGACGCCGACTTCTGGGCGGCGTACCAGTCCGAGGGCGTGCCGGCGTTCATGGCGCGCGCCAAGCGGGCCGGCGTACGACGGGCCGTGCAGGTCGGCAGCTACTACCACATGGTCCGGCCCGACCTGGCCGAGTCGAACCCGTACGTCCGCGCCCGGCAGCTGGCGGACGACCGGTCCCGGGAGCTCGCCGACGGCGACTTCAACGTCTCGACGCTGAACCCGCCGTCCATCGTCGGCACCATCCCCGGCCGCAACGCCCGCGGCTTCGCCAAGATGCTGGCCTGGGGGCGCGGCGAGCTGACGGCCAAGGTGCCGGACGCGGCTCCTCCGGGCGGCACCAACTACATGTCGGCGCGCTCCCTCGCGGAGGCGATCGCGGGCGCGCTCGAGAACGCCGAGCCGGGGGCGGCGTACCTGATCGGGGACGAGAACCTCAGCTACCGCGACTACTTCCAGCTGGTCTTCGACGTCAGCGGCGGCGGCCGGACGCTGGAGGAGCGCGAGGAGTCGCACCCGTTCCTGCCCGACCACATGATCGTGCCGGGCCGCGGCGCGGTGATCCGCTACGAGCCCGACCCGGCCGTGGTCGAGCTGCTCGGCTACCGGCGCGGCGACGTACGGCCGATGCTGGAGGAGATGGCGCGAGCGGTCGTGCAGTGAGGCCCCTGGGCCTGCTCCGCTCGCCGCGGGGTCAGGTCCTAGTGCTGGCCCTGGCCTGCCTGGTCGGGGTGATGGCCCAGGCGAGCCTCATCCCGCTGGTGGCCGAGCTGCCCGCCCTGTTCGGGGTCACCGGCGAGGACGCTGCCTGGGCGGTGACGGTCACGATGATCGTGGCCGCCGTCGCGACACCGGTCAGCGGCGCCCTGGGCGACCGATTCGGGCGGCGCCGGGTGCTGCTCTGGTCGAGCGCGCTGGCCACGCTCGGCTCGGTGGTCTGCGCGCTGGCCGACGCCTACCCGCTGCTGGTGGCCGGCCGCTCCCTGCAGGGCGTGTCCACGGCGATGATCCCGACGGCGATCAGCCTGCTCTACCAGTCGACGAGCGGTACGTCGCTGCAGCGCGGCAGCGCGGTGCTCAGCGCGACGATGGGTATCGGCACGGCGCTCGGGGTGACCTCCTCCGCCCTGGTCGCGCAGGTCGCGGACTGGCACCTGGTGTTCTGGGCGGTGGGGGTCGTCGGGGCGATGACGACCGTGGCCGTGGCCGTGGCGGTCCCGCCGACGCGCGACCGGCCGGAGGCCGGCCCGTCCTTCGACTGGGTGGGCGCGGGCGCGCTGTCGGTCGGGCTGGTCCTCAGCCTGCTCGCCCTCACCCACGTCAGCACCTGGACCGCGGCGCGCGCGGGCGGGACGGCCGCAGCGGGACTGGTGGTGCTCGGGCTGTGGGCGCGCCATCAGCTCGTGCGCGAGCATCCGCTCGTGGACCTGCGCTCCGCGGCCCGGCGGGCGATGGTGGTCGTCAACCTGGTCGCCGTCCTGGCCGGGGTGGTGATGTTCACCCACGTCGTCGCGCTGCCCCAGCTGCTCCAGGACCCACGCTGGTCGGGATGGACGGTCCTCCAGGCCGGGCTGTGCCTGGTGCCCGCCGGACTGGCGATGATGCTGGCGGCCTCGCTCAGCGGACCCTTCGTCGCGGGCTGGGGCAACCGGGTCTCGCTCGCGGCCGGTCTCGCTGTGGCCGGGGCCGGCTACGCGGTCAGCGCGCTGAGCGTGCAGCGTCCGCTGGTGCTGGTGGGCGCGTCGGTCGTCGTCGGCGCGGGCATCGGGCTCTCGTTCGCGGTGCTCCCCGGGGCCGTGATGGCCCTGGCGCCTGCCGCGCAGGTCGGGGCGGCCAACGGCCTCAACACCCTCGCGCGCCAGGTGGGCGCCTCCACGGCCAGCGCGGTGAGCGGCGGGCTGATCGCGATGGAGGGGCTCGGGACGTACGGCGGGTACCCGTGGGTCTACCTCTTCGGGGCGGTGTGCGCCGGGGCGGGTGCGTTGGCGGCGCTCGCCGCGGACTGAGGTCGGCTGTCGGCTGCGGGGGTCTCGGCGGGCGCTCAGGACTTCGTCCTTCGCTGCTCGACCGCCGGTGGTCGAGCAGCGAGGAGCGCCGCCGGTGGTCGAGCAGCGAGGAGCGTCGCCGGTGGTCGAGCAGCGAGGAGCGCCGCCGGTGGTCGAGCAGCGAGGAGCGTCGCCGGTGGTCGAGCAGCGAGGAGCGCCGCCGGTGGTCGAGCAGCTAGCAACACCGCCGGTGGTCGAGCAGCTAGC
>Ga0335075_10000361_pt1 | contig 81675 bp, 66 predicted proteins | sample Lox_Sample_24_FD_206723 | JGI IMG/M metagenome (GOLD analysis project Ga0335075, IMG submission 206723) | Soil microbial communities from Loxahatchee National Wildlife Refuge, Florida, United States - Lox_Sample_2.4 | ecosystem: Environmental > Terrestrial > Soil > Wetlands | place: USA... | reverse complement strand
TCGAAGTCACGTTCACGCCTCTGCCCGCGCACGTTCGTACTGCGCGGCTGGTCGCCACCGCGGTGGCGCGGCGCAGCGGCGTGGACGAAGCGCTGCTTGATGAGGTCCGCCTCGCCGTGGGCGAGGCCTGCTCGCGCGCGGTCGAGGCGCACCGGCGACACTGCCCAGCCGAACCGGTCAGGATAGAGATGACCGACTCCGGCGAGCAGTTCGTGGTGGTCGTGAGCGATCACGCCCCGGCTCCCCCCGCCCGCCCCGCGGCCGCCGCCAACGGCGACAGCGAGGCCCCGCACGACCAGAACGGCGGGGCGGCCATCCCCGCCGGGTTCGGGCTGGCCGTCATCTCCGGCCTGGCCGACGACGTGCGCGTCTGGTCTACGGGTTCCGGCGTGAGCGTAAGGATGAGCTGGCCCTCCGCGGCCGCCCCCGTCTTAGCTCACTGCTTCTCAGCTCGCTAGCGAGTGCCTCCGCGGTCCGCCCGGGGCCGCGGAGGCCGCGTTGCGTCGCCTTATCATTCAAATAACGATCGAGTAACGTATTTGTTAGAAATGGCCCGGTGTTCATGGTTCGCCCGGTGCGTGCGTAGACTCCCGGCCACTTGTTTGTTCCCGATCGGCACCCCTTCCGTTCGGAGTTCCAGGAGGTCGAATGTCCAGGCTCGTCCCCGCGCTGGCGGCGGACCCTGTCAGCGTGAGTGGCTCTAACCTGACCTGGGTTGTCATCGTCGCGGTCATCGGACTGCTCGCCCTGGGCGTGGCAGCCACGCTGGTCAGGGAGGTGCTCGCGGCCAGCCAGGGAACCCAGCGGATGCAGGAGATCGCGCGAGCGGTGCAGGAGGGCGCGGCCGCGTACCTGCGCCGCCAGTTCAAGACCCTCGGCGTGTTCGTGTTCGTCATCTTCTGGGTGCTGCTGCTGCTCCCCGCCGACGGCAACGGCGTGATGTGGGGCCGGAGCATCTTCTTCCTGGTCGGCGCCTTGTTCTCCGGGCTGACCGGGTTCACGGGCATGTCGCTGACGGTCCGCGGCAACGTCCGGGTCGCGGCCGCGGCCCGCGAGGGCGGCGAGCGGCCGGCGATGCGGATCGCGTTCAGGACCGGCGGCGTGGCGGGCATGTTCACCGTCGGCCTGGGCCTGCTCGGCGCGGCCATCGTGGTGCTGTGCTACCGGGGCAACGCGCCGGACGTGCTGGAGGGCTTCGGCTTCGGCGCCGCGCTGCTGGCCATGTTCATGCGGGTCGGCGGCGGCATCTACACCAAGGCCGCCGATGTCGGAGCGGACCTGGTCGGCAAGGTCGAGCAGGGCATCCCCGAGGACGACCCGCGCAACGCCGGCACGATCGCGGACAACGTCGGCGACAACGTGGGCGACTGCGCCGGGATGGCCGCGGACCTGTTCGAGTCCTACTCGGTCATGCTGGTCGCCTCGCTGATCCTGGGCAAGAGCGCGTTCGGCGACGACGGCCTGGTCTTCCCGCTGATCATCCCGGCCATCGGGATCATCACCGCGGTGATCGGGATCTTCTCGGTCGTGCCGCGCCAGCGTGACCGCAGCGGGATGACCGCGATCAACCGCGGCTTCTTCATCTCCGCGATCTTCTCGGTCATCGGCGTGGCCATCGCCTGCTTCACGTTCCTGCCGGCGCACTTCTCCAGCTTCAAGGGCATCACCCAGCTGAGCATCCTGACCTTCGGCGGCGACCCGCGCGTGATCGCGTTCGTCGCGATCCTGATCGGCATCGTGCTGGCCAGCGCGATCCAGCTGCTGACCGGGTACTTCACCGAGACCCGTCGGCGGCCGGTCCGCGACATCGGCCAGAGCTCGGAGACCGGGCCTGCCACCGTGATCTTGGCCGGCGTGTCGATCGGCATGGAGTCCGCCGTCTACTCTGCCCTGCTGATCGGCGCCGCGGTGTTCTGCGCCTACCTGCTGGCCACCGGCAACGCCACGATCGCGCTGTTCGCGGTGGCGATGGCCGGCATCGGCCTGCTGACCACGGTCGGCGTCATCGTCTCGATGGACTCCTTCGGCCCGGTCACCGACAACGCGCAGGGCATCGCGGAGATGTCCGGCGACATCGAGGGCGACGCGGCGCAGGCCCTGACCCACCTGGACGCGATCGGGAACACCACCAAGGCGATCACCAAGGGCATCGCGATCGCGACCGCGGTGCTCGCCGCGACCGCGTTGTTCGGCTCGTTCCGCACCCAGGTCGAGTCGGCGCTTGGCGGCCGGGCGGGCACGTTCAACCTGGACGTGGCCCAGCCGAACGTCCTCGTCGGCGTCATCATCGGCGCGTCGATCGTGTTCCTGTTCGCCAGCCTGCTGATCATGGCCGTGGGCCGCGCCGCGCAGGGGGTGGTGCTCGAGGTACGCAACCAGTTCCGCACCCACCCCGGGATCATGGACGGCACCGAGAAACCCGAGTACAGCCGGGTGATCGACCTGGTCACCCGCGACTCGCTGCGTGAATTGATCACGCCAGGCCTGCTCGCGGTCCTGGCCCCGATAGCGGTCGGCTTCGCGCTCGGCTACCAGCCTCTCGGCTCTTACCTGGCCGGCGCGATCGCGGCCGGGGTGCTGATGGCGATCTTCCTGGCCAACTCCGGCGGTGCCTGGGACAACGCCAAGAAGCTGGTCGAGGACGGCGCGCACGGCGGCAAGGGCTCCGAGGCGCACGCCGCGACCGTTATCGGCGACACGGTCGGCGACCCGTTCAAGGACACCGCGGGGCCCGCGATCAACCCGCTGATCAAGGTGATGAACCTGGTCTCGCTGCTGATCGCGACCAGCGTGGTGAAGTACAGCGGCAACACGGGCCTGCGGGTCGGCGTCGCCCTCGGCGCGGTCATCATCATCGTCGCGGCCATCGTGCTCTCCAAGCGCCGCGCGGCCCGCGCAGGCGAGGCGACCCCCGCAGGCACCGAGGTCGCCGGCGCCGTCTCGCCCGCCGTGGAGGGCGCTGCCTCGCCGGCGATCGAGGCCACCCAGGAATCACCCGCCTCGAAGGTCACAACAACCCCAGCGGACGCCGATCCCGACCGCGCGACTGCGGCCAAACGCCGCGAGTGACCCGGCCCGATGGAACATAGGGCCGGTTAGATGAGGCCCGATGTTCCATCGGGCCGGCGCTGGGCGGCGGCAGGGGGCGCGGCGGCAGGGGGCGGGGCGTCGGCGCCGGCCACGTCGTCGCTGGAGATGCCGAGCAGGTACAAGATCGCGTCCAGGTAGGGGACGCTCAGCGAGGTGTCGGCCGCGTCCCGGACCAGTGGCTTGGCGTTGAACGCGATGCCGAGTCCGGCGGCCGCGATCATGTCGAGGTCGTTGGCGCCGTCGCCGACCGCGACCGTCTGGGACAGCGGCACACCCGCGTCGGCGGCGAACCGGCGCAGCGCCTCGGCCTTGGCCGCCCGGTCGACCAGCGGCCCGGACAGGCGGCCTGTGAGCTTGCCCGCCGAGACCTCCAAGACGTTGGCCGCGACGTAGTCGATGCCGAGTTCGGCCGCCAGCGGGGCGATCACCTGGACGAAGCCGCCGCTGACGATGCCGAACTTGTAGCCAAGACCGGCCAGCGTGCCGATCAGCGTGCGCGCGCCCGCCGTCAGCCGCAGCTTATCCCGGACCTCGTCCAGCACCCCGGCGTCGAGCCCGGCCAGCAGCGCGACCCGCTCGTGCAGCGCCGCGGCGAAGTCGAGTTCGCCGTGCATGGCCGCGGCGGTCACCTTGGCCACCTCGCCGGCGCAGCCGGCCCTGGCCGCCAGCAGGTCGATGACCTCGTCCTGGATCAGGGTGGAGTCCACGTCCATCACGACCAGCCGAAGCGCCCGCCGGTGCAGGCCGCCGCGCTGCACGGCGACGTCGATGCCCTGGGTCACCGCGACCCGGGCCAGGTCCTCGCGCAACGTCGCCGGGTCGCCGCCGGAGATCTCCATCTCGATGCAGGTCACCGGGCGCCGAGCCAGGCGGCCGATCCGGTCGATGTTCGCCCCGCTGGCCGCGATCCGCCCGGCGATGGCGGTAATCGCGGCGGGGGTCAGCGGGCTGCCGAGCAGGGTCACGTGCAGCCGCCCGCCGCGGGCAGTGGCCTCACCCGATACACCCGAGCCCGCGGTGATCTCGGCCTCCAGGCCGAGATCATCTGCCAGCGCGCTGACCGCGGCGTGGATTCCGGTCAGGTCGGGCGGGCCTTCGCAGTCAAGTAGCACGCCGAGGACCAGCTTTCCGCGGATCACGACCTGCTCCATGTCGACGACCGACAGCGGGTGCGTGGCCAGGACGGCGAACAGCCTGGAGGTCACGCCGGGCCGGTCCGGGCCGGTCAGGGTGATAAGCAGGGTGGTGCGGCGGGTACTCATGGCGGCGCCAGGCTACCCGAAAGGCCACAACCCCGAGCGGCCGGCGCCCCAGCGCGCCACCGCCACGCGGACCGGGAACGGGGCCATCGTCCTGTTTACTTGACACAACTAACAGGTTCTGGATAAGGAGTCTTGGGTGAGATGCGGGCAATGCGGCGCGTCTCTGGGGGCGGCTGACCGCTTCTGCGGAGCTTGCGGTGCACCCCTGGGGGGGTGCCCGTCATGCGGTAAACAGGTGGTTTCCGGCGATCGTTTCTGCCGGTCCTGCGGTTTCGCAGTCCCCCCGGGAACGAACGTCACGTCGGCAGGAAACTTCGGGGCGGCAGGGAACGCCAGGGTCGCCAACGCCCAGGTAGCCGGGAACGCCCAGGTGGCAGGGGACCCCGGGACGGTGGCCGAACGGCGGGTGTGCTCGGTGCTGTTCTGTGACCTGGTGGGGTTCACGCCGCTGTCGGAGTCCCGCGACGCCGAGGCAGTCCGTGAGCTGCTGTCCCGCTATTTCGCCGTCGCGCGGACTGTCATCGGCCGCTACGGCGGGGTGGTCGAGAAGTTCATCGGGGACGCGGTCATGGCGGTGTGGGGTACCCCGGTGGCGTCGGAGGGCGACGCCGAACGCGCGGTCAGGGCCGCGCTTGACCTGGTGGCGGCGGTGGCGGCGCTTGGCTCCGAGGCCGCGGTGCCGGGCCTGGCCGCCCGCGCCGGGGTGGTGACCGGCGAGGTGGCGGTCAACCTGGGCGCGGTCGGCGAGGGGATGGTGGCCGGGGACGCGGTGAACACCGCGGCCCGGGTGCAGGCCGCGGCCAGCCCGGGCCAGGTGCTGGCCGACGAGTCCACGCAGCGGCTGGCCGGCCGCGCGGTCGGGTTCGCCGACGCGGGCGAGCACCGGCTGAAGGGCAAGGCGGAGCCGCAGCGGCTGTGGCGGGCCACCAGGGTCATGTCGGCGGTGGGCGGCGTGCAGCGGGTCGACGGCCTGGAGGCGCCGTTGACCGGGCGCGACGCGGAGCTGCGCACGATCAGGGAGCTGTTCCATGCCGCCGTCGAGCGGCGGGTGCCGCGCCTGGTGCTGGTGTCGGGCCCGGCCGGAGTCGGGAAGTCCCGGCTGGGCTGGGAGTTCGAGAAGTACGTCGATGGGCTGGCCCAGGACGTGTGGTGGCATCGGGGCCGGTGTCAGGCCTACGGGGAGGGCGTGGCGTTCTGGGCGCTGGCCGAGATCGTGCGGCAGCGGCTCGGCATCGCGGAGGAAGATCCCGCCGAGGCCGCGGCCGGAAAGCTAGCGGCCGGGCTTGACCAGTTCGTGCCCGATCCGGGTGAGCGGGCCTACGTGGGGGTACGGCTGGGACGGCTGCTCGGCGCTCCCTTCCCGGGGGACGCCGGGGGCTCGCTGTCCCGGGAGGAGCTGTTCGCCGGGTGGCGGCTGTTCTTCGAGCGCCTGGCCGGGCAGATGCCGGTCGTGCTGCTGGTCGAGGACGCCCAGCACGCCGACGCCGGGTTGCTCGACTTTCTCGACCATCTCATCGACTGGGCCAGGGACCTGCCGGTCTACGTGCTGGTGTTCGCCCGCCCAGAGCTGCATCAGGCCCGCCCCGGGTTCGGGACCGGGCGGAACCGCAGCACGCTGACGCTGGATCCGCTCGATCGGACCTCGATGGACCGGCTGGTGGACGCGCTGGTGCCCGGGATGCCGTCGGCGGCGCGGGCCAAGATCACCGAGCAGGCACAGGGCATTCCGCTGTTCGCGGTCGAGACCGTGCGGGCGCTGATCGACCGCGACATCGTCCAGCCGGTCGAGGGCGAATACCGCCTGGTCGGCGACATCGGCAACCTGGCCGTGCCCGACAGCCTGCACGCGCTGCTTGCCGCCCGCCTCGACGCCCTCGACCCCGAGGTCAGGCGGCTGGTCACCGACGCCGCGGTGCTCGGGACAAGCTTCCCCGCCGAAGCCCTGATCGCGGTCTGCGGCAAGGACGAGTCCACGGTGCGGGCCGCGCTGGCCGAACTGGTGCACCGCGAGGTGCTCACCGTGTCGGCCGACCCGCTGTCCCCCGAACGCGGCAGCTATCAGTTCGCCCAGCAGATGCTCCGCCAGGTCGCCTACGACACGCTGTCCCGCCGGGATCGCAAGGCCCGCCACCTAGCCGTGGCCGCGCACCTGCGCGCCGCCTTCGCCGGCGACGGTGAGGAGGTGGCCGACGTCATCGCCCGGCACTACCTCGATGCCCTGACCGCCGCACCGGAAGATCATGATGCCGAACGGATCAGGGCTGAAGCAGTCGCGGCCCGAGTCCGCGCCGCCGAGCGGGCCGAACGCACCGGCGCGCTAGCCCAGGCGGCGGCCAGCTACGCCGGCGCGGCGGAGCTCACCCCGGCGCAAGACGCGCCCGGCCAGCAGGCCGCGGGCCGGCTCTGGGAGCGGGCCGCCCAGGCCGCGGACGACGCCGGGGACTATCCAAAGGCGGTCGAGCACGCGGACCGCGCCCGTGGCTATTACCTGCGGTGCGGGCAAGCACGGGCGGCGGCCCGGGTCCAGGCCCTGGCCGGACAGGCCCTGCGGCTGTGGGGGCGCTTCGGCGAAGCCCGCGAGCAGCTCACGATCGCGATGGAGGCGCTGCGCGCCGACCCGGACCGGGACACGGTCCGCGCGCTGGACCAGCTCGCGACCGTCGCGGTGTTCTCCGGCTCGCCCGACGCCGACCAGCTGTCTGCCGAGGCGCTCGCGCTGGGCCAGGATCTGGACGTCGACGCGGTCCTGCTCGGTGGCCTGTTGCTCACCCGCGGGATCTTCCTTGGCCTTCTCGGGCGGCGCCCGCAGTCGATGGCGTACATCAGGGAGAGCGCTCGCCTGGCCACCGCGACCGGCGACAACCTCAGCCTCGGGCGCACGCTGAACAACCTCTCTGCCATCATGGGGGCAACCGACCCCGCGGAGGCGGCGGAGGCCGCCCGCGCCGCAGCCGGTCACCTGCGCCGAACCGGTGCCAGGGACTACCTGGCCGTCACGGTCTTCAATCTGGTCCAGGCGCTCCTGATGCTCGGCGACTGGGACGCCGCCGAGGCCGAACTCGCCCAGGCCGACGCCGACGGCCTGGCCGACCTCCCGTTCATAGTCAACGTCCAGGCCTGGCTGGCCGCGCTGCGGGGCGACGCCGACCGGGCCGAGGCCATGCTGAACGTGGCGCCGGACATGCTGGCCAGCGAGGAACCGCAGTCGCAGGCGGAAATCTGCGCCGCGGAGGCCTTCATCGCCGCGGCGCGCCGCCAGCCAGAGACCACGCTGCTCCGCGCCCGCGCCACCCTGGCCTACGCCGATGTCCTTGGGTTCACCCACGAGGCCACGCGCTGGGCCTGGCCGCTGGCCGCGCGCACCGCCTGGGAGCTCGATGACATCGCGGCCGCCAAAGAGCTGATCGCCATGCTCGACGCCCTGCAGCCCGGGCGACTGGCGCCCATGCTGCGCGCCGAACGCGACCTGGCCCGGGCCCGCCTTGCTGCTGGTGACGGGGCCGCTGGTGACGGGGCCGCTGATGACGGGGCCAGCGCCAGCGGGGACCAGTTCGCGGTCGCCATCACCGGCCTGCGCGAGCTGAGTACCCCCTACCACCTGGCCCACGGTCTGCTCGACCACGCGGCGCACCTGACCCGCCAGGGCCAGGCCGAAGCCGCCGCGGCCGCCGCCGACGAGGCGACCGCCATCGCCGTTCAGCTCCGCTGCCAGCCCCTGCGGGACCGGGCCGCGGACATCACCACGCGCGCTACGGCAGCAGCAGGTGCACGTCGCCGAACTCGTGCCACAGGTACCCGGCTGTGATGGCCGCCTCGTAGCACCGGCCGAGCAACTCCGCCCCGGCGAACGCGGCCAGCATGCGCAGGTGCGAGGACCGCGGCTCGTGCAGCCCGGTGAGCAGACCGTCCACCGCCTTGACCCCGGTCTGCGGCGTGACCACGTGCGAGGTCCAGCCCGCGGACGGAGCCACGAATCCATCGGCCCCCGCGGCCGTCTCCAGCGCGCGGACGACGGTCGTGCCGGCCGCGACGACCCGCCCGCCGTGCGCCCGCACGTGGTTGACCAGCCGGGCCGTGGCCGGCGGTACGTCGTAGGGCTCGGGGTACGGGTCCTCGCCCTCCTCCAGCGAGGACACCCCGGCGTGCAGGGTGAGCGGCGCGATCAGCACGCCGCGGGCCACCAGCGCGGTCACCACGGAAGGGGTGAACGGCCTGCTGGCGCTCGGCATCTCGGCGCTGCCCGGCCTGCGCGCGAACACCGTCTGGTACGCCGCAACCGGCCAGTCCCTGCTGACGTGGGAGTACCGGATCGGAATGCCGTAATGCAGTAGATACGGCACCACTGCGACCGATAGCCGCGCGCGCCACAGCCGGCCGCCGGCTCTGCCGTCCAGGGTCAGGACCGCCCCGCCTGGCAGGCAGATGACCGGGGAGGTGAACCCGGCTTCGTTCGGCAGAGAGATCTTGTTTTTTATCTCGCGCGGTTCGACCAGCCACGCACCGTCCGGCAGCGGGGTGGAGAAGTGCACGGCCAGCCCGTGCCCGGCGCGCACCTGGGCCGGCAGCGTGCCGGTGTCGTTGACCACAAGCAGGTCACCGGGAAGCAGCAGGCCGGGCAGGTCGCGGAAGGCGTGGTGGCTGACCCGGCCGGTGCCGCGGCGGCTGACCAGCATCCGCACGCCGTCACGGGCCAGGCCGCGCGCCTCCGGCGGGTCGTGGGCCTCGCGCTCGGCGGGCAGTGTGAAGTCGGGCAGGGTGAAGTCGATGACCATCGGATCACCCGGCCGAGGGCATCAGGTGGGCGGCGCGGTACCGGCCGCTGGGCAGGCGCTCGGTGACCAGCCTGGTCAGCGCGGGCACCACCGTCTCGGGACGCGGCCGGTCGGAGATGTCCTGGCCGGGGAAGGCGCGCTGGTGCATATCGGTGCGCAGGTCGCCCGGGTCGGCCCACCACACCCGCAGGCCGAGTTCCTCGGCGGCCAGCACGTTCGAGGCCTGCTCCAGGGCGGCCTTGGCCGCGCCGTAGCCGCCCCAGCCCGCGTAGGCCTCCACGGCCGCGTCCGAGGTGATGTTCAGCACCCCGCCGCCGCTTGCGCGCAGCAGGGGGAGCAGCAACTGGGTCAGCGCGACCGGCGCGATCACGTTCACCTCGAAGGCGGCGCGCAGTTCGGCCACCGGGTAGTCGGCCAGCGCGGGCAGCGGGCTGGCGCCCAGCGTGCCCGCGTTGTTCACCAGCAGGTCAAGTCGGCCCGCGGCCTGCGCCGCGCGGAGCAGGGCGCCCCGGTGCGCCGGATCGGTTACGTCGCCGGGGATGGCGGTGACGGTGCGGCCCGGCAACGTCTCGATGCAGGCCGCAGCGGCCTGGAGGTCGGCGGAGCTGCGTGCGTCGAGGATGAGGTCGTAGCCCTCGCGAGCCAGGCCGGCGGCCAGCGCCCGGCCCAGCCCGCGGGAGGCCCCCGTGACCAGAGCTATCGGGTTGTTCATGCCTTCGACGCTAGGCCGGGCCGGGTCCGCGCACATCGGCCGCGCGCCGCGTTCGACGTGGGCCGATGGTCCTAGGACCGCGGCCTGATGCGCCGCCGCCGCGGCCCGGCTAACGTCGTGAGGGTGGAGGCACAGTGAGCGAGGGGCTCGACGAGCTTTACCAGGTAAGCCAGGCGGTGCTTTCCGTCACCAGGCAGATGTCCGTCCGCGATGTGCTCCAGGTGATCGTCCGCTCCGCGCGGTCCCTGGTCGGCGCGCGGTACGCGGCGCTCGGCGTGCCTGACGAGGGTGACTCGTTCGCGGAGTTCGTCGTGGACGGGATCAGCGACGCCGAATGGCGGGCCATCGGTCCGCTGCCGCGCCGGCACGGGATGCTCGGCGTTCTGCTCAACGAGGGCAAGCCGGAACGGCTCGCCGACATCAGACAGGACCCCAGGTTCGAGGGCTGGCCCGCCGCCCATCCCCGGATGTCGCACTTCCTCGGCGTGCCGGTCCGCGACGGCGACCAGGTCCTCGGCATCATCTTCGCGGCCAACAAGGTCTCCGCCGCCGCGGAAAGGCGCGGCTTCACCGACCGGGACCAGGAGATCCTTTCCCTGTTCGCCGCGCACGCGGCCATCGCGCTGACCAATGCCCGGCTGTACGAGCGCAGCCGTGAGCTTTCCGTCATGCAGGAACGCTCCCGGCTGGCCAGGGAACTGCACGACGCGGTCACCCAGAAGCTGTTCAGCATCAGGGCCCACGCCCGGGCCGCCGCGGTGCTGGCCGGCCGTGAGCCGTTCGACCCGGGCCGCGTGAAAGCCGAAATCGAGGTGGTCGGCGAGCTCGGCGCCGAGGCCCACGCGGAGCTGCGCGCGGTCATCGACGGCCTGGCCCCGCCCGACCTGCAGGCCAGCGGTCTTACCGAGTCCCTGCGCCGGTACGCGGTCCTGGCCGGGCGCGGGCACGGGATCCCGGTCACGTTCACCTCGGCCGAACTCCCCGCTCTCGGCGCCCGCACGCAGGCCGCGCTGTACCGGGTGGCGCAGGAGGCGCTGCACAACGCGCTGCGGCACTCGGGCGCGGCCACGGTGCGGGTCCGGCTAGGGCGGACCGGCCGGCGGGTCATGCTGGAGGTGGCGGACGACGGGCACGGGTTCGTGCCCGAGGCGCCCTCGGGCGGCCTCGGGCTGGCCTCGATGCGGGAGCGCGCGGCGGATGTCGGCGGCGAGCTGGCCATCCGTTCCGGCGCGTCGGGAACCCAGGTCCGGATGACCGTGCGGGCCGAGCCTTGAGCCGGCCCATCTCCGTGCTGATCGTTGACGACCACCCGGTGGTCAGGCAGGGCCTGCGCGTGCTGCTCGAAGTGCAGGAGGGGATCGAGGTGGCCGGCGAGACCGGCGACGGGGCCACCGCGCTCGCGCTCGCGGCCGAACAAGAACCTGACGTGATCCTCCTCGACCTGAAGCTGCCCGGCATGGACGGCATCGCCGTGCTCGGCGAACTGACGGCGCGGGGCGACCACAGCCGGGTGCTCGTGCTGACCAGCGTCAGCGAGCCGGCCTCGGCCGCGGCTGCGGTGCGGGCCGGCGCGGCCGGCGTGCTTTACAAGGACGTGGACCCGGACGCGCTGGTGCGGGCGATCCGGGCGGTACACGACGGCCACCTGCTGCTCGCCCCCGAGGCGGCGGGAACCCTGCTGCGCTCGGCCAGCTGGTCCTGGGGTGGCATTGACGCGCTCACCGCCAGGGAGCGCGAGGTCCTGGCCGAGCTGGCCAAGGGCAGGTCCAACCGGGAGATCGCCCGCGCGCTGCACGTCTCGGAGAAGACGGTGAAGGCCCACGTGAGTTCGGTGCTTGGCAAGCTGGGCGTGCAGGACCGCACGCAGGCCGCGCTTTTCGCGGTGCGCCACGAGCACGGTGCCTGATTGCGCGGCTTATTTCGCCTGATTACGGTGCCTTTTACGGTGCCTTTTATCGCGGCCGGCTGGGCCGGCGGGGGTTGGGTGTCGTAGGTTCAGTCTGGGAGGGACAACGATCCGGAAGGGGACCTGATGTCCGACGAGGTTCTGCGGCTTCGCGGCGTCGAGGTTCGGCGCGACTCGGCGGTCCTGCTCCGCAACGTCGACTGGACGGCGCACGAGAACGAGCGCTGGATCCTCATCGGGCCGAACGGAGCGGGCAAGACCACCCTGCTCCAGGTGGCAGCCACCACGCTGTTCCCCACGGCGGGCACGGTCGAGGTGCTCGGCGAGCGCCTGGGCGAGGTCGACATCTTCGACCTGCGGCCCCGGATCGGGCTGACCAGCGCCGCGATCGCGGAGCAGGTCCCGCCCAACGAGAAGGTCATCGACCTGGTCCTCACCGCCTCCTACGCCATCCTCGGCCGGTGGAAGGAGGATTACGACTCCAACGACGTCACCCGGGCGGTCGAACTGCTCGACGCGCTCGGCTGCGCGCACCTGATCAGGCGGAGGTTCGCCACCTTGTCCGAGGGCGAGCGCAAGCGGGTCCAGATCGCGCGGGCCCTGATGCCCGACCCGGAGCTGCTGCTGCTCGACGAGCCCGCCGCAGGCCTCGACCTGGGCGGCAGGGAAGACCTGCTGCGCAGGCTGACCGCGCTTGCCCGTGACCCCAAGGCGCCGATGATGGTGCTTGTCACCCACCACGTGGAAGAGGTCCCCGACGGCTTCACCCACGCGATGCTGCTGCGCCGTGGTTCGGTGCTCGCGGCCGGCCCGCTCGGTGAGGTGTTCACCGAGCGGAACCTGTCGCGGTGCTTCGGCGTCCAGCTCGAGATCGAGCACCGGCAGTCCCGCTGGACCGCCCGCGCCCGCTGACCAAGGGGGCGCTGATCTGGGGCAAAGAACGCGCTCTGGCTGAACTCGCTCGCTGTCTGTAACGTGAACAGAAGAGCCGAAAACCGGAGCAATCATGAGCACTCTCGTCGGGATCATCCTGCTGGTGGTGCTGGTCGTCCTGGTCATCGTGGTGATCACCCGGTCGATCCGCATCATTCCCCAGGCCACGGCCGGGATCGTGGAGCGTTTCGGCCGGTACCACCGCACGCTGCGCGCCGGGCTGAACATGGTGACGCCGTTCATCGACCGGCTGCGGCCGCTCATCGACCTGCGCGAGCAGGTAGCCAGCTTCCCGCCCCAGCCGGTGATCACCAGGGACAACCTGGTGGTCGCCATCGACACCGTCATCTACTTCCAGGTAACCGACCCCAAGTCGGCGACCTACGAGATCGCCAACTACATCACCGCCGTCGAGCAGCTGACCGTGACCACGCTGCGCAATGTGGTGGGTGGCATGGACCTGGAGACCGCGCTCACCTCGCGGGACCAGATCAACACCGAGCTGCGCAAGGAGCTCGACGAGGCGACCGGCAAGTGGGGCATCCGGGTCAGCCGGGTCGAGCTCAAGGCCATCGATCCGCCGTCGTCCATCCAGGACTCGATGGAGAAGCAGATGCGCGCCGACCGGGACAAGCGCGCGGCCATCTTGTCCGCGGAGGGGACCAAGCAGTCGGCCATCCTGACCGCGGATGGCGAACGCCAGGCCGCCGTGCTGCGGGCCCGCGGCGAGTCCGAGGCGGCCGTGCTGCGCGCCGAGGCGGAGGCCAAGGCGCAGGCGGCGCGGGCCCGAGGCCAGGCCGAGGCGATCACCACCGTGTTCCGGGCCATCCACGACGGCAACCCGGACCAGCGGCTGCTCGCCTACCAGTACATGCAGATGCTGCCGCAGATCGCCCAGGGCGACGCCAACAAGCTCTGGATCGTGCCGAGCGAGATCGGCAAGGCGCTTGAGGGGATCGGCGGCCTTCTCGGCAATGCCGGCCTGCGGGCCGCGGCGCCGCCCCCGGACCAGGCTCCGGTCCCGGTGCTCCCGCCGCCGGGCTCGGCTCCGGCCCCGGTGCTGCCGCCGCCGGAAGCGGCCGTACCGACGGCGCGAACAGAGCTCCCGGGCCCGTCAGGGCCGTCAGGGCCTGGGCCGCAGTTCGACCCGCCCGTCGGCCGTCACGCGGGTCTCGAAGGCTGGCTGGCGAGCGGTAGCCGGCCCGTGCACGACGGTGCCGTCGGCGATCATGAAGACCGACCCGTGCCAGGGGCAAACGACGCAGGCGGCACCCCGCTCGACGATGATCCGTCCCTGGTGTAGCGGCCCGCCCAGGTGCGAGCACCTGTCCGACAGCACGTCCACCTCGGCGCCGTGCCGGTACACAAGCAGGGAGAGGTAGCCGAGCTGGCGGCGGACCGGGCGCCGGTCCGGGAGGTCGCCCACCGGGCACAGGTCGTGCCAGCCCAGCCCGGACAGGTGGCCGACCTGCTCGGCGTGGCTCGCGCCCGCGCCAAGCCGCAGCGCCAGGTGACCGCCCAGGTAGGCGCCGGCGGTGGCCATGGCGAGCCCGCCGCCTGACAGCAGCCGACCGTACCCCGGCCGTCCGTTGGCGCGGGCCGCCAGCGAGCCGAGGAACAGCATGGCCGCGCTGGCCTGGCAGCCGGCGTGCACCAGCCCGACCCGCTGCTGGCCGGTGTGCAGCGCCGACCAGTCGGCCAGCCCGGTGGCCGCGGCCGGGAGGGTGCCAGCCACCCCGGCGCCGATCAGCACGCGGGACGCGCGCTCCGAGCCGCGGAACAGGTCAAGCAGGACCGCCGAGGTCCAGCAGCCGAGCGGAAGCCGCACCAGCGCCGGATGCGCGGGCTGACCGAACGGAACGCCGTGCAGCGCGTCGGTCCGCGGGCCGGCCGGCAGGGCGCGGACCACGCCGTCGGACAGCCGGCGGACGACCGGGTCGAGCACGTGTGCCTGCTCGACCCGTTCGGCCAGCGCGGACGGCGCGCGCAGCCAGCTGGACTTGCGGTGCTTAGCTGCCCGGCGGGTGTTGGCGATGGATGGCCGCACGCTTAATGCCTACCCGCCAGCGGCCGTCCCCTATCCCTCCGATCTCGGGCAAACCGGACCGATCGCAGAAAAGCCCGCCATCGCGAGGCGGTCACAACGCCGGGCCGGTCACCGTCTAAGAGGAGGACAGCTACACCGATACGAGGGGATCAGCATGACCGCGCAGAAACTCCCGGGCACCGACGCGGCCCGGCATGGCACGGGGGACGCCGACCTGACCATCATGCTTGCGGCGCACGACGCGTTCCGCCGTGACCTGACCCGGCTGGCCCGCGCGGCCGGCACCCTCGGGCACGAGGAGCGCGATGGCCTGCCGCTGATCGGCACGGCCCTGAGCTCCGGCGAGTGGCGCGCCGTCGGCCGCAAGATCGCCCGCAAGAACGGCCTGGCCGACGGTTCTGAGATGTTCGCCTGGATGCTGGACGGCACCGACCGCCAGCACACCGCCGCCATCTTGGCCTCTCTGCCGCCTCCGCTCCGCCTTCTTTACCGCACCGTCTGGAAGCCCCGCTTCGACAAGAAACCTCGCTGGTAAAGCGTGCCTCACTCCCCGCCCGGAGCACCTTCCGAGTCGGCGGATGCGATCGCGGCGTCGACCTCGGCCGTGCGCGCGGCCATCTCGGCGGCCTGCTCCCGCTCGATCCGCTCGGCCACGTCCTCGTCGTCGCGCATCAGCGCCTCGAGGTCAGTGCCGGCCGCGTCAAGCACGCCGAGGTCCGCGAAAGCACGCCGGACGCCAGGACCCCACAGCCCGATGTCCTTCACGCACGGGACGATCCGGCTGAACAACAGCGCGCGGAAGGCCTGCTGCACCGGCGAGTGCTCGGTGAACTCCAGGCACTCCTCGACGTCGAAGCCCATCCGCTCCCACACCTCCTGGGCGCGGAACCTGTTCCGCATCAGGTAGCAGCCCTCGACCACGAACTCCTCCCGGTCCGCGCGCTCGGCCGGCGTCAGCGAGGCGTAGTAGTCGCGCAGCGCCAGGCGCCCGAACGCGACGTGCCGCGCCTCGTCCTGCATGGTGTAGGCCAGCACCTGCTTGACCAGCGGGTTGGCGGTGATGTCGCGGTGCACGCCGAACGCCGCCAGCGCCAGCCCCTCGATCAGCACCTGCATCCCGAGGTAGGGCATGTCCCAGCGCGAGTCGCTCAGCGCGTCGCCAAGCAGCCGGGCCAGGTCGGGGTTGATCGGGTAGTACATGCCGATCTTGTCGCGGATGAACCGGTGGTAAAGCTCCACGTGCCTGGCCTCGTCCATGGCCTGGGTGGCGGCGTAGAACTTCGCGTCCATGTCAGGGACCGACTCCACGATCCGCGCGGCCACGGTCAGCGCCCCCTGCTCGCCGTGCAGGAACTGGCTGAACAGCCAGGAGCCAAGGTGCCTGCCGAGCTCGTCCCGCTCGGCCGCCGACAGCACCTCCCGCTGCCGCGACCCGTAGATCGGGCTGATCTCGTCCGGGGTCTCCATCACGTTGGCCGGGTTGACCGGGAGGTCCCAGTCGATCCGCTTGGTGGCGTCCCACTGCTTGTCCTTGCCCCGCTGGTACAGGTCGAGCAGCCGCTGCCGGCCCTCGTCGTACTCCCAGGAGAACCGGGCGGCCCCGGTCGCGGGCACGTCCCAGGTGCCCGGCTCCACCGGCGTCGTGTACAGGTCGTAGGTGCTCACGGCGACCTCCTCGGCACAGGTCCTGCTCTTATTACTACGCAGTAACCACCACCGGCGCAACTGGGCCGAACGATCCGTGGTGCGCGCTTCAGGCCACGAACCTGTAGCCCATGCCGGACTCGGTGAGGAGGTACTTCGGCCTTGATGGCTCGGGTTCCAGCTTGCGGCGCAGCTGGGCCAGGTATACCCGCAGGTAGTTGGTTTCCGATTCGTAGGCGGGGCCCCACACCTCCTGCAGTAGCTGCCGCTGCGTCACGAGCCGCCCGCTGTTGCGGACCAGGATTTCCAGCAGCTGCCATTCGGTCGGCGTCAGCCGGACGTCCTCGCCGCTGCTCCGGACCACCCGCTTGGCCGCGAGGTCGACGGTGAAGTCCGGGGTCGAGATCAACGGCTCGTCCGGCGCAGGCACCGCCCGGCGGACCGCGGCGCGCAGCCGCGCCAGCAGCTCGTCCATGCCGAACGGCTTGGTGACGTAGTCATCAGCGCCAGCGTCGAGCGCGGCCACCTTCTGGCTTTCCTGCCCCCACGCCGACAGGACGATGATCGGGATCGAAGTCCAGCCGCGCACGCCGTGGATCACGTCGGTCCCGTCCATGTCGGGCAGCCCGAGATCGAGGATGATCACGTCAGGCCGGTCGCGGGCCACGGCGGCCAGGCCGCTTGTGCCGTCGGCGGCCGTGCTGACGTCGTACTCGCGGGCGCTGAGGTTGATCCGCAGCGCCCTCAGGATGGACGGCTCGTCGTCCACGACGAGCACCCGGGTCATGACCCGGTGCCGAGCGCGGACTTGTCCGCGCTGGCCGCCGCAAGCGTGATGGCGACCGTGAGCCCGCCGCCTGGCGTGTCCCTGGCCTCGATGTGCCCGCCCATGGCCTCCGCGAACCCGCGGGCGACCGCCAGCCCGAGGCCCACCCCGGGGTAGCGGTCGCCGACCCGGGTGAACGGCTCGAAGATGCGCTCCTTGGCCTCGTCGGGCACTCCTGGGCCGTGGTCGACGACCTCGAGCACCACGGTGCCCCCGGCCAGCCGCGCCTGCAGGTCCGGCGGCGCCCCGCCGGCCGGGGAGTGCCGCAGCGCGTTCGAGAACAGGTTGGCCAGCACCCGCTCGAGCAGGCCCGGATCGGCCAGCACGAGCGGGAACCCGTCGGGCACCGCGATCTGGACCCGGAGCGAGTCGTCGAGGCCGATCAGCGCGACCGGGGCCACCTCGTCGATCGCCGTGGGCCGCAGGAACGGCTGCAGGGATCCGGTGTGCAGGCGGCTCATGTCGAGCAGGTTGCCGATCAGGGCGTCGAGCCGGTCGGCGTTCTGCTCGATCGTGGCCAGCAGGTCGGCCTGGTCGGCCTCGGACCATTCCACGTCGGTCTGCCGCAGGCTGCTGACGCTGGCCTTGATCGACGCGAGCGGCGTGCGCAGGTCGTGGCTGACCGCCGCGAGAAGCGCGGTCCGCATCCGGTTGCCCTCGGCCAGCGCTTCGGCCTGGGCCGCCTGAATGCGCAGCCGCTCCCGGTCGAGGGCGGCGGCGGCCTGGGCCGCGTAGCCTGCCAGCAGCGCCGGGGTGGCCGAGTCGGTCTGCCCGGTGACCAGCAGGATCAGGTCGCTGCGGATGTCAATGCGGGACGCGGCGGGCAGGCTGCCGTCGACCCCGCTCGAGGCGGCCCGTACCCACCGGCCGGCCACCCGCTCCTGGAGTTCCGCCTGGCCGCCATGGGTCCGGGTGAGGTGATCGAGCACGGCCGCGGGCGAGTCGGCGCCGCCAAGGACGGTCTGCGCGAGTTCGAGCAGGGAAGCCGCCTCTTCCCTGGCCCGAGCGGCCTGGACCGCGCGCCGGGCGGCGAGGTGAACCATGCTGCTCACCGCCACCGCGACCGTCACGAACAGCAGCACGGCCAGCAGTTCTCTCGGCTGCTGAATGGTGAAGGTGTGAAGCGGCTCGGTGAAGTACCAGTTCAGCAGCAGGCTGGCCGCCACCGCGGCCAGCACGGCGGGCCAGAAGCCGCCGAGCACCGTGATCGCCACCACGACCACGAGGTAGATGAGCAGGACGTCGGCGATATCCAGGTGCGGCCGGAAGACCGTGAGTACGTAGGTGAGCAGGGGCAGCATGGCCGCCGCGAGCAGCAGCCCGGCCAGGCGCCGCCGCGCGTCGATGGCGCCGTCCTCGGCCGTGGCGTCGGCGGAGGACGGCTGCGTTCCTCCCTGGGCACTCCTGGCCGCGGCCCGGCGCAGGCGCTTGCCCTGGTAGGTACCCATGCTTACCAGTGTGAGCCTTCGCAGGTACCAACGGAACACCAGGCCGAGCCCGGCGCAGATCAGCGCGGTCGCGCCGACGGCGATCGCGGCGTGCGCGGCGGCCGGGCCGGTGGGCCGAAGCTGCGCGTAGGGCGGTCGGGAGAACCCCACCGTGGTGAGCCAGCCGATGCCGGCCAGCAGGACCGACGCGGCCGGCTGGGCGGCGAACGACATCACCCCGGCCACCACGGCGCAGGCGATCAGCACCCCGGTGGCGGTCAGCCGGCCGTGCAGCGCGGCGGCCACGGTGCCGACGGCCAGGAACGCAGCGAAACCGACCGGCAGCGCGTAAGGCGCCGGTATGCCCCGCTGTAGCTGGCCGATAGTCATCTCTTGCTATTTCAGCGCCGTCACCAGGCATTTTCAGCCCGCCTTGACGGAACCTTAACGCGCCCGCCCGCAAGCTTGACGGCGCGCATACGGCGGCGCGCCGGCCGCGAGCATAGCGTCACAGACGTGATCACCAACCGACGGGCCAGGACGGAGCGGCAAGCCTAGTGGCGCTGCGCAGGGCGACCGGCATGTTCGACGGCAGCCAGAGCCGCGGGCTGCCGGAAACCCACTGGTACTCAGTGAAGCGTCGGCTGCTCGGCCCGCCGCTGGTAACCGAGCAGCTCAGGCAGGAGCGGCTGTCCCGGCCGCTCGCGCTGGGCGTGCTGTCGTGCGACGGCATCTCCTCGGCCGCCTACGGCACCGAGGAGATGCTGATCGTGCTGGTCGGCGCGGTGGGCCTGGCGGCGTTCAACCTGATCATCCCGATGACGCTGGTGGTCCTGTTCGGCATCGTGATCGTGGTGTTGTCCTACCGCGAGGTCGTGTCGGTATATACCAGGGCCGGTGGATCGTACGTGGTGGCCAGGGAGAACTTCGGACCCCGGGTGGCCCAGATCGCGGCGGTGGCGTTGCTGATCGACTACGTGGTCACGGTCGCGGTGCAGACCGCCGCGGGCAGCGCCGCCATCGTGTCCGCGTTCCCCGCCCTCGGCAGGCTGCCTTTCGTCGGACCTAACATCCTGTCCGCCATCTCGGTAGTGGCCATCTTGATCATGTGTTACGGGAACCTGCGCGGGATCAGGGAGGCTGGACGTACGTTCGCGCTGCCCACCTACCTGTTCTCCGGGTCGGTCGGCCTGATGATCGTGGTCGGCGTGATCCGCGAGGCGAGCACGGGCCTGGGTCACGTGCGGCACTACAGCGGAGTCGGGCCGCCCTTCGGCTACGGCCACAGCGCCGAAGGGCTGGTCAGCTTCGCCATGATCTACGTACTGCTGAAGGCGTTCGCCAACGGCGGCTCATCGCTGACCGGCATCGAGGCCGTCTCCAACGCGGTGAGCGCGCTGCGCCCGCCAGAGGGCCGTAACGCCAGGCAGGTGCTGGTCACCCAGGGCTCGATCGTCATCTTCCTCATCGGCGGCATCTCCTGGCTGGCCCACGTCACCCACGCGACGCCTTACGTCAGCGGTTACCCGACGGTGCTGGCCCAGGAGGCAGACGTGGTGTTCGGCACCGCGGCCCACTTCATGTTCTACGTGGTGCAGGTGACGACCGCGGCGATCCTGTTCACCGGCGGGAACACCAGCTTCAGCGGATTCCCCTTCCTGGCCAGCTTCGTCGCCGAGGACTCGTTCCTGCCCCGGTGGCTGACCAAGCGCGGGCACCGGCTGGTGTTTTCCAATGGCATCATTATTCTCACCGTTATCTCGCTGACCCTGGGGCTCGTGGTCGGTTTCAACGTCGACGGCCTGGTCCCGTTCTACGCGATCGGCGTGTTCACCGGGTTCTCCATGGCCGGGTTCGGCATGGCCAGGTACCATCTGCGGACCAGGGAACCCGGCTGGCAGCGCAAGCTGGTCATCAACACGATCGGCGGCATCTACACCGTCGTCGTCGTCCTCATCTTCGCGGTGGTCAAGTTCACTGAGGGCGCATGGCTGATCGTGATCGTCGGCCCGGTCCTGGTGCTGGCGCTGATCCGGCTGAACCGGGAATACCGCGCCGAGGCGCAGGTCCTGGAGACCCTCGGCGTGCGACGCGCGTCCGGCGTAGGCCCTAGCCAGCCCAACTACACCCGCCGGGTGGTAGTCGTCTTCGTGGACGACTTCGATCTGTCCACTATCGCCGCCCTGCGGTACGCGAAGAGCCTGCGGCCCACCACTGTGCGGGCGGTACATTTCGTGATCGACAGCGAGAAGGCCGAACGGCTGCGAACCGCCTGGCTGCCCGACAAGAGCGTGTCGCTGGAGTTCGTGGACGCCCCGGACCGTCGGCTGACCCGCGCCGCCGCCGAACTGGTCAGCCAGGAGGCGGCCACGCCAGGCACCCAGGTGACCGCGATCTTGCCCAGGCGCAGCTTCTCGCCGCTGCTCGGCCGGCTGTTGCACGACAGGACCGCGGACAAGATCGCCGGCGTGGTGAGCCGGGTCCCCAACGCCGCCGCCACCATCATCCCGTTCGACGTCCAGAACCGGCTGCGCGTCCTGGCCGAACGCCAGGCCGCCGCGGGCAAGGCCCACGCGGGCAAGATCCCCGCCTCCCTCACCGCCGTCAGCGGTTCTCCCGCCGACGGCTCTCCCGCCGACAGCCGGGCGGCGGCCCCGCCCGCCCCCGCCCAGCCCGCCGACGGCCAGCCCGAGCGCTGGCCCGCGCCCGCGCCCGCGCCCGCAACCCTGCAGCCCGGCGCCGGGCAACTCGCGCCCGAGCCGCTGCCCGGTGCCGGCAGCTACGACCGGCCGATTCCGACGCCCGGCGTCACCCCGATCGGCGCGATCCACCAGCCAGGCCGGAATGTCGTCGAGGGCCGGGTCCGTGTCGTGGAGGTCCGCTCGGTCGAGCAGAATTCCGTGCTGGCCGCCGAGATATCCGACTCCACCGGCGATCTCACCGCCCTGTTCTACGGCCGGTCCCGCATCCCCGGCCTGATGTGCGGCTCCCGTGTCCGCTTCCGCGGCGCCGTCGGCTTGAAGGATGGCTCCCCGGTGATGATCAACCCGGCGTACGAGCTCCTGGTCCCATACGCCGCGGGTAAGCCCCCCAAGGAGGCGAACTGAGGTCCTCTGGCCTCCGGTGGTTACACCGCGGGGAACAACAGCTCGTAGGCGGGATTGGTCATGACCGGGTGACCATTCTTGATCCCGACCGAGCCGCGGAAGCGAACCCGGGCGCCGCATACGATCCCCGGGATGTGCGAGCGGCCGTAGAACAGGGCGGTGAGCTCGCCGGTGGAATCGGAGATCTCCGCGGCCAGCACGGAATTGCGCTCCACCGGCCTGATCTCCACCACCCTGACCCGGCCCTCGACGACGGCTCGTCCCGGCGTGGTCAGCGAGCCGATGGGCACCACGCCGGGCGCCGGCGGTGATTCGCCGCCGTCCCGGTCGGCGCGCGCCTCGCCTCCGGGCGCCGCGCCCTTCCGCCCGTTTCCCCCCTCAGGCGCCGCGGCCGCCGGCGGCCACGTAGCTTCCTTTTTGCGGGCAGCGTCCGCGCCGTGCTCTTCCGCGACCCGCATCTCTCCGGAACGCAGTTGCTTGTCGGCGGCGCCGTCGCCCGCGGCCAGCTTCGCTGCCTGGCGCTCGGAGAGCACCCGGACCCGGCTTCCCACGTCGTAAGGAACGATCGTGGCCGCCGAGCGCGGGATGCGGCTCACGACCGCGGCGATCTTGTCCGCGGTCCGGTCATGCAGCAGCCGCCCGAGCAGCGGGGAGAAGCTGCGCCTTGGCAGCACCACGGTCACGTGCGTGTCAGGGTCGACGGTCTCGCGCTCGACCAGTTCGCCCGCGGCCTTGGACAGCCTGCGGTCCGAGACGTCGATGAAGTCGAGCGGGACGCCGCGGTCGGCCCTGGTCCACTTGTCCCTGAGCTTCTCCGCGGCGACGTTGTCGATGACGAAGTGCACGGCCCGGATGGAGGTGGGCCGCAGGCTGCGCGCGTAACGCAGCGCGGCCAGCGTGGCCAGGTCGAAGCCGTCGACGAAGACAAGCACGGTGCGGCGGCCGTAGTGCGGCGGAGGCGGCGGATGGTGCTCGCTGATCGTCTCGAGCACCTCGGACTCGGCGTTGTATTCGCGGTTCAGCCTGATCAGCGCGGGCACCAGGATGATGAAAAGGACGACAACCACCCAGGCGCCCTCGGTGAACTTCACCACCGCGAAGATGGCCACCACGATCACGGTGAGCACGCCGGCCGAGAAGTTGATGATCATCCGGCGCCGCCAGCCGGGCACCCGGTGCCTGCTGTGGTACCTGGCCATGCCGAACCCGGCCATCGAGAAGGCGGTGAACACGCCGATGGCGTACAGCGGGACCAGACTGTTGACGTCCGCGTCCTTGATGATCAGCAGCGCCACGGACACGATGGTCAGCAGGATGATCGCGTTGGAGAACACAAGCCGGTGCCCGCGCTTGAGCAGCCACCGGGGCAGGAACGAGTCGCCGGCGACGTAGCTGGTCAGGAACGGGAACCCGTTGAAGCTGGTGTTCCCGCCGGTGTACAGGATCAGCATGGTCGCCGCCTGGACCACGAAGAACATGAAGTGCCCCGCTTGCCCGAACACCAGGTTCGCTTCCTGCGCGAGCACGGTCGGGTAGCCGGCCGTCCGCGGCGTCGCGCGGGTGACGTGGGCCAGCCAGGAGATGCCCGCCACCAGGATGCCCAAGATCACGCCCTCGGCGATCAGGACGCGCCGGGCATTGACCCCTTCCGGTGGCCGGAACGCGCCGACGGCGTCGGAGACCGCCTCAATGCCGGTCAGCGACGCGCCGCCGTTGGCGAACGCGCGCAGCAGCGTAAAGATCATCGCGAAGCTGATCAGGCCCTCGGTGCTCGAGCCGAGGTGATAGGCGCCCGGCAGCGTGCTCGGGTCGAGTGGCTTCAGGTTCCCGAGCACCTCACGGGTCAGCCCGACGATGATCATCAAGATGACCGACCCAGCGAACAGGTAGGTCGGCACCGCAAAGGCCCGGCCCGCCTCCTTGATCCCCCGCAGGTTACCGAAGCACATCAACAGGACGACCCCGACGGTGACTTCGAGCTTGTACGGGCCGACCGCGGGGAAGGCTGAGGCGACAGCGGCCGTGCCGGCCGCGGTCTGGACGGCCACGGTGACGACGTAGTCGATGAGCAGCGCGACCGCGCAGACCTGGGCGATGCGCGGGCCGAAGTTCTCGCGTGCCACCACGTAAGAGCCGCCCGGCCTGATGTAGACCATAACGACCTCGCGGTAGGACAGCACCACGAGCACCATGACCAGCAGGATGACCAGCGTCATCGGCAGGATCAGGGCGAACGCGGCCAGCCCCACCACGGGCACGAGCGCGATGAGGATCTCCTCAGTGCCGTAGGCGGAGGACGAGATTCCGTCCGGTGACAGCACGCCGAGCGCTAGCGGCTTGGACAGCCGCTGCTCCGACAGGTCCTGGTTGACCAGGGGCGGCCCCAGCAGCCGGCGCTTGGCCGAGTACCAGAAGGTGTCGGGCAGGCCGGTGCTGCGTTCGAGCACACCTGCTACCTTGCGCGTGGCCACCATCTGCGCCTTTCGTTCCGTCTAGTCCCTTTCACGGGCGCCAGAGACTTCATACCACCCCACCTCGTGTGCGCATAACGCGCGGCATGGCGGATGCTGGAGTCATTGCGGCCGACTGGGGAAGGATTACCCCCTGGATCGCCAGTTCACCCGTGCTTGAGTCACCGTGAAGGCCCTCCTATGACAACGACACCGCCTCGCAGACCTCCAACGGCAGCCGAGTCTGGCGCCGCGGCGGATAGCAAGATCACGGTGCGGCTCTCCCGGCTGCTCAAGCGGCCTGTGGCCGACAGCAGCGGCGAGATCATCGGCAAGCTGGCCGACGTCATCGTCCGGCTAAGCGGAGCGGACTATCCGCTGGTCACCGGATTGGTCATCACCGTCGGGGGTCGCGAGATCTTCGTGCCCATCGACCAGGTCATCAGCTTCGACGACGACCCCATCCGGCTGAACAGCGCGCGACTGTCGCTGCGGCAATTCGAGCGCCGGGATGGCGAGGTGCTGCTCAAGGCGGACGTGCTCGGTCACCGGCTCATCGACGTGGAGAATGCGCGCCTGGTCCGCGCGGCCGACCTGGAACTGGCCAAGGACGGCGACGAGTGGTTGCTGGCCGGCGTGGATACCCGGCGCCGCCCGCGCCGGCTGTTCGGGCTGCTCGCCCCGGAAGCCTCAGATGAGGGCCGGGCCTTCCGCGACTGGCACGACTTCGAGTGGCTGATCGGGCACGCGGGAAGCGCGCTGCTTCGCGGCCCGTTCGGCCGTATCCGCAGGCTGAAGCCTGCCCAGATAGCCGACCTGCTTGAGGAGGCGTCCAAGGAGGAGGGGAGCGAGATCCTCGGCCAGGTGCACGCCGACCCTGAGCTCGAGGCGGATGTTTTCGAGGAACTGGATGAGGACCTGGCCACCCGGCTGCTCGGCGCGCGGACCAACGAGGAGATCGCTCAGGTGCTGGCCAGGATGCGCGCCGACGACGCCGCCGACGCGATCGCCGAACTGCCTCAGCGGCGCAGGCAGCCCATCCTGGACCTGCTGCCCCCCGCGCAGCGCACCAAGGTACTGACGCTGATGGGGTTCAACGCCACAAGCGCGGGCGGCCTGATGGGGGTGGACTTCATCGCCGTGGCAAGCATGAGCAGCGTCGGCGACGCGCTGGCCCGGGTCCGCGAATCCACTGCACTCCAGCCCGAGGCACTGACCACCGTGCACGCGGTCGACGACAGCGGCGTGCTGGCCGGGGTGGCCCGGCTGGTGACCCTGATCCAGTCCGACCCGGCCGCGACCATGATCGACGTGTCCGACACCGATCCGGTCCGGGTGGGCGCCGACACGGATATCACCGACGTGGCCGTCCTCATGACCGACTACAACCTCATCACGATCCCCGTCGTGGACGACGAGCGCCGCCTGCTCGGCGTGATCACCGTCGACGACGTCCTCGAGGCCGCGCTGCCCGATGACTGGCGCCGCCGCGAAGCCGCCGAGCCGCCTGACGCACGCCACGGGGATCCACGGTGACCTCGCGCGAAGAGCGCCCCGTTCAGCATTCTCCGCCGGTACCGGCACCAGCCCCCAAGGCGGCAAAGCCAGGCCCGGCAGCACCACCGCCGCCCGCGGCGCGGCTCGGCCGGCCGTCCGCGGTGCTCGACGACGCTCACCTGGGCGACATTGAGGGCGCGCTCGGCCGGATCCGGCTGAGCGACGAGGACGGCGAACGCCGCGGGCTGAAACGCAAGCTGATCACGTTCCTGGCCATCGTCGGGCCCGGGCTGATCGTGATGGTCGGCGACAACGACGCCGGCGGCGTGGCCACCTACGCCCAGGCCGGGCAGAATTACGGGTACAGCCTGCTGTGGACGCTGCTGCTGCTGATCCCGGTGCTGATCGTCAACCAGGAGATGGTGGTCAGGCTCGGCGCCGTCACCGGCGTGGGGCACGCCCGGCTGATCAACGAGCGGTTCGGCCGGTTCTGGGGCTGGTTCAGCGTCGGCGACCTGTTCATCCTCAACTTCCTTACGATCGTCACCGAGTTCATCGGCGTCTCGCTCGCGCTCCAGTACTTCCATGTCAGCCCGTACATTTCGGTGCCGGTCGCGGGGGCCGTGCTGATCGGGATCACCGCCAGCGGCAGCTTCGCCCGCTGGGAGCGGGCCATGTTCGCGTTCATCGCGGTGAGCCTGATCCTGTTCCCGCTCGCGTTCACGTCTTACCCGCACTGGGGTCAGATCGGCTACCACTTCGTCGTCCCCGGCGTCCAGGGCGGGGTCAGCTCCGACGCGGTGCTGCTGATCATCGCGATCGTCGGCACCACGGTCGCACCCTGGCAGCTGTTCTTCCAGCAGTCCAACGTCATCGACAAGCGGATCACGCCGCGGTTCATCGGCTACGAGCGCGCCGACACCACGATGGGCGCGTTCGTGGTGGTGATCGGGGCTGCGGCGGTCCTCATCACCGCCGTCTTCGCGGTGCGGGGCACGAACCTGGCCGGGCACTTCACCGACGCCCTCGGGGTGGCCCGCATACTCGAAACCCACGGCCAGTGGTACGGCGCGGCCTTCGCCATCGTGCTGCTTGACGCGTCCATCGTGGGCGCGTCCGCGGTCACCCTGTCGACCAGCTACGCGTTCGGTGACGTGTTCGGCATCAAGCACTCCCTGCACCGCACGTTCAAGGAGGCCAAGCCGTTCTACGCCAGCTACACCGGGATGATCGTGGCGGCGGCGGGCATCGTGCTCATCCCCGGCGCCCCGCTCGGGCTGCTGACCACGGCGGTGCAGGCCCTGGCCGGGATCCTGCTGCCAAGCGCGAGCGTATTCCTGCTGCTGCTGTGCAACGACCGCGAGGTGCTCGGCCCGTGGATGAACCCGCGCTGGCTGAACATCCTGGCCTGCTTCATCATCGGCGTGCTGCTCGTACTGTCCGGCACTCTGGTCGTCACCACGCTGTTCTCCGCCCTCAACGCGTCGAAGGTCGCCATCTGGATAGCCATCGGGCTGGTGGCGGTCGCCGCGGTGGCCGGGGCGTGGTTCTGGCTGAGCCGCCGCCGCCGGGCCGCGGCGCCACCGCCACCGCGGACCACGATGTCCGAGGCCGAGCGGCTGGCCTGGCGGATGCCGCCGATCGCGCTGCTGAAGCCGGCCGAGTGGTCAACGGGGCGTAAGGTCGCCCTGCTGATGCTGCGTGGCTACCTGGTGATCTCCGTGCTGCTCCTGATCGTCAAGGCGGTCGAGCTCGGCCGCTGAGCGTGAAGGCGACCGCGGAAAGGTGCCAGACTGGTCACATGACTGACGCGTCGCCACGGTTCCGTTCAGTGCTTGATGGCTTCCCCGCTTTCCGGCCCGGCCGGACCCCGGCCGGTACGGCGGGCAAGTCGCACAAGCTGTCCTCCAACGAGTCCCCGTTCGCGCCGCTCCCCTCGGTGGTCGAGGTCATCGCCGAAGAGGCGCGGTCGGTCAACCGGTATCCGGACAACCGGGCCCAGGCGCTGACCCAGGCGATCTCGGACCGGTTCGGCGTGCCCCCCGCGCACGTGGCGGTCGGGTGCGGCTCGGTCGGCGTCGCGCAGCAGCTGCTCGAGGCGGTCGGCGAGCCCGGCGTCGAGGTCCTGTACGCCTGGCGTTCTTTCGAGGCGTACCCGACGCTCACCGACCTGGCCGGGGCCGAGTCGGTCCGGGTGCCGCTGCACGGCGAGACGCACGACCTGGCCGCGATGGCCGACGCGATCACGCCCCGCACCAGGCTGGTCTTCGTCTGCAACCCGAACAACCCGACCGGGACCGTCGTGCACGGTCCCGAGCTCCAGGACTTCCTCGACCGGGTGCCCGCTGACTGCCTGGTCGTGCTCGACGAGGCCTACCACGAGTACGTCAGGGACGAGGCGGTGCCCGACGGCGTGGCCCTGTACCGGGACCGGCCGAACGTCGCGGTGCTCCGCACCTTCTCCAAGGCCTACGGCCTGGCCGGGTTGCGGACCGGGTTCCTGATCGCGCACGAACCGGTCGCGGCGGCGGCGCGCGCCACCATGCTGCCGTTCACGGTGAACCGCATCGCCCAGGCCGCGGCCATCGCGTCGCTGGCCGCGGAGGCCGAACTGCTCGAGCGGGTGGACCTCACCGTCAAGGAGCGGACCAGGGTGCGTGAGGCGCTGCTCGCCGACGGCTGGACCGTCCCGCCGACCGAGGCCAACTTCGTCTGGCTACGGCTGGGCGACCAGACGGCGCCGTTCGCCGCCGCCTGCGAGATCGCGGGCATCGCGGTCCGCCCGTTCAGCCCGGAAGGCGCCAGGATCACCATCGGCGACGCCGAAGCCAACGACGACTTCCTGGCCGTCGCCCGCGCCTTCCCCCACCGCAGCTAGGTCGCGGGCTCGGCGGGCTCGGCGGACTCGGCGGGCTCGACGGTGATGTCGGCGCCCAGGGCGTTGAAGCGCTGGGCGATGGCGGCGTGGCCGCGGTCGATGAGGTAGCCGGGCGTGATCACGGTCTCGCCCTCGGCGGCCAGGCCGGCCAGCACCAGGGCAATGCCGGTGCGCAGCTCGTGCGCCACCACGCGGGCCCCGCGGAACGAGGAGGGTCCGTGCACGACGACCCTGGTGCCGTCGAACTCCACCTTCGCGCCCATCTTGTTCAGCTCGGCGACCAGCTTGTAGCGGCCGTCGTAGATGGTCTCGCGGATGTAGCTGGCGCCCTCGGCCAGACATGCCAGCGCCATGATCGGGGACTGCAGGTCGGTGGCGAAACCCGGGTACGGGCTTGTGATCACGTTGATCGGGCGCGGCGGGCGTTCCATCCGCACAGAGAGCACCGCGCCGCTTGTGGAGAACTCGACCCCCATCTGCTCCAGCTTCCAGCGGACCACGCCGAAATGCTCAAGGGACGCCCCGACCAGGTTGAGCTCGCCGCCGGTGATGGCCGCGGCCATCGCGAACACCCCGGCGTCGATGCGGTCGGGCATCACCGTGTGCTCGACCGCGGTCAGCTCCTCGACGCCGTCGACGGTGATGAAGCCGGTGCCGCCGCCGGTGATCCGCGCGCCCATCTTGGTCAGGAACGCGATGACGTCAAGCACCTCGGGCTCTTGCGCGGTGTTGTCGATGATGGTCCGGCCCGGCGCCAGGCACGCGGCCATGATCAGGTTCTCGGTTCCGGTGTGCGACGGCGTATCCAGGTACAGGTGGGCGCCGGTCAGCCCGCCGGCCTTGATGCGGATGACCGTCTCGCCCTCGTCGACTACCGCGCCGAGCCGGGCGAAGCCCCGGTAGTGGAAGTCAAGGTTCCTGCTGCCCAGGTTGCACCCGCCGACGCCCTCGATGACCGCCTCGCCGAACCTGTGCAGCAGGGCCGGCACGAACAGCACGGAACCCCGGAACCGCCTGGCGATCCCGGCCGGCAGGACCGGGCTGGTGAGCTCGGTCGCGTCGACGACGAGCGTGCGCTCGGTCTCGTGGAACTCGACCAGCGCGCCGACCGCCTGGGCCAGCTCGACGGCGCGCCGGACGTCCTCGATCGGCGGCACGTTGCGCAGCACGGTGCGGCCATTGGCGGTAAGCAGCGATGCGGCGATCATCTTCAGCGCGGCGTTTTTCGCGCCCTGGATGAAGACGGTGCCGTGCAGCGGTCCGCCGCCGCGCACGCGGTAGCTCGTCTCAGGTCCGGAAGTCATGGGCGTTAGCTTAGCGTTGCCAGTCGGTCGAAGACCGCAGCTAGCCCACGCGTGTACCGTTCCGGCCTGAATGCGTCGTCCATGTCTCGTTCGGGCAAGGACACACCACGTGTCGCGGCCTGCTTACGCAGCGCGTCACGGAACGGCGTGCCGTTGTCCCAGGTGTCCATGGCCGCGGCCTGCACGACCGCGTACGCGTCCTCCCTGCTCATCCCCGCGTTGACCAGGGCCAGCAGCACCGCCGAGGAGTAGATGAGACCCCCGGTCGCCTCCAGGTTCGTCCTCATCCGCGCGGCGTCCACGGTCAGCCCCTCGACCAGCCCCGCGGTCAGGTTGAGGACGTAGTCGGTCGCGATGGCCGCGTCGGGCAGCGCGATCCGCTCCACGCTCGAGTGCGAGATGTCCCGCTCGTGCCACAGCGGGATGCCCTCGGTCACCGGCGTCACGTAGCCGCGGATCACCCGGGCCAGGCCGGCGATCCGCTCGGCCCGGATCGGGTTGCGCTTGTGCGGCATGGCCGAGGAGCCCTTCTGCCCCGGACGGAACGGCTCGGCCAGCTCCCGTACCTCGGTTCGCTGGCCGTGCCTGACCTCAAGCGCGATCGCCTCGCACACGGTCGCGGCCAGCGCCAGCGCGCCCACCCACTCGGCCATGCCGTCCCGCATCACCACCTGGGTGGCCACGTCCGCGGGCCGAAGCCCGAGGGCCGCCATGACCTCGGCCTCGATGGCCGGCTCGATATTGGAGTAGCTGCCGACCGGCCCGGACAGCGTGCCGACCGCCACCGCGTCCCTGGCCCGGACCAGGCGGTCCCGGCCGCGCGCCACGGCGAACGCGAAGTCGGCCACCCGGTGCCCCCACGAGTCGGGCTCGGCGTGTACGCCGTGCGTCCGCCCCGGCCGCAGTGTGTCCCGGTGCGCAAGCGCGTGGTCCCGCAGCACCGCGACCAGCCGCGATGCCTTGGCGATCAGCAGGTCACTCGCCTCCGCCAGCTGCACCGCCAGGGCTGTGTCGATCAGGTCCGAGGAGGTCATCCCGTAGTGCACCCACGCGGCCGCCGACCGCGGCGAGGTGTTGTCGGCCCAGGCGGTCAAGAACGCGATCACGTCGTGGTCGGTGACGGCCTCCACCGCCGCTACCGCCTCGGGATCCGGGATTTTGGCCGAACGGACCGGCTCCACGCTCTCGGCAGGCACCTTGCCGGCCCGGGCGTTTGCCTCGAGCACGAGCAGCTCCACCCGGCACCACAGCTCATACTTGTGGGCCTCGCTCCAGACCCGCCCCATCTCCGGCAGCGTGTACCGCTCGATCATGCCTCCACGCTAGTGCGGGCTCCGCGGTGCTCGACGGCGAGGGCGGCGGCTGCTCGCGCGCGGGCTCTGTCACCGGGCCGGGGGTCACCGGCCCGCGGCGATATCCCGGCGGTACCACCCGCCGCGCATCTCGATGGTCCCGGCCAGCTCGTACGCCGCCGCCCGCGCCGCGGCCACGTCCGGGCCCGCGCCGACCACGTTCAGCACCCGCCCTCCGGCCGACACAAGTTCGCCCGCGGGCCCGACGGCCGTTCCCGCCTGAAGCACGTATGCGTCTGCGTGCGGCACGTCCCGTTCGGTAAAAAAGATCTTGTCGCCCTTGACCGGGGCGGCGGGGTAGCCTTCCGCGGCGATCACGACCGTGACCGCGGCGCCCGGGCGCCACCGGGGCGGCGGGACCGCGGCCAGGCCGCCGGCCGCGGCGGCGTGCAGCAGCGGTGCCAGCGGGCTGTCGAGCCGGTCGAGTACCACCTGCGTCTCCGGGTCGCCGAACCTCGCGTTGAACTCGACCACCCGCGGGCCGGCCGCGGTCAGGGCCAGGCCGGCGTAGAGCAGCCCGCGGTAGGGTGTGCCGCGGCGCGCCATCGCGGCCACGGCCGGCTGGATGACCGTGGCCATGACCTGGTCCGTGAGGTCGGCCGGGGCCCACTCAAGCGGGGTGTAGGCGCCCATGCCGCCGGTGTTGGGGCCCTGGTCGCCGTCGCGGGCGCGCTTGAAATCCTGGGCCGGCAGCAGCGGCACCGCCGTGACGCCGTCGGTCACCGCGAACAGCGAGACCTCAGGGCCGTCGAGGAACTGCTCGATCACGACCGTGCCGCATGCCCGCGCATGCGCCCTGGCGGCGTGCAGGTCGGCGGTGACCAGGACGCCCTTGCCCGCGGCCAGGGCGTCGTCCTTGACCACGTGGGGCGGCCCGAACGCGGCCAGCGCCCGGTCGGCCTCCGCGCTCGTCCGGCAGGTGAACGACGCCGCGGTCGGGATGCCGGCCTCGGCCATGACCTGCTTGGCGAAGGACTTCGAGCCCTCGATCGTGGCGGCGGCGGCGTCCGGGCCGAAGCAGGCGACGCCGGCCTCGCGCAGCGCGTCCGCCGCCCCCGCCACCAGCGGCGCCTCTGGGCCGATCACCACCAGGTCGGCGCCGAGCTTGCGGGCCAGGCTGACGATCTGGTCAGGGACTGGCGCGACCTCCGGATGGGTCTGCGCCAGCTCCGCGATGCCCGGGTTACCCGGGGCGGCGTGCACGCTGTCGGATTGGCCGCTCAGCGCGCGGACCAGCGCGTGCTCGCGCCCGCCCGACCCGATGACGAGAATGCGCACGCGGCGAGCCTACGGCAGCAGCGGCCGCAGCTGCAGGGTCTGGTCGCGGCGGGGGCCGACGCCGACGGCGGCCACCGGGGCGCCGATCATCTGCTCGACGGCCTGGATGTAGGCGCGGGCGTTCGGCGGCAGGTCGTCGAACGAGTGGGCCTTGGAGATGTCCTCCCACCAGCCGTCGAAGTACTCGTAGACCGGCAGCGCGTGGTGGAACTCGGTCTGCGTCATCGGGATCTCGTCCTGGCGCTTGCCGTCCACCTCGTAGGCTATGCAGACCGGCACCCGCTCCAGGCCGGACAGCACGTCGAGCTTGGTCAGGAAGTAGCCGGTGATGCCGTTGACCCGGGTCGCGTACCTGGCGATGACCGCGTCGAACCAGCCGCAGCGCCGCGGCCGGCCGGTGGTCACGCCGTATTCGGCGCCGCTCTTGCGCAGCCACTCACCGGTGTCGTCGCGCAGTTCGGTGGGGAAGGGTCCCTCGCCGACTCGGGTGGTGTAGGCCTTCACGATGCCGATGACGTCGGAGATCCGGGTCGGGCCGATGCCAGAACCGGCGCAGGCGCCGCCGGCCGTGGGGGAGGACGAGGTCACGAACGGGTAGCTGCCGTGATCGACGTCAAGCATGGTGGCCTGGGCACCCTCGAGCAGCACGACCCTGCCCTCGTCCAGCGCCCGGCCCAGGACCAGCCCGGTGTCGGCCACGTAGGGCTGCAGCCGCTGCGCGTACCGCTCGTATTCGGCCGCGACCGCCGCCGGGTCGATGCCGCGCCGGTTGTAGACCTTGGTCAGCACCTGGTTCTTCTCGCGCAGTACCAGGTCGAGCTTCTGGCGCAGGATGCCGGGGTCGAACAGGTCCTGCACCCGGATGCCCATCCGGGCGATCTTGTCGCTGTAGGCCGGGCCGATGCCGCGGCCGGTGGTGCCGATCCTGGCGCTGCCCAGGTACCGCTCCGTGACCTTGTCCAGTGCCCGGTGGTAGGGCGTGATCAGGTGGGCGTTGGCCGAGATCAGCAGCTTGTCGCAGGAGACGCCGCGGTCGGCCAGGCCGTCGATCTCGTCGAGCAGCACCTGAGGGTCGATCACCACGCCGTTGCCGATCACCGGGACGACCCGCGGGGACAGCACCCCGGACGGCAGCATGTGCAGGGCGTAGGTTTCGTCGCCTATGACGACGGTGTGGCCGGCGTTGTTCCCGCCCTGGTACCTGACCACGTAGTCCACGCGATCGCCGAGCAGGTCGGTCGCCTTGCCCTTGCCCTCGTCGCCCCATTGGGCGCCGACCAGCACGATGGCGGGCATAGCGCATCCCTTCGCGACACCCCAAAAATGAAGCCCCCGCTCAGCGCAAGCGCGGCAGGGGCTCTTGCGCTCCGACATTACCTGCAAAAACGTGGTGCTCCCGTGATCGCGAAGGGTTTTACCCCCTTTTCTCGGGGACAAAAGCCATCGGGATCATGAAAAACCGAGCGCTTTGGCCGCGGCCGGGCTGGAATCGCGCAGGAACTGATCGCAGCGGCTGGTTTCTTCGTGCTCGCCGATGGCGTCGGCCGCGCGGCCAAGCAGATACAGGCAGCGCAGGAAGCCCCGGTTCGGCTCGTGCTCCCAGGGGACCGGGCCGTGCCCGTGCCAGCCGGCCCGGCGCAACTGGTCAAGGCCGCGATGGTAGCCGGTGCGCGCGTAGGCGTAGGCCGTTACCGCGTCACCCTGGGCCAGCGCGCGCTCGGCCAGCGCCGCCCACGCCGCCGAGTAGGCCGGGAACAGGGCCGCGACGTCCTCGGGCGCCTGGCCCGCGGCCAGCGCGGCGGCCGCTTCCACGTTCTCCGGCAGGTAGGTGGCCGGCGGACCGGCCAGCAGGTCGTCGTGCGCCATCGGGTTCAGCCGAGACGGTGACCGGTGGACAGCAGGTCCTCGCAGGCGTGGGTCACCCGCTGGGCCATGCCGCCCTCGGCCGCCTTGCCGTAGCTGCGCGGGTCGTAGGCCTTCTTGCTGCCGACGTCGCCGTCCACCTTGAGGACGCCGTCGTAGTTGCGGAACATATGGTCCGCGATCGGCCTGGTGAACGCGTACTGGGTGTCGGTGTCGACGTTCATCTTGACCACGCCGTAGGAGATCGCCTCCCTGATGTCTTCGAGCGCCGAGCCGGAACCTCCGTGGAACACCAGGTCGAACGGCTTGTCCTTGCCGTACTTCTGGCCCACCGCATCCTGGATGTCGCGCAGCACGGTCGGGCGCAGCTTCACGTGCCCGGGCTTGTAGACGCCATGGACGTTACCGAAGGTGGCCGCGAGGATGTACCGGCCGCGCTCGCCAAGCCCGAGCGCCTCGGCCGTGGCCAGGGCGTCTTCCGGCGTGCTGTACAGCTTCTCGTTGATCTCGCCGACGATGCCGTCCTCCTCGCCGCCGACCACGCCGATTTCCATCTCCATGATGATTTTCGCGGCCGCGCACTTCTCCAGCAGTTCCGCGGCGATCTGCAGGTTTTCCGCGAGCGGCACCGCCGAGCCGTCCCACATGTGCGACTGGAACAGCGGCTCCTGGCCCTTCTTCACCCGTTCGGTGGAGATCGCCACCAGCGGGCGCATGTAGCCGTCCAGCTTGTCCTTCGGGCAGTGGTCGGTGTGCAGCGCGACGTGGATGGGGTATTTGTCCGCCACCACGTGCGCGAACTCGGCCAGCGCCACCGCGCCGGTCACCATGTCCTTGACCGCCGCGCCGGACAGGTATTCCGCCCCGCCGGTCGACATCTGGATGATCCCGTCGCTTTGCGCTTCGGCGAACCCGCTCAGCGCGGCGTTCAGCGTCTGGCTTGAGGTCACGTTGATCGAGGGATACGCGAAACCCCGCTGCTTAGCGGTGTCGAGCATCTGCGCGTAGACCTCTGGGGTCGCGATAGGCATGGCGAATGCTCCCTTTGGGCTTGGACCTTGAACCCGGCCAACCCCAAGCCTAGACATGAAGCAGCGATTAAGACGCACCGGGCGGTCCCGGGGATGGGGTACAACAGGAAGCCTATGGAGAGCTATCTCACGTCGGCGGGTTACGCTGCGCTGATCTTGTTCGGCTTCCTCGAGGCGGCGTGCATCCCGATCTCCTCTGAGATCACTTTCGGGTTCGCCGGAGTGCTCGCCTACCAGGGACATCTCAACCTCGTCCTGGTCATCATCATCGGCTCGCTGGCCGAACTCGCCGGGTCCTACGCCTCGTACGCGGTCGGCCGGGTCGGCGGCAAGCCGCTGGTGCGCAAGCTCGGCCGCTACGTGCTCGTGACCGAATCCGACGTCAACCGGGCCGAGCGGTTCCTGGCCGGGCGCGGCTGGTGGGCGGTCCCCGTCGGCCGCATGCTGCCCTTCGTCCGTGCCTTCACCTCGATCGTCGCGGGCCTGGTCCGGATACCCGCGGGCCGGTTCGGGGTGCTGAGCCTGATCGGCACGGTCATCTACGCGACCGTGCTGTCCCTGATCGGCTACGGGCTCGGCCACGCCTGGAACAGCATCGACCACGGACTGACCGTCGTCGGTTACGTCCTGTTCGCGCTCATAGTGATAGCGATCGTCGGCTTCGTGGTCTACCGGCTGCGCCAGTTCCGACGGGAATCCGCGCGGGCCCGGGCGGCCCAGCCGGACGCGGCGTCGCCGCGGCCTGGCAGGCACCGGTCAGACGCCGAGCTCTGATAGCTCATAGGCGGCACGGTAGGGCAGGCCGCGCGCGGTCACGTGCTCCCTTGCGCCCCGGTCGACCAGCACGGCCACGCCGACCACCTCGGCCCCGGCCTCGCGCAGCGCGTCGACCGCGCTCAGCGGCGAGGCGCCGGTAGTGGACGTGTCCTCCACCGCAAGCACCCGGCGCCCGGCCACGTCAGGCCCCTCGATCCGGCGCTGAGTGCCGTGATCCTTCTCCCTCTTCCGCACCACGAACGCGTCGACCGGCGTCCCGCGGTCGGCCGCCGCGTGCATCATCGCGGTGGCCACCGGGTCGGCGCCCATGGTCAGGCCGCCGACCGCCTGGTAGCTGAGGTCCCAGGTCAGGTCCAGCATGACCCGGCCCGCCAGCGGCGCCAGGCGCCCGTCGAGCAGTATCCGGCGCAGGTCGACGTACCACTTGGAGCGCTGCCCCGAGGACAGGACGAACTCGCCGCGGATGACGGCCTTGGCCTTGATCGCCGCGAGCAGTCCGGCCCGGTCACCCCCGGGCGGTGGTCCTTCGCTCACGCGGGCCCTCCCTCATGCAGCGGGAATGCTCGGAAACCCATCCCGAAGAAGGTTACTTCACTACGCTTAGAGCCGTCCGGTCCGGATCGGTCCCTGAAAAGGGTGTCTGCTGGGCCGCGGAAAGGATGGTGAGGCCGTGGATCGCTGTGCGCTGTTCGTTGACGCGAGCTACGTGCTCGGGGATGGTGCCATGGCTGTGCACGGAACCCGCCGCGGCGAGTCGGTCTCCTGGGATTACGATGGTCTGCTTGAACTGCTGTCGGGCATGGCCAGAGAGCGGACCGGCCTGCCGGTGCTGCGCTGCTACTGGTACGAGGCGACCGTCGACGGCCGCCGGACCGCCGAGCAGGATGCCCTGGCGGACATGCCGGGGATCAAGCTCCGGGTGGCGAAGATCCGCCCGGGTCGGCGCGAGGGCGTTGAGACCGAGATCCACCGTGACCTGACCACGCTGGCGCGCAACAGCGCGATCGGCGACGCAATCGTGCTCAGCGCGGAAGAGGACCTGGCCCAGGTCATCTCCGACGTCCAGGATCTGGGCATGCGGGTCACCCTGCTGCACATAGCCGTGGACGGCAACTGGACCATCTCGCGCGCGCTGCGCCAGGAAGCCGACGACATCATCGAGATCGGCGGGGAGCAGCTACGCCCCTACGCGGAACTGATCGTGGGAGCCGAACCCGCCCACGCGGAAGAGCAGGACGACGCGGACCGCACGCTGGTCCGGCCGCTGGCAAACGGGCACTCGGCCGTCTCGGGCGCGGGCGCGTTCGGCCAGCCCCCGGCCGGGGCGGGCAACCACGCGCCGCCCTCCATCTACACCGCGGCGGCGGTGGCGGAGTACCAGCGCCCCGCCCCGCAGTTGCCCCGTATCCGCGACGAGCGGCCACGCGAAGAGCGGCCACGCGACGAGCGGCCACGCGAAGAGCGTTCCCGCGACGAGCAGTGGTCGCGTGACGAGCAGCGATCCCGCGACGACCTGTGGTCGCGTGACGACCAGCGGTCCCGTGACGAGCAGCGGTCGCGTGAGGACAGGAAGCGCGAGGACAGGGCGCGCGAGGACAGGAGCCGCGAGGGCGCCAACGGCGAGGCGCTGCCGTCCCGCGCCGGTTATCAGGGGCAGGGGCAGCAGGGCACGCCAGAAACGATCACTGGTCTGGCCGCGGTCACCGGCCTGCCCGGCGCGTCCGGCACAGAAACCACTCAGCCCGGGCAGTTGCGGCGGCTGCCGTCCCGGCCCGGAAGCCCGGCCAGCCCGCCCATGGGCCCGATGGGACCCATAGGCTCGGGCGGCCCCTTGGGATCGATGGGGGCGACGTCGTCCAGCCCGTACGGCGGGCAGGGATCGTCAAGGAGCGCCCCCTACAGCGGCCCGCAGCCGGTTGCGACCTCGCCGCCGCCCGGGTACCAGCCACCGGCTCAGGCCGGTTCGGGCGGTCCCGGGGTTGGAGCCTCGCTGGCGGACGCCGTACAGGCCGCGCACGAGGAAGGACAGGAGTTCGGCGCATCGGTGGCGCGGGACGCCCCGGCGCTATGGCTGGAGGCGGTGCTGGCCCGCAAGCCGCGCATGCCGTCCGACCTGGAGGCCCGGCTGCTGCAGGGCTCGGCGTTGCCGATCGACTACCTGCTGCACGATGAGGTCAGGCACGCGCTGCGCCGCGGTTTCTGGGACGCCTTGGAGCGCACGCGCCGTTAGTAGCGGCCGGCAAACGTCGAAGACGGCCGATTGTGCCCCGTCGCGGCGGGTAGGTTCTGAAACGTGGTTGCGCTGACCGGTGAGCTTTTCGACGCTATTGAGGTCAACGCTGCCCGGACCGGCAACTACAAGCGCGCCGCGGTGCGGATGAGCAGGCTGGCCGTGCAGGCCTCGCCGGCCATCATGTCCCGGGCCGAGGCCCACATGCGGGCGGGCGAGCAGTGGCTGCTGGCCGACGAGCCCGCCACCGCGGCCGAGGAGTTCCGCGCCGCGATCGCCGACGCGGGCCCCACGTTCGGCGATCCCCGCGTGCCGCTGGCCCGCGCGATGTTCGCGCTCGGCCGTCCCGCCGAGGCCGACTCCCTGCTGCGCGAGATCATCGAGGGCGGCGGCCGGTCGCTGCCGCGCACCTGCGACCTGGTGGCCGAACTGCTCACCGAGCAGGGCGACCTGCCCGGCGCGCTGGACTGGGCCACCGCCGGCGTGGACGCCTGCCTGCGCGGTGACCGCGACAAGGACCGCGAAGCGGACCGCCCGGACGAGCGAGCCGACGAGCGCGGGGAGCTCCAGTTGCTGCTGCGGCTGCGCTACCGGCTCCGCGTCGACCTCGGCCTGCCCGAGGACGACTACGACAAGATGCTGGACAACCAGAAGGCCGGGCCGGCCGCGGGGCATTAAACCACCGCAGGCCAGACCCGGCCCATCGCTAACCTCAGCCGGCTACCTTCTCGGCCCGCTCGGCCCGCTGCACGACCAAGGAGTCCCTGGCCTCGTCCACGTCGACCTCGACCTCGTCGCCGTCGAGGATCTCGCCGGCCAGCAGGGACCGGGCGAGCTGGTCGCCTACCGCCGACTGAACCAGGCGGCGCAGCGGCCTGGCCCCGTACACCGGGTCGAACCCGGTCACGGCCAGCCACTCCTTCGCCGCGTCCGTCACGGTCAGCGTCAGCCGCCGGCTGGCCAGCCTGGCCGCCAGCCGCTTGATCTGCAGGTCGACGATCTGGGTCAGCTCGCCGGTGGACAGCGCGTCGAACACGATCACGTCGTCCAGCCGGTTGAGGAACTCCGGCTTGAACGCGTTGCGTACCGCGGCCATGACCGCGTCCCGCTTGGCCGCCTCGTCGCCGAACGCCGGGTCGGCGATGAACTGCGACCCGAGGTTCGAGGTGAGCACGAGGATCGTGTTCCTGAAGTCCACCGTGCGGCCCTGGCCGTCGGTGAGCCGCCCGTCGTCGAGTACCTGGAGCAGGACGTCGAAGACCTCGGGATGCGCCTTCTCCACCTCGTCAAACAACACCACGGTGTAGGGGCGGCGGCGCACCGCCTCGGTGAGCTGGCCGCCCTCGTCGTAGCCCACGTACCCGGGCGGGGCGCCGATCAGCCTGGCCACCGAGTGCTTCTCGCCGTACTCGCTCATGTCGATCCGGACCATGGCCCGCTCGTCGTCGAACAGGAACGCGGCCAGCGCCTTGGCCAGTTCGGTCTTGCCCACGCCGGTCGGGCCGAGGAAAAGGAACGAGCCGGTCGGCCGGTCCGGGTCGGAGACGCCGGCCCGGGCCCGGCGCACCGCGTCGGAGACCGCCTGCACGGCACGCTTCTGGCCGATCACCCGCTTGCCGAGCTCGTCCTCCATCCGCAGCAGCTTGGCCGTCTCACCCTCGAGCAGCCGCCCGGCCGGGATGCCGGTCCACGAGGACACCACGTCGGCCACGTCGTCCGGGCCGACCTCCTCCTTCACCATGGGTGCCGTAGCGGGGATTCCCGCCGCCCCCTCTTCAGATGGGACCGAACGGCCCGTGGTGCTCACCGCCGCGTCAAGCTCGGCCCTGACCGCGGGGATCTCCCCGTAAAGCAGCCGGGACGCGGCCTCGTAGTCGCCGTCGCGCTGGGCCCGCTCGGCCTGCCCCTCAAGGTCGTCGAGCCGCTTCTTCAGCTCGCCTACCTTGTTCAGGCCGGCCTTCTCCTGCTCCCAGCGCGCCACCAGCGCGTTCAGCTGCTCCTGCCGGTCGGCCTTGGTGGCCCGCAGCCGCTCAAGCCGGTCCTTGCTGCCCGCGTCCTCCTGGCCGGCCAGCGCGAGCTCCTCCATCGTCATCCGGTCCACGGCGCGCCGCAGCTCGTCGATCTCGACCGGCTGGGAGTCGATCTCCATCCGCAGCCGGGAGGCGGCCTCGTCGACCAGGTCGATCGCCTTGTCCGGAAGGAACCTGGCCGTGATGTACCGGTCGGACAGAACCGCCGCCGCGACCAGCGCCGCATCGGAGATCTGCACCTGGTGGTGCGCCTCGTAGCGGCCCTTCAGCCCGCGCAGGATCGCGATCGTGTCCTCAACCGAGGGCTCGCCCACGAACACCTGCTGGAACCTGCGCTCGAACGCCGGGTCCTTCTCGATCCGCTCGCGGTACTCGTCCAGGGTGGTGGCCCCGACCATGCGCAGCTCGCCGCGGGCCAGCATCGGCTTGAGCATGTTGCCCGCGTCCATGGCGCCCTCCGCGGCGCCGGCGCCGATCACCGTGTGCAGCTCGTCGATGAACGTGATGACCTGGCCTTCGCTCTGCTTGATCTCGTTCAGCACGGCCTTGAGGCGTTCCTCGAACTCGCCGCGGTACTTGGCCCCCGCCACCATCGAGCCGAGGTCAAGCGCGACCAGGCGCTTGCCGCGCAGCGACTCAGGCACGTCGCCGGCCACGACCCGCTGGGCCAGGCCCTCCACGACCGCGGTCTTGCCCACTCCCGGCTCGCCGATCAGCACCGGGTTGTTCTTCGTCCGGCGGGAAAGGACCTGGATCACGCGCCTGATCTCGGCGTCCCGGCCGATGACCGGGTCCAGCTTGCCGTCCCTGGCCATCTTCGTCAGGTCGACGCCGTACTTCTCGAGCGCCTTGTACGTGTCCTCGGGGTCCGGGCTGGTCACCCGGGCACTGCCGCGGATCTGGCCGAACGCCTCAAGCAGCGCGTCCGGCGTGGCGCCCGCCGCATTCAGCACGGCCTTCGCCTCGCCGCCGTCGGCGGCCAGCCCGACCAGCAGATGCTCGGTCGAGATGTACTCGTCGCCCAGCTGCTGGGCTTTGCTGACCGCGGTCCTGATGGCCGCGTTAAGCGGCCGGGACAGCTCAGGGGCGCTGAGCGTCTCGCCGCGGGCCCGCGGCAGCCGCGCCAGCCGCTCGGTGGCCTGCTTGGCGACCAGCGCCGGGTCGGCGCCGACCGCCCGCAGCAGCGGAGCGGTCGTGCCCTCCGCCTGCTCGACCAGGGCCAGGAGCAGGTGCAGGGGTTCGACCTGCGGGCTGCCGTCGGCCGCGGCGCTGCGCACCGCGGTCGAGAGCGCGTCCTGGCTCTTGTGGGTCAGTTTCTCGTCTGCCATTGCCCTATCTATCTCCTCTGGGCGCCCGGGTCCCCGCCGGGCGGTCCAGCTAGTTTTTCTCTCCGGGCCCTAAATTTTCTCTCCGGGCCGGGGCTGCCCGGTCCCGGGCGACCCAGCTATCGGTTCCCAAACCGCTACCCGCGCGCCGCGGCGCACCGGCACCAGCCCGGATTGGTCGCCGCCGCCGCTGCGGCGCAGGTTCGCCAGCCGGGCCGCTACGGCCCGGGTGGATTCAAGCTCGGCGCGCAGCTGCCCGACCTCGGCGTGCAGTTCGGCGATCAGCCTGCGGGCCTGCTCAAGTTCGCGGAGCTGGCTCATGATCAGCTTGATGCCTGACAGGTTGACGCCCTCGTCCTGCGACAAGCGCTGGATCTCGCGCAGCGCCAGGATGTCCCGCATCGAGTAGCGCCTGCCGTTGCCGGCGCTGCGGCCCGGTGAGACCAGGCCGCGGCGCTCGTACTCACGCAGCGTCTGCGGGTGCATGCCGGACAGCTCGGCCGCCACCGAGATCACGTAGACGGCCAAGTCGTCCGACTGGTCAAACGGGCTGCTCATCATGACTCCTTCGCCCGCTCCAGCAGCGCCTCGCGCGGGTCGGTCCCCGCCGTCGCCTCGCGCAGCTCCTCGATCGCGGTGCGGGCCTTACCGTTCAGATCATTCGGCACGGTCACCTCGACCGTGACGATCAAGTTGCCGTTCGTCCCGTCCTTGCGGCGCACGCCCTTGCCCCGGACCAGGAACTTCCGTCCGTTCTGGGTGCCCGGCGGGATCCGCACGGTCACCGGGGCGCCCCGGTGCGCCGGCACCTTGATCTCCGCGCCGAGCGCCAGCTCGGCGAACGACACCGGCACGACGACGGTCAGGTCAGAACCCGACCGGCCGAACACCGGGTGCGGCTTTACGTGCACCTTGACGAGCAGGTCACCCGCCGGGCCGCCGCGCTCGCCCGGAGCGCCCTTGCCGGCCAGCTTGATCCGCTGCCCGTCGGCCACGCCGGCCGGTATGCGGGCCTGGATGGTCCGCGAGCTCATCGCCCGTCCGCTGCCCGAGCATGCCGGGCACGGGTCGTCCACGACCAGGCCGCGGCCCCGGCACTCCGTGCACGGCTCGGAGATCCCGAACGTGCCGAGGTTCCTGCTCGACTGGCCGGTCCCGCCGCACACCGGGCAGACCTTCGGCACGGTGCCGGCCTTGGCGCCGGTGCCGTGGCAGGTCGGGCACGGGCCCTCGCCGGTAAGCCGCAGCCCCACCGTGGCCCCGTCGATCGCGTCGCTGAAGCTCAGCGTCGTTTCGGTCTCCACGTCGGCGCCCCGGCGCGGCCGGTTCTGGGCCGTGGTGCGGCCGCGGTTGAACACCGTGCCGAACAGGTCACCCAGGCCGCCGCTGGCAGCGTCGCCCGCCCCGCCGAACAGGTCACCGAGGTCGAAGTTGAAACCGCCGCCCGCGCCGCCCGGCCTGCTGCCGGTCGGCACCCGGAAGCCGCCGCCGAACAGCGAGCGCGCCTCGTCGTACTCCTTGCGCCGCTTCTCGTCCGACAGTACCGAGTACGCCTCGGAGATTTCCTTGAAGCGCTCCTCGGCCGACGCGTCGCCCTTGTTCGCGTCCGGATGGTACTTACGCGCCAGCTTGCGGTACGCGGCCTTGATCTCGGCGGGCTTGGCCGACTTGGAAACCCCCAAGGCCTTGTAATAATCCTTCTCCAGGAAGTCCTTTGTGCTCATCCCGCCTTCTTGGCCTGTCTAGTTGCCTTCCTCGTCAGAAGGCCAGTCGTCGTGGTCGTTGCTGATGCCGTCGGGGCCGGTCGCGGGGGCGGCGACGGCGACCCGGGCTGGGCGCAGGATCCTGTCGCCGACCTTGTAGCCGGACTGCAGGATCTCGACGCACGTGTCCTCGGCGACGTCGGGTGAATAGGAATAGGTCAGCGCCTCGTGGATCGTCGGGTCGAACCGGTCGCCGCTGTCCCCGTATGCGACCAGGCCGAGCTTGCCTAGCGCGGAGCTCAGCGAGTCGGCGACGGACTTGAATCCGCCCGACAGCTCGCCGTGCTCCCGAGCCCGGTCGATCGCGTCAAGCACCGGCAGCAGCCCGGACAGCGTCGCGGCCACGGCCTGCTCGCGGACGGCCGCCCGGTCCCGGTCGACGCGCTTGCGGTAGTTGGCGTACTCGGCCTGCAGCCGCTGCAGGTCGGCGGTCCGCTCCGCGAGCCGCGCCGCCGTGTCGGCCTGCGCTGTATCGGCCTGCTTGCGGCCAGCCTTGGCCGGCTTCGCCTGCTCGTCCTCGATGACTCCCTCGAAAACCTCGGTTTCGCTCACCTTGAGTTCGTCCTCGTCCTTCGTTGCCCTGCTTTTAGCGTCGGGGCTTTTAGCGTCGGGGCTTTTAGCGTCGGGGCTCTCAGCGCCGGGGCTTTTAGCGTCGAGGCTTTCAGCCTCGGGGCTCTCAGCGTCGGCGGGCCCGTCCTGGGCCGAGGGCCCGGAGGACCCGGCCGCCGGCCGGCCGGCACCCGTGGTGCCGGCCGGCTTGGACGCCGCGTGCTTCCCCCGGACCTGCCCGGTCACCGGGTCGATGCGCCGGTGGTCGTGGATGACCGGGCCGGAGCCCGTCTCCTCGGATCCTGGCATCAGGCCGCTCCGCCCTCGCTGTCGTCCACAATCTCGGCCTCGACGACCTCGTCGTCGGCAGGCGTGTGCGTGTCGGAGTCAGCCGAACCAGCCGAGCTGGCCTGGGCCTGCTGCTGCTGGGCCTGGGCCTGCTGGTAGATGGCGGTGCCCATCTTCTGGCTGACCTGGGCGGCCCGCTCGCTGGCCGACCGGATGGCGTCGGTGTCGTTGCTCTCGAGCGCCTTCTTGACGTCGGCGATCGCGGACCTGACCTCGGACTTGATGTCCTCGGGCACCTTGTCCTCGTTCTCGCCGAGGAACTTCTCCGTGCTGTAGACCAGCGAGTCGGCCTGGTTGCGGACCTCGGCCTCCTCGCGGCGCCTGCGGTCCTCGTCCGCGTACTGCTCCGCGTCCCTGACCATCTTCTCGATGTCATCCTTGGGCAGCGCGGATCCGCCGGTGATCTGGACCGACTGCTGCTTGCCCGTGCCCAGGTCCTTGGCGGACACGTTCACGATGCCGTTGGCGTCGATGTCGAAGGTGACCTCGATCTGCGGCAGGCCGCGCGGCGAGGGCGCGATCCCGGCCAGTTCGAACATGCCGAGCTTCTTATTGTAGGCGGCGATCTCCCGCTCACCCTGGAACACCTGGATCTGCACCGACGGCTGGTTGTCCTCGGCGGTGGTGAAGATCTCCGATCGCTTGGTCGGGATCGTGGTGTTCCGCTCGATCAGCTTGGTGAAGATGCCGCCCTTGGTCTCGATGCCAAGCGACAGCGGGGTCACGTCAAGCAGCAGGACGTCCTTGACCTCGCCCTTGAGCACGCCGGCCTGCAGGCAGGCGCCGACCGCGACGACCTCGTCCGGGTTCACGCCCTTGTTGGGCTCCTTGCCGCCGGTCAGCGACTTGACCAGGTCGACCACCGCGGGCATACGGGTCGAGCCGCCAACAAGCACCACGTGGTGGATGTCGTCGAGCTTGATCCCGGCGTCCTTGATCACCTGCTGGAACGGGCCCTTGCACCGGTCGAGCAGGTCGGAGGTCATCCGCTGGAATTCCGCCCGGGTCAGCTTGGCGTCCAGGTGCAGCGGGCCATCGGCCGAGTGGGAGATGTAGGGCAGGTTGATCTGCGACTCCGCTGACTGCGAGAGTTCGATCTTGGCCTTCTCCGCGGCCTCGCGCAGCCGCTGCAGCGCCATCTTGTCCTTGGCCAGGTCGATGCCGTAGCCGTTCTTGAAGTCCTTGACCAGCCAGTCGACGATCTTCTGGTCCCAGTCGTCGCCGCCCAGGTGGTTGTCGCCGTTGGTCGCCTTGACCTCCACGACGCCCTCGCCCACCTCGAGCAGGGAAACGTCAAATGTGCCGCCGCCCAGGTCGAACACGAGGATGGTGGCCTCGTCCTCCTTCTCCAGGTGGTAGGCCAGCGCGGCCGCGGTCGGCTCGTTGATGATCCGGAGCACGTTCAGGCCCGCGATCTGGCCGGCCTCCTTGGTGGCCTGGCGCTGCGCGTCGTTGAAGTACGCCGGGACGGTGATCACCGCGTCGGTGATCTTCTCGCCAAGGTAGGCCTCCGCGTCCCTCTTGAGCTTCTGCAGCACGAACGCGCTGATCTGCTGGGGAGTGAACTTCTTGCCGTCGATGTTGATCGACCAGTCGGTACCCATCTGGCGCTTGACCGAACGCACCGTCCGGTCGACGTTGGTGACGGCCTGCCGCTTGGCCACCTCACCGACAAGTACCTCGGAGTTCTTGGCGAAGGCCACGACCGACGGGGTCGTCCGTGAGCCCTCAGCGTTGGCAATGACCGTGGGCTCTCCGCCCTCTAGGATGGCGACGACTGAGTTGGTCGTCCCTAGGTCAATCCCTACCGCACGTGCCATGAGCAGTCCTTGTGTGTGTTGAAGTTGAGTGATTTGAGCCCAAGCCTGCCAGCAGGGCACTTCGCTGTCAAATGACTTGAGTCACTTAGACTCAACTTCGCGGTCCCCCGGATGATTCCCGCCCGGCCCGGAAAATCTCCCGCCCGGCGACCCACAGGAACAACGCCCTCACCGGGTCGCCCATGCCCTGGCTCCGAACTGGGAGGACAGCAACCCGGGGCACAGTACCGTTTGCGGGCAGGTGATCATGTCGCGGCGCGCCGCGCGGCTACTCTTAACTCTTGATATCGAGGAGGTTTGGCGCGTGGTCGTTCGGATGACGGTTGGGCTGGTGCTGACGGTGGTGGCGCTGGCGGTCGCGGGACGCCGGATGTGGTGGCTGAAGCGGCTGGCGCTCAGCGGACAGCCCGCGCCCGACCGGGTGGCCGGGGTGCGCAGCCACCCGGGGCGGGACGCGGAGACCCAGGCGGTCGAGGTGATCGGGCAGCGCAAGCTGCTGAAGTGGTCGGTGCCAGGGGCGGCGCACGCGGCGACGTTCTGGGGCTTCATCGTATTGATCCTGACGATCATCGAGGTCTACGGCGACATCTTCGACCGGACCTTCGCCATTCCCGGGATCGGGGCCTGGCCGGCGATCGGCTTCATCGAGGACCTGTTCGCGGTCGGGGTGCTGGCCGGCATCATTACGTTCACCGTCATCAGGTTCCGCAACAACCCGCACAAGGAGGGCCGCGCTTCCCGCTTCTTCGGCTCGCACACCCGGGCCGCCTGGGTCGTCCTCGGCATGATCTTCCTGGTCATCGCGACGCTGCTGATCTACCGCGGCGCGCAGATCAACACCGGTGTCTTCCCGTACCATCACGGCGCGTTCGCCTCCCAGATCGTCGGGCACTGGCTGCACCCGCTGGGGTACGGGGCCAACAGCGTGCTTGAGGCGGTGTTCATCCTGGCCCAGATCGGGGTGATCATGCTGTTCGCCGTGATCGTGGTGTATTCCAAGCACCTGCACATCGCGCTGGCGCCGGTCAACGTGCTGTTCTCCCGCCGCCCCAATGCCCTGGGCCCGCTTGAGCCGATGCGCAGCAACGGCAAGGTGCTCGACTTCGAGGAGGCCGACCCCGATACGGATGTGTTCGGGCTCGGCAAGATCGAGGACTTCACCTGGAAGGGCCTGCTTGACATGGCGACCTGCACCGAGTGCGGACGGTGCCAGTCGCAGTGCCCGGCCTGGGCCACCGGCAAGCCGCTGTCGCCCAAGCAGGTCATCCTTGACCTGCGCGACCACGCCTTCGCCAAGGCCCCCTGGCTGTTGACCCCGGAAGCCGAGCGCGACAAGCTCCCCGACGCGGTCAAGAAAGAGGCCGAACGCCCGCTGATCGGCGACGAGGCCGCGGGCGGCGTCATGCACCCCGACGTGATCTGGTCGTGCACGAACTGCGGGGCGTGCGTGGAGGAGTGCCCGGTGGACATCGAGCACATCGACCACATCGACGGGATGCGCCGCCACCAGGTTCTGATCGAGTCGGCGTTCCCGGTCGAGGCGGCGGGGATGCTGCGCAACCTGGAGAACAAGGGCGACCCTTGGGGCATGGGAGCCGCGCGCCGCGGCGACTGGATCACCGAGCTTGACTTCGAGGTCCCGGTGGTCGAAGGCAAGATACCCGACGACATCGAGTACCTGTTCTGGGTCGGGTGCGCCGGAGCGCTCGAGGACCGGGCTAAGAAGACCACCAAGGCCATCGCGACCCTCCTGCACCAGGCCGGCGTGACGTTCGCCGTGCTTGGCCCGGCCGAGACCTGCACCGGCGACCCCGCGCGCCGGATCGGCAACGAGTTCGTCTACTCCATGCTGGCCCAGCAGAACATCGAGACGCTCAACGAGGCCAGGCCGAAGACGGTCGTGGCCAGCTGCCCGCACTGCTTCAACACGATCTCCCGGGAGTACCCGCAGCTGGGCGGGAACTACGAGGTGGTCCATCACACCCAGCTGCTGGCCAAACTGGTCGCCGACGGCAAGCTGACCCCGGTGACCGCGGTCGAGGAGAAGCTGACCTACCACGACCCGTGCTTCCTCGGGCGGCATAACAAGGTGTTCACCCCGCCGCGGCAGATCCTGGAAGCGGTACCCGGCGTCCGGGCGCAGGAGATGCACCGGTGCAAGAACCGGGGGTTCTGCTGCGGAGCCGGCGGGGCCAGGATGTGGATGGAAGAGCGCATCGGCAAGCGGATCAATACCGAGCGGATCGACGAGGCGCTGGCCCTTGAGCCGGACACCATCTCCACCGCCTGCCCCTACTGCCTGGTCATGCTCGGCGACGCCGTCGCCGCCAAGAAGGCCTCAGGCCAGGCCCCCGACACCCTCGAAGTGATCGACGTGGCCCAGCTACTTGCCCGGTCGACCACCCCCGCAACGCAGCCCCAGGGCAGCGGCGAACGGGGGGCCGCGGACACCTCATCTCCGTAGCCCCCCGCCCGGGGCCGTTCGGTCAAAAATCTTTTAGCCGAACGGCCGGTGCCCTCCCGCGCCGCCAGACAATGCCGGCTCCTCGGGGTCGGCGCCGTCTGCCTCGCCGTCGCGGTCGAGGTAGGGCCAGGCCGTGGCGGTGACGTCGTCAGCCGACTTGGCGGGCAGGTGGCGGACGACCTCGAGCACGACGATGTGCCGGTAGCGCTCGCTGGCCACCACGCGGACATCGCTGGCCCAGCACGCGGCGCGCAGGATGTCCCGCGCCGCCGCCAGGTCACTGCCGGTGATCCCGGCCCGGCACCACAGCGTCACCCGCTCGCCGAACGCCGCCGGCGTCGTGTACAGGATGACCGGCAGCTTGCCATCCCTGGATTGGACCCACGAGTGCCTGCAGCCGGTCCTGACCCTGTGCGGGGTTATGACGCACCAGATCCGGGCAATCAGCCGCCTGCGCGACGGCGCCCAGGCCAGGGCGGCGGCCAGCAGCGACAGGCCGACGGCCGTGATGACCAGGAGCCCTGCCGCGCCGAGCTCATACCCGCCTGCCAGCGCAACCAGCGCCACCCCGGCGATCAGGCCGAGCTCGTAGCGCCAGTTCCAGGCCAGGCCAAGGGGCCCGGGCCGGGCGACCGAGCGCAGCGCGGACTCGACGCTGGCCATGACGCTCGGGTCGTTCGGCCGCCTCGGCCGCCCCGACGCCATGACTAGCTCACCTCCCCGAGGGTGACCCGGCCTGTGCCCAGGCAGGGCCCGCACGGTGCGTCCGCGTAGACGCCCGCCCCGCCGCACCGCGCGCACGCGGCCAGCGTGTCGAACCGGGGATCGCGGTAGCACCGCCCCAGCCCGCCGCGGGTCTTCGTGATCTGCCAGCCGCGCCAGTACGCCTCGTTGTCGTTCATCGAGAACCACCGGTCGCCGTGGCGGCGCAGCGCGTACGCCACCCAGCTGAGCAGCGTGTACCCCATGGGCGGAAACCAGCCAGGATCACCGCGCTCACGGGGGGATCGCCCGTCCCCGCGCGCCCCTGATACGCCCTTGGCTCGGCGGCCACGAGGCGGCCGGCCATTTCCCGGCGCCCCCCCGGCCCCCGGGCCACGGGGGGGTTGCCGGTCCCCCCACATCTGGATCGCCTCGCCTGCCGGCCACTGGGGGTTGTCTTTGCTGGTGTAGTTGCTAGTGTTGATCACATCGCTAGCCCTTCTAGCTCGGTCCTGAGCATGGGTGGTGTTTCGCTGGGTCGGTGTTACAGCACCGGCCCAGCGACGTTTCCGGGTTATCGCGCAGCGGGTAGCTGCCTGGATCCCGGATCGTTTCCGTGTCGGCCGCGGATGTCCTGCCACGGCCGGTGCGCTGACGCACCTGGGAAGCGAACGTGGTCTTGCGGGCTATGTAGAACGGCGGTGCCTCCCCTCCTCGCGTAGCCGGCGCCGCATTCGCGGGGCGAGCCACTCGCCCCGCGCGGCCCCTCGACTGCCACGCGATCTCTTTCCGGTAACCCTTCAGTCACCGTCGACCCCTTTGTCGGCGGGTCGCTCTTGAGGATGCATCGTGCTTCTGGTTTCATGGTGCACTGAGCAATGGTTTCTGGCAAGTGCCAATTTCAAATGCTTTGTGCATGTATGACCGGCACGGTCTCGACGGTCGGGACCCTGCGGGCTGTTACGGTCAGTTACTCCTGAGAAAGGAAGTGACCTTTGGCGCCAGAAGTGCGCAGCCCCGCGGTACGCCGCCGCGAACTCGGCGCACTGCTGCGTGCCCTGCGTAACGAAAAGGGCCTCACGGTGGAACAGGTGGCAGAGAATCTCCTGTGTTCCCCGAGCAAGGTGAGCCGCATGGAGACCGGCCACGGCCTCGCCACCCCCCGCGACATCCGCGACCTGTGCAACCTCTACGAGGTAACCGACCCGGGCGAACGTGAGCGAATGATGACGCTCGCCAGGGAGGGTAAGCGGCGGGCGTGGTGGCAGTCCTACGACCTGGCCTATGAGACGTATGCCGGACTGGAAGCCGAAGCCGTGTCCATCTCGGCCTTCCAGTCGTCAGGCGTGCACGGCCTGCTACATACCGCGGACTACGCGCGTGCCATGCACGAAGGCTCGATGCCGCGGCTCGCCCCAGATGAGATCGAGCTGCAAATCGAGGCGAAGCTCACCCGGCAGCGCATCCTCACCCGTGAGGGCCCGCCGAGTTTCTCCGTCGTTCTTGATGAAGCGGCCCTGCGCCGGATGGCTGGTGGGCGGCGCGTTATGGCCGCGCAGTTGAACGCGATCCTGAAGCTGTCGGCCCTGCCTAACGTAATGGTGCAGGTCCTTCCATTTGAGTTGGGTGTTCATCCGGCGCTGGAGAGTAACTTTACAATCTTGCAACTTCCCGATCCTGCTCCTGATGTAGTATTCGTTGAGGGCATGATCGGGTCTACCTACCTCGAACGGCCCGAGGACCTCAAAAGATATCACGACATATTCGACAAGTTGCAATCTATTGCGCTGAGTCCAAAAGATACCGCCGATATGATTGCAAAGATTGAGTTGGCTTACAAAGGCGGCTAGCTAATATTTACATAATTCCACACCCTACCCCACCCGCTGGCAACCGCGCAGACCGCGAGGGTTGCCTAGAGCCATATGTCCTATCAAGACAATCAGTTAAGACTGGAGGAATCCGATGCGTGTGCTCAACGTGGAGTTCGCCGATCTTCAATGGAGGAAGGCGAGGCGCAGCGTAAATAATGGTGCTTGCGTGGAAGCGGCCGCGGCAAACGGATACGTTATTGTACGTGACACGGTGGACCGCAAAGGTCCTTCGGTGAAATATTCTGGCGGGGCGTGGCGCACGTTCGTGGCCAGCGCGCGGGTGGGCAGTTTTGATTCGGATCGTCTCTAGCACCGCGGGGAGGCAGTTCGTCCCAGATTGGGATGTATTAGAGCGACCATCACTTTGTGTCAAGCGAAGGCCGCCCTTGTGTCATGTGCGGCTTCCGGTACCGGAAGCGCCTGGCCGGGCGGCTCTTCCTTTGCGTTTGCTGCTCACACCCTTGTCGTCAAACCCTGGCGCGGTAGAAGTTCAGATAAGACCGCGATGGCGTGGGTCCCCGCTGGTCTTGATACCTGGACCCATAGACCGCCGAGCCGTACGGGTGTTCTGCCGGAGAACTGGTGCGGAACAAGCACAGCTGACCGATCTTCATGCCCGGCCACAGCTTGATCGGCAGCGTCGCCACGTTGGACAGTTCGAGGGTCACGTGCCCGGAAAAGCCCGGGTCGATCCAGCCCGCGGTCGAGTGAGTGAGCAGGCCTAGCCTGCCGAGCGAGCTCTTACCCTCCAGGCGGCCCGCCACGTCGTCGGGAAGCGTGATCACCTCGAAGGTCGACCCCAGGACGAACTCGCTGGGATGCAGGATAAGCGGGCCATCGCCCTCTGTCTCGATCAGCCTGGTCAGGTCCGGCTGTTCCACGGCAGGGTCGATGTGGGGGTAGAGGTGGTTCTCGAACACCCGGAAGTACCGGTCGATCCGGACGTCGATGCTGGCTGGCTGGACCAGTCCGGGCTCGTACGGGTCGAGCTTGACCCGCCCGGACTCGATCTCGGCCTTGATGTCTCGATCTGACAGGAGCACGCTCGCAACCTACCGGGTCCGGTACGATGTCTGAGCGAACACAGCACAGTCGGCCCGCCGCCGCTGTTGCTGGCGACGCGGGTGTAGTTCAATGGCAGAACATCAGCTTCCCAAGCTGATAGTGCGGGTTCGATTCCCGTCACCCGCTCCCACGGCAAAGAGCCAGGTCATGGATGATTCCCGGAACCTGGCTCTTGCCGTTTCCCGGCCCCGATCGACCCACCGGGCCATTAGCGGGCCATTAGATGACATGCATCGGGCCGGACTGAGCTGAGGTTGCGGCCGGTGCTGTGAGACCTCCCCAGCTCAGACGCGGGTCAGGATTGACTGCGCAGGCAATTCGCATGGAGGAGTGTGCGCCCCTTCCGGAGCGTGAGGAGGTCCCGATGCCCATCGTAGGCGGACTGGATATCCACCGCAGACAGATCACTTTCGACTACCTCGACACCGTGACCGGGCAGGTGTGCCGCGGGCAGGTCTGCCCGGCCGACCGGGAGCACCTGCGGGCCTGGCTGGCCCGGTTCGCCGGCCGGGATGGCGTCGCGTTCGCTGCGGCGGGGTGCACCGGGTGGCGGTACGTCGCCGAGGAGCTGGCCGCGGCCGGGATCACGGCGCACCTGCCGGGGTATGACTGCGGCAGGCGGCGTGCGCCACCGGGGCGTTACCTGCCTGCCCCGCGGTTGCAGCGCGGACGGCTGCCGCAGGCGGCATCTGCTCGGTTCACACGCGGGGACGAAAATATCGGCAAGAACACGCGTGACCTGCTAGTAGTCGGGCTGCCATCCCTGCGCGGATCGGAGAATGCGAGATCGCGGCGGTTCGCGCGGCGACTGAGGTAGGCGATGGCAACCATGGCCAGTACAAGCGGACGAGAGGGACAGCCCCTTCACAGCAAGAAAGTCACAAGCTGGCTAGTGAAGGTGTTCGAGCTCAACCCCGCGGGGCTGCACTGGCCGTGGGCGGTGCTGTTCCTGGACGTCGCGCTGGTGCCGCTGGTCCTGTTCTGGGCGATCGGGCACCAGGAGTATCTGCTCAGCGCGCTGTTCGGTGCGTTGTTCGCGTGGCACGCTGACCCGGGAGGCAGCTACGGGCAGCGCGTGTCGCGGATCGCCATTTTCGCGGCGATCGGCGCTGGGCTGACCGCGCTAGGGTTCGGCATCGGGGGGGATGCCTGGGGCTGGCTGGTGCTCGCCGCTTTCGCGGTGACGCTGGCGTGCACCCTGGCGGTCGCGTTCGGGATGCACAGGTTTGTCTCCGCTTCGCTTCTCAACGTCTGGTTCATCGTCGCGCTCGCGCTCGCCAACAGCTTCCATCACCACGCCCATATAACCAGCTACACCTGGGCTCAGACGCTGGCCTGGACCGGCGGGTGCTCGCTGTGGATCGCGGTGACGTTCACCGAGTGGCTGATCCGCGGCCGCCAGGACCGGCCGCAGCCGATCGCCGAGCTGCCCGCTGACACCTCGCGGCGCGAGCTAACTCAGCCGCTGATCATGTTCGCGGTCCTACGCGCCCTGGTCGTAGCCGGCGCCGTCGCGATCGCATACGGAGCGAACCCGCCGCACGGCAACTGGCTGGTAGTCGGGGCCATGATCGCGATGCAGCCGAGCCTGGGGCAGTCCGTGCTCATTTCCGCGCAGCGCGTTGCAGGCGCGGCGATCGGCGCGGTCGCGGCCACGCTGGTACTGCTGATACCCGCTAACGAAACCGGATCCCACCTGTTCGCGATCACACTCGGGCTCGAAGTGGTCGCGCTCGTCTGCCTGACGCACGGGTTGGCGATCCACTTCTGGAACTACGCGCTCTACACCGCGGCCATCGCCGCCGGAGTGCTGATCCTGATCGACCTTCCGCAGCCCTCCAACTACAGCGCCGAGGGCTACCGGGTGCTGTGGACGCTGTGCGGAGTGGCGATCGGCGTGCTCGTCATGCTGCTGGCTGCCCTGCTCGGTAAGCGCAAGGCCAAGGCGCAGCCACAATCAGGCCCAGGCGCCAAGGTGCCAGCGCAGCGCAACACCACGACCGATCAGCCACGTCCGGCGTCTTCAGGCTCATGAGGAGGTAGGCCGGGCGTCTGCCTCGCTGATTCGGTTCCAATTGGTGCCGGTGGCCGATCCTTCTTCGTCGGTTCCCAGTGTCCAGGTCGCTGCGACCGCCAGGAGCGTGCGCGTCGTTAGTGTCTGGGCCACTGGTCATGAGCGAAAATGGGCTGTGCCCGCTCGCCCTGCGTGTCCGCGGGCATCTGGAGTTGGAGATAGACACGCCTGGCCAGGTTGGTGAATGGGATGTACGGGGAGGTTCGATGACTGTCAAGATCGCCTGCGTCGTATTCGACTGCGTCGACGCTCTGGTTGTCGGCCGCTTTTGGTCTGCAGCGATCGGGCGCCCGCTCGATCCGGAGGCGTCGAACGAGTTCGCCAGCATCGGATTTTACGGACGCCGTGACAGGGCAGGATGGGGGCCGGTCGAACGCGACGCCGACCCCACGTGGCTGTTCGCCCGCGTGCCGGAGTCGAAGACAGTCAAGAACCGCTTGCACCTGGACGTCATCGCGACTGACGTGGAAGTCGAGATCGCGCGCCTCGTCGAGCTCGGCGCCACTCGGGTCGCTGACAGAGACGAGTACGGGTACGCCTGGACGCTTATGGCTGACCCAGAAGGCAACGAATTCGACCTCGGCAAAGCGCTGTAAACATCCATCCCCAACTTGTCCGGGCCCAGCGCGGAGGCTTCCCGGTGACCTGGCCTAGCAGGCTATGGTCCTGCCCGGTACTGGCATGCCCCAGTCGGCTGTGGACGGTGTAACGTTCCAGACATGGAAGGACTCGCGGCCTCGGTCGCGCTCATTGCTATCTTGCTCGGCGTCCTCCTCGTGGGTGTCTTCGACGTCTTCTGCCTGCTGCACCTCGGGAAAGCCGATACTGCCCATTTCTTGCCCAAGTTCGCCTGGGCCATTCTCATTGTGTGTACCGGCCCCATTGGTGGACTCGTTTACCTGCTCACGCAACGCCTGCCGAAGCGATCGCTGGAGCCGGAGACCATGCGGGCCACGCCTTTGCTGGGACGCAAAGCATGGTTCGGCCCAACGCGCGGGCAGTACGGCCACTCTCCCGCCTCGCCTGAGGGCCACGCGGTGGGGATTGTGGCCATCGCCGCTGCCGTGTATCTGATTCTTGCAGGCCAGGTCCTGGCCGCCGCGGTAGTTGTGGGCGCCCTGGTGACCATCGTGTTCCTCAAGGGCACACCGCCGGGCAGGGGTCGGGAGTGGAAGGAATTCCAGGCCCGGAGAGATCAGCGACCCGGAACGCCGCGCCATCCCCGGCCCGGGGCGGGCTGACACGATTACGACGAGCGGCCGAAGCCGCCGCGGGGGAGCGGGAACTCGCTGAGCCGATCCAGCATCGAGCCACGGCCATCGAGGACCTGGAGACGCGCATGCTGGCGAACACCGCGCGGTCCCGTGCCCTGCTGGCTCGCAGCGGCAACCGCCTCACAAGGCCTGGCAACCCGGGCCCCCGACCCGGCCTCGTCGATCGAGCGGTCCAAGCAACTGCGGCAGAGGACCTTACGGTGGTGGTCAGCCCTGGCCACGCGTCAGGTACGGCGCGACCGGATGCCTGCGCCGCCTCAGATCGACGGCAGCGGCGTCGGCGGCTCAAGTGGGATCGGCGGCGGCTGCGGCTCCCCGAACGCTGCCTCGGCCGCCGACATGGCGCCGTAGTCGGTCGCAAGGTTGGCGTAGATGGAGTAGATCAGCGTGATAAAGATCCCGAGCTTGAGCCATAGCGTGGGCGTGAAGAAGAACAGGCAGCAGATCAGCGGGAAGTTGATTAGCCAGTAGATCGCGCCCCACATGTGGACCTTGTACTGGGTATACGGGTTGGTGGACAGGTCTTTGAAGAGCACGCTCATCCAGCCGTGCCGGATGTGCACCGCAGTGTGCGCTGCGTGCAGCCGGGCGACTTCAGCACGCAGTTGCCGGACCTCGGCGACCAGGGACTCGATCTCAGTCATAGCACCAGTATCAGCGCGGTCACGCCGCCGCGGTCGGGGATCAGCGCCGTGCCGCCCGACTGTTGCCAATATCGTTGCCAAGCCGCTGGATGGCGAAGGAGCGCTCATTGGTTCCTTGGCCGTCGTTGTTCCGCAGCAGGCCCTTCGCTGAACCAGGTCCGGGACGGCCCGCTCAGTGTCCGGGATGCCCGGTTCGCGCAGGGCCGGGCCCCGCAAAGAAGGTGCGCCCGCAAGTGAATCAAGCCGGTGTAGGTGGCGCGGTGCCAACCGCCGCCCACCAGGCGACTAGCCGGTTGGCCATGCCATCGACGTCATGGCCACCAGGATCGAGGCCGAAGTGATCTTCAAGTTCGAACCACAGGAACTCACTGATCTCCGACCGTCCACCTCCGGCGCCCAGCTTGCTCAGTAGCGGCGCGATCAGGCAGTCGTACTCGTCCGATACGACGTCGGCCACGCCAATCGGATCCCACTCGTTGAGAAGGTATCTGAGGTTACCTTGCACGTCCATCAGATCCACAACGCAATCTTTGCACCTCGAGGTGCACGATGGGTTCCACTCACCGGTCCGGAAAGTCACGGCGGGAACCCCGTCAAAGATACTGTGGGACGCCGTGACACAACCACGCTCGTCAAGCATCCCCAATGGCCTGGTCGTAGAGCTTTCCCGGGCTAAGGTTCTGCCCGGCGCCTCGGCGGAAGCAGACCGGTGGATGGAAATGCTCAACGATCGCCTCGATGAATGCGTAGCGACCCTCGACCGTGAGCGAATGGCGATCGAGATCATATTCAGACTCAAGGAGAATGGTGAGGACTACCTTTTCTGGATGAGCGTTCGCGGCGCCGACGGCGCAGGCCTCGACCCCGATAACGCGCTCGACCGCGACCATGTGGACCAGGCCAAGCGGACCATCGAGCCAGGCAACTGGACCGAAGCAGAGCCCCAGGTCCTCCTGCTCCCGATCCGGTCAGGGAGGCCGTCCTTTCTTGGGCGCTGCGCAGCCGGGGAGCAAGCGAAGAAGCTGGCCACTCCCAGGACGGGAACGAAGTCTAGGCGGCCGCCGGGTACCAGAGCGCCGACCGTGGCTGGCTACCCGGGCCGTGGGGGTGGGCTGTGGCTGTGGATGGTGTTGCCGTCTGGGCTGGTGATCTGGCTGGTGCCGTCGGGGTGGACGGTCAGTTTCCAGCCCAGTTCGTGTATTAGCACATGGTGGTGCCACCAGCAGTAATCTTTGAGGTTGGTGAGGCTGGTGGGCCCGCCATCGGCGCGGTGCACCACATGATGCGGCTCACACTGGGCCGCGGGCCGGTCGCAGCCGCCGGGATGCTGGCATGTCTGGTCCCGCAACGCCACCAGGCGGCGCAAGTGGACGGGGATCTCGTCGGTCTGGCCGACGTCCAAGGGGAGCGAGGGACCGTTGAGGCCCTTGCCGAGCATGGCGCGGCGCAAGAACGAGGCCACCCCGCCGGGCCCGGAGACGACCTGGATGACCGCGGCCAAGATCTGGTGCTCCAGCATGGCCAGCATCTGGGCGGTGCTGCCGGGCGGCCCGGCCGCCGCCGTGCCGTCGTGCGGCCCGGCCTGGGCCAGCGCGCCGCCGCGGGTATCCGGGCCGTCGGGCTGGGCGGCGGTGTCGCCGGGCTGATCAGCGGTGTCGCCGGGCTGGGCGCCGGTGTGGCCGGGCTGGGCGCCGGTGTGGCCGGGCTGGGCGCCGGTGTGGCCGGGCTGGGCGGCGGTGTGGCCGGGCTGGGCGGCGGTGTGGCCGGGCTGGGCGGCGGTGCCGCTGTCCTGGGCGTCCGGGCCGTGGTCCTGTCCGGCGGCGTGTTCGCGGATGCGGTGGTATTCGACGCAGGCGGTGATCAGGTCCTCGATCGCGGTCACGTCGATGTCGCCGGTGACCACCGGGATGAGGATCGCCTCGGCCGCGGCGGCGCGGGCCGCGTCGCCCTCCAGCCAGGCCCCGCCGTCGCCGGTACTGACCGCCGCGCCGGCCCGCTGCCCGGCCCACCGGGCCCGGTAGACGGCAATCCACTTGTCCTGCAGCGCCCCGTCGCCGTCCCGGTCCCGCAACTCAGCGAAATAAATGTGCACCAGGCCCTTGACCGGCTGCCCAGCCCGCTTCGGCAACAAGTCAGAGGAAAGCAGCCGCCGCATCGCCTCGGCCAGGCCGTCGTGGTAGCGCTGGCGCAGGGTACGGCAATCCCCGCCCGGCTCCGGGACGGACAGGGCGTCCAAGACGGCTTGGACCATGGCCGAACAGTGCGGGCTCAGATCGCCGCGCAGCACTCCGGCGCCGTCCATGGTGGTGTGCAGGGACACGCCGCGGTCCAGGTCCGGGTCGGGTCCGTCGCGATCCGGCGGCGCGAGGCGGGCCCGGATCTCCGCGCAGATCACCGCCAGCGCCCGCAGGTCCGCCCCGGCCCGCGCCGCCGCCACCAGAATGTCCTCCGCCTGGCCCCGGTACTCACCGGGGATCTTCGCGGTCCACTTAGCTACGTCGAGGGCCACCGATTTGGTGATGACCGCGCCTTCGGCCAGCGCGGCGTGCAGGGCCGGGTGGTCTTCGGCGATCCGCTGCACGGCCAGGTGCTCGGCGGCTTGCCTTCGGGTGACCCCGGAGGTGTGGACCAGCCAGGCCTTGGTGGTGCGCTGCCCGTCGCCGGCCGGGCCGCCCTGGGCGTCGTGGGCGGCCAGCAGCTTGCCGCGGACCGCGGCCTCGGCCGCGTCGTGGCGTTCCAGCGCGCGCAGCGCCTGGCTGAGCACCGCGGGCGGCAGCCCGGCCGGGTCCATCCCGGCCAGGACCCGCATGCCGGATTCGAGCTGGGCCAGTGTCTGGGTCAGGGCGGCCGGGTCGGCGGTGCTCATGGCGGCTGTTTCACCTCCCCCGGCTGGCTGGTGGCCTGCTGTTATTCAGCATTGTTTTCTACCGCTGACTCTATCAGCCGCCTCTGACATTTTTCCGGTTCGATACGCTTTAACATTCGACTCTGGCCAGTTTACTGGTGAGAACTGTGAGACAATCTAGTGCTTTTGTTATGTGCGGGAACCGGCGGCTGCCCGCGCGCCGCGCTTCCTCACCCGAGCGGATCTCCAGTGCGGTAAACAGGCACTCGCGCGCGAAACTGCTGGGCCTATCAGCCGCGAAAAACCAAAGGAAAAACCAAAGGAAAACCGAAGGAAGGAGCTCCGTGGAGATCTTCCAATTCGACCGCGGAGAGAAAAACATCCGGAGTTACGGCAGCGAAGGACTCAGGGCGACGCGGGTCGCGGCGGGCGAGGGCCGGGTAAGCGTGACCTGCCTGCGGGTCGAGCCGGGCGGGCTCATCGGGACGCACCCGGCCACGGACGTGCAGTTGTTCCTGGTCATCGACGGTGAGGGCTGGGTGGCAGGGTCAGACGGCGAGCGGGTGCCGATCGCGGCCGGGTGGGGCGTTCGCTGGGATGCGGGGGAGATCCACACGAGCGGGACGCTGACCGGCCTCGTCGCACTGGCCATCGAACCCGCCCCGCTCTACCTGGCCAAGCCGGAAACCCAGGACAGCTGACGGTCGGCCGTCCGAGCCGGAAACCCAGGACAGCTGACCGTAAGCCGCCGAGCCGGAAACGCCGGAAACTCGCGACAGGTGACCGTCAGTCGGGCTTGACGCTGATCCGGGTGCCGAGTTCGGCGCCCTGGCAGATGTCGCGCATGACGCCCGGGGCGGCGACGTCGAAGACGTGCATGGTCAGGGACTGCTCGTTGGCCAGGACGAACGCGCTGGTGTCCATGATCCGCACGCCGGCCGCCAGCGCCTCGTCGTAGGTCAGCCGCGTGTACCGCACCGCGTCCGGGTTGATGTTGGGGTCGCTGTCGTAGACGCCATCCACCCCGCGCTTGGCCACAAGCAGGGCGTCGGCCTCGAGCTCAAGGGACCGCTGCACCGCCGGGTAGTCGGTGGTGACGTAGGGCTGGCCGATGCCGCCCGCCAGCAGCACGATCATGCCGCGCTCCAGGTGATGCACGGCGCGGAGCCTGATGAACGGCTCGGCCACGCTGTGGATCGGCAAGGCGGTCATGACCCGCACATCGATGTCGGTCCTGGCGGCGAGCGCGCCGCGGAGCATCAGCGCGTTCATGATCGTGCCGAGCATTCCGATGTTGTCGGCCTCGGCCCGGCTGATGCCCCAGCCCTCGGCCATCCGGCCCCGGAAATAGTTCCCGCCGCCGACGACCACCGCCACCTCGACGCCGAGATCGCGCACGGATAGGACCTCGTGCGCGACGCGGGACAGGCTGGCCGGGTCGACCCCTGTGCTCCCAGAACCGGCGAGCGCCTCCCCGCTGAGCTTGACTACGACCCTGCGATAGCGCGGCACAGTCATAACCCCCTAGTCGGTGACCGCGGCCCACGCTACCTGATGAACTGCCCCGCGGCGGGCCGTAGTGCCGCCCGCGGCGGGCCGTAGTGCTGCCCCGCGGCGGGCCGTAGTGCTGCCCCGCGGCGGGCCGTAGTGCCGCCCGCGTCGGGCCGTAGTGCCGCCCCGCGGCGGGCCGTCAGTGCCGTTCGGCGTCGGCCCAGCGCTTGCGGCTCGCCTCGACCTCGGCCTCGGCCGCGGAGCGGTCCGCCCACCCTTCCCCCAAGACCGACTTGCCGGGCTCAAGGTCCTTGTACACCTGGAAGAAGTGTTCGATTTCCAGCCGTTCGAACGCGGGCACGTCTTCGATGTCCTGCAGGTGTGCCATCCGCGGGTCCGCGGCAGGTACGGCGAGTATCTTCTCGTCGGCGCCCTTCTCGTCCCGCATCCGGAACATCCCGATGACCCGGGCGGTGATCAGGCAGCCAGGGAACGTGGGCTCGTCGAGAAGTACGAGTACGTCGAGCGGGTCCCCGTCGTCGGCCAGGGTGTCGTCGATGAACCCGTAGTCGGATGGGTACCTGGTGGATGTGAACAGCATGCGGTCCAGCCTGATCCGGCCGGTCCTGTGGTCCATCTCGTATTTGTTGCGCGACCCCTTGGGGATCTCGATGATGACGTCGACGTCCACGGTTTCGCTCCATCCCATCAGGGGTGATTAACTCCATTGTCTCTGACGTCAGCGTCGAAACCTCGCGCGAGGTGACTATGGTCCGCCGCACGCGGCTCGCGGCACTGCTGACGCTGGCCATGATCAACATCGTCACGCTCGCGGCCGGCATCGCGGTGGCCCGCATGCTTCCGCCCCGGCTCGCCGCGCTGCGGGTGCCCACGGTCGCGCCGGGAACGGTGTCCGGCAGCGACGCCGTACTCGGCACGACAACCCAAGACGGGCCCATGCCCACCGCAACCGGATTGCGCCGGGCGCTGGACGGCCCGCTGTCCACCGCCGCCCTCGGCAAGCAGGTGTCGGTGCTGGTCGCGGACCCGGTCACCGGGCGGGTGCTGCTGTCCGAGCACGGCAGCGAGCCCATGACGCCCGCATCCACGACCAAGCTGGCCACCAGCCTGGCCGCGCTGGCCGTCCTCGGCGGCGAGGCCAGGTTCACCACCAGGGTGGTGCGCGGGACCGGGCCGGACAGCATCGTCCTGGTCGGCGGCGGCGACCCGACGCTCGCGGTGAACAAGTACCCGGCCGGTGACTATCCCCAGCCGGCCACGCTGGCCAGCCTGGCCGCGTCCACCGCCCGGGCGCTGAAGGCAGAGGGACGCCGCGACATAACCCTGGGCTACGACACGTCGCTGTACGCCGGCCCGACCCTGGCGCCGGGCTGGTCGGCCGACTACGTCAGCGGGGGCGACGTCACCCCCATCGTCTCCCTGGAGGTGGACCAGGGTCGGCTCACCGCGGCCGGGCAGCCCGAGGACTCCGACGACCCGTACAACCTGAATGCTCGCGCAACCGACCCGGCGGCCATGGCGGCCGCGTCGTTCGCCGCGCTGCTTGACGCCGACGGCGTCCACGTCACCGGTTCGCCGGTCAAGCAAAAAGCCCCGGCCCGCGCCGCGGCCCTGGCCAAGGTGAGCTCACCGCCGCTCTCGGCGATCGTGCAGCAGATGCTCGAGGAGAGCAACAACGTCATCGCCGAGAACCTGGCCCGTCATGTCGCGCTCGCCACCGGCGAGCCTGCCTCGTTCGCCGGCGGGGCGCGGGCGGTCATCAGGGATCTGAGACGGCTCGGCATCGCCACGCCGATCCAGCTGGTGGACGGTAGCGGCCTGTCCCCGCAGGACGCGATCGCGCCGGAGACGCTGGTAAAGATCCTTGAACTTGCCGTGGCCCGTCCCAGCCTGCGCCCGCTGCTGGCCGGGCTGCCGGTGGCCGGCTTCTCCGGCACGCTGTCGGCCGGGCAGAGCGTGTTCGCCGGCATCGGCGGGGCGGCCAGGGGATCGGTACGGGCCAAGACCGGCAACCTCGGCACGGTCGCGTCGCTGGCCGGGCTGGCCCACGACGCCAGCGGCGGGGTACTTGTCTTCGCGGTGATGGCCGACCAGATTCCCTCCGCCGGGCTTTTGCAGACGGCCGCGAACGCCATCGACTCGGCGGCGTCCGCGCTGGCCGGCTGCGGGTGCGGGTGACGGGCACGGGTGACGGGCACTGTCCGCAGCGCATACGGTTGGACTGTGAGTAACACGCAGATGATCGACTGGGACCTTGCCATCTCTACCGGTACCCGGTGGGCCCGCCCCGGGCCGCAGGTCAGCCTGGCCGAGGCGCGGCGCACGGTGGCCGAGCTACGCGACCTTGCGACCGCCGTCCAGGAGCCGGTCCACAAGGTGACCGGATTGTCCGGCGCCGCGGACGGCTCGCTGGGACGGGTGGCGGTGGTGGACCGGCCCGGCTGGATACGAGCGAACGTGGATGGTTTCCGGGTCGTGCTTGAGCCGCTGGTCGAGCAGCTCAGGGAACGAACCTCAACGGCCGCGACCCCATCGCGGTCAGGGTCGGTGATCAACGCGGTGGGGTCGCGGGTGACCGGGATCCAGGCCGGGCTGATCCTGGCCTACCTGTCCGGCCGGGTCCTCGGCCAGTACGAGCTCTTCCTGCCTCCGGAGACCTCGCCCGTGGACGGCCATCAGCCGGGCAGGCTCACGCTCGTCGCGCCGAACATCGTCTTGATCGAGCGTGAACTGAACGTCGACCCGCACGACTTCCGGCGCTGGGTCTGCCTGCACGAGGAGACCCACCGGCTGCAGTTCACCGCCGTCCCGTGGCTGCGCGACTACGTGCAGTCGCAGATGACCGAGTTCCTGCTCGCCTCCGAGCTCGATCCGGCGGCCATCTTGCAGCGGATCCGGGCCGCGGCCGACGCGATGGCGGGCGCGGTGCGCGGCGGCGACGGCGGCAGCCTGCTCGAGGCGGTCGCCACTCCGGCCCAGCGGGAGATCATGGACCGGCTCACCTCGGTCATGACGCTGGTGGAGGGGCACGGCGACTACGTGATGGACGCGGTTGGGCCGCAGGTGGTGCCGACCGTGGCCGAGATCAGGGAGAAGTTCAACTCCCGGCGCGGATCCAGCGGCCGGATCGAGCAGATGTTCCGCCGCATCCTCGGCATCGACCTGAAGATGAAGCAGTACGCGGAGGGCTCCAGGTTCGTGCGCATGATCGTGGACGAGGCGGGCATGGACACCTTCAACAAGGTCTGGACCTCTCCCGAGACGCTGCCGACCAGGGAAGAGTTCGCGAACCCGCAGGCGTGGCTTGACCGGGTGGGGAACGCCAAGTAGCCGCGATGGGTCCAGGCGTGGCGGTCGCGGAGGTCCGCAACGCGGTCCGGTCCTGCCTCGCCGACCTGGCAGTAGGCGAAGTGGTGCTGGCCGCATGCTCAGGCGGCGCTGACTCCCTCGCCATGGCCGCGGCGCTGGCCTTCGTCGCGCCGCGGGCCGGCCTGCGCGGTGGCGGCGTCACCGTGGACCACGGCCTGCAGGCGGGCTCCGCGCAGCGGGCCGCCGACGTGACGGACCAGCTGGCCAGGCTCGGCCTCGACCCGGTCCTCGCCGTTACGGTGACGGTGGCCAAGAGGGCCGGACCCGAGGCGGCCGCCCGGGCGGCCCGCTACGAGGCCCTCGACGCCTCGGCCCGCGAGCACAAGGCCGCCGCCGTCCTGCTCGGCCACACGCTCGACGACCAGGCCGAGACCGTCCTGCTCGGGCTGGCGCGCGGATCGGGCGGCCGGTCGCTGGCCGGGATGCCCGCCAGGCGCGGTTGCTACCGACGGCCCCTGCTCGGCCTGCGCCGCGCGACGACCGCCGCCGCCTGCGCCGAACTCGGCCTGCGGCCGTGGCAGGACCCGCACAACGCCGACTTCAGGTTCGCCCGGGCCCGGGTACGCCACCAGGCCTTGCCCGCACTTGAGGACGCGCTGGGGCCGGGGGTGGCGCAGGCGCTGGCCCGGACCGCGAGCCAGTTGCGGGCGGACGCGGAATGCCTCGACGAGCTCGCCTTCGCCGAGAGCGCGCGGCTCCGCGACGCCTGCTCCGACCCGGCCGGGCTTGACGTCGGCTGGCTGGCGGCGCTGCCCGCCGCGATAAGGACGCGGGTGCTGCGCGACGCGGCGATCATGGCAGGCTGTCCGCACGGCGCGCTCACCGCGGGCCACGTCGACCGGGTCGACGGGCTGGTGACAGGCTGGCACGGGCAGCGCTGGGTTGACCTGCCCGGTGGCGTGCGGGCGCGGCGCCGCGATGGCAAGGTTTGGTTCACCGGTACAGGTCCGGCCGAATGCGGGAGTGTTGATTTTTTTGGACGAACGTGACGTGGCTCAAGATCTGAAAGAGGTCCTCCTCACCTCGGGGCAGTTGCAGGCCCGCGTCGTTGAGCTCGCGGCCCAGATCGACGCCGACTACGCCGGACGTGACCTGCTGCTCGTCGGCGTCCTGAAGGGCGCGGTGATGGTGATGGCCGACCTGTCCCGCGCCATGCACCTGCCGGTCGAGATGGACTGGATGGCGATCTCGTCGTACGGCTCGGGCACGAAGTCCTCAGGCGTGGTGCGGATCTTGAAGGACCTCGATACCGACATCACAGGACGCCACGTGCTGATCGTCGAGGACATCGTCGACTCGGGCCTGACCCTTTCCTGGCTGGCGGGCAACCTGCGCTCGCGCCGGCCCGCGTCGCTGGCGGTCTGCGCCATGCTCCGCAAGCCGGGGTCGGCGCAGATGCGCGTCGACGTCGCCTACACGGGTTTCGACATCGGCGACGAGTTCGTCGTCGGTTACGGCCTCGACTACGCTCAGCGGTACCGCAACCTGCCGTTCATCGGCACGCTGGCCCCGGCGGTATACCGGGGAAGCTAGGCTGACCCCCCAGGGGAACACATTCCGCTTCAGGAAGCGTTCACCCTCTAACGGTCGTGGCTGCGTCGGAATACGGGCTGCGATGATGGGAAGAAGATGGCCATCCCGCCGGAGGTCGACGGGAGTGTGAGGCTGGTCAGGAGGGAACGGGCCCGAGCCGACGGGACCGCTCATCGATGGAGCTAAGGCGCTTTTTCCGGGCACCGCTGCTGCTAATCCTGCTCGCGGTGCTGCTGCTTGTCTTGGTGCTCGGCTACGCGAATAACGGGAGCTCGTACCAGCAGGTAGACACCTCCGAGATCGTCAACCTCATCAACCAGGGCCAGGTCAAGAGCGCCCTGATCACCGATAAGAACCAGACGATCCAGATCACCACCAAGAGCGGCAAGCAGTACGAGGCATCCTGGGTAAGCAACCAGGGCCTGCAGCTCGTTAACGCGCTCCAGGCGGAGCAGGCCAAGGGCGACCTGCCCGAGGGCTATAACGTCACCATCCCCAAGAGCAACGCGCTGCTCGACCTGCTGCCCACCGCGGTGCTTTGGATCGTGATCTTCCTGCTGTTCTTCTTCATGCTGTCGCAGATGCAGGGCGGCGGCTCCCGGGTGATGAACTTCGGCAAGTCCCGCGCCAAGCTGATCACCAAGGACACGCCGAAGACCACGTTCGCCGACGTGGCCGGGGCGGACGAGGCCATCGAGGAACTGCAGGAGATCAAGGAGTTCCTGCAGAACCCGGCCAAGTTCCAGGCCATCGGGGCCAAGATCCCCAAGGGCGTGCTGCTTTACGGCCCGCCTGGTACCGGCAAGACCCTGCTGGCCAGGGCGGTGGCCGGGGAGGCCGGCGTGCCGTTCTACTCGATCTCGGGCTCGGACTTCGTCGAGATGTTCGTCGGCGTCGGCGCCTCCCGGGTCCGTGACCTGTTCGAGCAGGCCAAGGCGAACGCCCCGGCGATCGTGTTCGTGGACGAGATCGACGCGGTGGGACGTCACCGCGGCGCGGGCCTCGGCGGCGGGCACGACGAGCGCGAGCAGACGCTGAACCAGATGCTGGTCGAACTCGACGGCTTCGACACCAAGGGCGGCGTGATCGTGATCGCGGCCACCAACCGCCCGGACATCCTGGACCCCGCGCTGCTGCGGCCTGGCCGTTTCGACCGGCAGATCGTGGTGGCCCAGCCCGACCTGGCCGGGCGCAAGGGCATCCTCAAGGTGCACGCCAGGGGCAAGCCGATCGCGCCCGACGCCGACCTCGACATCATCGCGCGGCGCACGCCCGGGTTCACCGGCGCCGACCTGGCCAACGTGATCAACGAGGGCGCGCTGCTTACCGCGCGGACCAACGGCAAGCAGATCTCGATGGCGGCGCTCGAGGAAGCCATCGACCGCGTCATGGCCGGCCCGGAGCGCAAGAGCGTCCTGCTGTCGGAGAAGGAGCGCAAGGTCATCGCCTACCACGAGGGCGGGCACGCCCTGGTCGGACACGCGATGCCGCACGCCGATCCGGTGCACAAGGTGACGATCATCCCGCGCGGCCGGGCGCTCGGGTACACCAGCGCGCTGCCGACCGAGGACAAGTTCCTCGTCACCCGGGCCGAGATGCTCGACCAGCTGGCCATGCTGCTTGGCGGGCGCACCGCCGAGGAGCTCATCTTCCACGAGCCGACCACGGGCGCGGCCAACGACATCGAGAAGGCGACCCAGATCGCGCGGGGCATGATCACCGAGTACGGCATGAGCGAGCGGCTCGGCGCGCGCAAGTTCGGTAGCGGCGACGGCGAGCCGTTCCTTGGCCGGGACATGTCGCACCGGCCGGACTACTCCGAGGAGATCGCCTCCTCGATCGACGAGGAGATCCGCCGCCTCATCGAGTCCGCGCACGACGAGGCGTGGGACGTCCTAGTCGAGTACCGCGACGTGCTCGACGCGCTGGTCCTGCGGCTGCTCGACAAGGAGACCGTGTCCCGGACCGAGGTCCTCGAGATCTTCGCGCCTGTGGCCAAGCGGCCGGTCCGCGGCTCGTACACGGGCTACGGCAAGCGCCTGCCTTCGGATCGGCCGCCGGTGCTTTCGCCCAAGGAACTCGCGCTCGCCGCCGCCGACAGCGGCGCCTCCAGCGGCGGGCTGGCCCTGCCGAGCAACGGCCAGGCGCACGGCTTCGATCTCATCGACGAGCACGATCGCCGCAGCGGCAACGGCGACGAGCCTGGCGACGGCGAACCCACCGACACCCACTGACCAGGGTCGCGCGGGCCTACGCGAAGACCGTGACATCGGCGGTCCGCGGGGCCTTCGTGGACACCGTCGCTCGCGCCGAAGCCATGAGTTTGATCTACGGCAGTCACTAAACTCCATCACTGAATAGGGCCTTACGGTTCAGGCAAACGGTGAACCGCAAGGCTTACCGCACCGAATACTGGGTAGCGGTTCCCCCTGTGCTTCCCCTTGAGCACCCAGCCGTTCCCCCAGGCCGCCGGGGGACCGTTTTGCGGGGCGCCGGCACCAGCCGTTGCCTAGGCTTGGGAGGTACCGTGAATGCGAGACGCGAGGTGACGTCATGACTACGCTGACGCATCGCCGTCTGGGGCCTGACAAGAGAGCTGCCGAGATGAGCGACGGCGAGGAAGCCGCACACGCACCCCGCACCAGCGGAGATCCAGGCGACCGCAGGCGCCAGCGGTCCTGGGTGCCGTGGAGCGCCGCGCTGCTCACCACGCTGATCGGGCTTTCTGACATCCTCGGTATCTTCAAGTCCGACCTGGTGCACAAGCTGCACAAGATCAATTATCTGGTACCGGGCGCACTTACCAGCGGAATCCGCAGCGCCGACGTCATCATCGGGCTGATGCTGCTGATGCTCGCGCACGGGCTGCGCCGCCGCAAGCGGCGCGCCTACCAGGCGGTGGTCGCGCTGCTCGTCTTCGACACGACCATCCATTTCTGGCACGCGCACCGGATAGCGACCGCGATTGTCTCCCTGGTGCTGCTGGTCGCGCTGCTTTACTTCCGCGGCGAGTTCTATGCCGAGGGCGATCCGCGCACCCGCTGGCGGGCCCTTTGGGTGTTCGCCGGCCTGGTCGTGGCTGACGTGGTGATCGGGCTGTCCTACATCATCTTGGCCCACGGGCTCCAGGCCGATTACTCCTTCACCCAGCGCGTGCAGCAGGTCGTGTACGGCCTGGTGGGAGTGTCCGGGCCGGTCCAGTGGGTGCCCGAGGCGCGGGGCGACCTGTTCGACCTCCTGTCCGGTGCGCTCGGCCTGTTCACCCTGCTCGTCACCGTGTACCTGTTCCTGCGCCCGGCCGAGCCCAGGGCCAGGCTGGGCCCGGCGGATGCGGAGCGGATCAGGGACCTGCTCGGCAAGTACGGCGACCGGGACTCGCTTGGGTACTTCGCGCTGCGCGACGACAAGAGCGTCATCTGGTCCCCCACGGGGAAGGCGGCCATCTGCTACCGGGTCGTCTCTGGGGTCATGCTGGCCAGCGGCGACCCGATCGGCGACCCTGAGGCCTGGCCCGGGGCCATCGGACCGTTCCTTGACGAGGCGGCCAGGCACGCCTGGGCGCCGGCCGTCATGGGGTGCAGCGAGCTTGGCGCGGAGGTGTGGTGCCGCGAGGGTAACCTGACCGCCCTCGAGCTCGGCGACGAGGCGATCGTGTACGTGGCCGACTTCAGCCTGTCCGGCCGCTGCATGCGGAACGTGCGGCAGATGGTGAACCGGGTGGCCAAGCACGGCTACGTGGCCGAGGTCCGCCGGGTGGCGGACATACCGCCGAGGGAGCTTGACGCGATCGTGCGGGCCGCCGATTCCTGGCGCGGCAGCCAGACCGAGCGCGGCTTCTCGATGGCGCTCGGCCGGACCGGCGCCCCTGGCGACGAGAACTGCGTACTGGCCACGGCCACCCAGGACGGGGTGGTCCGGGCGGTGCTGCAGCTGGTCCCGTGGGGGGGCGACGGCCTGTCGCTCGATCTCATGCGCCGGGACAAGGGCGCCCAGCCCGGGCTGAACGACTTCCTCATCACCGAGACCATCAAGGCCGCGCCCTGCCTCGGCGTGAAGCGGATCTCGCTGAACTTCGCGGTCTTCAGGGCCGCCCTCGAGCGCGGTGAGCGGATCGGCGCAGGCCCGGTGCTCAAGGCGTGGCGGGCGGTGCTGATCTTCCTGTCCAAGTGGTTCCAGATCGAGTCGCTATACAAGTTCAACGCCAAGTTCTGCCCGGTCTGGCAGCCGCGGTTCTTCGTGTTCCCGAGCACCAAGGACGCGCCGCGAATCGCGGTGGCAGCCCTCGAGGCCGAGGCGTTCCTGGTCTGGCCGCGGCTCGAGCTGCACCGGATCGCCCGCAAGCTCGGCCTGCGGCGTTGAGCCCCAAAACATGAGCGGGGGGGTCCGGGGCGGTCATCCCCCCGAGGCAACACAGACGCTTCAGCTACCGGGGCTGCCGAAAGCGGACCGGTGCCTGGTGATGGGCGTGGTCAACGTGACGCCTGACTCATTCTCCGACGGCGGGCAGTGGTTCGGGGCGGAGACGGCGATCAAGCACGGCCTTGACCTCGCCGCGCAGGGCGCGGACATCGTCGACGTCGGGGGCGAGTCCACCAGGCCAGGCGCGCAGCGCGTCTTGGAGGAGGAGGAACTGCGGCGGGTCGGACCCGTGGTCACCGAGCTGGTCAGGGCGGGCGTGCCGACCTCCATCGACACGATGCGGGCCCCTGTGGCCGAGTTCGCGCTGGCCGCCGGGGTGCAGCTGGTGAACGACGTGAGCGGGGGACTGGCCGACCCTGACATGCCCCGCCTGGTCGCCGCGGCGGGAGCGTCCTACGTTGTGGTGCACTGGCGCGGCCACAGCCGTGACATGTACGCGCGTGCCGCCTATACCGACGTGGTCCTGGAGGTCCGCGAGGAGCTTGCCCACCGGATCGACGCGGTGGTGGCGGCGGGGGTCGACCCAGCCCGCATCGTGGTCGACCCCGGGCTCGGCTTCGGCAAGCGCCCGGAGCACAACTGGCCGCTGCTGACCCATCTCGGTGACATCGCCCGGATCGGCGGGCACACCTTCCCTGTCCTGGTGGGCGCGTCAAGGAAACGGTTCCTCGGACTGCTGCTGGCAGGGCCGGACGGCACGCCGCGGCCGTTCGAACGCTGCGACGGGGCCACCGTGGCGACCACGGCGCTGGCCGCGGCGGGGGGCGCCTGGTGCGTGCGGGTCCATCAGGTCCCTGACAACGCCGACGCGGTGCGGGTGGCCTCGGCCTGGACCCGCGCCAGCCAGCGGTGACCAGCCGGCAGCGTACCGTGCTTTCGCTCGGGAGCAATATCGGCGACCGGCTGGGTACCCTTCAGGGATGCGTGCAAGCCATCGGCCGGCTCCCGGACACTGACGTGCTGGCCATCTCGCCCGTCTACCAGACCGCCCCGGTCGGCGGCCCGGCCCAGCCGGACTACCTGAACGCGGTGCTGATCGTGGCGACCGGCCTGCGACCGCGAGACCTGCTCACGGAGGCCAACCGCATCGAGGCCGGCTTCGGCCGGGTCCGGGGGGAGCGGTTCGGCCCGCGGACGCTCGACATCGACATCATCAGCTACGACGGCCTGCTCAGCAGTGACCCGGAGCTGACCCTGCCGCACCCCCGCGCGCACGAGCGCGCCTTCGTGCTCGTGCCGTGGCACGACATTGACCCCGCGGCCGAGCTGCCCGGGAGGGGCGCGCTGAGCGCGTTGCTGGCCGGGCTCGACCGTGGCGGCGTGCGGCAGGTCCCCGGCGCCGTCCTGCGCCCGCCCGCTCCCGAGTCCACGGGGACGTCATGAGGCCCACCCGGGTCACCACCCTGGCCGTGGTCGGGGCCGTCTGCGCGCTGGCGGCCTGGCTGGCGCTCCGGCTGTCTTACACGCACCTGCCGCCGCTGCCGTGGACGGGGGTGCCGGCGCTCCTTGCCACCGCGGTGGTCGAGGCCTTCACCGGCTATGACCTGCAGGCCCGGATTGCCGGAAGGCGCGGCCGGCGGCCAGCCGCGCCCCTGTTCGTGACCCGGATGGTGGCGCTGGCCAAGGCCAGTTCGCTGGCCGCGGCGGCGATCGCCGGCCTGGCCCTTGGTTTCCTCATCTACACAAGCAGTCTGCTGAACGCCTCGACCCCGCGCCAGGACGCGCTGGCCGCGGCGGTGACGCTGGCGTCCGCGGTCGTGCTCGCCTGCGCCGCGCTGTACCTCGAATACTGCTGCCGGGTGCCGAACGTCCGCGACGACAGTGCCCGCGACAGTAGGGACCGCGAGGACGAGACCCGCGACCGGTCCACGAAACGGCCGTCAGATTGGCACTTACCCGCGGCCCGCACGGTATCTAGGGTCCTTGTCATGAAGACGAACACCGAGGCGCTGGTGACTCGGCCGCTGCTGGTCAGGTTCGTGTCCACGATCGCCTCGTCCGCGAGCTTCTACCTGCTGCTGTCGGCCGTCCCCGAGTACGCGAGGTCGGCCGGGGCCGGTGCGGGCACGGCCGGCCTGGCCACGACCGCGCTGACCCTGTCCAGCGTGGCCGCCTATCTGGCCACGCCCAGGCTGACGGCCCGCTACGGCTACCGGATGACGCTCGCGGTTGGCTTGGCCGCGCTCGGCGCGCCCGCGCTGGCGCTGGCATTTTCGGCCAACATCGCGGTGATCATGGCCGTCTGCGTCGTAAGGGGCGCCGGGTTCGCCCTGGTCTGCGTCGCGGGCGGCGCGCTGACCGTATCGCTGATCCCGCCGCGCCGGCGCGGCGAGGGCCTGGCCCTGGCCGGCCTGATCGCCGGCGGGGCGTCTGTGGCGTGCCTGCCGCTTGGCGTCTGGCTGACCGGGCACGTTGGCTACCGGCCGGTGTTCCTGGCGGGCGGGGCGGTCGCGCTTGGCGGCTTGGCTTCGGTGCCGTGGCTGCCGCCAGGACCGGCGCGGCCGGAGCCGAAGTCAGGGCCGAAGTCCGGGCCCCCGATCGCGGACCTGGCGGGCGCGGAGCCCGCCGCCGGGATCGGTTCCGGGCTCCGCAGCCCGGCCCTGATGCTCCCGGCGGTGACGTTCGCGGCGGTCACGATGGGAATCGGGATCTTCGTCACGTTCCTGCCGCTTGCGCTTCCCCGGGCGACCGGCGTCGCCGCGCTGGCGCTGCTTATCCAGCCCGCGACCGCGATGGGCGGGCGCTGGGTGGCGGGCAGGTACGGCGACAGGCACGGGTCCGCGGTCCTGCTTGCACCCGGCGTGCTTGTCGCCGCGGCCGGGCTGGCGATGCTGAGCATGACCGCCGTTCAGGCCGCGGTGATCGCCGGCGCGGCCGTGTTCGGGGTCGGAGTCGGGGTCACGCAGAACGCCAGCCAGACGGTGATGTACAGCCGGGTGGCCGCGTCGGGATATAGCACGGCGGGCGCGATCTGGAACCTGGCCTACGACGGCGGCATGGGCCTGGGCGCCGCGTGGTTCGGTCTTGCCGCGGCGCACACCGGCTATCCGGCGGGTTTCGCGCTCACCGCCGCGGTGCTTCCGGCCGTGCTTGCGGTGCTCGCCGCCAGCAGGGCCAGCACCGCACGCAGGGCCAGCACCGCAAGGACGGCCAGCACCGCCAGGACCTCCGCGCGCCGCGCCAGGCGGACGGGCGAGCCAGCGGCGGGGCTCGGCCACCAGGCGCTCGAGGCGTCCCCTGGCGCGTGCACCACGTCCCGTTAGGTATAAATGCCTTTCTGAACTCCTCGCTTATCCTGGTCACCGTCCGGTACCCGTGAGGACTGGAACGAGATGAACCCTGACAGTCATGACCACCCGGCTCCGCTCGCCGTCGGCGTGATCGGCGTGGGCCGCGCCGGAACCGCGCTCGGCGCCGCGCTGGCCCGCGCCGGGCACGCCGTGGTGGCCGCGTCCGCGGTGTCCGACGCGTCGGTCCGCCGCGCCCGGGCCGCCTTCCCCGAAGCCGTCATCACCGACCCCGGCCAGGTCCTGCGCCGGGCCGACCTGGCCCTGCTCACCGTCCCCGACGACGTGCTGCCCGGCCTGGTGGCCGGACTTGCCGCGATCGGGGCGCCGGTGGAGGGGCGCATGCTCGTGCACGCCAGCGGCCGGCACGGGCTTGCCGTGCTTGACCCCGCGGCGCGGCGGGGCGGGCTGCCGCTCGCGCTGCACCCGGTGATGACGTTTGCCGGGCGCGACGACGACGTCGACCGGCTGGCCGGCACGTGCTTCGGGGTGACCGCGCCCGACGTGCTGCGGCCCGCGGCCGAGGCCCTGGTGATCGAGATGGGCGGCGAGCCTGTGTTCATCGCCGAGGAGCACAGGGACCTGTATCACGCGGCGCTGGCGGGTGCGGCCAACCACCTGATCACGCTCGTGGCGGAGGCCGGGGACCTGCTGCGGGCCGCCGGGGTCGCGGACCCGGCGCGGCTTCTCGGGCCGCTGCTTTCCGCCTCGCTCGACAACGCGCTGAGGTTCGGTGACGCCGGCCTGACCGGTCCGGTCGCCCGCGGCGACGCGGACACCGTGGCCGCGCACGTGGCCGCGCTCGAGGCCGCGCCGTCGGCCTCGCCGGCCGCGGTCGCCGCCTACATCGCCATGGCCAGGCTGACGGCCGACCGCGCGCTGGCGACCGGGCTGCTCGCCCCGGCCGACGCCGAGCGCCTGCTCGGCGTGCTTGGCGGCCGCCAGTGACCCAGCCGTCCCGGCCGGTCCTGCTTGGGACCAAGGCCGAGCTCGCGGCCGCGCGCCCCGGCCTGCCCGCCCCCGTGGTGCTTGTGCCGACGATGGGCGCCCTGCACGCCGGGCACCGCGCGCTGCTGCGGGCGGCGCACGCCCGGACTGTCTGTGATCGAACAGTGTCCGATCGAACCGCGACCGCTGGAAGCGTGATCGTGTCGGTGTTCGTCAACCCGCTGCAGTTCCGGCCAGGGGAGGATCTCGACAGGTACCCGCGGACCATGGAGGACGACCTGGCCATGTGCGCGGCCGAGGGGGTGGCGGCGGTCTTCGCCCCGTCCGCCGCCGAGATGTACCCCGGCGGCGGGCCGGAGGTGACCGTGGAGCCCGGCCCGGCGGGAAGGGTGTTCGAGGGCGAGTTCCGGCCCGGGTTCTTCGGCGGCGTGCTCACCGTGGTGCTGAAGCTGTTCCACCTGACCCGCCCGGACGCCGCGGTGTTCGGGGCCAAGGACGCGCAGCAGCTCGCGCTGGTCCGCCGCATGGTCGCCGACACCGACCTAGGCATCGAGATCGAGTCCGTGCCGACCGTGCGCGACCCCGACGGGCTGGCCACCTCGAGCCGGAACCGGTACCTGTCCGCGGCGGACCGCTCGGTTGCCCTGTCCCTGCCGCGGGCGCTGCGGGCGGGTGTGAACGCAGCCGAGGCCGGCCAGGGCGCTAGCGCGGTGCTGGCGGCCGCGCAGGAGGTCCTGCGGGCCGAGCCCGCCCTGGCGGTCGACTACGTGGCAGTGGTGGATCCGCGGACGTTCGGTCCGGTTCATGAAGGCCCGGTTCACGGTGGCCCGGTTCACGGTGGCCCGGTTCATGGTGGCCCGGTTCATGGTGGCAGTGCGCTGATCGTGGCGGCGGCCAGGGCGGGCGGCACGCGGCTGATCGACAACATGCCGGTCGAGCTGGCGGCCGGCCCGGGCAATTCGGCCGGCCCCGGCAGTTCCGACGCGGAAGGGCTCTGAGCGATGCTGCTGACCATTGACATCGGGAACACCAATACGGTGCTCGGGGTCTTCGACGGCGACCAGATCATCGACCACTGGCGGATAGCGACGGTCCCCGACCGGACCGCGGACGAACTCGCCGTCGTGCTGCACGGGCTGCTCGACCGCAGCCCGGCCCTGGCCGCCAAGCAGATCAGCGGCATCTCCCTGTGCTCGACCGTGCCGTCGGTGCTGCATGAGATGAGGGAGATGTGCGCGCGCTACTACGGCGACGTGACCGCGGTCATCGTGGAGCCCGGGGTCAAGACCGGCGTGCCGGTGCGCACCGACAACCCGAAGGAGGTGGGCAGCGACCGGATCATGAACTCGCTGGCGGCGGTGCACCTGTACGGCGGCCCGGCCATCGTGGTGGACTTCGGGACGTCGACGAACTTCGACGCGGTCAGCGCGCGCGGCGAGTTCGTCGGCGGCGCGCTGGCCCCCGGGATCGAGATATCTGTGGACGCGCTGTCGCGCCGGGCCGCCCAGCTGCTCAAGGTCGAGCTGACCAAGCCGCCCCGCGTCGTGGGCAAGAACACGGTGGAGTCGCTGCAGTCCGGCATCATCTACGGGTTCGCCTCCCAGGTGGAGGGGATCGCGACGCGGATGGCGCGCGAGCTTTCCCCCGACGACCCTGACGCGGTGACCACGATCGCCACCGGCGGGCTCGCGCCGCTGGTCATCGGCGAGGTCAGCGTCATCGACCACTACGAGCCCTGGCTCACCCTGATCGGCCTGCGGCTGGTCTACGAGCGGAACGTCGTCCCCTGAGGGCCTGCGCGCCCCAGCCCGCGTGCTCAGCCGATCTGGACGGCGCCCACGTAGTTGGCCCAGTCGACCGGCTGGACCTCGACGTCCTCGCCGAAGTCAGGGGCGTCGACCATCAGCCCGTCGCCCAGGTAGATCCCCACGTGGCTGATGTCGGCGTAGAAGAAGACCAGATCGCCCGGCTGCAGTTCGCTGCGCGGTACGTGCACGCCGGAGTTCCACAGGTCCCCTGTGTAGTGCGGAAGCGAGATGCCCTCCTGCGCGAAGGCCCAGACGACAAGCCCGGAGCAGTCGAACTCGCCCGGCCCCGCCGCCCCCCACACGTAAGGATCTCCGCGCCGGCTCATCGCCGCCTCCAGGGCCTGTTCGGCGACGGTGTTCGCGGTCGGGATGGTGACGTTCGGGTACTGCCCGGTCTGCGTGAAGATCGCCATGGCCTGTTTCATGGCCGAGCTGTTGACCTGATCGATCTTGACCTGGATGGCCTGCTTGGAGGCGTTCAGCTTGGCCTGCACCGCTCGTACCGCGGCGAGCTGCTGGTCGGCGGTCTGCCTGTCCCGCAGGTCCTGGGTTTCCTCGCTGCTCAGCGTGCTGACCTCGAAACCGGTTGACTGGTCGAGCGCGGTGACGGTGGAGGCCTGGCTGAGGAACTGCTCCGGGTTCCCGGCCGTCAGCGCCTGCATGGCCGGGTCGAGCCCGGCGTTCATGTAGTTCGCGGCGGCCAGCCGGGCCACCGCCTGCTGCCCGACGGAAAGCGCCGCCGCGGCCCGGCCCGCGGCCTGCTCGGCGGTGTGTGCGTCCGCCTGCGCGCGGCTGAGCTCGATGCTCAGGCCGTCGTACTGCTCGCTCAGCGCATTGATCTGGAACTCAAGCTGCTTGGCCCGCGCGACCAGGGAGGCCAGCGTGGGCTGCGACCCGGTGGCCTGGACCCCCTGGGCCCGGCTGCCTGAGGCGGGGATGAATAGGGTAAGCGCGATCGCGGCGGCGGCCGCCACGCTCAGCTTTCGCACAGGGATGCACAATATTGGAAGCGGTCTCGCCGCTCAACCGACTCACCGTAAGTTTTCCCTCCGGGCCGGCTCGCCCTCGGTGACCCGCTCGCGCTCCCAGCGACTATCGTGGACGACGCCATGGGATACACGATCAGGCCCGCGCGCACTCGTGACGTGCCTATGATCCGCAAGCTGATCGACTCTAATGTGGAGTCTGGACGTTTGCTGAGTAAGGCCACTGTGACGCTCTATGAAGACGTCCAGGAGTTCTGCGTCGCAGAAGTGGATGATGCCGAACTGGATGATGCCGCGGTGGCCGGTTGTGGTGCATTGCACGTGCTCTGGGAAGATCTGGCCGAGATCAGGACGGTTGCCGTTCTGCCGGACTGCTCGGGACAGGGTATCGGCCACGCTATCGTCGGGGAGTTGCTTGCACGAGCCCGCGTCCTCGGCGTGGAGCGCGTGTTCGTCTTGACTTTCGCTGTCGACTTCTTCGCCGGGCACGGATTCCGGCGCATCAGCGGCACTCCCGTCGCCGCCGAGGTGTACGCGGAGCTATTGCGTTCCTATGACGAGGGCGTGGCCGAGTTTCTAGACCTGGAGCGGGTAAAGCCCAACACGCTGGGGAACACCCGCATGCTGTTGCGGCTCTTAGGATCGATGAAAATGAGCATCGGCGTTGCGCACGAGACGATACGAGCCCAGCGGGAGCTTCGTCCGCGGTGGGGCGCCCCCCGGCTGGCTAGGCGATAAGGAGGACCGTGTCATGTGGTCAGACCTCGCGACCCTGACTCCGTCCCTGGTAGTTTGCGCTGCGTTCCTCATAGGGGTGGCGATGTTCCTGCGCCGGGAGATGAGTCCGCGTCGCCGTCGGCGGCCGGGCGGCTCGCCGGGCGGATCACCGGACGCCCAACAGGACGACAGCCGCCATACCCGCGACGCCGGATCTTGATATTCCGGTTAACTGCAGCTATATGCCGAACTGACGGAACGGTTCAGCGCAGGATCTTCCCGGCATGCTGGGGCTAACGATCACCGAATGCGCGATTACGGAGCGTCGCTGCCCCTCGGATGCCCGATGCCGCGGCACGCCACAGAAAATCACTGAATCGGTAGCATGGAATTGTCAACTGAACGGTTCGGGTATATGTTTAACATCCGAAATGGGTTGCTCCGTCAGAAGGGCCGATTCGATGGCGCAGAAGGTGCAGGTGCTACTCGTCGACGATCTCGACGGGAGCGAGGCGACAGAGACTGTCTCGTTTGGTCTCGATGGCGCCGTGTATGAGATCGATCTGAGTTCAGGCAACGCAGGCAAGCTTCGTAAAGAGCTTGCCCACTATGTGGAGCACGCACGCAAAGCGAGCGCTCCGGCAAGGCGCCGGCGGGCGCGAACCGGGCCCGGCCGCGAGCGGAGCGCCCAAATCCGCGCGTGGGCCAAGCAACGCGGATACAAGGTCAATGAGCGCGGGCGCATTCCCGCGAACATCGTCGCCGAGTACGAGGCGGCGCACTAGAGCACCCGCACTTCGACCCACCGGCTTCCCGGCTCTCCTGGTTCCCGGCCGGTTCGCTTCCTGACCGGTCCAGCGCAGCGAGCGATTCCCCGGCCCTCAGACCGCACCGCTGGCCCGTGGACGCGGCCTATGGCCGCCGAGGGTCGGCGGTGCGTCTCGCTGTCCGGCCCTCTGTCCGCCCCTCTGTCCGGCCCCGGTGTCTGGGCCCCGTGTGACCCTGCCCGGCCCTCCCTGTGGCTCTCCAGGCCCTCTGCGCGGCTTGCCCAGGCCCCTGTCCGGCCCCTGTCTCGCCTCCTGTCCGGCCCCCTACCATGCGCTCGTCCCCGGCCGGGTGTGGTCCCGGCCCGGGCGTTCGCTTGCGGCGTACCCGGCGTAATAGCGGGAACACGCACCCGTTCCACGAGGTTTGATGGGGGTGAAGGGCCGTGTCCAGGGAACGTCATGGACATGGGTGACGCATACTCGCATTAAGTGCGACGGTGGGCACGCGGCTACCATGCGAAGTAGGCAAGGTGGGGTCGGGCCCGGCCCGGCTGATACCGGCGCCCCCGGCAGGTGAGGAGAGCGACGAATGTTCGAGAGGTTTACGGATAGAGCGCGGCGGGTTGTCGTCCTGGCGCAAGAAGAAGCCAGGATGCTCAATCACAACTACATCGGCACCGAGCACATCCTGCTCGGCCTCATCCACGAGGGTGAGGGTGTAGCGGCCAAGGCGCTCGAGTCGCTGGGGATCAGCCTTGATGCGGTGCGGCAGCAGGTCGAAGAGATCATCGGCCAGGGCCAGCAGGCGCCGTCCGGGCACATCCCGTTCACGCCGCGGGCCAAGAAGGTGCTTGAGCTGTCGCTGCGTGAGGCGCTGCAACTCGGCCACAACTACATCGGCACCGAGCACATCCTGCTTGGCCTGATCCGCGAGGGCGACGGCGTCGCCGCGCAGGTGCTGGTCAAGCTGGGTGCCGACCTGAACCGGGTGCGGCAGCAGGTGATCCAGCTACTGCACGGATACCAGGGCAAGGAGCCCGCATCGGCCGGGACACCCGCGGGAGAGACCGCGCCGTCGACATCCCTGGTCCTGGACCAGTTCGGCCGGAACCTGACCCAGGGCGCGCGCGAGGGCAAGCTCGACCCGGTCATCGGCCGGGAGAAAGAGATCGAGCGGGTCATGCAGGTGCTGTCCCGCCGTACCAAGAACAACCCGGTGCTCGTGGGCGCGCCCGGCGTCGGCAAGACCGCGGTCGTGGAGGGCCTGGCGCAGAAGATCGTCAAGGGCGAGGTGCCCGAGACGATCAAGGACAAGCAGCTCTACACGCTCGACCTCGGTGCGCTCGTGGCCGGGTCGAGGTACCGCGGCGATTTCGAAGAGCGGCTGAAGAAGGTGCTCAAGGAGATCCGCACCCGCGGCGACATCATCCTGTTCATCGACGAGATCCACACGCTGGTCGGGGCGGGCGCGGCCGAGGGCGCGATCGACGCGGCGTCGATCCTCAAGCCGATGCTGGCCCGCGGGGAACTGCAGACGATCGGCGCCACCACGCTGGACGAGTACCGCAAGTACCTGGAGAAGGACGCCGCGCTTGAGCGCAGGTTCCAGCCGATCCAGGTGGCCGAGCCGACGATCTCGCACACGATCGAGATCCTCAAGGGGCTGCGGGACCGGTACGAGGCGCACCACCGCGTGTCCATCACCGACAGCGCGCTGGTCGCCGCGGCGCAGCTGGCCGACCGCTACATCAGCGACCGGTTCCTGCCCGACAAGGCGATCGACCTGATCGACGAGGCCGGTTCCCGCATGCGGATCCGGCGCATGACGGCGCCGCCGGACCTGCGCGAGTACGACGAGAAGATCGCCCAGGTCCGCCGGGAGAAGGAATCGGCCATCGACTCCCAGGACTTCGAGAAGGCCGCCGCGCTGCGGGACAACGAGAAGCAGCTGCTGCTGAAGAAGTCGGCCAGGGAGAAGGAGTGGAAGGCCGGCGACATGGACGTCGTGGCCGAGGTGAACGAGGAGCTCATCGCCGAGGTGCTCGCCACCGCCACCGGCATCCCCGTGTTCAAGCTCACCGAGGAGGAATCGCAGCGGCTGCTGCGCATGGAAGACGAGCTGCACAAGCGCGTCATCGGGCAGAACGACGCCATCAAGGCGCTGTCCCAGGCGATCAGGCGCACCCGGGCCGGCCTGAAGGACCCCAAGCGCCCCGGCGGCTCGTTCATCTTCGCGGGCCCGTCCGGCGTCGGCAAGACCGAGCTGTCCAAGACGCTGGCCGAGTTCCTGTTCGGCGACGAGGACGCGCTGATCCAGCTGGACATGAGCGAGTACATGGAGAAGCACACCGTCTCGCGGCTGTTCGGCTCCCCGCCCGGTTACGTCGGGTACGAGGAGGGCGGCCAGCTGACCGAGAAGGTCCGCCGGCGCCCGTTCTCGGTCGTGCTGTTCGACGAGATCGAGAAGGCGCACCCGGACATCTTCAACTCGCTGCTGCAGATCCTGGAAGACGGCCGGCTGACCGACGCCCAGGGCAGGACGGTCGACTTCAAGAACACCGTCATCATCATGACCACCAACCTGGGCACCCGCGACATCTCCAAGGGCGTGTCGGTCGGGTTCGCCCGGCCGGGCGAGTCCCGGGGGTCGTACGACCGGATGAAGGCCAAGGTGGGCGAGGAGCTGAAGCAGCACTTCAAGCCCGAGTTCCTCAACCGCGTGGACGACGTCATCGTCTTCCACCAGCTCGAGCGGGAGGAGATCCACCGCATCGTCGACCTGATGATCGCCAAGGTGGACGACCGGCTCAAGGACCGCGACATGGCCATCGAGCTGCGGCCCGCGGCCAAGGACCTGCTGTCCCAGCGCGGCTACGACCCGGTCCTTGGCGCCCGCCCGCTGCGCCGCACGATCCAGCGGGAGATCGAGGACAGCCTGTCGGAGAAGATCCTGTTCGGCGAGCTGCGGCCGGGCCAGATCGTCATCGTCGACGTCGAGGGCAGCGGCGAGACCGCCAAGTTCACGTTCAACGGCGTGCAGAAGCCCGACGTGGTCCCCGACGCGCCCGCGGCCGAGATGACCAGGGAGCCGGTGGACACCAAGAGCGGCGGCGTGAGCAGCTCGGCGGGCAGCGCCGGCGTGCAGGACGGCGGGACCGCCTCCGCG
>Ga0335075_10000359_pt1 | contig 81763 bp, 76 predicted proteins | sample Lox_Sample_24_FD_206723 | JGI IMG/M metagenome (GOLD analysis project Ga0335075, IMG submission 206723) | Soil microbial communities from Loxahatchee National Wildlife Refuge, Florida, United States - Lox_Sample_2.4 | ecosystem: Environmental > Terrestrial > Soil > Wetlands | place: USA... | reverse complement strand
GCGCAGGATCTCGGCGATCTGCTCCTCGAAGCCCACTGTCCTTCCTCTCCTAATTAATACGTCTTACATACAATTATCGGCGAACGGAAGCCAGCGCCTTCACTCCGCCGCGGCCGGGAAAACCGCTTCCGGCCCTGCCCCGTACAGGCCGAATCGTTCCGCTTCCTCCTCCGCCCCCCTGCCGATCGCCGCCGCGGTCGCCTGCAACGTCTTCAGATGCTGGGCGACCATCTCGCGGAATTCGGCGCGGTGGCCGGGCCAGGCGATGTTGATCGCGCCGACCGCATGGCCGTGCACCATCACCGCCACGGCGATCGAGCGGCGGCCGTCGGTCGCGACCTCGGTCTTGCTGCGGTCCGGCCAGGGATGGGCGGGGTGCCGCTCCGAATAGCCGCGCGCCTGCGTGTCGCGGATGATCTTGTCGAACAAGGCGTCGCCGGCCGGATCGCCGCCGGCGGGGCGAAGGCGGTTCAGGATGGCGGCGCGCTCGACGGGATCGCAGGCGCAGAGATAGGCGCGGCCGGTGGCGGTGTGGATGTAGGAGAGCTTCACCCCGATCGGCCCGAGCATGGCCGAATCGAGCCGGTTCATCGGGCTGTTCGTCTCGATGATCTCGATATGGTCGAGGCGCGGCACCGCGAGGATGGAGGGCCAGGCGACGCGGCGGCTGAGTTCGGCGAGCTGCGGCGAGGCAAGCTCCGCGAGCGCGGCATTGCTGTCCGCGCGCCAGTCCATGCTCTTGTGCAGCCGGCTCGGCAGGAAAGCGCCGTCGGCGAGCCGCTGCCAGACCAGCCCGCGCTTGGACAGGGTCAGCAGCATGCGCAGCAAGGTGGCCTTGGGCAGCCCGGTGCTCTCGTGCAGTTCGCGCAGGGACGCGGCCCGCGACCGGTGGATCTCGAGCAGCACGTCGAGACCCCGCTCCAGCGCCCTGACGGACTTCACCTTACGTTCGATCATCGGTGCACGCGCCTCTCCCTCGCGTTTCACTACGTGCAACCTACTTGACGAATGGCTTCACGGAAAGAGGATGCGCGGGATGATGCTCCGACAAGAGGAGAGGATGGGATGATGGCGGAGCGGCCGCGCGTGCTTCTGCTGGCCACGCAGGACACCAAGGAAGAGGAGGCGCGCTTCCTGCGCGAGCACCTGGAGCGCTACGGCTGCGCTGTCGTCCATCTCGATCCGAGCGTCCGGCGCACCGTCGGTGGCGCGGAGATCTCACCTGAGCAGGTGGTCGGCGCGGCCGGCATGACCATCGAGGAGGTCCGGGCGCTCGGCCATGAGGGCAAGTGCATCGCCGTCATGATCGAGGGCGCGGTCAAGCTCGCGGCGGAGGCGCATGCGAAAACGCCCCTGTCCGGCGCGCTCGCGCTCGGCGGGTCGATGGGGACGGCGCTCGCCGGCGCGGTCTTCCAGGCGCTGCCTTATGGCCTCCCCAAGCTGATCGTCTCGACCATGGCCTCGGGTTTCACCGCGCCCTATGTGGGTCGCAAGGACATCGCGATGCTGAACGCGGTGACCGACATCAGCGGCATCAATTCGATCAGCCGCGACGTCTACCGCAACGCGGCCGCCGCCGTCGCGGGCATGGCGCGGGCCTATGAGCCGCCGGGCGGGGAAGAAAAGCCGCTCGTGCTGATCGGCACGCTCGGCACCACCGAGAAATGCGTGCGCCGGATTCGCGAGACGCTGGAAGGCGACGGCTTCGAGGTGATGGTCTTCCACACCTCCGGCGCGGGCGGGCCGACCATGGATTCGATCGCCGCCGACCGGGAGGTTGCGGCGGTGCTGGACCTCAGCCTGACCGAGATGGTCGATACCTTGTTCGGCGGCCTCTGCGCGGGCGGGCCGGACCGGGGCAAGGCCGGGCTGGCCAAGGGCGTGCCGACGATCATCGCGCCGGGCAATATCGATTTCATCATCGCCGGACCGCTGGAGGCGGCGCAGGCGCAATTCCCGGGCCGGCGCTACCACGTCCACAATCCGGCCTTGACCGCGGTGCGCACGCATCTGGAGGATCTGAAGACGATCGCCGACCATATCGGCACGTTGGTCGCCGGGGCGAAGGGGCCGGTGCGGGTGTTCGTGCCTTTGGGCGGTTTTTCCAACCATGACAGCTGGGAAGGCCATATCCACGAGCCGGATCTGCCGACGCCCTTTGCCGCGCATCTGCGCGCCGCGCTCCCGGACGGGATCGACCTCGAGACGATCGACTGCCACTTCAACGACGCCGCATTCGCCGACGCGATCGTCGCCGCGACCCGCGAACTGGTCCGGGAGCGCGAGCCGGCGTGAGCGGCGAACTGCCGCTGAGCCCCGAGGATGTGGCGGAGATCGTCGCGATCCTGGACGGCGGCGCCTATGAGCGCCTGGAGATCAGGACGACGCGCTTCACCCTCAGGATCGCGCGCGACGGCGGCGGCTGGACCCAGCAATGGGACTGGGCTGAGCCGGAGGCCAAGGCCGCCGTCGCGGAGACCGCCGCTGCCGCCGCTGCGGTGCCCGAGGGGCTGACGGCCGTGCATCCGCCCCTGCCAGGAACCTTCTACCGCGCGCCGCAGCCCGGGGCGCCGCCCTTCGTCGAGATCGGCGACGCGGTCGGCCCCGACACGGTGGTCGCGATCATCGAGACGATGAAGCTGATGAACCCCGTCCATGCCGGCGCGGCAGGGCGGGTGGAGGCGATCATGGTCGACAATGCCGAGGCCGTGGAGGCGGGCGCCGTGCTGATGACGATCCGGCCCGCATGATCCGGCGGCTGTTCATCGCCAATCGCGGCGAGATCGCGCTGCGCGTGATCCGCACGGCGCGGCGGCTGGGCCTGACCACGATCCTGGCGGTCTCGTCGGCGGACGGCGAGTCGCTCCCCGCGCGCCTGGCGGACGAGACGGCGCCGGTGGATACCTATCTGGACATCGGGGCCATGATCGCCGCGGCGGTGGCGGCGAGGGCCGATGCGATCCACCCCGGTTATGGCTTCCTTTCCGAAAATGCGGCCTTCGCCCGCGCGGCCGTCGCGGCGGGGATCGGCTTTGTCGGTCCCGATCCGGCGACGCTCGACGCGATGGGCGACAAGCTCAATGCCCGCCGGATCGCATCGGCGGCGGGGCTGCCCACCGTGCCGGGGCGCGAGGGCGGCTATCCCCTGCTGATCAAGGCGGTGGCGGGCGGCGGCGGGCGCGGCATGAAGCGCGTCGATCGCGAGGAGGAGTTCGCCGCCGCCGAGGCCCTGGCCCGTTCGGAGGCGCTGGCCGCCTTCGGCAATAGCGACGTCTATGTCGAGAAGTTCATCGCCTCCGGACGCCATGTCGAGGTGCAGGTGCTCGGCGACGGCAGCCGCGCCGTCCATCTCGGCGATCGCGACTGTTCGATCCAGCGCCGCTTCCAGAAATTGGTCGAGGAGGCGCCCGCGCCCCTCATTCCCGACGACAAGCGAGACGCGCTGAGGACCGCGGCGGTGCGGCTCGCGGAGCATCTCAACTATCGCGGCGCCGGCACCGTGGAATTCCTCGTCGATGCCGACACTTTCGACTTCTACTTCCTGGAAATGAACGCCCGCATCCAGGTCGAGCATCCCGTCACCGAGGCGGTGACCGGGATCGACCTGGTCGAGCAGCAGCTCCAGCTCGCCGACGGCCAGCCCTTGTCGCTGACACAGGACATGATCGCGCTGGATGGCCATGCCATTGAAGTCCGGATCAATGCGGAGGACCCAGCCGCCGATTTCCGGCCTTCGCCGGGCCGCGTCACCCGGGCCGCCTGGCCCGCCGGTCCCGGGATCCGCGTCGACAGCCACATCGCCGACGGCGGCAAGGTGCCGCCGCTCTACGATTCGCTGATCGGCAAGCTGATCGTCTCCGGCGCGGACCGGGCGGAAGCGGTCGCCCGGCTCGGCGCGGCGCTGGCCGCGCTGGAGATCGACGGCGTGGCGAGCACCGCCCCGCTCCACCGCCGCATCGCCGCCGATCCACGCTTCGTGGCGGGCGGGGTGGACACGCGTTTTTTCGAGGGCTTCAGCCATGGCTGAAATCCACCTCCCTCTGTGTTCCTGCGAAGGCAGGAACCCAGCGTCCCGGACACCGGCGCGGACGAAGCTGGGCTCCTGCCTTCGCAGGAGCACAAGCCGGAGATCCGCTTGTGGCTGAGATCCGGCTCGTCGACGTCTCCGTGCGCGACGGCAATCAGAGCCTGTGGGGCGCCACCGGCCTGAACAGCGCGCAGATGCTGGAGGTCGCCGGCCTGATGGACCGCGCCGGCTTCCGCGCGATCGACTTCACCTCCTCGACGCACATGGCCGTCGCCGTGCGTTACTTTCGCGACGATCCGTGGGAGCGGATCCGGCGGATGCGCGCCGCCATGCCCCGCACGCCGCTCCAGTTCATCACCACCGGCCTGCGCTTCATCGCCTGGCAGCAGGCCGATCCGGAGTTCATGCGCCTGGTCTACCGCCGGCTGCAGGCGAACGGCATCCGCCGTTTCATCATGCTCGACCCGATGCACGACGCCGACGCGGTGATCGAGGCCTCGCGGCTGGTGAAGGAGGAGGGCGGCGCCGAAGTGATGGGGGCGCTGACCTTCACCCTCTCCGACGTGCACGACGACAGATTCTACGCGGATTTCGCCGCGAAGCTCGCCGCCAGCCCGCATGTCGATCTCTTCTACCTCAAGGATCCGAGCGGACTGCTCTCGCCGGAGCGGGTGCGCACCCTGGCCCCCGCGGTGAAGGCCGCGATCGGCGACAAGCCGCTCGAGATCCACGCCCATTGCACGATCGGCTACGGCCCGGTCACCTCGCTGGCGGCCGCCGAACTCGGCTTCATCTCCGCCGTCCATGTCGGCATCGGCCCGCTCGGCGACGGCAGCTCGCTGCCCGAGGCGGAGCGGATGGTCGCCAACCTGCGCGACGCGGGTCACGACGTGCCGGTCGACGACGCCGTGCTCGGCAAGCTCAGCGACTATTGGTGGCGGCTGGCCAGGGCGGAAGGGCTCCCGCCCGGCACGCCGCAGAGCTTCGACGCCAGCTTCCTGCGCCACCAGATCGCCGGCGGGGTGATGACCACGACCCGGCGCCAGCTGGACGAGCTCAAGCTCGGTCACCTCTTCCCCGCGGTGATTGCGGAGACGGAGCGGGTGCGGGCCGAGCTCGGGCATCCGATCATGGTCACGCCCTTCCCGCAGATGGTCATGTCCCAGGCCCTGTTCAACACGATCGGCAAGGCCCGCTACGGCCAGGTCTCGGACCAGGTGCTGCGCTATGTGCTCGGCAAGTTCGGCCGGCCGACCAGCGCCATCGACCCCGTGGTCGAGGCCGCGATCCTCGATCGGCCGCGGGCGCGGGAGCTTGAGGCCGAGCCGACCTTCCCGGCGCTCGCCGATCTCCGCAAGCGCTTCGGCCCCCATTTGGCCGAGGAGGAATTCCTGCTCCGCGCGGTCATGCCCGGCGACCAGGTCGACGCGATGCGCGCCGCCGGCCGCTCCCGCGCCACCTATACGCCGGAGGCCGCCCCGATCCTGAACCTGCTGAAGGCGCTGGCGGCCCGGCCGGTGGCACGGGACATCGTCGTCGAACGGCCCGGCTTCCGCCTCGCCCTCCACGCGGGAGGCGCCGTCGCATGAGGGAGCGGATCGCCGGGGCCAAGGGCTTCATCTTCGACATGGACGGCACGATCGCGCTCGGCGACAAGGCGAGCGGCGGCCATGTCGCGCTGCCGGGCGCGGTGGACCTGCTGAAGCGGATCAAGCGCAAGGGCGTCCCCCTGCGCGTCCTCACCAACGGCACCGCCAAGCCGCCCGCCGCTTATGCCGCCAGCCTGCGCGCCGCCGGCTTCGACCTCGCCGACGAGGAGATGATGACCCCGTCCACCTCGGTGGCGGCCTGGCTGGTCGCGAAGGGGATCGGCCGGGTGCGCGTGCTCGGCGACGCGGGCACGGCGGCGCCGCTCGCCGACGCCGGCATCGACATCGTCTTCGGCGCCGCGCCGGCCGAAGGCGTGGAAGCGGTCTATACGGGTTGGCACCGCGACTTCACCTTCCACGATCTGGAGGCGGCGGTGCGCGACGTCTGGGCCGGCGCGCGGGCGGTGACCGCCAGCCACGTCCCCTTTTTCGCGACCCAGGACGGCAAGGGGCTCGGCACCAGCTTTCCGATGAACGTCGTGATCCGCGCCTGGACGGGGACGATGCCGAAGGTGCTGGGCAAGCCGGCCCGCGAATGCTTCTTCACCGCGCTCGGGCTGATGGGCCTGCCCCGCCGCGCGGCGTCGGAGGTCGTCGTGGTCGGCGACGACCCGAAGCTCGAAGCGCGCATGGCCAATGCGGTCGGCGCGATCTCGGTCTGCGTCGCGACGGGCCTGACGGGGCTCGACGAGATGCCGGCGCTGTCGGCCGCCGAGCGGCCCGCGCTCGGGCTGGCGAGCGTGGCGGACTTGCTCGACTAAGGCGCGATCAGCACCTTGCACTGGTGGGTGCGCTGCTTGAGGCCCTCGAACACGATCGGCACGTCGTCGAGCGGAACCGTGTCCGTCACCAGCAGGCGCGGCTCGACCGCGCCCGCGTCGAGCGCGTCCAGCGCCGCCTCATATTCCTGCCGCTTGAAGAAGGCGGAGGTGACCAGGCGGATCTCCTTGGACAGCATGGCGAAGCTGTTGAACGTGTCCGGCCGGGTGCACAGGCCGAGCAGCAGGATCGTGCCCTTCACGCGAACCTGCTCCACCGCCTGCGCGATCAGCCCCGGGATGCCGACGCATTCGAACACGATGTCCGCCTTGCCGCCCAGCGCCCGGTCGGATGCCGCCACCGGGTGGTCACGATCGACGACGAAGTCGCTGGCGCCCATGGCGAGCGCGCGGTCCCGCTGGAAGTCCGCGACGTCCTGCACGACGACGCGCCCCGCGCCCAGCCGCCGTGCCCAGAAGGCGACGGCGAGCCCGATCGGCCCGGCACCGAGCACCAGCACCCTGTCCCCCGCGCTGAGGCCGGAGAGATTCACGCCATGCAGGGCCACCGCCAGGGGCTCGACGATCGCGCCGTCGGCGAGGCTCGCGCTTCTCGGCAGCTTCACGCACTGGTTCGGGCGGGTCAGCGCATATTCGGCATAGCCGCCGCCCTGCAGGCCGAAATTCGCGCACCAGGCGGGTTCGCCGGCCAGGCAGGTCTCGCAGCGGCCGCAGCTGCGCAAGGGGACGACCGAGACGAGGTCGCCCGTCGCCAGCCCCTCCGTGCCCCGGCCGAGCGCAACCACCTCGCCGGCGAACTCGTGGCCGAGGATCGCGCCGGGAGCGATGCCGTAGGCGGCGTCCTCGGTCATGTGCAGGTCCGACCCGCAAATGCCGCAGCGGCCGACGCGGATGACGACCTCGCCTTCTTCCGGCACGGGATCGGGCATCGTCTCCGAGACGAGCGGCCGGTGCAGCCCCTGGAAGACCGCCGCCTTCATGGGTTGAGCGGCTTGACCGGCCCGAGCTGCATGCCGCCGTCGATCATCACATGGCTCCCGGTCATGTAGGAGCCGGCGTCCGAGGCGAGCAGCAAGGCGAGCGGCTTGATCTGGTAGGTTTCCGCCATGCGCCCCACCGGAACCAGCTCGTCCCACGCCGCCTTGGCCGCCGGATTCTTCTTCACCCAGCCGTCGCCGATATTGGTCACGAAGGGCCCCGGAGCGATGGCGTTGACGCGGATGCCATAGGCGGCGAGCTCGTAGGCGGCGTGCCGCATGAAATGCTTCGCGCCGGCCTTGGCGGCCATATAGGGCACGCCGACGATCGCCTCGTTGACCTCGGCCGCGTTCGAGCTGGTGACGATGATCGAGCCGCCGCGGCGCCCATGCGTTTCGACCGTGTTGGCCTTCATCACCCGCGCCGCCTCGCGCACCGTGTGGAAGACACCGGTCAGGTTGATGCCGATCGATTTGTCCCAGCGCGCCTTGTCGTACACGTCGATCTGGCCCGCCGGATTGCGGTCGCCCTCGGGCGACCAGAAGCCGTTGCCGACGTCGAGCCCGGCATTGGCGAAGGCGATGTCGCAGCCGCCATAGGCCGCGACATGATCGTCGAACGCTCTTGCCACCTGGTCGAGGTCGGCGACGTCGCAGACCGCCGCGCGCGCCTCGCCGCCTTCGGCGCGAATCCGCGCCGCCTCGCGTTCGGCGCCCTCGCCGTCGATGTCGGCGAGCGTCACCCGGGCGCCCGCCTCCGCCATCACCTCGGCATAAGCGAGGCCGATACCCGAGGCGGCGCCGGTGACGAGGGCGCTGCGGCCGCGAATGTCGAACTGGTCGAGCGTCTTCACGGCGGCGCTCAGAGATAGAGTTTCTGATTGATCGCGATGCCGTTGTCCCGGCAATGGCTCTCATAATGATTGATGAACCACCAGACGTCGGTGGTCTCGGCGAAATTGCCTTGCTCGTCGTAGAATTCGATCGGGCCCTGCATCCAGCCGAACAATTTCACGCCCTGCGGATGCTCGGTGACCAGGGTGTGGCTCTCCCCCGGCACTTCCAGGATGAGCCCGCCCGGCGAGGCGACCCAGTCATATTCCAGGTAGCGGACGCTGCCCTCCAGGCAGACCATGACGATCGTGCCGCGATGGAGATGCGTGCCGATCACGCCGGGCCCTTTCACCCAAAGGATGTTGGAGAAGAGGTTCTGCCGCACGTCGAAGGCGAGGTGCTTGATCGCGGCATTGTCGCCGAACGGGACCCAGGGGCTGTCGACGTCGCTCTGCGCGTCGATATAGCGCCCGCCCGGGCTCAGCCGGTCGACCAGATGCTTGAGCGGGAAACCGACGTCCACGATCTCCGCTTTGTTCGACGGCGGCGCGGTCATGACCTTCGGCTTTTCCTCGGCGTGGACCGGCTCGGGGGTGGTGACGGTGGCCATGGCAGCTCTCCTCAATGATGTCCCTTGTGATAGTTCAGCTCGAGCAGGACGCCGTTCGGATCCCGCACGAAAATCTGCTTGAGGTCGATCGCGACGACATGGTTCTCGCGATGCGCGAGGCCAAACCGGTCGAGCTTCGCCACCATCGCATCATGGCCCCGGCAGGCGAGCGCCACATGATGGACCGCGCCCGTATCCTCGCCGATGTTGATGTCGTCGATCGCGTTGAGCGAGCCGGGGGAGGACAAATGGAAGATCGCCCGGCCCTCCGGATCGAACATCCACTGGACAGAGGCCGGATCGAGCGGCGGCGGCGGATCGCGCGCTTCCAGGTCGAGCACGTCGCGGTAGAAGGCCACGGTCTCGGTCAGCTTCACGGTCTGGATGTTGACGTGATCGAGGGTCGGCATGGCTTCGCTCCGCCAGGTCCAGGCTTCTAGCAGAGCCCGGACGGCATGCTAACGGAACAGGGTGTCGACATAGTCCGCGCCGATCCCGTTGGCGGCATAGTGGGCGCGCGCCGCGGCGATATAATCGTGGACGTCGTAGGTCGCGACCTGGTTGCCGTCCTCGTCCAGCCAGGCGAGCGGGCCGGTGACGACGAAGAAGACCTTCATCGGCTCGTCGCATTCATAGGCGATCAAAGTGTGGCTCTCCCCGGGCGTCTCGTAGACGAAGTCGCCCTTGGTCGCCGTCCAGTCATGCTCGAGATAGCCCCATTTCCCGCTGATCGTATAGGCGAAGATGTGGTGCGGGTGGTAATGGCGGTTCACCAGCCCGGCATGTTCGGACATCAGCACGTCCGCCCACATGTTCCGCTGCGGCGAGATCCAGACCGGGCGCGAATAGACCGTCTCGCTGACCGGCACGAAATAGCGCCGGTCGGAATTGGCCGGGTCCTTCATATAGACTTCGGGGAGAACGCCCGGCTTGAAGCTGTTCGGGACCGGCTTGATGTCCCTCCAGAATTCGGTTGTCGCAGCCTCGGGCATGAACTTACTCCTTTGCGGACAGGGGCCGGACGGAGGCCCGGCCCCTCCCCCTTAACTCAGAACTGGAAGCCGACGCGCAGATACCATTCGGCGGGGCGGCTGTAGGTGCCGTAAATCTGGCCCCCGGCGACCTGGGCCTGGCCGGTGACCAGATAGCGCTCGTCGAGGATGTTGGTGGCGCCCAGCGTCACCGAATAGCGCTCATGGTCCGGCCGCCAGCTGATGCTGGCATTGAGCATGTGCACCGACGGCCGCTGGAGCAGGAAGGTGCGCTCCGTGTCGTTCCACAGGCGGCCCGTATAGCTATAGTCCGCGACGAAGGTCAGGCCGCCCAGCTTGCCGCCGAGCGGCAGGTTGATGCGCGGGCTGATGTTGATCACGAAGCCCGGCGTCTTGGGCAGCTCGGCGCCCGGGAAGACGCCGGCCTGCAGCGGGTTCGCCGCCACCTGCGACTGCGGCAGCACGCTCGAATAATCCGCGTCGATGATGCCGAGCGCCGCGCTGAGGCTGAAATAGCGATTGGCGTTGACGGAGAATTCGGCCTCGATGCCCTTGATGCGCGCGGTGCCCGCATTCTGGATGGTCGGCGAGACGCCCTGCTGGAAGTTCAGCTGGATGCCCGTATATTCGGTCGTGAACGCCGAGACGTTGAACGTGCCGCGCCGGTTCATGAAATAGGATTTGAAGCCGATCTCGAAGCTCTCGGCCTCCTCCTCGTCGAAGTCCGGCGCGGTCGGCAGCGGGTTGGACAGGCGGGTCGTCCAGCCGCCGGTCTTGTAGCCCCGCGACCAGGTTCCGTAGATCATCACATCGTCGCTCGGATGGAGCTGGATGCCCACGCGCGGCGAGAAATTGTTGAAGGTCTTCCGGTTCACGCCCGGCGGATAGAAGCGGAAGAACTGGTTCGGATCCGGGAAGCCCAGAGCGGCGGCGCAGACCGGCCCCGGCGGCTGGCAGTTGAACAGGTCGTAGTTGAACCCGTTAATGTCCCGCTGGCCGCCCTCGAACTCCTTGTTCTCGTGCGTGTAGCGGGCGCCGAGCGTGATCCCGATCCAGTTCGAGATCCGCCAGTCGAGCTGGCCGAAGAAAGCGTAATTCTCGGTCGCCAGCGTGTTCGGGCCGTCGACCTGCAGCAGGCCCTCGGCGAAGGTCACATAATCGTGCAGGTCGCCCGATTCTTTGAAATAATAGGCGCCAAGGACGAAGTTCAGCCGGTTGTCGAGGAAATTGCCCAGGATCTGGGCCTCCTGGCTGAACTGCTCCTGGTTCATCTCGAAGCTGGTATGGAGAATGGGCAGCGGCGAGCCGTCCAGGTCCATGCCGACGAGCCAGTGCAGCTCGCGATAGGCGGTGATCGATTTCAGCGTGATATTCTCGCTGACGTCGAATTCCAGGGTACCGGCGAAGCCGAAATTCTCGAGGTCCGAGAAATTATTGCCGTCGGCATAGCTTGTGTCGATGTCGTCGGTGACGAAGCGGTTGTCATAGGGCAGCAGATCGGGCGCGGGATTGCCCGGCTGGTTGACGCCGCCGAGCACCGGATCGGCGAGCGCCGCATTGGTGCCGAAGCCGTTCACGCCGGTACGCGGGCCGCAGAGATTGGCCGCATTGCGGGCCGCGAGCTGGGCCGCGGTGGCGTTGATGCAGAAATTGTAGAGCCCGCCGAACAGGAAGCCGGTCGTGCCCGACGGATCGAGCGCGGTGCCGGGAATGTTGTTGGTGCCGGCGAACGGCCCGGGCACGCCGACCGTGGTGGTGATCACCGTATTGGCGATCTGCTGCTGGTCGGCGCGCGAATAATCGGCGGTGACGCTGGCGCGGAAGCGGCCGCCATTGTCGAAGTCCATGCGGGCGCGGACGTTCCAGGCATGGTCGCCGCCTTCGCGATTGTCCGGCGTGCGGTAGCCGGAGGCGAGGAAATCGTCGAAATCGCGCGAATTGTTCACGAGCGGATCGTTATAGGGGATGCGCCGCATATAGCCGTTGCGGTCGAGGAAGCCGCCGGAGAGCGACGCCCGCAGCGAGTCCGATAGCGGCAAATCGGCGGTGGCGCGGACCTGGATTCGGTTGAAGCTGCCGGTGGTGAGGTCGCCGCGGATCATGAAGTCGCGGCCCGGCGCGCGGGTCACGATGTTGACCGCGCCGCCGATCGTGTTGCGCCCGAAGAGCGTGCCCTGCGGGCCGCGCAGGATTTCCACCCGGGCGACGTCGAGCAGATCCTGGTTCGCGCCGACCGAGCGGGCCAGATAGACGCCGTCCAGATAGACGCCCACGCCCGGATCGATGTTGAAGGCGAAGTCGTTCGCGCCGATGCCGCGGATATAGGCGGAGAGCACGCCGGACGTGCCGGAGAAGGGCGTGCCCGCGTCGAGCGTGACGTTGGGCGCGATGCTGGACAATTGGGCGACGGACGAGACCGCGCGCTCCTGCAGATTTTCGCTGGTGAAGGCGGAGACCGCGATCGGCACGTCCTGCAGGCGCTGCTCGCGCCGCTGCGCGGTGACGATCACGTCCTGCTCGCCGTCGGCGCCGCGCGATTCCTGCGCTTCCTGGGCGGGGGGATTGTCCTGCGCCCAGGCGGGCGCGGCCGTGCTGACGGCAAGAATCGCTGTCGAAATCAGATAGATGCTCTTCATTCCATCCTCCCCTACGCGTTCGTCTGTCGCGAATTACGTTTTCCGGTGGAAAGCTATGCTCTGGCTTTGGATCAGCCTTGGGCGCGCCTCTTCAATAATGTCGGTGTTGCATACTATCCCACCCGGCCCCCGAGCGTGGCAGGCAAAGTGGCGTTGTTTCACAGGATGAAACTGGTAGCGCTACCGTCGTCGGCTTTACGCGGTCGGCGCCGCCGCGCGCTTGCGGGGTGCGGTCTCCACCAGCAGCATGGCGACGAAGCCCGCGGCGACGGTCAGCCCGACCATGATCCAGAGCGGCAGGTCGCGGCCCCAAGCGTCCTGCGCCCAGCCGGCCAGGATCGGCGAGAAGGCGCCGCCGATCACTTCGCCCGTCCCCATGCACAGGCCGAGCGCGGTCGCCACCCGGGCCGGGCTCACGCTCTCCGACGGCACCGTCGCCATGAACAGGGGAAAGATGCCGACCAGCGCCCAGCCCAGGAAGAAGATCGCGATCATTACCCAGAACGGGCCGTCGAAATAAATGGCGCCGAGCGGCAGGATCACGCCGAGGAAGGGGAGGGCGATCATCACCGGCCGCCGCCCGATCCGGTCCGACAGGCCGGCCACGGCGAAGCTGCCGATCGTGGCCGAGATGCCGAGCGTCGCCAGCAGCCATTTGGTCCCCGCATCGGGATCGAAGCCGCGCACCTGCACCAGATAGGCCGGGATGAACGACCAGCAGACAACGAGATAGGAGACGAGCAGCACGGCGAGGATGCAGCAGACGAGCACGTTGCGCACCTTCAGCACCGAGACCCAGCTCTCCTTCGGAGCGCCGGTTTCGGCCTTGGGCGGACGCGGCGGGCGCGGCGGCTCGCGCAGGGTGAACCAGATCAGCAAGGCGGTCACCAGCCCGGGAATGGCGGCGAGGAAGAAGGCGCTGTGCCAGCCCCAGGCGACCGCGACGGGAATGAGGATCATCGGCGCGGCGAAGGAGCCGAGCAGGTTCGAGCCGAAATTTTGCGCCACGCCCTGGGCGGTGCCGCGCCGCTCGGGATCGACCTCGGTCACGATCATGGCATGGCTGATCGGCATCACCCCGCCCTCGGCCACGCCCATCAGCATCCGCGCGGCGAGCAGGAAGACGAAGCTCGCGGCGAGGCCAGTGACGAAGGAGCAGGCGCAGAAGGAGAGGGTGGTGAGGATCAGCGGCACCTTGCGATTGCCGAGCGCGTCGGAGAGCGCGCCCATGCCGAAGGCGGCGAAGGACCAGGTCAGCGACAGCGCGCCGCCGAGGATGCCGATCTGCACGCCGGTCAGTTCCAGGTCCGGCTGGACGAAGGGCATCAAGACGGCCAGCGCTTGCCGGTCGAAGAAGACGATGCCGAAATTGATGCTGAGCAGACCGACCAGCCAGGCCTGGTAGGCGCCGGACGGGCGCTGGTCCGCGGCGAGCGGCGGCGCGTCGGCGGGCAAAGCCGCGCTCACAGGAAGCTCCGCACCGGATCGCGTCCGTCCCAGTCGACCGAGGCGCGCCAGAAGGCGGTGAAGGCCTCGTCCATCGCGTCGGTCGCGGTGATCAGCTCGAGGAAGCCGGAATCGCCCGCCCGGCCCAGATAGGCGACGTCGCCGCCCGTCGGCACGCCGGCGCGAAAAGCGAGGCGGTAGCCGCGTGCCTCCAGTTCCGCGATGTCCGCGTCGACATCCGTGGTCGCACGGCCGAGATGGTGGAAGCCGTAGCCCCTGCTGTCGATCGTCTCCTTGTAGACGCTCGGCCGGTCGTCGTTCGGCTGGATCAATTCGATCTGCATATGTCCGGCAAAGGCCATGGCGATGGCGACGTCGGCCTGCGAGGGCGCGCCGCGATAGACGGGATCGTCGCCGGTCCAGTGGTCGAGCAGGAACCAGGGGCCGACCCGGCAGTCGTCGACCCAGGAGGCCATGGCGTCGTGAATGTCCTTCACCACGAAGGCGGTCTGAATGATGCCGCCGCGCGGTCCGCCGAAGCCGAACTCGCCCATCCTCACCTCTCCTCTTTTTGTCAGTAAGGCATACGGAAGGGGGCGAGGGGAGGGGATAAGCCGCCTCTATTTCACAGGGTGAATTTCGGGCTTTGCAATCCCGCGCCGGAACGGTCAGAGGAGCCGCATGACAGAGAAGCGAAACGTCGGTCCGTTCAGCGTCAACCCAATCGGCCTGGGCTGCATGTCGCTCAGCTACGCTTATGGCGCGCCGCCCGATCCAGCCCATTCGGCACGGCTGCTCAACGCGGCTTTGGATCTCGGCTACGACTTCATCGACACCGCCGCCATTTACGGCTTCGGCGCCAATGAGAGCCTGATCGGCGAGGCGATCGGCCACCGGCGGCGCGACTATGTGCTCGCCTCGAAATGCGGGATGACCGGCGTCGACGGCAAGCGCGTGATCGACGGCCGGCCGGAAGTGCTGCTGCGCACGGTGGACGAGGCGCTGGCCCGGCTGAAGACCGACGCGATCGACCTCTATTATCTCCACCGCTGGGACAAGCAGGTGCCGATCGAGGAGTCGGTCGGCGCGCTGGCGCAGATGGTGCGGGCGGGCAAGGTCCGCGCGATCGGGCTCAGCGAGGTCTCCGCGGCCACTTTGCGCATTGCCCATGCGGTCCATCCGATCGCCGCCGTGCAGAACGAATATTCGCCCTGGTCGCGCAACGTGGAGCTCGGCCTGCTCGAGACGGCCGCCGAACTGGGCACGACGCTCGTCGCCTTCTCACCGACCGCGCGCGGCTTCCTCGCCGGCAGCGTCCGCTCCCTTGAGGGCCTGGGCGACGACGACCTGCGGCGCAACATGCCGCGCTTCCAGGGCGACAATCTGGCGCGCAACCTCCTCCTCGCGGAGCGGTTCGACGTCCTGGCCGGCCAATTGGGCTGTACCCCGGCGCAGCTCTCCTTGGCCTGGCTGCTGACCGCGGGCGAGCATGTGATCCCGATCCCGGGCACGACCTCGCTCACGCATCTGGCCGAGAATTTCGCGGCCGGGTCGGTCGCCATCCCGCCGGATATGGTCGCCGAGATCGACGCCCTGTTCGCGCCCGCCGAAGTGGCGGGCGCGCGTTATGTCGCCGCGACTCTGGCCGAGGTCGACACCGAGGAATTCTAGATCGGGCTCCAGGCGGGCGCATTCAGCCTCCGCGCACCAGATAGGCGGTGAGCCGGTGGACCGCCGCGTCGGTCAGCTCCACGATCCGCATCTTGCGCGAGCGCGGCGCGCGGCGGCGGCTGATCAGCCCTTCCTCCTCCATCCGGTCGAGCAGGCGCCGTCCGGTGGTGTCGGACACCCCCGCCGCCTTGTAGGCGCGGCACAGGATCATGACCTGGCCCCGCTCGCGCGCGGTGAACATGGCCAGCAGCAGGTCCCAGGCCGGTTCGCCGAACAGGCCGTCCGGGAACAGATCGTCGCGCCGCCGCCGCTCGGTATAGAGCCGGTCGGCCCAGGCGACGGCATGGGCGCGCTCCTCGGCGGGCGGAAGCGCCGCGTCGGGCGTGGACGAATGGCGGTCGAGAGGCTTGGTCTGGTGCATCATAGATATCCTGCGGCGCGTAAGCTGATCCAGCCCGAACGGGCGACGATGACATGGTCGTGGAGCTTGATGTCGAGGGCTTCCCCGGCCGTGGCGACGAGCCGGGTCACCCGGATGTCCTCGCTGCTCGGCTTGGGATCGCCGGACGGGTGATTGTGCGCCAGGATGAGCGCGGTGGCGCCGACCTCGAGCGAGCGCCGGACGATCTCGCGCGGATAGATGGGCGCGATGTTGACCGAGCCCTCCAGCACGGTTTCGTCGAGCAGCAGCCGGTTGCGCGTGTTCAGATAGAGGACGCGCAATTGCTCGACCGGCGCATGCGCCATGGCGGCGAAGAGATAGTCCATCACCGCGGCGGAATCGCCGAGCACCGGCCCTTCGAGCGCCTCGCGCCGGAGGGCGTAGAGCATCGCCGCGCGCAGCGTGGCGAGGAAGGCGAGCACCTTGCGCTCGCTGCCGAGGATGCGTTTCTGGGCGGCCGGCGGCGCGGCGAGGACCGCGCCGAGCGAGCCGAACTCCCCGACTAGGCGGTCGGCCCAGCCGGCGGCGCCGGCGCCGAGCGGCTTGAGGAGCTCACCCAGGATCTGTCGACACCGTTTCGGACCAGCCTCCGCCGATGGAGGAAGGCCCCCAAGGCGAAAAGCAGGACGATCGGATAGCTCCAGATCGTCAGCACGACCGCATAGGCCCACCAGAAATCCGGCCCGACGAGCCGCCCCAGATGGCCAAGCACGCCGAGCCCGAGGAGCGCGCTCACCCATAAGGGCCAGAACCGGTTGGCCCTGAGGGCGATGACGATGAAGATGACGAAGGTGACGACATCGACGGTGAACTCTCCGATATGGACGACGCCCCAGCGCTGATCGTTATAGGCACGGATCACGTGGGTGACGGCGACCGACGCAGCGTAGATCGTTGCCCCGACCCGCTCCGGCCCGCCTCCCGCCCAGAGGGCGTAGAGGGTGCAAAGGACCAGGAGCGCGAGGAAGTGATAGTTCACCGCCTGACCGGATCATGGCTGCGCGATCCGGTCAAGCGGTCCCATGTCTCAGGCCACGGCGCGCAGTTGCGCGATCGGGGCGTCGGCCAGCGCGCCCTCGGTGAAGGGCGGCGGCACCTTGGGCGAGGTATCGCCGGTCGCCACCTCCTTCAGGCCGATCTGGATCCGCGCCGCGTCGAGCGAGGCGTGCGTCTCCACGATCCGGCGCCGCGCCTCGACGAGGGCGCTGAACGCTTCGGCGGCGCGGTCGAGCGCGCATTGGCCGATCATCGCCGGCAGCCGCGCTTCGTTGCGCGCGGCGGGCATGGCGGCGGTGAGCTCGGCGGCGCGGGTCAGCGCGACGTCGATGGCGCTCTCGGCGGCGAACAGGCGGTCGGCCACCTGCTGGGCAACGGCTTGGCGTAGTCTGGGCATAAATCTCCTCCCCGCGCCGGATGGCCCCGGCACGTTCCCTCTGCTGGTTGTGTTGATCTGGTCTTCTACTAACTACCGGCTCGGCCGAGCCTGGAGAGAGCTTCCATGCCTGCGAGGAAGACGCCGAAGGCGAGAGCGATCGCCAGCATCACCGCGAAGATCCATGTCAGCCTTTGAACCGCATTCAGGTCACCTGGCCTGCCTCCCCAGATCGGGAGCGGTAGCCGGAAGCGCTTCGGCCGGAGCGGTTGCGGCGCCACCTCGAAGGCGGCCTGTGGTTCCCGCATCGCCCCGACCGGAAGCGGATACGGATCCCGCTCTCGTTCAGCCGATGGGGCCAGTCTCCCCGGATCGGGATCGGGTTCAATGTCCCGCGACGGGTATACCAGCGGCTGGTAGCGCTCCTCGCCTTCCGCGTCGGCGAGGAGGCGCGCGGCGTCGCGCCTTTTGTTGACGCCTAAGATGCGCATCGCGGCCTTGATCCGCTGGTTCACGCCGTCGGGGCTGATCCCGAGCGCGCGGGCGATCTCCTTCGTTTCCATGTGCCGGTCGACCATGCGCAGGACGTCGCGCTGGCCGTCGGTCAGTCTGGCGATACGGTCCCGACTCATCCCGCCAGAATAGCGCTCGTTGGGGATGAAGGGAAATAGAGCCGAACCGGGGCAATCTGGATTTGCGCTTTCAGCCCAAAGAGATAGCTGAATGGCGGCGCGAGAGGCCTTCCCCCCGGCCATGGCGTGGCCTAGCAGGAATCGATGTCCGAGCTTCCCGAACCGGTCCCCGCCGCCACCCTGGTGTTGATGCGCGAACGCGCGGGCGGCTGGCCCGAATTGCTGGTCACCGAGCGGACCGGGCGGATGGCCTTCGCCGCCGGCGCCCTGGTCTTTCCCGGCGGCCGGATCGACCCGGAGGATCGTGAGGCGGCGCGGGCTTTCGCCCAGCCGGACGCGGCCGCGCGGATCGCGGCGATCCGCGAGACCGTCGAGGAAACCGGCCTCGCGCCCGGCTTGACGCCGGCGCCCGGCCCGGCCGCCGCCGAGGCCCTGCGCGCGGGACTCTTCGCGGGACGGCCGTTCGCGCAACTGCTGGCCGAGGCGGGCCTCGGCTTCGATCTGGACGCGCTGACCCCGTTTGCGCGCTGGTGCCCGAATTTCCGCGAGACGAGGCGCTTCGACACCTTGTTCTTCCTGGCCGAGGCGCCGGCGGACGCGCCCGCGCCGGTCGTGGCCGAGGCCGAGGCGGTGCGCGCCTTCTGGGCGGGCGCGGCGGAGATCCTGGCCGAGGTCGATGCGGGCCGGGCCCATGTCATCTTCCCGACCCGGCGCAATCTCGAACGGCTCGCCCGGTTCGGCTCGATCGCCGAGGCGCGGGCCGATGCCGCCCGCCATCCGGTGACCAAGATCACTCCCTGGGTCGAGGAACGCTCCGGCGCGCCGCACGTCTGCATTCCCGAGGGAATCGGCTATCCGGTCACTTCGGAACCGCTGGAGACGGTCCGGCGGCATTAGGAAGACGAGCGCGATGCGGCGGGTCCGGGGGCTGATAATGCTGACCATCGTCCTCGCCGCACTGGTGCTCGGCGGCCTCGCGCTCCGCGATTATGCGCGTCGCCATCCCCAGGATCTGCCCTGGACGGCGCTCGATCTTCGCCAGCCGGTCGGCAACTTCACCGGGCGCAAGCTCGCCGGGCTGGCCGCCGACGCGCCCCGCTGCCGGGCTTTGCTCGCCCAGGCCGGCGCGGCCTTCTCCGCATTGCCGTCGCGCCGCGAGGGCGCGCAATGCGGCCACGTCGATGCGGTCCGGTTCGGCGCGCGCGAGATCGGCTACCGGCCCGCCGATCTCGGCCTCGCCTGTCCGCTCGCGGCGGCTCTCATCGTCTGGGAGCGGGAGGTGGTGCAGGCGGCGGCGCAGCGTCATTTCGGCCGGCGCGTCGCCGCCATCGATCATTATGGCGGCTATAATTGCCGGCGCATGTACGGCCGCGGGGAGGGCGCGTGGAGCGAGCATGCGACGGCGAACGCGCTCGATGTCGCCGCCTTCCGCCTCGCCGACGGCACGCGCATCTCGGTGCTCAACGACTGGCGGGACCAGGGCGCGAAAGGCCGCTTCCTGCGCGAGGTCCGCGACGGCGGCTGCGGCCTCTTCGCCACGACGCTCTCGCCCGATTACAACGCGGCCCATCGCGACCACCTGCATCTCGATCAGGCGCGCCGCGGCGAATGGGGCTGGCGCGCCTGCCGGTGAGGTCGCGCGTCTAGCGCTTGTGGTTCTGCCAGTAGGTCTCGTCGTCCAGGTTCGCGACGGTCCTGGCCATCTGCGCCGCCAGCGCCTTGAAGCCGTCCGGCGTGAAGGTGACGATGACGGGATCGGCGCCGCCGTCCTGGAAGCGCAGCACGGCGAAGCGCGCGCCCTTGTCGTCGATCAGCGTGCCCACCTGCGCTGCACCCTCGCCGCTCGGGCTGATCACGGTCTCGGCCAATTCACTATCCTCTCTGCAATGCGCGCGGCTGGTCCGGTTGCGCCGCTATTGCACGCAAGGCATCTCGTCCAGATAAGATAGCCGAAAAAGGGGGGATGGAATGAGCGGCAACGGACGCGGCGCCCTCGGCGCCTTCGTGGTGGTGACGAGCCTGTTCTTCGCCTGGGGATTCATCACCTCGATCATCGATCCGCTGATCGCGGCGGTGCGCGGCATTTACAGCCTGTCCTATCGCGAGGCTCTGCTCACCCAATTCGCTTTCTTCATCTCCTACGGCGTGATTTCGCTGCCCGCCGCGGCCCTGCTGACCAAGGCCGGGCATGTGCGGACCATCCTGCTCGCGCTCGCGGCGATGCTGGCCGCCTGCCTGATCATCCTGCTCGCGACCTTCGCCGAAACCTACCAGCTCGTCCTGTTCGGCCTGTTCGTAATGGGCAGCGGGATCACCGCTTTGCAGGTCGCCGCCAACCCGCTGGCCGCCACGCTCGGCCCGCCGGAGCGGAGCCATTTGCGGCTGGTCTTCTCGCAGGCGTTCAATTCGCTTGGCACGGTGCTCGGCCCCTATCTCGGCGCGCAATTGATGCTGCAGGGGAGCGTGCACGAGGGCGGAGCGGCGGATGCGGCGGCGCGGACCGAGGCGCTCGGCCATATCCACACCGCCTTCCTGGTCATCGCTGGGCTGATGGCCCTGCTCATCCTGTTCATCTGGGCCGGCCGGCGGCGGCTGCAAGCGGCGGCGCCCGCGCCCGACGCCTATGCCTCGCCGCTCGGCGCGATGCGCTCGCGCTGGGGCCTGTTCGGGGCGCTCGCCATCTTCCTCTATGTCGGAGCGGAGGTTTCGATCGGCTCCCTGCTCGGCAATTTCCTGCACCAGCCCGACGTGCTCGACGTCCCGCTGCAGCGCGCGCTGGAGCTGGTCGCGCTCTATTGGGGCGGGGCGATGGTCGGGCGTTTCGTGGGCAGCGCGCTGCTGCTGCGTTTCGACGCGGCGAACCTGCTCACCCTGTTCGCGACGATCGCCGTGGCGCTGTGCCTCTTCGTCTTCGCCAGCGGCGGGCCCGTCGCCGGCTACGCCGCCATCGCGATCGGCCTGTTCAACTCGATCATGTTCCCGACGATCTTCACGCTCACCCTGGAGCGCTCGACGGCCAGCCATGCGGCGACCTCGGGCCTGCTCTGCGTGGCGATCGTCGGCGGGGCCTTCCTGCCCCAGCTCTACGGTAATGTCGCCGACGCGCGGGGCATCGGCTTCGCCTTCATCGTCCCGGCCGCCGCCTATGCGGTGATCGTCTTGTTCGCGCTGGCGGCGCGCAGGGCGAGGATCGTCGGGGCCGCGGCGCCGGGGGCCGTCGCCCACTGACCGGTCAGCGGACGAAGGGCATCCGGATGGTCGCGCGGTAGCGGTCGCCGACCGGGCCCGTCTCGAGGCTCGCCTTGGCGCCGTAGCGATTGGCCAGGCGCTGCCGGCTGTTGGTCAGGCCGACGCCGGTGCCGGACACCGACCGCGAGCTCTCGCCGTTGGATTCCGGCGAGCTGTTGACGACGTTGAGGACGAGCATGTCCGCCTCGCGCACGGCGGTGATGTAGAGCAAGGCCGTGCCCTGCAGCGCCGAGACGCCATGCTTGATCGCATTCTCGACCAAGGGCTGGAGGATGAAGTTCGGCACCTTCGCGGCTTCGGTCTCCGGCGCCAGGTCGATCTCGATCTCGAGCCGGTCGCCGAAGCGCGCCATCTCGATGTGCAGATAGGCGTCGATCGTGTCGATCTCCTGCGCCAGCGTCACGTCCTCGATCGGATTGGCGTTGAGCGAGGCGCGCAGGAAATCGGCCAGGCGGTCGATCATCCCTTCGGCTTCCTGCTTTCGGTCCAGGGTGACCAAGCCGGAGATCGAATTGAGCGTGTTGAACAGGAAATGCGGGTTGAGCTGCAGGCGCAAGGCCGCGGAGACGGCGTTGGCGGCCTCCGCCTCGGCGGTCGCGGCGCGGGTGGCATTTTCCTGGGCCTTGCGGGCCGATTGCATCGCGCCAAGCAGGGTCAGCGCCAGGCAGAAGGTCCAGATATAGCCGAAAGCGACGGTCAGCAGGCGGGGCAGGTCGATGGCGAGCGCCCATTGCTGCCAGGCCGGGAACAGATTGTCGGCGAGCGACCGCATCCAGTAGACGTCGAACAGGGTCTGCACGGCCGTCGCCGCCAGCACCGCCACCATCAGCACCGGCCAGCGCAGCCAGGCCGAGCCGAGCTGCGGCCGGTTGCGGAGATGGTTGAGCGCGAGCGTCTGGCCGACGCCGAGCGCGAACATCGGCAGCGACGCCAGCAACGTCACCCCCGACGCCGCGCGTCCGATCAGGACTGCAATCGTATCGAGCAGGAGATAGCCGAAGCTCCAGATCACCACCGTCGGGCCGAGCGGCGTGTCCCTGAAGCCGGCGCGCAGGCGCTCCATCACTGGCGGGCGGCTCCTCCGCGATAGGGGCGCACGCACTGGACCAGATGTCCGTCCGGATCATATTCCGGCCAGCGCACGGCGGTCCCGCTGCGCAGCATCTCGCAGCTCAGATCCTGGCCGCTGGCGTTGCGGCAATGCGCGTCCACGCGGCTGTAGGACGGGCCGAAGGAGGTGCATTCCAGCCGGCCGACGGCGAGCCGTTCCATGACCGCCTTGGCCTCGGCGCCGCTCGCCTGCGGGCAGAGATTGGCGCGCGGACAGCGATTGTCCACCTCGCGCGCCTCGATGCCGCGGATCCGGACCGCGACCGGATTGCCGGCCGTGTCGCGCTCGGCGCAGTTGATCGGGCCGTCCCCGTCATAAACGCTCTGCACCGTGCACGGGAACGTCTTGCCCGCGGCGAGGTCGACCCCGGGCGTTTCCCGGTCGCCGAGCGCATTGACGATGATGAAGGCGATGGCGCCGAGGATGATCAGGCCGATCACGAGGGCGCCGATGCCGATCCTGCGCCTGGGTTGCTGTGTGTCCTCGATCACGTCCCGCCCCTTGCTCCTGCCGCCTCTGGCCCAATTGGCCGAGAGGCCCGGCGAAGGCAATGGGGCGCGCGCCACCTGCCGCGAATCTGCGTCCTCTTCGCAAGGCGATCTTGCCTCGGGCGAAGCTAGGCCGGGATGCGCCGTGACAGCGCCATGGCGGCGAGCGCGGCCAAGGCGGTGACGGGCAGCATCGCGATCAGGACGTCCGCCCCCGCATAGCCGGCGCCCATCAGCATCCCGGCGATCAGCGGTCCGGCGATCGAACCGAGCCGGCCGACCGACACCGCCATGCCGACCCCGGTTCCGCGCCCTTCCGCCGGATAGAGCGCCGGGGCGAAGGCATATTGGACCGCGGACACCCCGGTCGTCGCGGCGCCCACGGCGGCGCCGGCGAGCAGCAGGAACGTGAAATCCGGCGCGGTGCGCGCGAGGATGAAGAGGCTGCCCAGATAGACGGCGTAGAGGAAGAGGATGCCCGGCGTGCGCAAGGCCGGCCGGTCGAGCAGCCAGCCGCTGGCCGCTCCACCCAGCACGCCGGCGAGGTTGAACGCCACCTGGACCCAGAGCGCCCCGCTCCTGTCCAGGCCGCGCTCGACGAGGAGCGTCGGCAGCCAGTTGGCGAGCAGGTAGACGGAGATCAGGACGAGGAAGGAGGCGGACCATAAGAGGAGCGTCCCGAGCAGGCGGCGCCCGGCGAACAGAATGGTGGCGATGCCGGCCGTGGCGGGCCGCGCGTCGGCGGTGGCCGCCGCGGCGCCGACGCCGAGCCCGAGCAGCGGGAGGCAGCAGAGCAGGGGCGCGCCGCCGCCGACCAGGAACAGGATCCGCCAGCCGCCCGGCGCCGCCGTGGCGAGGCCGAGCAGGCTGACCAGGGCGCCGCCGACCGACAGGCCGGCGATCACGACCGCGACCGCGCGGGCCCGCTTCTCCGGCGGGCTTGTCTCGGCGGCGATGGCGATCAGGTTCGGCAGCGTGCCGCCCAGGCCGATGCCGATGGCGAGGCGGCAGGCGAGCAATTGCTCCGCCGACTGGACGAAGCCCGCGGTGACGGAGAGCAGGCCGAAGATAAGGACCGAGACCAATAGGGCCGGTTTGCGTCCGAACCGATCCGACAGGCGCCCGCCGAGCGCCGCGCCGATCAGCAGCCCGAAGGTGCCCGCGCTGAAGATCCAGCCCAGCATCGCCGGCGCGATCGACAGTTCGGCGCGCAACTGGGTGGCGCCGACCGCGGCGGCCTGCAGATCATAGCCTTCGGTCATCGCGATGGCGAAGCACAGGACCAGGATGGCGCGGCGCCGCGCAGTCGGCGGTGGCATCTGGTCGGTCGGAGGCGCGGCCATGGCCTGACGGACGATGGAAGGCTTGCTTTTGTCAAGCGTAATTGAGTAACCTCTAATCAATCAGGAGAGAGACTCATGCCCGCCGACGCCGCGACCTGTCCGTTTCCGAATCATGTGCGCGCGGAGGACGTTCTCCCCTACGATTTCGTTCACGGGCCGGAGATAAGGGCGAATCCGAACGCCTGCCTCGATGGTATCCGCGATCAGCGCGCGGTCTTTTACAGCACATTCTATGGCGGATTCTGGGTGTTCACCCGCTATGACGACATCCGCAAGCTTTTCCAGAATCACGCGCTGCTCGAGCAGAATGAGGGGACGCCGCACGTTCCCTACGGCCGCAAGTTCATTCCGCTTCGGCTGAACCCGCCCGAGCATATCGCCTATCGCCGGCTGATGACGCCGATCTTCGCGCCGCGGCAGATCGCGAAGCTGGAGACGATGATCCGCGGCGTCGCCAAGGAGCGGCTGGCCGCGATCGCGCCTCTGGGCCAGGCGGATTTCGTCGCCGATTTCGCGCTGGCGCTGCCGGCGGCGATGTTCTGCGGCTTCGTCGGTTTCCCGGTCGAGAAATTCGATCTCTTCCGCCGCCTCGATCACGACCTCATCTACGCGCCGCAGGAGGCGCTGAAGCGGGGCGATGCGGAAGGCGCGCGAAGGATCCGGGCCGCGGCCCAGGCCGAGATCGACGCGATCGTCGTCGAGCTGATCGCGGCGCGCCGCAAGCAGCCGGGCGACGACGCCATCTCCATCCTGCTCGACGCGAAGGTCCACGACCGGCCGCTGACCGACGACGAGATCCTCAACATGGTCACGCTCCTGTTCTTCGCCGGCACCGACTCGACGGCGGGCGCGATCGGTTACGTCCATGGATTCCTGGCCGCGCATCCGGCGCACAAGCAGACCCTGATAGATCATATCGACGACGAGGACTTCGTCTGGAAGGCGGCCGAGGAATTGCTGCGCTTCCATGCCTTCCACCATAGCAGCCGGACGGTTACGCAGGATGCCGAGGTTTGCGGCGTGCAATTGAAGAAGGGCGATCGGGTGGTGCTTCCCGTCATGTCGGCGAACCGGGATTCCCGGCACTTTCCCGATCCGCTCGACGTGGATTTCGAACGCAAGAATGCGAACAACCATCTTACCTTCGGCGCCGGCATCCACCGCTGCCTTGGCTCGCATCTCGCCACCTCCCAGGTCCGCATCGCCCTGCAGGAGGTTCACAAGACCATCCCAGACTACGAACTTACCGAACCGGTCACCTATCTGCCGGGCGGGCCGAAGACCGTGCCCGACAGGGTGATGATCAAGTTCACGCCGCGACGGCTGCCATGACCCGCCCAGGTGGGCGCGGGACGGAAACGCGGGCCGACTGGCTGCTGGTCATCGCGTCGACCGTCGCGCTGATCGCCTCGGTCTCGCATGTTTACTCGGTCGGCGTGTTCATCGGCCCGCTCGAGGCCGAATTCGGCTGGCAGCGCGGCCAGATCAGCGCCGGGCTCGGCGTGATCAGCGTCATCTCCGTCGTCCTCGCCCCCTTCGTCGGCCTCGCCATCGACCGCTTCGGTTCCCGGCGCGTCGGCCTGCCGGGGCTGATCATCTACCTCGCCGGGGTCGCCCTGCTCAGCACCGCCAGCCCCTCCATCTGGCATTGGTGGAGCCTCTGGGCGCTGATCGCGATCGGGACCGTGCTGATCAAGCCGACCGTCTGGGTGACCGCGATCGCCGGCCGCTTCGAGGCCCGGCGCGGGATCGCGCTTGCCGTCGCCCTGTGCGGCACCAGCATCGGCGCCGCCATCCTGCCCTTCCTGACCGAGAAGCTGCTCATCCTCGGCTGGCGCTCCGCCTATCTCGCGCTCGCCGGCGGCGCGGCGCTGCTCGCGCTGCCGATGGTCTATGCCTTCTTCCGGGCGGAGCGGCCGGCGCCGCGTGTGCCCGGCGCCGCCGGCGCCGCTGCGGCGCCGCGCAGGCCCGGCGTGTCGGCCCGCGAAGGGCTGACCTCGGCGGTCTTCTACAAGATGGCGATCGCCGCTTTCCTGGCCACGCTCTGCACCTTGAGCCTCGCCGTCCATTTCGTCCCGATCCTGATCGCCGGCGGGATTTCGTCGGGAACGGCGGCGTCCACGGCCGGGGTCGTGGGCGTCGGCTCGCTGATCGGCCGGCTCGGCACCGGCCTGCTGCTCGACCGCTTTTCCGGCCGGCGGGTCGGCGCGCTCATCCTGCTGCTGCCGATCCTGGCCTGCGTCCTTTTGGTCTCCCTCGACCTGAACCTGGTCACCGCCATCGCCATCGGCGTGGTGATCGGCCTTTCGCTGGGCGCCGAGATCGACATTTTCGCCTTCCTCTCGGCGCGCTATTTCGGCCTCGCCAATTACGGCCTGCTGTTCGGCACGGTCGCGGGCCTGATCAGCTTCGGCGCCGGCGTCGGCCCGACCTATGCGGGCTTCATGTTCGACCATTTCCGGTCCTACGGAGTCATGCTGATGACTTTGGTGCCGATGCTCCTGGTCAGCAGCCTGCTGGTGTTCAGCCTCGGCGAGGAACCTGAATTCAGGCCTCAGGGATAAGAGATAACGCTTTCATGAAAGCGGTTTCTCTATCCTCTTCCATTCGCCCTTGGCTGGCACGCCTTCGTACGACGGTTTTGGGATTTTGAGAGAGAAATAGCGGCGCCGTCCTTCGCCGCGTCCCGCCGCCAGATTCTCATTGAGTTTACTGTTTAGCTGTGCAAAGGATGCGCCCCGTGCCCATCACAACAAAAGAATCCGGGCTGCTTTGGGAGGGGTTAATGGCCATGAAATTCGTCTCTCGCACGTCCGTTTCCTTGACCGCGCTGCTGATCGCGGCCGCCTTCCCGGCGACCGCGCACGCGCAGGAAACGGCCGTCGACCAGGCGCCGGCGGAAGAGACCGCCGGCGACGATCAGGAAGTGCTTGTCACCGCCCGCCGGACCGAGGAGCGGCTCCAGGACGTCCCCGTCTCGGTGACGGCGATCGGCGCGGCCGAGCTGCAAAATGCCGGCGTCACCGATCTCACCGCCGTCCAGCAGCTTTCGCCGAGCCTCAACATCACGCCGCTGAACGGCGTCGGCACCGCGGCCACCGTCTCCATCCGCGGCCAGGCGCAGACCACGGCCGGGATCGGCGTCGACCCGTCGACCGGCGTCTATATCAACGAGGTCTATGTGGCCCGCCCGGCGGGTCTCAACGCCTCGCTCTTCGACGTGCAGAACGTGCAGGTGCTGCGCGGCCCGCAGGGCACCCTGTTTGGCCGCAACTCCGTCGGCGGCGCCGTGCTGATCGAGACGCGCCGGCCGGGCCGCGACCTGGGCGGCTATGTCGACGTCAGCGTCGAGGATCCCTGGGGCTATAATCTCGAAGCCGCGCTGAACGTGCCGATCACCGAGGGTGTCGGGCTTCGGCTCGCGGGCCAGCGCCAATATGTGCGCGGTTATTCCCGCGTCGTCGGCGCCGACTACCGGCTGGACGACACCGACAGCTGGTCCGGCCGGGCGACGCTCGACGTCCAAGTCGGCGATTTCCGCTCGACCTTCATCGCCGACGCCTATCACAGCAGCGTCAACGGCCCGGCCACCTATCCATTGCCGTTCAATCCGGCGCTGATGACGGCGGCGAATCCGATCCGGGCGGCCTATATCGCGGAATATAACGCGTCGCTGTCGCGGCCCTTCCGGCTCGCCTCGCAGGATCGGCGCACCTATGGCGTCGCCGATACCGGCGGCGTCGCCAACATCACGACCTGGGACATCACGCCGGACATCCGGGTGAAGAACATTCTCGGCTATCGCTATCAGCGGGCCGACGACACCGTGAACCACGACGCGCTCGCGGCCACCGTCCTGTTCACGCAGGTGGAATCCGACACCCGCCAATATTCGGAGGAGCTGCAGCTGCAGGCGTCGCTGTTCGACGACTCGCTCGATCTTATTCTCGGCGGTTATTATTTCTCCGAAAACGGTACCGATTATTCGAACAGCTATTCCCTGCGTCCCGCCAATTCCATCGCGCGCAGCCAGAACCGGTTCCGCGCCGAGAACAGCGCGATTTCCGGCTTCGCCCATGCCTCGTGGACGGTGCCGATCGGTGTTCCCGCCCACCTGTTCGGCGGCATCCGCCTGACCCGCGACACCCGCGTCATGTTCTTCCGGACGCGCAACATCCTCGCCGACGGCACGGCCGCCTGCGCGGTGCCGAACGGCGGGCCGACCTGCAACTTCCGCGCGGAGGAGGATTTCCCGGCGACCACCTGGGACGTCGGCTTCGACATCAAGCCGATTCCCGAGATCCTGCTCTATGCGAGCGTCGCGCGGGGCTATCGCACCGGCGGCTTCAACGGCCGCGCCACCAATCTGACCCAGGAGCTGCCGTTCCAGTCCGAATTCGTCACCTCCTACGAGGCGGGCATCAAGAGCGAGTGGGAATCGGGCGGCGTGCGCGGCACGTTCAACCTTTCCGGCTTCTATGCGGATTATAGCGACATCCAGCGCACCACGGTGATCGTGGGCCCGGCCGGCCCGCAATCCTCCGTCGCCAACGCAGCCAGCGCCCATATCCAGGGGCTGGAGGCGGAAGCGGCGGTGATCGTCAACCGTGACCTGCGCCTGCGCGCTTTCTATTCCTTCATCGATCCGCAATATGACGAATATCTCGACAATGGGGTCGACCGGACCGCGAACGAATTCCCGTTCGTCCCGCGTCACCAGGCGGGCGCCGCCGCGGACTGGGTGTTCGCGCGCGACACGCGGGGCGACCAGTTCGCGCTCAACGCCAATTGGAGCTACCGGGCGGGCTTCTTCCTCGAGATCATCAACACCCCCACCACCCGCGTCGAGGGCTATCACCTGTTCAACGCTTCGCTGCGCTGGGAGAATATCCGCGGCACGGGGATGAGCGCGGAGCTCTACGCCCGCAACCTGTTCGACACCGATTATAATCGCGGCGGGTTCAGCGTTTACACCAGCATCGGCGCCGCCAATGTGGTGCGCGGCGACCCGCGGGTGATCGGCGTGTCGCTCCGCGTGCCGTTCGGCGGAGAGCGTTGAGCGACCGGCCCGCGGACGCGCCTGTCGCAGCGGGGGTTGTTCTTATCGGTTCGCCATGCCTATCACCCGGTGAGGATGTTTGCTGGGTGAGGGGCATGGCGAAGACCGACAAGGGGCCTCAGTCCGCAGTCGCCAAGACGATCCTGATGCTGCGCGCCGACGCCGAGAAGCATCAGGATGGTGAACTGATCGGTTCGGAGGAGGAACTGCTTTCGCGCTACGGCGTCAGCCGGCCGACCTTGCGGCAGGCGGCCGCCCTGGTCGCGCAGGAGCAATTGGTGAAGGTCCGGCGCGGCGTCGCCGGCGGCTATTTCGCGACCAAGCCGACCGTCAGCGCCGTCTCCCACATGGCGGCCATCTACCTCCAGACGCGCTCGACGAGCATGGAGGAGATGCTGCACGGCGTCGAACTGATCCGCAGCGACATGGTGCGGCTCGCGGCCGAAGAGACGGACCAGGCCAGGAAGGAGCCGTTGGCGCGCTTCTTGGAGGAGGATGAGACGGCGCAGGCCGAGGGCTATTCGTACCGCCAGTTCCTGCGGGCCGAGCGCGAATATGCGCGGCTGCTCGGCACCTTGTGCGGCAACAACGTGCTCCACCTCTTCCTGCAGATCCTGCTCGAGCTGGTGGCATTGCTGCATCCCGATCAGGATACGTTGATCCGCGAGCCGGCCCGGGTGGACCAGGTGGCCAAGCGGCGCGGCCGCATCATCCGCGCGATCTTGGAGGGCGATGCGGAGATCGCCATGCTCGAGGCCGAGCGCGGCATCCGGCAGGTCGCCATCTGGATGGATGAGGACAGGGCGCGATAGAGGCCGAACTCAATTAGAATGACGAATTAGGAAGTAGTCATCCCGGCGCAGGCCGGGACCCACGAACATTGGCGACCGAGAAAATTCACGGCCGAGAAAATGGCGACCAACGCGGTCGCCTTGCCTTCGATTTTCCGTGCGCATGGGTCCCGGCCTTCGCCGGGATGACTCCTTTAGGTGGACGCGCTCCAAGTCTGATCGAGTCCGGACCTAACGCCCGCGCCAGACGGGCGGACGGCCTTCGCGGAACGCCTCGATGCCCTCGCGCCGATCCTGCGAGCCGCGGACCGCCTTGACCGATGGCCAATCCGGCTGGGCGCGCATGGCGGCTTCGAGCGAAGGCTCCGCAAGCCCGCGGCGCACGGCGTCCAGCGAGGCCCGGATGGCGAGCGGCGCCAGCGCCGAAATCTCCGCCGCCAGCGCCCGGGCGCGGGGCAGCAGCGCATCGGACGCCAGCACCTCGTTCACGAAACCGAGCCGCTCCCCCTCGATCGCCGAGACCGCGCGCGCCATCAGGATCAGCCCGAGCGCCCTTTTCTCGCCGATCGCGCGGGGCAGGCGATGCAGCCCGCCGGCCGCCGCGATCAGGCCGCGCCTCGGCTCGGGCAGGGCGAAGGAGGCCGTGTCCGCGGCGAGGATCAGGTCGCAGGCCAGCGCCAGCTCGAAGCCGCCGCCGAACGCGACGCCGTTTACCGCGGCGATGATCGGCTTGGTCCGGTCGAAGCGGAATGTGAGGCCGCCAAAGCCGGTCGCGGGCGCGGCCGCGCCGGCTTCGCGCGACTTGAGATCGGCGCCGGCGCAGAAGCACGTCGTCCCGGACCCCGTCAGGATCGCGACCCGCGCCGTCGCGTCCGCCTCGAAGGCGTCGATCGCCGCGGAGAGTTCGAGGCTGGCCGAGACGGACAGCGCGTTGCGCACCTCCGGCCGGGCGATGGTGAGGCAGGTCACCGGTCCGTCTCGTTCGACCTCGATCATCGCGCCGGCCAAGCGACATCTCCCCTTGCAACGGCAATAGAGATAGTTCAATTAAGTCACAGGCTCAATGCCGGAGAGGATGGCCGACGTGGATTTGCTGCCTGGCGCAGAGGAAGAGGAGATCGCGCGCGCGGCGGCCGACTATCTGGCCGGAGAGCTTCCCGTCACCCGTTGCCATCGGCCGGACGCGGAGCTGCTGTCCGCGGAAAAGCGCGCGGAGATTGCCGGGCTCGGCTGGTTCGGGCTCAGCCTGCCGGAGGCGCAGGGCGGCGTCGGCCTCTCCGCCGTGGACGACATCATGCTGTTCATCGAGGCCGGGCGCTTCCTGGCGCCGCTCGGCCTGCTCACCAGCGCGCTGGCCGCGCGGGTCGCGGCGGAGGCCGGCGACGAGGATTTGCGCAGCGTGACCCTGAGCGGCGGCGCCCAGGTCGCGCTCGGCCTGGCCGCGCCGCAGGACGAGGGCCTGCTGCGCCTGTTCGACTGGAAGGGCGCGAGCCTCGTCCTCCTGCTCGGCGCGGACCGGGCGTCGCTGCATGGGTTCGATGCCGCGGCGGTCACGCCTGTCGACTGCCTCGACAAGACCATCTCCATGGGGACCATCGGCGCCGATGCGCTGACCCTTCGCGCCGAAGGGGGCGGCCTCGCCGCGCTGACCGGGACGCTCAACGCCGCCGCCATGCTGGTCGGCATGGCCGAGGCGGTGCTGGCGATGATCGTCGACTATGCGAAGATCCGCGAGACGTTCGGCCGGCCGATCGGAGCCTATCAGGCGGTGCGCCATCCCTGCGCCGACATGGCGGTGCGTTGCGAGGCTGCGCGCGCGCAGCTCTACGCCGCCGCGGTCTCGCTACGCGACGGCAAGGCCGATGCGGCCGCCCAGATCGCCGCGGCCAAATTGCTCGCGAACCAGGCGGCGGTCCGCAACGCCGATTGGAATATCCAGCTCCATGGCGGCATCGCGGTCACCGCGGAGCATGACGCCCATCTCTATATGAAGCGCGCCAATCTGCTCGCCCGGCTGTTCGGCGCCGAGCGGACGCTGCTCCACGGCCTCCTCGACGCGAAGCTGGCGGCCTGACCATGGACCTCGATTTCACCCCGGAGGACGATGCCCTGCGCGCCGAGATGCGCGCCTGGCTGGAGGCGAACGTGCCATCCGAGCCGCGTCCGGCGGAGGTCGTCGCCGCGGGCCAATATGACCGGGATTGGCAGCGCCGCCTCCATGACGGCGGCTGGGCCGGGATCAACTGGCCGAAGGATTATGGCGGGCGGGGGCTCAGCGCGGTCCAGCAGATGATCTGGTTCGAGGAGGCGGCGCGGGCCAACGCGCCCGCCATGAACTCCATGCTGATCGCGCTCATGCATGGCGGGCCGACCCTGATCGCGCGCGGCAGCGAGGCGCAGAAGGCGTTTCACCTGCCGAGGATCCTGAGCGGCGAGGCGGTCTGGTGCCAGGGCTTCTCCGAACCCGGGGCCGGCTCGGACCTCGCCGCGATCAAGACGCGCGGCCGCGTCGAGGGCGACGAGCTCGTCGTCGACGGGCAGAAGATGTGGACCTCGTTCGGCCACTGGGCGGATTATCAGGAATTGCTCGTCCGCACCGCTCCGGACTCGAAGCGTCAGCAGGGCCTGACCTGGGTGATCTGCGACATGAAATTGCCCGGGATCGACATCAAGCCGGTCCTCTCCATGTCGGGCGAGCATCATGTGAATATGGTGTTCTACGACAATGTCCGCATCCCTCTCGCGAATGTTGTCGGTGGCGTGGGGGAAGGCTGGTCGGTGGCGATGTCGACCCTGGCCTTCGAGCGCGGCACCGCCTTTCTCGCCGACCAGGTGGAGCTGGCGCACAAGATCGAGCGGACCATCGCGCTGGCAAGGAAGACGCGGCTGGAAAATGGCAGGCTGGCGATCGAGGATGACGGCATCGCCCAGCGGTTGGCGCGGCTCAAGGCGGACACGATGGCGATCCGGGCGATGACCATCCTCGGTTTCTCCCGGATCGAGCGGGCAAACCAGCCGGGCCCCGAGGGGTCGATGCTGAAATTGTTCGTGACGACGACCTACAAGGCGCTGTCGGAGCTGGCCGCGGAGATCAGCGGCTGGGGCTTCTTCGAATATGGCGACAACCGCCACAGCAACCGCATGACCTATGATTTCATGTGGTCCTGGGTGCTGACCATCGCCGCCGGCAGCTCGGAAATCCAGCGCGAGATCATCGCCGACCGGGTGCTGGGCCTGCCACGGGCGCGCTAAAAAGTTAACTCTATAGGATCGCGTCTTATGGCATCTGATCGGGACTGGCAGGAGATACGCGGCCTCCAGCTTGCTTATGGCCGGACGTTCGACGCGCGCGAGGCCGAGGCGTTCGCCGCGCTCTATACCGAGGATGCGGTGCTCGTTCAGATCGGCGGCAAGGAAATCAGAACGCGGGAGAAGTTCGCGAAGGCGGTGCGCAACATGCCGCCGGCCGGCCGGGGCAGGCATGAGGCGCTGGAGACCGCGCTCGAGATCGACGGCGACGCGGCGCGGGGCACCTGCCGCTTCGCCGCGGAGACGAGCGCCGGGGCATCGGTGACCGGCCATTATGAAGACGAATATCGCCGGACCGGCGCGGGCTGGCGGTTCAGCCGCCGGGCCGTGTTCCTCGATCCCCAGGGAGCCGGCGCGTGACCCTGCCTCGCGAACGCGATCATTTCTTCATCGGCGGTGCCTGGCGGGCGCCCGCGACATCGGCCCGCATCGAGGTCGTCTCCCCGTTCACCGAGGACCGGATGGGCGGCGTGCCCGGGGCCTCGCCCGCGGATATGGATGTCGCCATCGCGGCGGCCCGCAAGGCGTTCGACCGCGGGCCCTGGCCCTTTATGTCGATCGCCGAGCGGGCGGAACTGCTCGGCAGGATCGCGGCCTATCTGCGCGACCGCGGCCCGGACATCGCCCGCCTGGTCTCGGACGAGATGGGCGGGCCGATGGGCCGGCTCGGCCGGGCGCCGGGCGCGCCGGCGGACATGATCGACCGGGTCGCGGCATTGGCCGTCGAGACCGGCGATACCCACAGGCGGCAGGGCCTGCTGGGCGAGGCCTTGATCCGGCACGAGCCGGTGGGCGTGGTCGCGGCGATCACGCCCTGGAATGGGCCGCTGACCCTGCTGCTGATGAAGTTCGCGCCGGCGCTGGCCATGGGCTGCACGATCGTCGCCAAGCCATCGCCCGAGGCGCCGCTGGACGCCTTCGTCCTCGCCGACGCCTGCGACGCCGCGGGCCTGCCGCCCGGGGTGTTCAACCTCGTGCCGGGCGGCCGCGAGGCCGGCGAATATCTCGTCTCGCATCCCGGCGTGGACAAGGTCGCCTTCACCGGCAGCACCGCGGCGGGGCGGCGGATCGCGGAGATTTGCGGACGGGACCTGCGCCGCTGCGCGCTCGAGCTTGGCGGCAAGTCGGCGGCGGTGGCGCTCGACGATGCCGATCCGGCCCTGGTCGCCGCCGTCGCCGTGCCGTTCGGGCTCGCGTTCAACAACGGCCAGGCCTGCGCCGCGCTGACCCGCATCCTGGTGCCGCGCGCGCGCCAGGCCGAGTTCGTCGCCGCGATCGAGGCGGAGATGGCGAAGCTCGTCGTCGGCGATCCCGCCGATCCCGCCACCCATGTCGGCCCGGTCGTGGCAGCGCGGCAGAGGCGGCGGATCGAGGGGCTGATCGCCTCGGGCCGGGAGGAAGGCGCGCGGCTCGTCAGGGGCGGCGACAGGCCGGCCTTCGCCAAAGGCTGGTTCGTCGCGCCGACCTTGTTCGCCGATGTCGACAACGCCATGGCCGTCGCGCGCGAGGAGATTTTCGGACCCGTGGGCGTGGTCATTCCCTATGACGGCGGCGACGAGGCGGCGGTGGCGATCGCCAACGACACGCCCTACGGCCTCGCCGGCGCCGTCTTCTCCGCCGATCCGGCCCGCGCCTATGAGGCCGCGAAGCGGGTCCGCGCGGGCACGATGGGGGTCAACACCTTCGCCATCGACCCGGGCCTGCCGTTCGGCGGCTACAAGGCGTCCGGCATCGGCCGCGAGAACGGCGTGGAGGGGCTGCGCGCCTTCACCGAGACCAAGGTCGTGCTCGGAGCGCCCGCGGGCGCCGCCTGATGGACGCGTTCGACTATGTGATCGTCGGGTCGGGACCCGCCGGCTGCGTGCTCGCCAACCGTCTCTCCGCCGATCCGGCGGTGACCGTCGCCCTGATCGAGGCGGGGCCGCCCGCCAACCACCCCTTCGTCACCATGCCCAAGGGCTTCGGTAAATTGCTCATGGGCTCGCCTTTGGTCGGCCACTACCGGACCGAGCCCGACGCGAGCGGCAACCCGCATGTCTGGGCGCGCGGCAAGACGCTCGGCGGCTCGACCTCGGTCAACGGCATGGCCTATTCGCGCGGCCAGCCGGAGGATTATGATGCCTGGGCCGCGACCGGCGTGAACGGCTGGGGCTGGGCGGAAATGCTCCCGGCCTTCAAGGCGATCGAGGATCATGAGCTCGGCGCCGACGACGAACGCGGCGCCGGCGGCCCGCTCCATGTCGGGATCAACCGCCACCGCAACCGCCCCAATGACGCCGTGCTGAAGGCGGCCGAAGCGCTCGGCCTGCCGGTGCGCGAGGACGTCAATCGCGCGGACCAGACCGGCATCGGCCCGATGCCCCACATGATCCGCAAGGGGCGGCGGATGAGCGCGGCCAGCGCCTTCCTCGATCCGGTCCGGCACCGCCCGAATCTCACGATCCTGACCGGCCTGCCCGCCCGGCGCGTCTCGTTCGAAGGGCGCCGCGCCAGCGGCGTCGAATGCGAAGGGCGCACCCTGACGGCGCGGCGCGAGGTCATCCTCAGCGCCGGCGCCTTCGAGACGCCCAAATTGCTGATGCTCTCCGGCATCGGCCCGGCCGGGCAATTGCGCGCGCACGGCATCGAGGTGCGGGTCGACCGGCCGCTGGTCGGCGCGAACATGGCCGAGCATCGCGGCATCGCGCTCCAGTTCCGGCTGAAGGAGAAGCTCAGCCACAATCCGCAATTTTCCGGCCCCCGGCTGCTGCTGAACGTCGCCCGCTATTATGCGTCGCGGACGGGCATCATGGCCTATGGCTCGCACGAGCTGATGGGCTTCGCGCGGGTCCTGCCGGAATCGCCCAATGCCGATACGCAGCTGTTCATCTCGCCTTTCTCGCGCGTGCCGGGGCAGGGGATGGTGTTCGAGAAGCATCCGGGGATGCAATGCCTGATCTATGCGGGCCGGCCGACCAGCCGCGGCTCGATCGGCCTGCGCTCGGCCGATCCGAAGGATCCGCCGCTGATCGTTCCGGCCCAGCTGGAAACCGCGCACGACCGGGCCGTCTCGGTCGCGATGGTTCGCTTCGTCCGCAAGCTCTTCGCGACCCCGCCGCTCGCGGATCTGATCGCGGAGGAGACCTATCCGGGGCCCGCGGTGGCGAGCGACGACGCGATCCTCGACGCGATCCGCGCGGGCGGCACCTGGGGCTATCACACCTGCGGTACCGCCCGGATGGGCGAGGATGCGGACGCGGTCGTCGACGGCCGGCTCAGGGTGCGCGGCGTCGAGGGGCTGCGGGTCGTCGACGCTTCGGTCTTTCCGGGGCTCGTTTCCGCCAACACCACGGCGCCCGTGGCCGCCGTCGCCTGGCGCGCGGCGGACCTGATCCTAGGCGCCTAGCATCGTCCGGCCGCCGTCCACGCTCAGCGTCTGGCCGGTGATGTAACGCCCGCCGGGGCCCGCCAGCAGCAGCACCAGCGGCAGCAGATCCGCCGCCACGTCGCCGAGCCGGCCCATCGGCGTGATCCGCGTCCGCTCCGCCTCGAAGGCGGCCCGCGCCTCCGGGCCGAGGCCGTCGAGATACTTTTCCGCGACCTCGGTGTGCATGGTGGGCGCGATTACGTTCACGGTGACATTGGACGGCCCCCAGGCCTGCGCGGCGGCGCGCGACCAGCCGGCGACCGCGGCTTTCGCGGCGGAATAGGCCGCGCGCTCGGCCGTGCCGCGAAGGCCGGCGAGGGACCCGAAATTGACGATGGCGCCGCCGCCGCCCGCCTGCATCGCGCGGAACGCCGCCTGGTTGGTGAGGAAGGTGCCCTTCGCGTTGATCCCCATGACGAGGTCCCAGGCGGCTTCCGTTATGTCCTCCGGCGCATGGCCCGGCTTGTCGAGGCCCGCCGCGGCGACCAGCAGATCCAGCCCGCCGAGCCAGGCGACCGCCGCCGCGAACGACGCGTCGACCGCCGCCTTGTCCGCGATGTCGCAATGGATGAAGCGGCCTTCTCCCTCCCCCGCGACCGCCTGGCCCAGTTCGTCGCGCAGATCGAGGCAGGCGACTCGCCAGCCCTCGCGCATCAGCCCCTTCGCGACCACGGCGCCAATGCCCCGCGCGGCGCCTGTCACGATCGCCCTCATCGGCTCAGCCTACCATTGGAGCGGGAGGTGATCGACCCCGAAGACCGAGCCGCCATAGGTGGCGGGTGTGTCGCCGGCGGCGATGCGGAAGGGCGGCATCGTGTCCAGCCACTGGTCGAGCACGATACGGAGTTCGCGCCGCGCGAGGTGCGAGCCCATGCAGGCATGGGGGCCCGAGCCGAAGGCGATATGCCGCATCACGTCGATCCGCTTGAAGTCGATCGTGTCCGCGTCGGCAAAGGCGGCCGGATCGCGGTCGGCCCAGAGCAGGGGCAGCGAGATGAAGTCGCCCTTCTTCATCGCCACGCCGTGGAAGTCGGCATCGCGCGCGAGGATGCGGCCCGTGGTCACCGAACTGTGCGCCCGGATGATCTCCTCGACCGCCTTGGTCCGCAGCGACGGATCGGCGCGCAATTCCTCCTGCCGCTCCGGATGCTCGGCGAGATATTTGAACATCAGGCCCAGGGTCGCCGCGACCGTGTCGAGGCCGGCGCCGTAGAGGACGAAGCAGATGCCGAGCTTCTCGGTGCCGGTGACCGGCCGCCCCTCCACCTCGGCGGCGGCGACATAGGAGACGATGTCGTCGCGCGGCGCGGCCTCGCGGTCGGCGATGGCGGCGAGCAGATAGTTCTTGATGTTGCGCGCGGCGTCGATCCGGATCTGCATCGTCTCGCCGTGCATCAGCCCGCGCTCCCAGCCGAGCAGCATGTCGGCATCCTCGAGCGGCAGGCCGAGCAGGCGCAGGAACACATTGGTGGGCAGCGGCCGGCCCATGGTCGACTGGAACTCGCACCGGCCCTTGGGCCGCACCTCCGAGACAATCTCCGCGACGGTCTCCGCGATCCCTTCCTCCAGCGCATTCATCACGCGCGGCGCGAACACCTTGTTCATCAATGTGCGGAACGGCCGGTGGATGGGCGGATCCACCTCCAGCGGGATCATCGGCCAGTCCTCGCCGAGCAGGCGGGAGAAGCCGGAATAACGATCGCTTGAGAAGAGCTCGGGATTTTGCAGAACCTCGACGATCATCTCGTAATTGTTGACCATCCAGCTCGGCCCGCCGCGCCGGCCGCGCGGCGCGAAGGTGATCGCCGGCCCCTCCCGCAGCGCATCCATCGCGGCGCCCGGATCCCGCGCGCGGCCCGCCTCCTCCAGCGTCCAGTCGCGGACCAGCTCAGGCGGGACGTGATCGGGAATGGCCGTGTCGGTCATGCTGCGTCGTCCTCAGCCCGTGTAGCGAATCTCGTAAATGGCCCCGTCCGGATGATGATATTCGCCGGTCGAATAGCTCTTGCCGACAAAGCTCATCAGCAGGCGCGTCCGGTCGAACACCAGCAGGGTCGAGCTCCCCTGGATGGTGTCCGCGAAGACATGATGCTTGCCCGCCTTGTCGGTGCGCATCAGCTTCGCCGAATAAGGCAAGGGCTTGTCGAAGCGGGTGACGTGGTTGAGGTCCACGCCGCCCTCGTCGACCCAGAAGAGATCGCCGCCGAACGCGCCGAATTCGGGGGGCGCCTTCACCGCCTCGATCGGCGCCGGCACCTTCTCGTCCGGGATCGGCACCGGATCCCAGCTGCCGTCCATGCGGACATGATAGTTGCGCCAGCGATGCTCCGAATTGACCTCGTCCGTGAAGGTCTGGCCGGCCTTGCCCCACATGATGAACTCGCCGGCGAGCTCGCCCCACCATTCCGGCGCGACCTGGAAATCGAGCGGCATGATCGGCGGATCGGTAAAGGTGATCCACGGCTCGATCGTGCCGGTCCAGTGCACCCGGTAGATGGTGCAGTTCATCATCGAGGAGCAGAAGAAATAGCCGTCATGCGGCGAGCCCGGCGGGCCGAAGCCGCCGGTCAAAGCGGCGCCGGGGATGCCGTCATTGTGCGGGCCGGCATGGGGATATTTGGCGAAGACCCGCATATGGTCGTCGCCCGGCGCCCATTTGTAGACATAATGCTGGCTGAGCGCGCCGGCCCGGCCCGGCAGCGATTGGCCGACCAGCATCATATGGCCTTCATAGGGGCCGAAATTGGCCGGCGCCCGGATCGGGCAGAGCGGCATGAACGTGCCCATATTCTCCGGCGGCACGAGGAATTCGAGGCTGTTGTCGGGCTTCAGGCTGAGGATCGCGCCATGCCCCTTGGTCTCGTCCCAGCCATAGTCCGCCTGGCCGCCAATGTCGGAGAAGGTGATCGAGCCGTCCGCCTCGAGCCAGCCGAATTGCGGATCGTAGAGATTCTCGCCGGCGCCGATAACCTCGCGGGCCGCGAAGCCGGGCTCCTTCACCGCCATCCGGAAGGTGCGCTCGTCCTTCAGCCAGCCATAGTCCATCGGCGTCATTCCCCTGTCTCGTCGGTTTCGATCCAGCCGACGCCGCAGGCGCCGAGCGCCGCCAGCGTCGACCGTTCCCACTCGCTGTCGCTGAGCCCGCGGCGCTGCGCGATCAGCACGGCGGCATCGGGCGTGGCGTCGATGCGCAACGGATAGTCGCCCGCGTCGATCGCGTCGGCGAGCGTGACCGCGACCGCCGCCGCGCTCGTGGGGGCGCTGCGATTGGCGACGATGCGCTTCGTGAACCGCTCGGCCAGATCGGCATATTCCGGCGCCGTCACCTGGATGCGGTTGTGGCCGAACTCGGTCTCGACCGCGCCGAGCACGACCATCGTGACCTTGATCCCGAACGGGGCCAGCTCGATCCTGAGCGCCAGCGAATGCGCCTCGAGCGCCGCCTTGGTCGCGGCATAATGGCCGAGCAGGGCGTTGGAACGCTGCGCGGCGGCGGAGGAAATCTGGACGATCGCGCCGGCGCCGCGCGCGCGCATGCCGGGCAGCAGCGCGCGCAGGACGCGGAGCGGGCCGAACACATTGGTCTCGAACAGGGCCTGCACCTCGGCGCCGGAGGCGGTCTCGACCGGCCCCCAGAAGCCGACGCCGGCATTGTTGACGAGGATGTCGACCGGCCCCGCCGCGGCCACGGCGTCCGCGACCGAGGCCTCGTCGGTGACGTCGAGTTGCAGGCGCGTCGTCACGTCCAGGTCCGCGAGGGCCTCGAGCCGGCGCGCGGTGGCGATCACCTCATGGCCCCGCGCGGTCAGCTCGACGGCCAGCGCCCGTCCGATGCCGCTGGAGCAGCCGGTGATGAGGATTCTCTTGCCCATGTCAGCGCGTGTAGACGGTGACCACGCCGGCCCCGCCCATTCCGATATTGTGCTGCAGGCCCACTGTCGCGCCCTCGACCTGGCGGGCGCCGGCCTCGCCGCGCAATTGCTGGACCAGCTCATAACATTGCGCGAGACCGGTCGCGCCGAGCGGATGGCCTTTCGACATGAGCCCGCCGGACGGATTGACGACGTAACGCCCGCCATAGCTGTTGTCGCCGTCGGCGATCATGCGGCTGGCCTCGCCCTCGCCGCACAGGCCGAGCGCCTCGTAGCTGATCACCTCGTTCGGGGTGAAGCAGTCGTGCAGCTCGACGACGTCGACCGCCTCCGGGCCGAGGCCCGCCTGGGCGAAGGCGTCGGCCGCGGCGCGGCGCGTGATGTCGCGTCCGACCAGGTTGAGCGGATCGTCGAAACTGGCTTCGGCATCGGTCTTCATCGCCTGGCCGGCGATGCGGACGGCGCGGCCGAACCCGTGCTCGCGGGCGAAGCGCTCGCTGACCACGATCGCGGCGGCGGCGCCGCAGGTCGGGGGGCAGGCCATCAGCCGGGTCAGGAACCGGCCGAAGATGAGCGGCGACGCCATCACCTCGTCGGCGTCGATCGGCTTGGTGAACAGGGCCATCGGATTGGCGGCCGCGTGGCGCCGGGTCTTCACCGCCACCTCGGCGAAGATGCGCGGATCGGCGCCATAGGCCGTCACATAGGCTTCGCCGGCCGACCCGAAGAAGCCGGGGGCGGCCATGGCCTCCTCGACCGGATAGCCGAGCGCGTTGAAGCGGGCGACGATCCGGTCGACCGGGGAGGTGCGGAAATCGTCATTGGCGAGCGCCCCCGGCCGCATCTCCTCGAAGCCGAAGGCGAGCACGCAATCGGCCGCGCCCGCGACCACCGCCTGGCGGGCGAGCAGCAAGGCGGTGGAGCCGGTGGCGCAGGCGTTGCGCACGTTGACGACCGGAATGCCGGTCATGCCGACCTCATAGAGCGCGCGCTGGCCGCAGGTGGTGGCGCCGTAGCAATAGCCGGCAAGGGCCTGCTCGACCCGGTCAAGGCCGATGCCCGCATCGGCGAGCGCGTCGCGAATCGCCGCCGAGGCCATGATCGGATAGGGATCCTGGGTGCCGGGCTTGGAGAATTTCACCATGCCAATGCCGCCGACAAGCGCCTGTCCAGTCATCGCGATCCTCTGTGTCGCGGGTTCTGCGCCCGCCTGGTTTGCAGCAATATATGTAACTCAATTGCACAGGTCTAGGCCCAGTTCAAGCTAGGGGTCGGCTTTCCGGGCAAGGATGATATCGGCGAATAGAGTTGCCTTTTTTAAACGGGACAGTCAAATGGGGTGGAAAGGTCAGGACGAGGGGATGCAGCAGGTTCGGCTCGATTCACGCGACGTGGCAATGGTCGGCGACCATCTGCCGCGCGAGGGCGCGCCCTTCGTGCTCCTGTCGCATGGCGGGGGCCAGACCCGCCATAGCTGGCGCGGGGCCGGCGAACGGCTGCACGCGCTCGGCTTCGAGACCTTGTCGGTCGACCTGCGCGGCCATGGCGAGACCGGCTGGCCCTCGCCCGACCTCTATGCGCTGGAGGAGTTCGCCGACGACCTGATCGCCTGGACGGAGGCATTCGCGCAGGGGCGGCCGGTAGCGATGGTCGGCGCGTCCTTCGGCGGCGTCGCCTCGCTCGTCGCCTCGACGCGGCCGCGCGGACGGGTCGACGCCATCGCCTTGGTCGACATCGTGCCGCGCGTCGAAAAAAGCGGGGCGCGCCGTATCCGCGGCTTCATGCAGGCCAATCCGGACGGCTTCGCTTCGCTCGAAGAGGCCGCGGCGGCGGTGGCCGCCTATCGGGGCAAGCCGCCGTCCGACGATCATTCGGGGCTGGAGAAGAATCTCCGCCGGCGCGAGGACGGGCGTTATTACTGGCATTGGGATCCCGAATTCATGAACCGCATCCCGCGCGGCCAGGCCCGGCTGGATCTGCTCGAAGGCGCGGTGCGCGCCTGGCGCGGGCCGCTGCTCCTCGTCCGCGGCCTGCAGAGCGACGTGGTCGGCGACAGCGGCGTCGAGGCGCTGCGTGCGCTGGCGTCGCAACTGGAGGCGGTCGACGTGGCCGGCGCCGGGCACATGATCGCCAGCGACCGCAACGACGCCTTCGTCGGCGCGGTCGCGGATTTCCTCGGGCGCGTCCTGCCCGTCCCGGCGCGATGAACGCCGAGGCGCTCGCGCGCTGGACCGGCGGCGGACCGGTCACGCTCACGCCGCTGGCGGGCGGGAGCAGCGCGTCCGTCTATCGCGCCGAACAGGGCGGCGACCGCTTCGTGGTGCGCACCCTGGCCAGCCCGCCCCGGCCGGACAGCCGGCGCGCGCTGGAACGGGAGGCGCGGGTGCTGCGGGCGCTGGCGGGAACCGCCGTGCCGCATCCCCGCTTCCGCGCCTATTGCGCCGACGAGGCGGTCGCGGGCGCGCCCTTCCTGCTGATGGACCATGTCGAGGGCTGGCTCGGCGCGACGCCGCCGCCGGGCGCCGACCCGACGTTCGTCCATGCCACGGCCTTCGCGCTGGTCGACGGGCTCGCCGCTCTGGCCCTGCTCGATCCCGCGGAGATCGGCCTCGGCGATTTCGGGCGGCCGGACAATTTCCTCGAACGCCAGGCGGACCGCTGGCGGGGCCTCATGGACCAGCATCGCGCGCATCCCGACTATGGCGACCGGACCCTGCCGGGCTTCGACGACGTGGGGGAGTGGCTGCGCGAGAAGCGGCCCGAGAGCCAGCGCGTGTCGCTGATCCACGGCGATGCCAGCTATTCCAATATCATCTTCGCCAACGACCGGCTGGCCGCGATCATCGACTGGGAGATCGCGACGCTCGGCGATCCCTTGCTGGATCTCGGCCGCGCCCTCTATCCCTTTCCGTCCAGTGACGGCTCGCCGGGCTACAGCCTCGCGATCGATCACACAGGCTATCCGCCGCGCGAGGCGCTGGCCGAACGCTATGCCGAGCAGACCGGGCTCAGCGTCGCCGCGCTCGATTATTATATGGTGCTCTCGATGTACAAGCTGGCCGCCCTCATCGAGTTCAACCATGTGAAGAGCCTGACGGCGCCGGCCGGCGCGATGTCGCGGCGGATCGCGGATTTCATTCCCAGGCTTGTCGCCGGCGCGCATGACCTTGCCCGCCGCTCGGCGCTTTGATGAGGATTGAGGCATGATCGATTTCTCGCTGGACCCGGACTTCGAAGCGAAGCTCGACTGGATCCGCACGTTCGTCCGCGAGGAGGTCGAGCCGCTCGACGTGCTCTTCGAATATAACAACAATTCGCCCTATGACGTGACCAACAAGGGCGCGATGAAGGTCCTGAAGCTGCTGCAGGCGAAGGTCCGCGCCGAGGGTCTCTGGGCGCCGCATCTGGATCCGGCGCTGGGCGGGCAGGGCTTCGGCCAGGCGAAGCTCTGCTTCATCAACGAGATTCTCGGCCGCTCGGTCTGGGCGCCGCGCGTGTTCGGCAGCCAGGCGCCGGACAGCGGCAATTCGGAGATTCTCGCCCGCTTCGGCACGGCCGAGCAGAAGGCGCTTTACCTCCAGCCCATCCTCGATGGCGACATCATCTCCTGCTATTCGATGACCGAGCCGGACGGCGGCTCCGACCCGACCAATTTCGCCACGCGGGCGGTGCGCGACGGCGACGAATGGGTGATCAACGGCGAGAAGTGGTTCTCGTCCAACGCCAAATATGCGGCCTTCCTGATCCTGCCGGTGATCACCGATCCCGAGGCCGCGCCGCACGAGCGGATGACGATGTTCATCGTGCCGGGCGACGCGCCGGGCGTGAAGTTCCAGCGCAACGTCGGCCTCTGGGGCGAGCGCGCCAGGAACGCGACGCACGGCTTCATGCATTACGACAATGTCCGGCTGTCCGCCTCGGCGGTGCTGGGCGAGGTCGGCAAGGGCTTCCAGGTCGCCCAGTCGCGGCTCGGCGGCGGCCGCATCCACCATGCGATGCGCACGGTCGGGCTCTGCCAGAAGGCGCTGGAAATGGCGTCGGAGCGGGCGGTGAGCCGAAGGACGCGCGGTGGCATGATCGCCGAGCTCGGCGTCGTCCAGGACCAGATCGGCGGCTGGTGGGCGAAGCTCCAGCAATTCCGCCTGCTCGTGCTGCACACCGCCTGGCTCTACGACCAGGGCGAGAGCCGGCGGCGCGACGCCTACATCCAGACCGCCGCGGTGAAGGTGATGACCGCCGAGGTTTCCGAGGAGATCATCTGGGGCGCCGCCCATCTGCACGGCTCGCTCGGCGCCTCCAACGAGATGCGCTTCGGGCAGATGATCGGCGCGGCCTTCCGCATGGCGATCGTCGACGGCCCGACCGAGCTGCACCGCGCCACGCTCGGGCGCCAGGTGTTGAAGCGGACCGCGCCCGCGCCCGGCCGCTTCCCGTCCGACCATGTTCCGCCGCTGCTGGAGAAGGCGCTGGCGAAATATGGCGACCATTTCGAGGACAGGTCCGAGATCCCCGCGCTGGGGCTCTTCGACTGACGATGCGCCTCGCCGACCGCATCGCTTCGATCCTCGCCCTCGATCCGGCCGCGCCCGCGATCGAATATGAGGGCGCGTGGCGGAGTTGGGGCCAGCTGCGCGAGGCGATGGCTTCGCTCGAGGCCGCGCTTGGCGATCACCGGCGGGTCGGCATCCTGATGCGCAACCATGTCGCGATCGTGCCGGCGATCCTGGAGGCGATCGGCCACGGCCGCTGTCTGGTCGTGCTCAACCCGATGCTGCCCGCGGACCGGCTCGCCGCCGATCTCGCGCAGACCGGCGTCGGCGCGCTGATCGGCGTGGCCGAGGATCTGGACCGGCTCGACGCCGGCGACAGGCTGGTCGCCGAGACCGGGGACGCGGTGCAGGTCCGGCGGCGGGGCAGCGGCCCGGGCGCGCCGGGCCGGCCGGAGGTCGCCGTCGAGATGCTGACCAGCGGCACCACCGGCCCGCCCAAGCGCATTCCGATGCGCCGGTCGACGCTGGAAGAGGCGATCTTCGCCGCCGCCCGGTTCGAGAAAGGCCGGGGCGAAGGCGACGCGCCGCGGCTGCGCAAGGGCGTGCAGCTGGTGATGGCGCCCTTCTCCCATATTGGCGGCCTTTTCGCTTTGCTCAACGCGATCGCCGCGGGCCGGTCGATGGTGCTGCTGCCCAAATTCACCGTCGAGGGCTTCCGCGACGCGGTAAAGCGCCACGGCATCAAGGCGGCGAGCACGCCGCCCGCCGCGCTCAGGATGATCTACGACGCCGACGTGCCGAAGGCCGATCTCGCCTCGCTCATGGCCTTCCGCTCGGGCACGGCGCCGCTCGATCCCGCGCTCGCCCAGGCGGTTTACGACCGCTACGGCATTCCGGTCCTGCAGAATTACGGCGCCACCGAATTCGGCGGCGGCGTGGCGGGCTGGACGCTGGACGATTTCAGGGCGCACTGGCCGGCGAAGAGCGGCTCGGTCGGCCGGCTCAATCCGGGCGTCGAGGGCCGCATCGTCGAGGGGGTGCTGGAGCTCAAATCGCGCCAGATCGGCGACGGCGAGACCTGGCTCGCGACCACCGATCTCGCCCGGATCGACGAGGACGGCTTCCTCTTCATTCTCGGGCGCGCCGACAATGCGATCATCCGCGGCGGCTTCAAGATCCAGCCGGACGACATCGTCCGCGCGCTCGAGGCGCATCCCGCGGTGAAGGAAGCGGCGGTAACGGCGCTGGCGGACGCGCGGCTCGGCCAGGTGCCCGGCGCCGCCTATCTCCTCCGCGCCGGCGCGGCGGCGCCGAGCGAGGCGGAATTCGCCGCCTTCCTCAAGCACCGTCTCACCGGCTACCAGATTCCCGCGGTGCTGAAGGCGGTCGAGACACTGCCGCGCACCGTCTCCATGAAGGTCGACCAGAGCGCGCTCCGCGCCTTGCTGGAAGGATAAGACATGTCCGAAGAAACGCCCCTTTTGGTGGAGCGCCGCGGCGCCATCCTCGTCCTGACCATGAACCGGCCGGAGCGGCTCAACGCCCTGAACCGGGCGATGCAGCAGGCCTTCGAGGACCAGTTCAGGGCGGCGGATGCCGACCCCTCCATCCGCGCCATCGTGATCACCGGCGCGGGCCGGGCCTTCTGTTCGGGCGCCGACGTGGGCGGCCTGAAGGACTCGGCCGAGGGCAGCAGCGATCCGGCCGTGATCCGCGCCCAGGTGCCCAAATTCACCAATCGCCAGTACGGCATCTTCAAGCCTGTGATCGTCGCGGTGAACGGGGTCTGCGCCGGCGCCGGCCTCCATTATGTGGCGGACGGCGACATCGTCATCGCCGGCGAGGCGGCGAGCTTCGTCGACAGCCACGTCAATGTCGGCCAGGTCACGGCGCTGGAGCCGATCGGCCTGCTCCAGAAGATCGGCGCGGCCGCCGTGCTGCGCATGGTGATCCTCGGCAAGGCGGAGCGGCTGGACGCGGCGAAGGCGCTGGCGCTCGGTCTGGTCAGCGAGGTGCTGCCGGGCGAGGCCCTGCTGGACCGCGCGCTTGAGCTGGCCGGGATCGCCGCCTCGGTCTCGCCGGCCGCGCTGCAAAAATCGCTCAAGGCGATCTGGGACAGTTTCGAGCTGCCGCTCGAACAGGCCAATGACAATGGCTGGGAGCTGCTGGTGCGCCACCGCGCCCATCCCGACGCGAAGGAAGGCCCGGCCGCCTTCCTGGAGAAACGCGCGCCCCGCTGGGCCGACCAATAAGGAACGAGAGATGAGCGAATTGAGGTTCGACGGGAAGGTCGTCGCGATCACCGGCGCGGGGCAGGGGGTCGGCCGGGCCTATGCTTTGGCCTTCGCCCGGCGCGGCGCGAAGATCGTCGCCAATGACCTCGCGGAGGAGGCGCTGGACGCGCTGGTCCGCCAGATCGGCGAGGAGGGCGGCGAGGCGATCGCCCACCGGACCAGCATCGCGACCGCCGAGGGCGGGGAGTCGCTGACCGCCGCGGCGCTGGACGCGTGGGGCCGGATCGACGTGCTGATCCACAATGCCGGCATACTGCGCGACGCCACCTTCGCCAAGCTCGCGCCGGAGCAGCTCGAGGCGGTGATGGCCGTGCATCTGCTCGGCGCCTTCCACACCGCCCAGCCGGCCTTTCGCTGGATGAAGGAGAATGGCGGCGGCCGTATCCTGCTGACCAGCTCCGCCTCCGGCCTGTTCGGCAATTTCGGCCAGTCCAATTATGCCGCCGCCAAGCTCGGCATGGTCGGCCTCGTGCGCGTGCTCGCGCTCGAAGGCATCAAATACGGCATCCACAGCAACGCCATCTCGCCTTATGCGAATAGCGGCCTCACTGGCGGCGACATGAGCGACGACGCCTTGCTCTCGCCCGCCAATATCGCGCCGACCGCTTTGGTCCTCTGCCATGGGGATTGCCCGAGCAATGGCGAGATCTACCAGACGGCCGCCGGCTGGACCGGGCGCGTCGTGATCGGCCTGACCGAGGGCTATGCGCTGACCGACAAGAAATCCCCCGAGGAGCTGTTCGCGCATTGGGAGGCGGTGCGCTCCAGCCCGACGCACGAGCTGGCGACGGCGAAGGATCTGGTCGGCGTGCTGAAGGCGAAGCTCGGCGTCGACTCGCTGCAATAGCCTAGAGCGTCAGCACGATCTTTCCGACCGCGCCGCGCCCCTCCATCAGCGCGAAGGCCTCCCGCCACTGCTCCAGCGGCACGGCGGCGTGGACGTGCGGCCTGATCTCGCCATGCTCGGCGAGGCGCAGCAGCTTGGCGACGATGCGCCGCCGCCGGTCCGGGAAGCGGCGGCCATATTCGCCGGCGCGCACGCCGACCACCGAGATGCCCTTGATCAGGGCGTGGTTGGTTTGCAGCGTGGCGATGCGGCCGCCGGTGAAGCCGATCACCAGCAGCCGCCCGTCGAAGGCGAGGCAGCGCAGGCTCTCGTCGAAGACGTCGCCGTTCACCGGGTCGAAGATCACGTCCGCCCCGGCGCCGCCGGTGATCGCCTTCACCCGCTCGCGGAACCCGGCGCCCGTGTTGAGCAGGGCGTCGGGCGCGTAGAGCCGGTCGATCTCGCCCAGCTTCGCATCCGCGGTGGAGGCGGCGATCACCCTGGCGCCGAGCGCCTTGGCAAGGTCCACCGCCGCCAGCCCCATGCCGCCCGCCGCGCCGTGGACCAGCAGCCACTCGCCGGCCCGCAGGCCTCCGCGTTCGGCCAGGGCGACATAGGCGGTGAGATAGGCGGCGCCGAAAGCCGCGGCTTGTGGGAAGCTCAGGCTCGCCGGCTTGGGCGAGACCATCGCCTCGGGATAGACGGCGAAGTCGGCGAAGGCGCCGAGCCCGATCGCGCAGACCGCGTCGCCGGGCGCGACGGCGGTGACGCCCGCGCCGACCGCCTCGACCTCGCCCGCCAGGTCGCCGCCCAGCGTGAAGGGCGGCTCCGGCTTCATCTGGTAAAGCCCGCGCGCCATCAGCAGATCGGGATAGTTGAGGCTCGCCGCGCGCACCCGGATCAGCACTTCGCCCGGACCCGCCGCCGGCCGCGCCGCATCCGCGGTGCCGACCCCGGAAAGATCGTCCGACAGCCGCGCCACCTGCAATGCCCGCATGGATCCTCCGACCGGATTGACCTCAATACAGATAACTGTATTAGCTCTTCCTACTGAGAAGGAGAGCGAAGGGCAATGCGTCTCTACGACGTCAGCGAACCGGAAAGCCGGGTCGTCGGCAAGGTGCTGAGCGATCAGGCGCGGGCGATACCCGACCGGGTCTGGCTGGCCGGAGACGACCGCCGGGTCACCTTCGCCGAAGCCGACGCGCTGGTGAACCGCTACGCCCGCGGCCTGATGGCGGCCGGGGTCGGCAAGGGCGATCCGGTCGCCCTGCTGGTCGAACCCTCGATCGAGGCATTGCTCGTCGCCATGGCGGTGACCCGGGTCGGCGGCCTCTTCACGACGATCAACACCGATTATCATACCGGCTTCCTGGCGGAGGCGCTGGCGATGACCGCCGGCCGCGTGCTGGTCGTCGACGCGGCCCTGCTGCCCCGGCTCGACAAGGTGCCGGGCCTCGGCGAGGTCGGGCGGGTCGTGGTCATCGGCGCGGCGCCCGCGATCGCGGCGGCCGCGCACACGCCCCTGGCCGACTGGCTCGCCCTGCCGGCGGACCCGGTCGAGGAGCGGTCGAGCTGGCTCGACCCGGTGCAATGCTGGTGGTCGTCGGGCACGACCGGCAAGCCCAAGGGCATCGTGCACAGCCATTCCTCGGTGCTCATGCAGGTCAATTGCTACGACCGCGGCTTCTCCGAGGGCGAGGTGCTCTACAGCTGTACGCCTTTCTATCTGGGCAGCCCCTGGTCGGGGACAATCTGGCCCAGCCTGCTTTGGGGCTTCACCGCGGCGATCGACGCCCGCTTCTCGGTCAGCCGCTTCTGGGACCGGATCCGCCATTATGGCGCGACCCGCGCTTTCACGCTCGGCGCGATGCATATCCTGCTCTGGAAGCAGCCGCCGTCCGAGCGCGACCGGGACCATGGCCTGCGCCAGTTTCTCGCCATCCCGATGCCGTCGGACCTGCTGCCCAGGTTCAAGAAGCGCTTCGGCATCGCCACCATGTCGCAAGGCTATGGGACGAGCGAGACCTTCCGCGTGTTCGACTCGCCGGATCTCGACCAGGATCGCGAGGGCGCCCTGCTCGGCGTGCCGGTGGCGCATTACGACGTCGCCTTGCTCGATCCGCAGGACAAGCCGGTGCCGGAGGGGATTGCCGGCGAGATCTGCGTAAGGCCGAAGGAGCCGGGGCGGTTGTTCCTCGGCTATTTCCGCGACCCGCAACGCACGCTCGAAGCCTGGTCCGGCCTCTGGCACCATACGGGCGACATGGCGGTACGGCAGGCGGACGGCCTCTATTATTTCGCCGACCGGAAGAAGGACTATATCCGCTACAAGGGCCGCAACATCTCGATGTTCGAGGTCGAGGCGGTCATCGACCGGCACGAGGATGTGGCCGACGTCGCCGCCTACGGCATCCAGTCCGAAGAGCTGGAATCGGAAGCCGAGCTGATGGTCGCGGTCGTGCGCCGGCCGGGGACGACGGTGACCGCGGAGGCGATCGCCCGCTTCGTGAACGACGCGGCGCCCTATTTCTTCGTGCCGCGCTACATCGAGTTCATCGACGAGATGCCGCGCAACGCCCATGGCCGCATTCCGAAGGAGGACCTGCGGGCGCGGGGCGTCGGCGCGGCGACCTGGGACCGGGAGGCGGCGGCCTTCGCGGTGACCCGCGCATGATCCAGCCCGATCTCGTCCGCGCCTATCGCGCCGAGCCGGTCGTCCAGAGCTACGGCGCGAAGGACGTCATCCTCTATGCCCTCGGGGTCGGCGCGCGCGCCGGCGAGGAGGATCTCCACTATGTCTATGAGAAGGCGCTGGTGCCTTTGCCCACTTTCGCGGTGGTGCTGGCGCGGGAGACCTTCTGGCTGAACGAACCGCGCTTCGGCATCGACGTCTCGAAGCTGCTCCATGGCGAGCAGAGGCTGGAAATCCACGCGCCGCTGCCGGCCTCGGGCAGGGTCAGGGGGCAGCTGGAGGTCGAGGCGCTGCACGACAAGGGCGAGGGCCGGGGCGCCCTGCTGGTGATGAAGCGCTCGATCAGCGATGCCGAGACCGGGGCGCCGCTGGCGACGGTGCGGATCACCTCTTTCCTGCGCGCCAATGGCGGCTTCGGCGGCGACAGCGCGGGCGCCGCCGTGCCGCACATCTTGCCCGAGCGCGCGCCGGACCTTTCCGTGGCTATGCCGACCTCGCCGGAACAGGCGCTGCTCTATCGCCTGTCGGGCGACTATAACCCGATCCATGTCGACCGCGACGTGGCGGCCAAGGCCGGCTTTCCGGGGCCGATCCTGCACGGCCTGTGTACCTACGGCATCGCCTGCCGCGCCGTGTTGCGCGGCGTCTGTGGCGACGATCCGGCCCGCCTCCGCCGGTTCGACGCCCGCTTCTCCAGCCCGGTCTATCCGGGCGACGAGATCGTTACCGATATCTGGCGGGAGGGCGACACCATCTCCTTCCGCAGCCGCGTGCCGGCGCGGGATGCTCTGGTGCTGAACAACGGCCTGGCGCTGCTCGCCTAAGTCTTCTTCAGCCTTGCTTCGACCCGGTCCCGGAAGGCGTCCGAGCAGATCAGCCCGGCCTGGGTCGGGACGTTCCGCGCCCACTCGTCGGCCATGGTCGATTCGACCCCGCGGTGGATCGCTGCCTTGGCTGCGGCGAAGGCGGCCGGGGGCGCGGCCGCCATGGCCAAGGCGCGTTCCCCGGCGCGGACGAGCAATCGATCCTCGTCGACCAGCTCGTCCACCAGCCCGATCTCCAGCGCCTTCGCGCCGTCGACGATCTCGGCCTCGAGGATCATCCGTTTCGCCCAGGCGAGGCCGACGAAGCGGGGCAGCAGCAGGGTGCCGCCGAGCGGCGGCATCAGGCCGACATTGAACCAGGTCTCGCCGAAGCGGCTGCGCGGCGTCGCCACGCGCGCGTCGCAGACCAGAGCGAGCTCGCAGCCCACGGTGATCGCCGCGCCGTTGACCGCCGCCACGGTCGGCTTCGGGCAGGTCCAGAGCCGTTCGGCGGCGCCCCTGAACCAGGCGTAGAGATTGTCGCCGACCGCTTCGACATCCTGGTCCAGCAGCTCGCCCAGCCAGCCGAAGTCCGCGCCGGCGGCGAAGTTCCGGCCCTCGCCGGTCAGCACGATCGCCCGGACGGCGGGCTCCGCGGTGAAGGCGTCGATCGCCTCGCACAGCGCCCGCATCGTCTCGGGACGCACGGCGTTGGAGACCGCCGGGCGGGCGAAGGCGATCCGGCCGATGCCGTCGCCGCTGATTTCGGTGCTGATGTCCATCGCCTCTAACCGGTATCAGTTTTGCCTTGGCTCCGCATGCCGCGCTTTCGAGAAAGATTTGCAGGGCGGCAAACTTGCGTTGATTGAGATAACTGTTTACGCTTTCTCCCTAAAGAAACAGGGACGCAGGGGCAAGACTTTGAACCGGATGAATGACGAGGGGCTGGTCCGTGGCGTGATCACCGACGAGGCGGTCGAGCAGATGCGCCGCCGGATCGGCTATCCCAATCCCACCGTCCGCGCCGGCGTCATCACTCTGCCCTGGAATTCGACCGCGACCGGCGACGCGATCCGCCGCTGGGCGCAGTCCAACGGGGACATGAATCCGCTCTACGCCGAGCCCGGCTATGCCGACGGCACGCGCTGGGAAGGGCCGGTGGCACCGCCTGGCTTCGAATGGTCGATGGGCTTCAACCGCAATCGCGAGGTGCCGGAGGCGTTGTTTCGCGAGACCCGGGGTGCCCTGCGCGGCGTGCAGCTCTATCATAGCGGGGCGCATTACCGTTTCTACCGGCCGATCACCGCCGACATCCCGCTCGACAAGGCGGAATGGGTCGCCGACGTCGCCGAGAAGGAAAGCCGCTTCGCCAACCGGACGGTGCTGGTCACCAATTCCAACCAGTGGTGGGATCCGGAAGGCCGCGTCTACGTCGCCAGCGACCGCTGGTTCGTCCATGCCGAGCGCAAGCAGATCTCCGCGCGCGACAAGAATGCGAAGGACGAGGCGCCCTTCTACACCGACGCGCAGATGGCGGAGATCGAGGCCTGCTACGACAATGAATATGTCCGCGGGCGCGACACGCTCTATCTCGAGGATGTCGCCGTCGGCCAGGCGCTGCCGCGCATGGTCAAGGGGCCGCTGACCATCACCGACATGATCAACACCTATATGGGCGCCGGCTGGCTCAGCTATGGCAGCCCGCCCTTCCGGCTCGCCTTCGAGAATCGGAAGCGGATGCGCGGCTTCTATTCGCGCGATCCCTATAATGCCTGGGACAGCGTCCAGCGCGTCCACTGGGACGGCGAGCTGGCCGGCAAGGTCGGCGTGCAGCGCATGTATGACATCGGCCCGATGCGCTACATGATGCTTTGCCACTATCTCAGCAATTATGCCGGCGACGACGGCTTCGTGCACGAGATCCGCTACGAGCTCCGGAACTTCAACTATGTCGGTGACGTCACCTGGCTGGACGGCACCGTCACGGCGGTGCGCGACGATCCGGTGCTCGGCCCGCTGGTCGAACTGGAGGTCACCGGCACCAACCAGCGCGGCCAGCCGAACATCCAGGCGACGGCGGTGATTCTGGTCGCATCGCGGGAGAAGGGGCTGTGCCGGCTGCCGCCGGCGCCGCCGGTGACGGACTTTCGCGCCGGCGCCTAGCCGAACGCGCCGGCCTCGGGCTGCGGCGCGTCCGGATCGACGAAGATGTCCACCATCAGCGGCGCGTCGGGGACGTGGCGGTAATGCGAGAAATCGGTGACGCCCGCCTCGGCGAGCACGTCGTCGTCGATCAGGAAGCGGCCGGTCAGCGCGCGGCTGTCCCGAAGGAAGATTTCATAGGCCGCATCGGCCATGATCTCCGGCTTGCGGGAGCGGTTCATCATCGCCTCGCCGCCCAGCGCGAACTCCACCGCCGCGGTGGCGATGGTGGTGCGCGGCCACAGGCAGTTGCAGGCGATGCCGTCGCCGGCGAACTCATTGGCCATGCCGAGCATCACCATCGACATGCCATATTTGCTGAGCGTGTAGGGCAGATGCCGGCCGAACCATTCAGGCCGGAGGTCGAGCGGCGGCGATAGCGTCAGGATATGCGGGTTGCCGCTTTTCTTCAGATGCGGCACGCAGGCCCGGCTGGTCACGAAGGTGCCGCGCATGTTGATCGACTGGATCAGGTCGAAGCGCTTCATCTCGATCCCCGTCGAGTTGGACAGGTTGATCGCCGAAGCATTGTTCACGCAGATGTCGATGCCGCCGAAATGCGCGGCCGTCTCCGCCACCGCCCGTTCGACCGACGCCTCGTCGCGCACGTCGACGAGCAAAGGCAGGGCCTTGCCGCCGGCCGCCTCGATCTCCGCTGCGGCCGTGTAGATCGTCCCGGGCAGTTTCGGATGCGGCTCGGCGGTCTTGGCGGCGATCGCGACATTGGCGCCGTCGCGCGCGGCGCGCAGCGCGATGGCGAGGCCGATGCCCCGGCTCCCGCCGGTGACGAACAAGGTCTTTCCTGCAAGGCTCATGATTACACCCAGCGATTCGGCGGCGGCGGGACGCCCGCCATGTCGGGGGCCGGATTAATGGCATGGCCCTTGGCCGTCACGCCATTGTCGACGCAGAGCTCGACCCCGTTGATGAAGCTCGCCTCGTCCGAGAGCAGGAAGGCGGCCGCGTCGGACACCTCCCGGGGCTCGCCGACCCGGCCCAGATAAAGCTGGCGCAATTTCGGCCCGATTTCCGGATCGTCCAGCAGCGCCCGGACCTTGCCCTCGCCAGTGTCGACCGTGCCGACGACGAGGCAGTTCACGCGGATCAGGTAGCGCGAATAATAAGTGGCGAGCGCCCGGGTCAGCGCCTGGATCGCGCCCTTGGCGGCGGTATAGGCGTGGTTGCCCGTCTGCCCGCGCATGCCGGCCGCCGACGAGATGTTCACCACCGCGCCGCCGCCGGCCCGGGCGATCGCGCGCAGGCCGTGCTTCAGCGCGTAATAGGTGCCGGCGAGATCGGTGTTGAGGATGTGCAGCCAGTCCTCGGTGGCGATCTCGGTGAGCGGACCGTCCTTGCGGCCCTGGATGGTGGCGGCATTGTTGACCAGGCCGGTCAGCCTGCCGAACCGCGCCACGCCCGCCGCCACCGCGGCCTCGACCTCGGCCTCCACCGCCATGTCCATCGGCACGTAGAGGGCGCGTTCGCCGATTCCCCGCGCGACCGCCTGCCCCCGCTCCCGGTTGCGTCCGGTGACGACGACATTGGCGCCGGCGGCGGCGAAGCGCTCGGCCATGTCGCGGCCGAACCCGGCCGTGGAGCCGGTGACGAGGATGACCTGGCCGTCGAGCCGGGCGGTCATCAGCCGTCCAGCTGAACCGGCGTGAAGGCGAGGGGCAGGTTGACCGGGATCGTCTTCCCCTGGCCGCCGACATAGCGCACCGGCTCGGCCTCGGTGTCGAGCCGATAGTCCGGGATCGCCTTATGCACCTCGTCGAGCGCGACCCGCAGCTGCAGGGTCGCGAGATGCGAGCCGATGCAGCGGTGGATACCGGCGCCGAAGGTCAGGTTGGAATGGGCGTTGCTCCGGTCGAGATCGACCCGGTCGGCATGCGGGAACTTGCTCTCGTCGCGATTGGCCGCGCCGGTCGACATCAGGACGAGATCCCCCTCCTTCACCAGCACGCCGCCGATCTCGACGTCCCGGGTCGCCTGGCGCGAACTCATGTGGAAGCCGTGGAAGCGGATCAATTCGTGCGCGGCGTTCTGGATCAGATTCGGCTCGGCGACCAGGCGGTCGCGCTGCCCCGGATTTTGCGAGAGATAGATGAAGGCATAGGTGATCGCGGCGCGGGTGGAATCCGTGCCGGCGAAGAAGAGCAGGGTCGCCAGATTGACGATCTCCTCTTCGGGCAGCTTCTCGCCGTTGATCTCGCCTTCGAGCAGGATCGAGAGGATGTCCTCGCTGGGCTGCTTGCGGCGGGCGGGAATCAGGTCGGCGATGAAATCGTCAATCTCCTTGTTGGCCCTGGCGCGGACCGCGCGCGCCGCATCGACGCCGCCGGTCTTCAGCGCTTCGGCCGGGCCGAAGATCAGCTCGTGCGCCATGCGCGAGAAGCGCGGATATTCCTCGTTCGGCAGGCCGAGCATGAAGCAGAACATCGTGCCGGGCAGCACGTCCGCGAACTGGGAGACGAACTCGACCTTGCCCTCGGGGCCGAAGCGGGCGAGCTCCTGCCGCGCGATGCCGCGGATGAACTCCTCGAAGCGCTTCAACTGCCGCGGGCCGAAGATCGGGGTCAGCACCTTGCGCCAGGGCATATGCTCGGGCGGGTCCAGGTAGAGCGGCTTGTAAAGCTTGGTGAACGGGTTGGCCGGGAGCCCCTTGCTCCACTGTTTGAACAGCTCCGGCGACTGGTAGATCTGCCTGATCTCCTCGTAGCGCGAGAACATCCAATAGCCGCCGTAGAAACTGGAATAGAAGACCGGCCGGTCCTTCGCGATGTCGAGGATCGCGGTCGGCGGGAAATGCAGCACCTCCGGGCCGTTCAACTGGTCGAAGGGGACGACCAGCTCGGGCGGGACGTGAGGCGGGGCTTCGCTGATGAGGGCCTGACTTGCCATGGCTCAATATCCTGAAAGATCGAGGATGGTGATCGCGCTGCGCTCGCTGTCCGGGCCGACGCAGACGTCCGGCACGAGCAGCGCCGGCTCGTCGCCGCCCAGGCAGGCCGGATAGCAGATGTTCACGTCGGCCGGGTTGCGGCCGAGCACGACGCCTTCGCCCTCGAGCAGGACATGCTCGCCGTCCGGTGTGAAGAGATGGACGGTCGCGTTGCGCGGGTTGGTGAGCACCAGCGCGCCGCGCCGGGTGAAGCCGACGCCGTCGATCACGCCGATCCCCTTCACCGAGGCTTCGGGCAATTCGCCGCGCGCGAAGTCGGCGTCGGTGAGGCGATAGAGCCCGCCTTCGTCGACGTCGTGGGTCGAGCAGCTCACCATCCAGCATTCGCCGTCGCGCCGCGACACGGTGAGGCCGTTGACGAAACCGGGCGCGAGCACGCGCCGCACATCGGCGGCGGCACCGGCTTCGCCGCGCGTGAGCGCATCCAGCGCGTGATGCGGGATCCGGTAGACCGCGGACGGCGAAGGCGGCGGCAGCGGCGCCGCCGGATTGCCGTTCGGGATGTCGCCGACGAACAAGTCGCCCGCCGCGTTGATCGCGAGGCCGTTGGGCTGGTCGAGCGGGTTGAACTCTTCCGCCACGGCGGTACCGGCCCAGAGCGGAATCCGGCCGCGAATCTCGCCGGTCAGCGGATCGAAGCCGAGCGCGCAAGGCCGGTGGCGGTCGGTCGCCGCGCCGAGCGCGCTGTCGCCGCGGCGCATGAAGGGATTGCCGCCCGAGGCCATGAACACGGTCCCGGCCGGGAACAGGTCGGTGCCTTTGGTCAGGACGTCGCAGCCCAGGGTGCCGGTCAGGCCGGTGACCAATTCCTTCCTGACCAGGCCGACCGAGCGGTCCGCGCCGAGCCGCGCCAGGCTGATGAAGGCCTCGCCCTCAAGATAGACCAGCCCCTTGCCCTCCCGGTAGAAGGGCACGCCGACGGTCATCGCGCAATTGCCGAACACGATATGCTCGCCGTCGGGGAGCAATTCGGCGCTCTCGGGATGGGTGCAGCCTTCGATCCGGCCGATGACCGGCACCGTCAGCGTCCGGGGGTCGTCCTTGCGCGTCCAGCGCGGCGCGGAATTCGTCATATCTGCCTCACCAGCCGGCGAGCGCCGCGGCGCGCTCGCGATGGACGTTGGGGGTGCCATGCACCGAGCGGTCGTGCATCGCCCGTTTCAGGAAGAGATGGACCGGATATTCCCAGGTATAACCGATCCCGCCATGCGCCTCGACCGCGGCGCGCGCGCAATTCACGGAAATCTCGCCGAGATGGGCCTTGGCGAGAGCGGCGGCGCGGCGGGCGTCCGCGCGACCGGTGTCCCAGGCATGAGCGGCATACCAGCAGAGCGGCCGGGCCGGCTCGAGCTCGACGCTCATGTCGGCCAGCTGGTGCTTCAGCGCCTGGAAGGACCCGATCGCGCGCCCGAACTGGCGCCGTTCCCGCGCATAGTCGATCGCCCGCGCCTGCGCGGCGCCCGCCGCGCCGAGCGCGTCGGCGGCGTGGAGGATCAGCAATGCATCGAGCAGGCGATCGGCGAGGGCGCCGCCGAGCGGCTCGGCGTCGTCATGGTCGATCTCGAAGAGGGGCCGGGTCCGGTCCAGAGTGTCGACGGCGGTCGCGGTAAAGGCCGTGACCAGCGCCAGCCCCCCTCCGCGCATACCCACGATGACGAGGTCCGCCGCGTCGGCGCGCTCGACCAGGGTCTCGCCCTCGAGCGCGATCGCCGCCAGGGCCTCGCCGCTCATCAGCGGACCGAGCCAGCGTTCGCGCTGGGCCTCGCTGCCGCCTTCGGCGATCGCCCAGGCGGCCAGAGCGCCGGCGAGCACCGGCGCGGGCACGGCGTAGCGCCCCAGCGTCTCGGCGGCGACGGCGAGGGTCAGCAGCCCCATGTCCAGCCCGCCCGCCGCGGCCGGGACGAGGATCCCGCCCAGGCCCAGCGCCGAAATGTCGGTCCAGAGCGCCCGGTCCAGCGCGGTGTCGGCAACGGCGTCCACGCCCTCCGCGCCGCCGAACCGCGCGGCGAAGAAGGCATCGAGCGTGTCGCGAAGCGCCTTCTGCTCGTCGGTGAGATCGAAGCGCATCCTTTACTCCGCCCCGCCGCGCGGGAGGCCGAGGCCGCGTTCCGCGATGATGTTGCGCTGAATGTTCGAGGTGCCGCCGGCAATGGCCTGGCCGAGCGAGCCCAGCATCTGGTTCACCCAGCGCTCGTCGCCGCCCCGGTCCCGTCCCTGCTTCGGCATGAGCAGCGCATCCTCGCCGATGATCTCGTGGGTCAGCGACGCGATGCGGTGGAACAGGTTGGTGGTGGTGAGCTTGTTGACCAGGCCGAGCACGCCCGGGCTCTCGCCCTGCGCGTTCAGCGTCTGCTGGTAATAGCCGGCCCAGAGCTGCGCCTGCATATAGCCTTCGATCTGGGCGAGCGCGCTCCGGATGCGCGGGTCCTCGATCGCCGGACGGCCGTTCAGCGCGCGCCGCCTGGCGAGGCGGACTAGGCTTTCGAAGATCGGCACGGTGCGGGTCGAGGAGCCGATATGGTTACGCTCGTGCTTCAGCGTGGAGCGGGACACCGTCCAGCCCTTGCCGCGCGGCCCGACGAGCCGGTCCGCGGGCGCGCGGACATCGTCGAGGAACACCTCGCAGAATTCGGTGCCGCCATTGATCTGGGTGATCGGGCGGACCTTGATCCCCGGCTGGTCCATGTCGATCAGGATATAGGAGATGCCGTCATGCTTCGGCGCGTCGGGCTCCGTCCGCAGCAGGGCGAACATATGGGTCGCGGTCTGCGCCAGCGTGGTCCAGATTTTGTGGCCGTCGATGATCCATTCGCCGCCCTCGAGCCGCGCCCGCGAGGACAAAGAGGCGAGGTCGCTGCCGGAGCCGGGCTCCGAATAACCCTGCGCCCAGAGATAGTCGCCGGTCAGGGTCTTCGGGATGAAAGCGCTCTTCTGCGCTTCGGTGCCCCATTCGAGCAGGGTCGGGACGAGCAGGGCATTGCCGTTGCCGGGCACCTCCATGGGGGCGCCCGCATCGGCGAAGGCCTCGCGGATGATCTGCGCCCGGATCACGTCGCTGGCCTGTTCCGAGCCGCCATAAAGACGCGGAATACCCCGGTAGAGGTAACCCTTATCGGTCGCAGCCCGGCGGAAGCCGGCCACCGCCACCTGGTCGGACTTCATCGCCGCCCGGTCCCAATGCGCAGAGAGAAATGCGCCGACTTCGGCGCGATAGCTCTCCTGCTCAGGGGTGTATCTCAGGTCCATCGTCTCTCCCAGGAAGAACGATAGGACTCTAAAAGCGGTAACTCAATAGGGATTCGTCTCCCTAATCCTCGCCGTAGATCGCGCTGATGATATGCCGTGCGGTGGGCGCCGCCGCGATCACCCGCCCGGCCTCCAGCCGCGCGATCTCCGCCGCGCCATAGCCCAGTTCGGCGAGCAGGGCGTGATTGTCCTGGCCGAGTTCGGGCGCGGCGGCGGGCGCCGCGAAGGGCGCGCCGTCCACGATCGCGGGCTGGCCGACATAAGTGAAAGGCTTGCCGTCCGCCTCGCCCTCGGCGAACATCGGGCGGCTGGCGACCTGCGGGTCCGCGCGCACCTCGTCCACGCCGTCGTTGATCGGCCCGATCGGCAGGCGATGCTCGGTCGCGAGCGCAAGCCAGTCGGCCCGGTCGCGAGTCGCGATGATTGCCTGGATTTCGCGCCGAAGCGGCTCGCCGCGCGTCTCGGGCTTCAGGTCGGCGCGGTCCACCAAATCGCAGAATTTGCTCCAGAATTTCTCCTCTTCCGGGCAGAAGAGCAGCATCTTGCCGTCCCTCGCGGCATAGGCCTGGTAGCGGGCGACGGGCCGGGTGTTGGCCGGATCCTGCCACCAGCCGCGGCGCTCTGGGCGGTTGATCTGGGTGGCGGCGGCGAGCCAGGCGCTGGCCACCACGGCCTGGGCCGAGGAGACGTCGATATAGGCGCCTTCGCCGGTCTGCGCGCGTCGGGCCAGCGCGGCGGCGATGTGGAAGGCGGCGTAGATCGCCCCCATCGAGACGCCGTCGCCGGCCGAGACCATGGTGTTGGTCCGCCGGACATAATCCTCTTTCGGCACGGCGAGCCCGTCCTGGCCCATCGCGAAGGGGAGGGCGCCGCCCATCGCGTCCATCATCTGGCCGTGCGAGGGGACGTGGCCGAAGGGCCCGGTCGCGCCGAAGCCGGTATTCTGGCAATAGACGATGTCCGGCTTGCGCGCCTTGAGCTGCTCATAGGCAATGCCCAGCTTCTCGTTCGCGCCGGCCACGGCATTGGTGACGACGGCGTCGGCGGTGCCGAGCAGGCGATAGAATATCTCCCGGCCCGCCTCCTGCTTGAGGTCGAGCGCGAGGCTCTTCTTGCCCTTGTTGGTCTGCAGATGAAGGTGCCGCGTCTCGGGCAGGCGGATATAGTCGCCCATGCCGGGGCTCTCGACCTTGATGACCTCCGCGCCGAGATCGGCGAGCATCATCCCCGTCGCCGCGCCGTTCAGCAGCATCGACGATTCGATGATTCGGAAATTGGAAAGCAGCGCCATAGAGTGTCCTCTATACGGTCGTGCCTGATTACGACCTCCAGCTCAAGAGGTTTCGCGAGCGGCGGCGGTTAAACAGGTACCTCTATGGTTTGCTTATGTCATCCGTCCGGCGGACCGGCGCGGTCTCCCCATGTGCCCGACCACCTTATGCAGCGCCCCTACTCGATCAACGGCAGGCCGCCAAAGGCAACGCGCCGAACCTCCGGGCCCTCGTCGCCAAGGACAAGCCTGGGTGTCGATAGAAAACCGCGCGATATGTGAGGGAGCGCGCTGGTGACCCCTACGTCTAATCGAGGCCCGTGCCAAGGCTTCTCAGGTCGTCCTAACATATTGAGGTTTCAGGATAAGTGAGGTTGGCTTGGTGCCGCTTCATCCCAGGAAATACCGCTGAAGCGCGGTCACTTCGTGGGATGGAGCGTGGTCCCGGAAAAAGTGGGAATTGAACCATGCCTCTGACTGCTCTGAAGGTGAAAAAGGCCGGACCCGGCCGGCACGCCGACATCCATGGGTTGTACCTGGTCGTGCAGCCGAGCGGCGCTCGCTCCTGGATGCTGCGCTGCCAGCATAAAGGCCGGCGCCGGGACTTCGGGCTTGGACCGGCTCATGACGTGTCGCTGGCCGACGCGCGGTCTTCCGCGATGGACATTCGCAAGATGGTCCGAGCCGGACTCGATCCGGTCGTTGAACGCGGGTTGAAGCGGCCTAGCCGGCCGACCTTCGAAGTCGTGGCCCGCAAATGCTACGAGTCCCTGCGCAAGGGCTGGAAGGATCGGCGCAACGCCTCGTGGATCTCCAGCTTCGACAGGCATGTCTTCCCGTTGATCGGAGCGAAGCGAGTCGACGAGGTCGATAGCAAGGCCGTGCTCGGAGTAATGGAGCCGATCTGGACGACCATCCCGGACACGGCGCGGCGCATCCTGCAGCGGATCGGGGTGGTGCTTGATTACGCCCATATCAAGGGAATGATCCCGCAGCCGATCTCGCTGCGCTCGGTGCGCAAGGGCTTGCCGCGTCATGATAGGCGGGTCGAGCATCGGCAGGCCATGCCCTATAAGGAAGAGCCTGCATTCATGGCGAAGCTGATGGCGCTTCCGCCGAGCGTTGGACGCGATGCGCTGAAGCTGACCGTGCTAACCGCGACGCGGTCGGGCGAGGTACGAGGGGCGGTCTGGGGCGAGTTCGACCTGGACGAGGCCATTTGGTCGATCCCCGCGGAACGAATGAAGATGAAGGAACCGCATGTCGTTCCGCTGACCGAGCCGGCGGTCACATTGCTGCGGCGGCTGCGGGAAGAGCAGCTGGCGCTGGACGGCGAGATCCGGCCGGACCGGATCGTGTTCACGCATTACGGCGCGCGAGCGATCAGCGATGTCACCATGTTGAAGGTGCTGCGCGATATGAAGATCGAGGGCGCCACCGTGCACGGCTTCCGCAGCAGTTTTGCGGACTGGGCGGCCGAGCAGACAAACGTGGCCAAGGAGGTTGTCGAGAAGGCGCTGGCGCATAAGGTATCGAACGCGGTCGAGGCCGCCTACCGGCGGACCGATTTCTTCGACAAGCGGCGGGCGCTGATGGAGGTGTGGGCCGGGTTCACCAAATAGTGCCGAGCCTCTCTCTGCCCGATTCTCGAAGCGTGACAATCGGGAACCCAGAATTATCGTCCGAAATGGCACATCGCCTCGTGCAATCTCAGCGGCTCAAATGCTTGTCTGCCTGGGCTTGTCTGGAGCAACGGACGATGTTCTTCTCGAGGTCGATTCCCAGTCGAAGGGGCACGGCAAATGGAAATTAGGAAAAGATTACTCATCGCGGGCGCGGTGGCTGCGGTGGGGTTCATGGCGATCGGAGCAGGTGCGTCGGAAACCGTCACCTATACCTACGACTCGCGCGGCCGGCTGGTGAAGGTCGAACGCAGCGGCACGGTGAACAATAACGCCACGGCCGAATACAAGTATGACAAGGGTGACAACCGGACCAACGTCAACACCGTGGCACCCCATTGAGCGCGGCGGCCACCCGCCGGTGGAGCTTCATCCTGGCGGTCGTCGCGGCGCCATTCTTCGGGCAGGCCGCTCAAGCGCAACCGCTGGAGGTTCCGACAGTCCTGTCGCCGCTGCAGGCAGAAAGCGACAACAACAACGTCAACGTATCCACCGGCAAGACGACTATCGAGGGGCCGTCGCTCTCGGTGGCGGGGGCGCCGAACCTGCGTTTCGGGCAATCTTCAGGCTAGCGGTCGGTGGACAATGACCGTGGGGCCGGATTTCCCGAGCGGGGAGGTTCCATTCAGCACATATTTCCGCAACACATACCGCTCGCCATCAAATCTGGCGCGGGTAATGTTGCATGCAGTTGGGCACACCTTCATAGGGACTAGCTTCTCTATCCCGAACCAGCAGCAAGTGGATAGGTACGCGAGGTATGTCTGGGCCAATATGGTCTGTCGGGAGAAGGGTGTTGGGACGCAGCGGCTCTTTACTATGCCTGCTGACCGCAGGACTCCTAATGCAGTTTGGTTGTGCGCAGGTGAACTTGCAACATGGCGATCTGGCATTATGCGATACCAGTGACGCGAACGCATTCCCTGAGCCACATCTGATGATAAATCCCCCCAATCGAACGATCAGAGCGCTCGATGTGACCTATCATCTGGATGATTGTTCAAATGACGAGAGTTCATTTGCCTCGATGGCCCGATCTCATTCATTCCGTTCATTCAACCCCGGCCTTCGACAAACGTAGGCAATTCCCGCATCGAATTGCGCGGCAACTCCAACGTTCGCATCACGGCCTTGGGAAATGGAGGCTCGCGAATCGAAATTTCCAAGAGGGAAGCGACGCGAAGCCTGAACGCAGTCTACAATTATGGGGCCGGCTCTGTGCTTCAAAGTCTGGAACTCACCGCCTCCGACGATGGAAGTACCGATATCGCGCGATATGAGCCCTGCCGATAGCCTCGACCATGAAGCCTTCAATTCGATCCCACCGGCAACCACGCGAGCCTACGCCACCAAAATCCCGAAGACGGGAATTAAGGTGCTAGTTTATTAAATGCACTAATCTCGAAGGGGTCGCCGTACACGGCTTCCGTACCCCGGGCGCTGAGATCGGAAATGTTTGGCAGCACGAACGAAAATCAGACTGAACGCCTAGGGCAAATGTCATCGCGGAGGTCATGCCTGAGGCATCAACAGTCTTAGGAGCGTCCCGTTGTCCACCGAGCCATCGTGCACCAATCATCCCGCCGGATCGTGCCTGCCCGTCGCCCTTGACCGACCTTTGGGTAAGAAGCGTGGGCGAAAGCCTCGCCCGATCGTCGAGTTCCCGGTGCCGCTCACGGCCGATTTCGTTGATCCGCCCGGCTTCGCAGAGGCCTTCGCACTACAGCTCGCGCGCCACGGCGACAGCTACTTTCACCTGCACCGTTCGTTGATCCGCCCCGAGGAACGATTCCATCGCAAGACGTTCGCAGCATGGGCAACAGGAACCAAGGTGCCCAATGCGATTAGCTCGTTCGAGATGCTTGAGCGCGTGGAGAGGCGTTATCGCCTGCCGTCGGGCTATTTCCGTGGAAAGCTCACAAACCCTGCGCGCGCCGCGTCGGGGCATCGTCACCTAGGAGTATCCCGCTCCGAGCGCCGTCGGCTGGCCTGGCATCTGCCAGCCGATTTCGATGGTCGTTCGCCAAGCGAACGGGCCCAAATCCTCGATTGGGTTCGGACCGTGATGGTATCGGGATCGACCGAGTTTCGACGCTATTTGGCGCGAGCGACGAAAGACCGCTACGGGCTTCGCTTTCCTCCGATGGGCCCAGGCGGGGCGGGAGGAAGCGCGGAGGCGGCAGCTCTGGAAGCGGGTTCGCCTGACTCGTCCCTTCGCGCTCCTGCTCAATTGGTGGACGAGCTTCGCGAATTCATCCGCTTCAAGACGGCGACGTTCCCCGACGCCGGAATCAAGCGCGTGGGTGTGTGGAACCAGGAGACGGTCGCTCAGCGAGTCGAGCATCTCGGACTTATGCTCGGCGCCCTCGCGGCCGATCCCACCTCTTCCGTGAAAGGATACGGCGTCTCCCCAGATCGCCTCAGCCTCTGCCTGCTCGTTTGTCCAGGTGTCTGGGACTGGTACCTGCGATGGCGCGAAGCGCGGCGCGGCTTCTTTACCGTGTGGGAGGTGGACATGCTAAGCCTCGCGGCGTCCCTCACCCGGCGGGAAACAGGCTGGCTCCGGCAAAATCCCGGGATCGCCGTCAATCTTCGCCCCATCGCCGGGCTCGTCTCCGAGAGCGACGTCGCGTGTGCCTTGTCCGACTGGGATGCAGTGTGCGACGCGGCGCACGAACACGCGCGCAGCCGCTCCCGCGAAATAGCGCGGGTTGCCCGTGTCCATCGCGACCCGTTCGAAGCGATCCTGCCCATTCTGGAGGATGCCAGTCCAGTCGGCGCCTATCGGAGAATCACCATCGAGATCGCGGGGCGGATGCCGGATCGAGATCGCTATCCGCGGGCGTCGGCAGAGGCGACACGAAGCTTCTTGATGCTGAGGCTGGGACTCCATCTCGGTGTCAGGCAGAAGAACCTGCGCCAGCTGCTGTTCTGCCCGCGTGGCCGTCCGCACAGGTCGGAGCGCCAACTGGAAGACATGGGCCGAGGTGAATTGCGCTGGCATCCTCGCGACGAAGGGTGGGAGGTGCTGATCCCGTCAATGGCTTTCAAGAATGCCAACTCGTCATTCTTCGGAAACCGGCCGTTCCGTCTCCTCCTGCCCGACCTCGACGGTCTCTACGGCCATATCGACGCGTATCTCTCCAGGCATAGGTCGCGCCTGCTGAACGGGGCCGACGATCCAGGCACATTCTTTGTACGAACCGTGAAACGCACAAGCCGCGACGCTGCCTATTCGGGGAATACCTTTTACGAGGCTTGGCGGCTCATCATCCAGCGGTACGGAATCTACAATCCCTTCACTGGGCGCGGGGCGATCGAAGGGCTCCTTCCGCATGGGCCGCACAACGTGCGTGACGTGCTGGCGACCCACGTCCTCAAGAAGACCGGCTCCTATGAGCAGGCCAGCTACGCGATCCAGGACACTCCAGAGATGGTGGAAAAGCACTATGGTCGCTTTCTTCCACAGGACAAGGCTGCGTTCGCCGCTCGCATTCTGAACCAGGCATGGGAGGTCGATTGACAAGTCCTGAGATTGGACGCGACCGATGTCCTATCGAGACGGAGGCCGATCCCAACCGGGTCTGCAGCGGCTTGGTGTCCGCCTCGAAGCCCCTGAAGCCGTGCTCAACCGGATCTCCGGCACGCGATCGGGAATTGTTGGATTTATCAGCGCCACAATTATTCGATGAAAAGCGTGCGGCATTGAGCGCCTGGGGGAAGGACGTCGGGCGACTGGCGCGCATTGGACGCGCCAACCGGCGATCAAGGCCTCAGGTCACCGCCGGGCGACCGCTCCGCAAGAAATAACATGGCCCGTCTGACCATGTCCTGGCAGATTGCGAGCGCAGCCAAACGTCGAGGCGAGGAAATTGGGCCGCGAAGGCCGCGCGCCTGCACCGGGTACCAAGCTTGGCTCATCCATCCGCCATTCCATCGCTTCCGCCAAGGTCATCGCTGTCGCTGGCTGCCACAAGCTCGTGCCCGGGCTTGGGCGGATCGACATAACCCGGATCCTTGCCCGGCATTTCGGGCTGCGGATGATCCGTTGGATTGGTCGGGGTCTCGCCCTCGTTCGCCGGCACGGGCTGACTGAAGATGTCGCTGAAGGTTCCGGTCATGATCTTTCCTTTCACTCTTCGCGGAAGCTGCGGTTGAAGGCGTCTCCGAGCGGACCGAATAGATACCCGAACAGCGTGCGGCTCTGCGTCCTGATCTGAACCGAGGCCGGAAGGCCCGGACGCAATGAGACGCCCGCGCGCTCGAGAGCGGCCGGGTCCGCAAGCGCAATCTGCGCCCGAAAATAGCCTTGTCCTCCCTCGCCGGTCCCGACCCTATTGGGGGAGAGGGTGACCACACGGCCCTCGAAGTTCGTCCGGCCATGCGGGTTGACCGTGGAGAAGCGCACCGTCGCCTCCTGGCCGAGGCGGACATCGTCAACATCATCCGGCATGACGCGGACGTCGATCACCAGCGAACGCCCCTCGGGAACAATCTCCATGAGCGTTCGGCCGCCCGAGACCACAGCGCCCGGCCCTACTTGAGCGAGGCCGGAAACACGCCCATCGACGGGCGCCCGCAATATGTCGCGGTCGGCTTCATATCTCGAGACGTCGAGTTGCGGGTTGATCTGGGCGAGCTGGTTCTGGACCTCGGTCAGTTGGTTGACGATCTCCATCTGCTGGCTGTTGAGGGTGCGGCGCCGGTTCATTTCCGCCTCGGTGATCGCAGCCTGGCCGGTAGCGATATCGGCGCGCAGCTGCGCGGCCGTACGTTCAAGCGCATTCAGTGTCGCCTTTCGCGCGAAGCCCCGGCGATAGAGCTGGCGGACTCCGGTGAGTTCGTCCTCGATCAGCGCGAGTTGCCGGACGCTTGCCTCATGCCTGGCGCGCGCGGCATCCGAGCGAACGTCCGTGATCTGCCGGTCCGCGTCGAGGATCGGCCGGTGGCGCTCGAAGATCGCCCGTTGGGCGCGCATCGCCTCCCCGGCGGTACGGTCGGCCGAGCGGCTGGCAAGGTCCGGGGGAAAGAGCAACTGGTCCCGATTGTCCCGCTCGGCAATCAAGCGCGCTTCTAGGGCGCGAAGCGAATCCCGTCGCGCCTGCGCCTGTCGCAGGGACGCGCCGGAACGCAGACCGTTAAGCCGGACCAGAGGCTGGCCGGCCCGTACGAACTGGCCTTCGCGAACGAGCACCTGAGATACCAGGCCGGTCCCCTCGGGCTGGATCATGAGGCGGCTTCCGCTTGTCGATACCTCTCCCTCGGCGATCGCGGCCCCGGAAATGGGCATGAGGGTGCCGAACAGGACGAACACGACGAAGAAGATGCCGACGGCGATAAGGCCGGTACGGATCGGGCGACGTGCATCGTCGAGCGGCTCGACGTCGAGCCGCTTCATCCGCCGCTCGATCCAGCGACGGGGCAGTCCGCGTCCGCCGCCGAACGGAAGGAAGTCCATCTTCACCGTCAGGCCTCCGTCGGCTCGGGAGCGATCGAACGGGTGATCTCGGTCTTCACCTTCCGGAAGACCCTCGCGCGCGGCCCATCGAGCTGGAGCTCGCCCTTGCAAAGGACGACCACGCGATCGACATATTGAATCGGATTGAGGCGATGCGCGATCAGCACGATCGTCGATCCCTCGCGGCGCAGTGTCTTCAGCGCCGCGGCGAGAGCTTCCTCGCCATCCGCGTCGAGATGCGCGTTGGGCTCGTCGAGGACGAGCAGGCGCGGTGAGCCGAACATGGCCCGCGCGAGGCCGATGCGCTGCCGCTGCCCGCCGGACAGGCCGAGTCCACCCTCGCTGATCCGGGTTTCATAGCCCTCGGGAAGCTCGAGGATCATCTCATGGACGTTGGCGCGCCTTGCCGCTTCGGCGACATCCTCGTCGGACGCTTCGCCGAACCGCGCGATATTGTCCCGAATGGTACCCGGAAACAGCCCGACGGACTGGGGCAGGTAACCGACATAGCGGCTGAGATTGACGGGGTCCCAGCGCCTGCCGTCGATGCCCCCGATGGTCAGCCGGCCGGCGGTCGGGCTGGTCACAGTCGTGAGCAGGCGCGCGAGGCAGGATTTTCCGGCACCGCTCGGCCCCACGATGCCGATCGCCTCGCCGGCTCGCACGAACAGATCGATATCGCGCAGCGCGGGCCGCTTTGCCCCCGGCGGCACATAACTGACGCCCTTCGCCTCGATTTCGACATCGCGGTCGGGCAGTTTCATCCGCTCTGCCCGGCGAGGCGCCATAGAGAGGGCTTTCTGGACGCGCCGGCCCGCATCGATCGCGCTCTTGATCTGCCGCCACCCGGAGACCGTGATTTCCAGCGGCGCGAGCGCGCGGCCAAGCAGGATGTTCGCGGCGAAGATGGTGGCCGGCAGGATGTCTCCATGGATGGCGAGCCAGCCGCCGACGCCGATCATCGCGCTCTGCAGGCCGAGTCGCAGCACCCGGATCAGGGCGGATGCGCCCGCATTGCGGTCGCTGCCTTCGCTCTGCCGCCGGATCATCGTATCCCGGTCCACGTGCCACCGCACGCCGAGGGCCTGTTCCATCCCCATGGCGCGCACAGGTCCCGCATGGCGAGCGATTGCGTCGGTGAACTGGTAACCGCGATTGGCGGCCTCCACCGCGACCTCCGCGCTGCCGCGCGTCGCCTTCTCGTTCCAGAAGGCCAGGCCGAGCAGAACTCCGGCGCCGGCCAGGGCGACGAAGCCCAGCGCGGGGTGCAGGAAGAAGAGGATCAGGATGAAGAGCGGCATCCACGGCACGTCGAAGAAGAATTGCGCGGCCTGACCGGCCAGGGCAGTGCGGAACTGATCCAGGTCGCGCAAGGCCTGCGCGTTGCGGAAGGTTGCGCCATTGCGCGGCGCCAGGTCCACGATTGCCTCGAACACGCGGTGCGCCAGCACGCGATCGATGCGGGCGGCGGCGCGGATGAGGATCCGGGCGCGCACACCGTCGAAGACCGCCATGAGCGCCAGCGCGAGAATGAGACCGAGACTGAGGCTTATCAGGGTCTCGACGCTGCCGCTCGGAATGACGCGTTGATAGACTTCCATCAGATAGATAGGTGAGGCCAGGAAGAGGAGGTTGACGCCGCCGCTGAACGCCGCCGCCGTCCAGAGCAGGCGCTTGCACTGGCGAAGCGCGGAGGCGAACTCGTCGCCATGTTCAAGGTCGGACGCGCGCATCGCGCTGTCGATCGCGATGATCTGGGCGGCCGCGTCGCTGAGGCTGCTTTGAACATGCGCTACGGCGTCCGCCGGGCTGATGCTTTCGTCCTTGCCTTTGTTCGCCATCTTAGATCAGCCCATGCAGAAGGTCATCCCCCGGAAGGTCCAGTGGTGGGACGAGCGGGGAGAGGAGCGGCGTGTCCGCGTCGTCCTGGGCGTCGCCGACTTCCGTTTGGTCGAGCAACGGCTCGGCGAAGATGAGGTCGGAAGAAAGATCGTCGAGTAACCGGAGCGCCGAACCACCGACCTCCGCGGCGTCGCTGGCGCCAGTCCCGCGCAGGTCCAATAGATCCGTCACCTCGACAAGACTCACCAGAGTGGCGATGCCGCCGGTGGGATCGCTGCCCAGCAGGTCGACGATCGATCCCTCGATGGAATCGATCTGGTCCTCGACAGCGCCGATCGTGGCCTGCACGCCAGAGAGGGTAGGGGGGAGGGCGTCCACGGGGACTTCCGCGGTCGGCATCCCGAGACCCTCAAGCACGGTCGCAGGGCCATCCGCGCTAGTGGCGCCGGCCGGCACTGCAGTTCCCGCGGTCGCCAGCTCGGGCATCCCGGCTGGGTCGGCAGGCGTCGGCGCCGGTAAGGACGGCGAATCGGAAGCCGCCGTGCTTGGGCCGTGGTCGAGTTCGGGCGGACGCAAGGAAAGCAGCTGAGACGGGGCACCTGCCTGATCCAAGACAAAGGCCGGGGGGAGCACCGGGTGCGGGGGCGTCAGCATCGGCGCTTCCCCCGGCAACGGCTGCGCCGGGGCGTAGCCCGGTTCAGCGGCTACCGCGTCGGCCGGGGCGCTGGCCGGGCGGAAGTTGAAGTCGGTTTGAGGGGGCGCACCGAACAGGCCGAGGTCGGCAGGGCCGGTCGTAACGAGCGACCGGCTGCCTGGGTCGAACAGGATCGGAGCGGGCATCGGGCGCCTCTCGGAAAATGGGGGCGGGCGCTCGGCCCGCCCCCCGGCAGCTTAGCTGTCCAGGACGTCCGTGGAGCTGGACGAGCCGGTCAAGTCGGTGAGGTTGTCGACCATGTTGTCGACCGCGCTGTCGAGACCGAGGTCGGTGCCGCCGACGTCCGCGCTCGTATTGTCATACTGGACGTTGCCGTCCTCGTCCTCGCTGTAGCTGGTGTTCGAGAGGCTGACGCCGTCCTGGGTCAGGTCGGCGGCATTGTCGACCATCGAATCGACGCCAGTGTCGGACGAAGCGTCGGTGTCGCTCTGGTCATTGCTGAAGATGTCGGAAAAACGGCTGGCCATGATAAGTCTCCTTTGGTGTTGTTCGATTGGTCCGGCAGCTTTCGGTCCGGGCCAACCTGAGCCGACTAAACCGGCCGTCTTGCACCCCGTTCCGAGCGGGGATTGCCGACAAAATACTGATGTAATTTAGAATCTTTGTGTTGATATTCGGCAGCGTCCCGCTCGGTTTGCCTCCGTTAACCATGGCTACGGCCCTTGTTGTCGAGCGCGGGACGATAGGCGGGAAGTTGCGGTAGATCGCCGGGAAGCGGACCTTTTCCGGACGATTGAGGACGAGTAATTTTCTGGAAGATCAGGGTCCGGAACCATGTTCTGCCGGCAATTGTTGCCGCGCTCCATGAAGTCGCTGCCCGAACTCGACCGCTTGCTCATGCTCATGGAAGTCTCGGTCGAAAGCTTTGCCTATTGGGGGGATGGCGCGGCCTTGCCGGCCGGTGTGTCGCCGGATTCGCTGCTCGTCGGCTATGTGGTGAGCGGCTGCGTGCGCACCGAACTCTCGGGGCGGGAGGACAGATGGTGCCCAGCCGGGACGCTGATGCTCATCCCACCCGGACTGAGCCCGAGCTTCACGCGCGGCTATAACCGGTCCGCGCCCAAATTGGCGCTGGGAATGGTCCGGGCGCGCGTCTCCGGCGTCGGCCTCCTTGCGGGGGCGCAGGCACCCCTCATCGCCGAATTGCCGAAGATCGGCTTCGTGCGCCAGAACGCGCTGGCCCTGATCCGGTGCAGGCAGCATGAATTTCTGGGCGTGCAGGCACTGGCGGACAGCCTGATGAAGACCTGCATCCTTGCCTTGCTGCAGGATTTCTTCATGCGGCCCGGGATCGACCAGAAGATCATCAGCGCGCTCGCCGATCCCCGGCTATCGCGGGCGGTCGCGGCGGTGCTCGAGAGCCCGGCCTCCGCACATACGCTGGCGAGCATGGCCGGCCTCGCTGGGCTCGGCCGTTCGGCCTTTTCCCGACTCTTCTGCGAAGCGCTCGGCCAATCCCCCAAGAAGTTCCTTGCACGGGTGCGGCTGCATCAGGCCGCGGAAATCCTGCGTTCCAGTAAGGCGCCCGTAAAGGCGATCGCGGCGACGGTCGGCTTCGCCAGCCGGAGCCATTTCTCGCAGGCATTCCAGGACGCCTATGGCGTCGACCCGACATCCTATCGCAAGTCGCTTGAAACGGCGCTGGTCCCGGTCCCGCAAGACTTGGCGCAGATATCACCCGACCGCCGGAGATCCGAGTTGATCGGCTGATCGCGAATTTCTATCGGAGATTCATCGGGTGCTTTGGCTCTTCTGAGAACGATGCGCAGGTATGAGTCTTTTTCCTAACCTCCGATAAGGCGCGCGCTTTTTCTCGCTGGCACTCTACCTGCGGGAGGATTGGAGAATGCCGGAGCACCGCAGTGAGGCAGATTACCATACCGAGCGTGCCGTCGCCGAACTCGCCGCCGGCCTCTCGGCGGCGTGCATCCCGTCGGCGCGGGCTCATTTGCGGCTGAGCACGATGCACATGGAGCGTGCGCGCGATCTCGATGCCCCTCCACTGAAGCCGCCTTTCATACACTGAACGAGCGCGCTTTTGCGGATGGCTGGATGCTGGACGGGCCTCGTGGGGCTGAGTGAGGTGCCTTGTCGCCCCCGGGACCGTCCTCGGCTCCACCATTCAAGAGAAATCTTTGCTGATTTTCAGCGAGTTAGAGTGACGCATCGATTCGGTCCCACACCGTTGTCCCACAGGGCACAGCAAGGGCCGGCTCGAGAGGTTCATTCGCTCTCCTCTACGTTCCGATCGTTGCAGCAGATTACCTGCTTTTACGGGTCCTTACCGGTTCGACGAGCCGGTTGTTATAGCGGTTTGAACTTCTTAGGCCCGACGCGAAGGGGAGTGGTATGGGCAGAGTTCGGCAGACTTGGGTTGGGCCTCGCGGCGATGGTTGGCAAAGTGGTGAGCGGTCGCCCTGGACTCTCATCCGGGGCGATGGAGAGGTTCCGACGATACCGGAGATCGAGGCCGGCGCGCCGAAATTCCACCAGTCCAATTGCCCCTGCTGCAGCGGCACCAAGGGGAAGCAGCCGCCCGTTCAGCCCGCCCAGGTCGAGCTGTTAAACGACGCTGACGCTTTCGGCTCCCCGGCCGCTGGCGGCTCGCCGGCCGGATTTCCCGCCCATGCCTTCGTCTCGTCCGAACCGCTGATCCATGGACGCGGCGACCATCTAGAGATGCTGGGCGGGATGGGAGACCATCTCCTATTCTAGCGGCGTCGCGAAGCCCGCCTGTTCCGCATCGGCTCAGAAGTCGACCGTCAGATAGGCGGACAACGTCCTGCCCGGGATGAAGTCGTAGGTGCCGGCGCCGCGCAGCTCGAAGGCATATTCGTCGAAGAGATTGTTGACGAAGAAGCGGAGTGAAGCGCTGCGGCCGGTCAACTGGAAGCGATAGCGGGTGCCAAGCCCGACCAACGTCCGCGACGGAAGGCTGACGAGATTGTCGCGCGTCGCGGGGATCGGGCCGAGATGGGCGATACCAAGATCGACCGACACCCCATCCAGCCAGGGTAGGCGCCAATCCATGTTGAGCTGCACGGAGCGGGCCGGGATCCCGACCGGCCGATTGCCGACGATGCCAAGCCGGACATCCTCGCCCCTGACCCGCGGACGCGACAACACCCCGCCGAGGACGACGCTGAAGCGCGGCGTCATCGCACCGGACAGGGACATCTCCAGGCCCTGATTGCGGACCTCCCCCAGCTCACGGAACAGGTTGGCCGCGTCCAGGCTGAAATAGGGCTTTCGAACGTCGAAGACCCCGGCGACCAGCCGCAGGCGATCGGTAAGGATCAGCCGCAGGCCCGCGTCGCGCTGGCTGGTGATGATCGCGGGCAGCGCCTCGTTGCGGTTGCTGGCGGTCTGCGGCGCGACCCCGCTTTCCTCCAGTCCCTTCGTGTAGCCGCCGTAAAGCGCCAGACGACGGATCACATAGGCGGCGGCGGTCACATTGAAGAGCCAGGGGCTGGCGCGAGTCTCGGTGATCGGCAGGGCTGGCTGGGCGACCGACTTGCGATAGTTCGCGCGCTGCACGCCGAAGCTCAGTTCGCCCACATTTTGCCAGCGGCCCTCATAGGCGATCCCGCCGGTCCACTGGCGCACGCGGTCCTGGGTCTGGGGGCCGAAGGTGAATGCCGGAGCCGGCGCGTCGATGATCTCGCCGATGAAGCTGGGACCGAAATTCACGACGTGTGACCCGCCATATTCCCGCACGCGGTCGCGGGCGCGGAGGCTGAGATGGAAGGCGTGGCTGCGGGGCCCCTCCACGAACCGGCGGGTCAATCTCAGCTCGCCGCTGGTCGACGCATTTTTGTAGGGCGAATCCACGACCACCCTGAAATTGCCCGTGCCGTCAGGCTGCAGCGCAGAGAGGAAGGAATAGGCGTCGCGGTGGACGTCGAACAGCGAGCGGAAGAAGCCGGCCCGCATTTGCCAGCCCGGGGCGATGTCCCAGCGGCCGAGCGCGCCGTAATTGTACGCGGTCCCCTCGTACAACGCCCAGCCGGGCCCGTTGAACCGGCGCCTGGGCACGCGCGGCGGCAGGTATGGGCCGGCCGGCGTGTAGAACGGGCCGATCTCGTCGTCGGTGAGATCCGACACAGACCAGAAAGGCACGATCTGCACCGAGGGCGTCGGCGTCCAGCGAAGCGTGACGGACCCGACCCGGTCGCCCGCGCTCGTCGCGTTGTAGAACTCGTTGTGGTAGAGGCCCGCGCCGATCCCCAGGCTCAGCGTCCGGTCGGTGACCGGGACGACGGCGTCAAGTTCGACACTCGCGCTGCCATAGGTATTGCCGCCGACGGACACGGAGAGGGAGGCTTCATCGCTCGGGATCCTGAAGGCATAATCGATCACACCGGTTGGTGCTGGAAAAGGATAGCCCTGCGCGCTGAGGCCGACGCGGATATTCGTTGAGAGGCGAATGCGCGAGCTGAGCCCCCAGACCTGGTCGAAGTAGAGACCGTCGATCCGCGAATTGCCGGCCTGGGTCGGGGAGAAGCCGCGCACGCTGCCGCTATTGTAGATACCGATCGTCTCGCGGCCGATGCTGGTCCCGAAGGCGTCGTCGGCCTGGATGACCACATTCTCTTCGGAACGGCGCGGTGGCGCGGGCGCGGGGACCGGCGCTGTCGGGGACGGCACCGGCGCAGGCGCCTGCGCCTGCGCAGTCTCGATAATGCCGAGCGATGCAAGGCAGGCGCAGGAAAGCCTGAAGGTCATCGGCGGATCCTTTCCAGGATGTCCTCGACGGCGCGGATCACCGCGTCAGGATTGTCCGTCTGGATCACATGTCCCGCATCGACCTGCCGAACCTCGCCGGCCGTCGACAGGGCGGCCAGGCGTCGGTGCAACGCGGTCTGGGCGGCGCGCAGTCGTTCCGCAGTTCTGGCGTAGCGAGGGGAGGCGAAATTGCCGCGGGCGCTCAGCACGATCAGGGGCATGTCGCCGAGCGGCCGGCGCGCGGCCGCGAGCTGACGTTCATTCTTGGTGTCCAGCATCGCGGATTCAGACGCTGCGGCCTCGAATGCGGCCGGGCTCAGGCCCTGGCGGCGAAGCAGCGCGTTCAAGGCTGGAGAGGCGCCTGTGATCGGCCCCGCAATGCAGCCCCTGCGTTCCGCGTCCTCGCCGCTGAGTTCCCGGCGGCGCAGGGCGGCAAGGCAGGCAGCCTCCTCGCGCGCGCCTTGGGCCAGCTCCTGCCCAATCGCCGGTTCGATATTGGCGAAGACCCGATACTGGCCCTCCGCATAGGGATCGACGAGCACCATGCCGGCGACCCGGTCCGGATGCCGGAACGCGAACAGCCGGACGACCTGGCCCCCGAGAGAGCTGCCGACGAGAATATAGGGCGGGCGCAGGCCCGCGCGTTCAAGCAACGCTTCCAGATCGTCCGCCGCGGCGCCAGCGGTGCGCGGCATCCGACCGGGATCGCTGAAGCCGAGGCCCGCCCGGTCGTAGGCGCAGGTCCGGGTCCGCCGGGCGAGTTCGGGATGCACGGCCCGCCAGCTGAGGCTCGGGAAGCCGAGCCCGGCCTCCAGGATCACAGTAACGGGCCCTTCACCCTGGCAGCGCAGATTGAGGCGGCGGCCGGACGCGATTTCGATCAGCCGTTCGGGGGTCAGATAGTTGTCGTAGCGCGAGGCGGCCGGATCCTGGGCCGCGCCGGCAAGCATGAGGGTGAGGAGCACGCTCATCAGCCGGCTTCTTCCCGGACCAGCTCGAACCGCCTGCGGATCGGCGAAAAAGCGACTTCTTTTGTATCGAAGGCGGCGCCGATCCGGCCGGCGGCGATCAGGTCGCCGGCGCTGCCGGTGGCGAGGCCGCCGGCGCCGTCGAGCAGGCAGATCCGATCGGCGAGCTCCAGCGAGAGGTCGAGATCGTGGCTCGACAAGAGTACGCAGGCGCCCTGCGCCCGCGCGTGCCGCCGCAGCAGGCTCATCACCTCCACCCGGCCGGGCAGGTCGAGGAAGGCAGTGATCTCGTCGAGGATCATCACCCGCGCCGTCTGCGCGATCGCGCGGGCGATCAGCACGCGCTGACGCTCGCCGTCGCTGAGATCGTCGAAGAAGCGGCCCCGGAACGCGTCCGCGCCTGCCTGCGAAAGCGCGTCGTCGGCGATCGCTCTGTCCTCTGGCGTGAGATGCCCCTGCCAGCTGGTGAACGGCTGGCGCCCAAGAGAAACGACATCCTCGACCTTGAGGCCGGGGCTGAACTGGCGTTCGATCAGCACGACCGCGATCCGCCGGGCCCGCGTCGCGGGGCGCATCGTCGCGATGTCCTCGCCGTCGAGCCTGGCGGTGCCGCCGAGCGGCGGCTGCAAACCGGCGACGGTCCGCATGAGGGTCGACTTGCCCGCACCGTTTCGACCGAGGATGCAGATAAAGTCGCCCGGCGCCGCCTCGAGCGCGACATTGGCTACCACCGCGCCGCGCGCGCCGGCATAGCCGACGCTCAGATCGACGAGCGCGAGCATCAGCGCCATCCCCGCATGGCCGGAGAAAAGACCAGGATGAGGATCACCACCGGTGCGCCCAAGATCGCGAGGATCGCATTCAGATGCAGGAAATGCTGCTCCCAGGGCGCGTGCACGATGGCGTCGCCAGCCAGCGCGAGCAGCGCGCCGCCAAGGCCCGCAAGAGGCAGCAACGGCATGATCCGGGCGCTGTTCGTGAACGCTCGCGCCACATGGGGTGCGATCAGACCGATGAAGGACACGGGCCCGCAGAAGGCGACCACGGGCGCTACCAGCACCACGGTCGCGGCCAGCGCCAGCCAGCGCAGCACGCCGACGCGGACGCCAAGGCTCTTCGCATAGGTCTCGCCCAGCAGCAGAGAGGTCAATGGCTTGGCCGTCACCACCGCCAGCCCCAGGCCGATCAGGATCGGCAGCGCCAGCCAGGGCAGATTGGCGGGCTCGACCCCGGCGAAGCTCGCATCGCTCCAGCCGCCATAGACGCGCCCACCCGCCCTTGCCGCGAAGTGAAGGAGGACGCTGGTCAGCCCCTGCGCGGTGAAGCCGAGCATGAGCCCGACGACCAGCAAGGTGATCGCACCCACCCTGCGCCCCAGCGCCAGCATGACGGCGGCGGTCGCCGCCACGCCCGCCGCGGCAGCCACAGTAATGCTCGGCCCCGCGAACATGGTCAGGAAAGAAATCGCGTCCGGCCCGGCAAAGGCCGCCGCGGTGACGGTCAGCGCGACGCCGAACTGGCCACCGGCGAGCAGGCCGAGTGACCAGGCGTCGGCCACAGGATTGCGGAATAAGGCCTGCATCAGCACCCCGGCTATTCCGAGCGCGCCCCCGGCGAGGATCGCCGCCAGCACGCGGGGCAACCGAATTTCGTTCACGATCTGGGAGGTCATCTCGTCCGACCCCGAGCCGGTCAGCGCCGCCAGTGTCTCTGAGACGGTCAGCCCGATCTGCCCGTAGGTAAGCGTGTAAAGCGCCAGCGCGAGCAGCGCCGCGAGCAGCAGGGCGCTGCTAATTGTGACCCGCGCCACTGGCAGCCTCCCCCGTTTCGAGCGCCAGATAGCGCCATTGTCCGTCCCGCAATTGCGGATGGACCATCTTTATGATGTCCCAGAGCTGCCAGTCCGGGCGGATCGTGCCCATTTCCCACAGCTCCCAAGCATCCGCCGCAGGGTTCCGGCGGCCAGGCTGCCAGAAGACGCAGCCCTCTCGATAAGCCTTGAAGCGCTGGAGCACCTCGCGGTTGGTGTAGGGGTTCGAGAGCGGATCCCGGATCATCCAGCAATCGGCATTGGTGGCATCGCGGAGCAGTTGCTCCGTCGACAGTCGCGAGAATACGTCCAGCTCTGGATTGTCCGGCTGGCCGAGCACCAGCTCCGCGTTGGCGTCGCGTATCAGGGCAGCTTCGCCGTTGCGCTGGGTGACCGACCAGCGGTCGCCGGAACTTTGGTACCAGGCCCAGAGCAATGAGCGTCGCGGCTGGGCGGCGGCGAGCCGCTTCAGCCGATCCACCTCGCGCGTAACCTCGGCAACGAACGCCTCGGCCTCGCGCTCTTTGCCGGTCAGCATGCCGACCAGCCGCACCCAGTCGAGGCGGCCCATATAATGGGGCTCGGCATCGATGAAGGTCGGGACGACGGGAATACCCAGCCGTCTTATGCGGTCCATATGCTGGGTGTGGGTAAGGTCGGCCATGCGGGCGAGAAAGACATCCGGCCGCGACGCCACCAGCGCATCCAGCGTCGGCGCCTGGTGCCAGCCATAGCCAACCTGCTGGATCTGCCCGGCGCGGACGCGCGCGCGGATGCCGTCATCGTAGCTGCTATGGCCGCCGACCGCGACCAGGTGGTCGGTGAGGCCCAGCGCGCGGACGATGGCTTCATGGGGCTGATCGTTGACCGCGATGCGCTGCACCGGCGTCCGGATCAGGGTTGCGCCGGCAAGGTCGCCGGTCAGCGCCGGTGGGGTCGCGGCGCGGGGGACCAGCACCAGGCGCGCGCGCTGGGAGGGCCCGCCGGCGGTGCCACCCCAGGAGACGACAGAGGCTTCGATTTCGACGATTCGGTAGCCGTCGCGTTCGACGACGGAGAAGGTCTGGGCCTTGGCCATCGGTATGGGACGACCGGCCGCGACCTCTCCGCCCGCGGGCGCGGGACCGCCACTCCCGCAGGCGGAGAGCGCGAGCAGCAGGATCAGGAGGACTGCCGCCCGCATCAGAAATCGGCCCGCAGCGTCGCGCGGAACTGTCGTGGCGGGCCCGGTGTCGCGTAGGTATTGCTGCCGGTACCGCCGAAGTAGAAATAATAGTCCTCGTCGAGCGCATTGGTGACGACGAGGTCGAGCGACAGCCCGCGCCAGGACGGCGGCCGGATCCGCGCGCCGAGCGTCAGCAGGTGGTAGCCGCCGGTTTCCAGCGCATTGTCGAGCGTGACGGCATAGTCGTCATACCATTCGAATACCGCCCTCCCGTTCAGCCAGGGCGTGAACTGGTGCTGGGCCGACAGGTAGACGATGTTCCTGGCGACACCGCGCGGAGTCGTGCCCGAAAAGTCCTGGGGTCCGGAGAATCCGTCCAGCACGAACTCTTCCCAGACCGGATCGAGATGCGAATATTGGGCTTGGAGGATCGTGTCGCGGGACGGCCGGATCGTCAGCGCCAGCTCGACGCCGCGCACGTCGTAGAGCGAGCCGAAGGTGATGAGGTTCGGCGGCACCGAGAAGTCGTTTTCGGCGGCGGGATTGGGAATGATCTGCCGCCGGTCCCGCTGGCGCGTGTAGAAGAGCGCCGCATCGAACCGCACCAGCCCGTTCAGCAGCTCGCCACGTGCGCCGATTTCATAGCTGTCGATCGTCGTCGGCTTCAGCTCCGGGCGGAAATACTGGACCGGATCGTTCTCGAAGCCCGCGCCGAAATTGGAGCCGAAGCCCCGGCCATAAGCGGCATAGATGTTGCCGAAGCCGGTCCGGTAGGTCAGCGCGGCCTTGGGCGAGAAGGCATCGGATTCGATTTCCAGCGTGCCGCCGTCGGTCAGGCCCGTAATCGGATTCGTGGTCGTCAGACGCCGGAAATTGTCATAGCGCCCGCCGATCGTGGCAGTCAGCCGGTCGGTGATCCGCCACTCCCACTGGATGAAGCCGCCGAAGAAACGCTGCGCCTCGCGCTGGTCGGACTGCGGCTGATCGATGACGAAGCAGGGGTGGTTGCGGTTGACGATCGCGCCGGTGCGATAGTCGATCTCGACAAGATAGAAAGCGAAGCCGCAGTCCGGCGTGAAACCGTACTGGCCTGACCAGCTGCTGAAGGTGCGGGTCCGACTCTCCTCGTAACTCGCGCCCGCGAGGATCGTGTGCGCGCCGCTTTCGTAACGCGCCGTCGCCTCGCCGAACCAGACACTCTGCCCGGTCTCGTTGCGAAAGCCGTTGACGGCGAACACGTTGCGGGACGGATCGAAGCCGAACGCGTCGTAGAAGTTGAGGAAAACCTCCGGGCGGTCATAGTCGCGATGCTGGCCGGTGACGGTGATGCTGAAGGCATCGCTGAACGCATGCTCGATCCGGGCCGAGCCAATGAAGCCGCGGGAGTGATCGCGCGTATCCCCGAAGCCGAGAAAGTTCTCGCGGCCGCCGACCACATCGATCACACGCCCGTCCGCGGTCAGCGGGATTCCGTTCGGCAGCTCATAGTCCCGGTCGAGATAATTGCCCGTGAGGGTCAGCCGGGTGCGCGGACCCAGATCCAGCTCGACCTTGCCGAAGATCGAGAGCACTTCGCGTCGGCTTTGCTCGCGCCAGCCCTCGTTATTCTCGTAGGAGACGCTGAGCAGCGCCCCGCCAGCGTCGCCAAGACGCCGCGAAATGGAAGCGGACCCACGAAAATAGCCGTCCGAACCGGCCGAGAGAGACAGGCCGATCCGGTCTTGGCGTGGGGAACGGGTGATGTAGTTGACTGCGCCGTAGATGGCGCCGCGCCCGTAGAGGGCCGACACGGGCCCCTTGACGATCTCCACCCGCTCGATCGCGTCATAGGGAACGTCGCTCAGCAGCGGCTCCTCGAGCGCGCCGACGAAGGGGACGCCATCGATCAGCGCGAGGAAGCCGTCCGTCCCCGTCG